>Ga0126381_100009162_pt1 | contig 11115 bp, 11 predicted proteins | sample PanSoiMetPlot_28_FD_96465 | JGI IMG/M metagenome (GOLD analysis project Ga0126381, IMG submission 96465) | Tropical forest soil microbial communities from Panama - MetaG Plot_28 | ecosystem: Environmental > Terrestrial > Soil > Tropical forest > Bulk soil | place: Panama | collected 2016-02-17
ACTGTGCCCGTGCGGATCGCCGTGGCGTTCGTGGCCAGCGCACGCGTAAGTGCCACAACACTCCTGTGAATCTCCGACTGCTCCTCATCGAGCAACCGCACCAGCTCGTTGTTCTCCTCGATCGTGTCGAGCGGCTCAATGAATACCGTCGCACCCGAAGACGAAGACCCATGAATCACGCCCGGAACCCTGCGCTTGAACTCCGCCTTTACCGGAATTACGAAGCGCTCGCCGCGAATCGTGATCAGCGCGTCCTGTGTGCTGCCGTCGTCACTCAGCTTGCGCAACGATCGCCGGAGGCTCTCCTCAATCGCCCGGTGTTGCCGCTCCATCGCACGCCGGATCCGCCGCAACTCCGGCGAAGCATCGTCCGAAAGCGAACCGTCCGGCTCGATCTTCCCGCGTAGCTGGTGCAGCAGCGGGTTTAGGTCGAACCTGCGTAGCGGCGCCGAGAGCGAGTCGATCCCCGGCCAGTCCGGACGGGGTACGTTGGCAGGCGGTACGACGACATTCCGCCACGCTGCAACGCGCTCCACGATATTGAGGAGCGACAGAATCTCCAGTGCCTCAAGCGCCGATCCCTCAATGCGTGCCTTCTCCAGCAGCGCCGTCGGATCGAACAGCCCATGAAAGTCGAACTGGCCGCCGCCCGCATAAAACGCCTGCATCTCCTGCGTGCGCTGCTGCTGGCTCTCTATCCACGCGAGATCGGCGGAAGGCTCAAGCGCAAGCACCCACGCACGGCCCAGTGGAGAGAAGGTACGCCCCGCAAGGTGGTCCCGCAGCCGCGGCCACTCCAGCGCATCAGCGCTGGTCTCAGCCACCGGAGATGGAAGATTCGGAACTAGTTCCATCGCATTCACGTCTATTATCGTAATCGCGCACGGAACCGCGTGGAGCGCGGGTACGTAACACAAGCCGTAGAGATTCGAGGCCGTAGACGTACCGGAGGTGCTGTATGGTCTGTCAGGCGTGCGGAAGTGACATAGCAACGGCAGAGGTCCGCTTCTGCCCCAAATGCGGAGCGCAGATCGCTGCGGCCCAGCCCACCGCACAGGGAGCAGGCCCAATCCCACCGGTCCAGCAGCAGTACGCAGGATATCCCCCCTATCCGCCGTATCCGCCTTATCCCCCAATGGTTGCCGTCCCACGCGTGCAGCGGCACATTCAGATCCTGGGCACACTCTGGTGCGTCTACGGCGTCTATCGCATTCTGTCCGGGCTTGTGGGGATGATCTTCTTCCATGCCTTTATGCACGGACACTTCGGCAATTGGAACCATGGGCCGTGGGGCAACTTCGGCCCGCATGGGCCGGCGTGGATGGGTCTTCTGCCTGTGATCGCGACCTTTACGGTGCTGGCTGCTGCAACGGCGTTGTTTGCTGGATTTAGTCTGCTGCGCCGCAAGCCATGGGGCCGAACGCTCGCCATCGTGCTCGCTGTCCTTGCGCTGATCAAGTTCCCCGTCGGCACCGCGCTCGGAATCTACACCTTATGGGTGTTGGCTCCGGGACCCTCGGGACTGGAGTATGATGCGATCGCGGATCGGAGCTAAGTCGCTTTCAGCATTCAGACACTCGTGGGCTCAAGGTTCAAGGTAGTTGCCCTAGTAAAGTCATTTGCGTTGCGATACTGAGCCCGGGCCCGGAATCGCATCGCTTCCCTGCCCGCGTTGAATCCGCCCGGCTGTAAAAGGGTCCTGCTACTCAGTTTGGCATCACCTTCGACAAGGTTCTCTTCCCCAAGACTTCACCGCATGCGGACCTGAGCAGTCCGCTCAGGACGAGCCTCGCGCATGTTTACTACGGCGGCGTGACGAGCGACAATCCCGGCGGTTATCTGATCGATGTGTTCGATCCGAATGAGCCGGGAGCTTCCGCACCGTTCAGCGTGGTGTCGACTCTTAGCGTCAGGAGCTTTGCAATCACGCCCGCTGACGCAGCAGCTACTCCGGAGCCCGCGAGCGACGTGTTGTTGGGTACTGGCCTGACCTTGTTGGTTGGGCTGCTTCGCCGTCGTGTTCGGGGAGAAGCTGGGAACTAACAGAGTTCTATAGACTAGGAGGGATGAACTTTCCTGTCACTCGCATGCGCCGGTTGCGCCGGACCGAGGCAATGCGCTCGCTCGTCCGCGAGACGCACCTGCATCCCCGAGCCCTGATCTATCCGCTCATCATCTGTCCCGGCGAGGGCGTCCGCAAAGAGATCAGCTCCATGCCCGGCGTCTTCAACCTCTCCATCGACGAAGCCATAAAAGAGGCCGAAGCCTGCGCGGTACTGGGGGTCGGCGGTCTGATTCTCTTCGGTGTTCCGGCCGAGAAGGACGAACAGGCCACAGGGGCCTGGATGGACGATGGCATCGTACAGCGCGCGCTGCGGGTACTGAAGAACAATCGCAGGCTGGACTCGCTGGTGATGATGGCCGACGTCTGCCTGTGCGAGTACACCTCGCACGGCCACTGCGGAGTCGTTGTTCGCGATGGCGATCACTACGAGATAGACAACGACGCGAGCCTGTCGCTACTGGCCAAGAGCGCAGCGTCGCTCGCCAGCGCAGGCGCTGACATTGTCGCTCCCAGTGACATGATGGATGGACGCGTCGCAGCAATCCGCCACGCGCTGGACGAAGCCAACCTGAACCAGGTTCCCATCCTCAGCTATGCCTCGAAGTTCGCAAGCGCCTTCTACGGCCCGTTCCGCGAGGCCGCGGATTCCGCGCCGCAGTTCGGCGACCGCCGCAGCTACCAGATGGACAGCGCAAATCTCCGTGAGGCGATGCGCGAGATCGAACTCGACCTCGCCGAGGGCGCCGACATGGTTCTGATGAAGCCCGCCATGCCTGGCCTCGATGTCCTCCACGAAGCCCGCCAGCGCTTCGACGTGCCGATAGGCGCCTACCAGGTCTCGGGTGAGTACTCCATGCTGTGCGCAGCCTTCGAGCGCGGCTGGCTCGATCGCGAGCGCGCCATGATGGAATCACTCATCAGCATTCGCCGCGCAGGCGCAGAGTTCATCCTGACGTACTTCGCAAAGGATGCAGCAAAGGTGCTTGCATAGCATGGCTCGAATCGCGATCGTAGGGGTAGGCGCAATCGGCGGAGTCGTTGCCTCCTTGCTTTACTCCACCAGGAAGCACGAACTCTTCCTCTGCACGCGAACACCGCTCTCTGAGCTCACCGTCGAAACACCGGATGGCCGAATCCGCGTCGACGCAACCAAGTGTGCCAATCCCTCCGAAGCCCAGCCCGTCGATTGGGTAATGGTTGCTACAAAAGCCTACGACGTAGCCGGCGCCACCCAGTGGTTGGAGAAGCTGTGCGCCAACCGAGGACCCGTAGCGGTCCTGCAGAACGGCGTCGAGCATCGCGCGCGGTTCGCCCCCTATGTGCAGGCCGACAAGATCGTGCCCGTCATCGTCGACTGCCCCGCCGAGCGCAAATCCCCGACCCTCCTCGCGCAGCGCGGCCCCATGAACCTCAAGGTTCACGATGGAGCACTCGGCTCCGCTTTCGTAAACCTCTTCGCCGGAAGCAAGGCCGACGCAACCGTCGTTGGCGATTGGCAGACAGTAGCGTGGCGCAAGCTCTGTCACAACTCCCCAGGAGTCCTCTCAGCGCTCGTGCTTCAGCCCAACAGCGTGATGCACGGCGAAGCGATGGGCGAGGCCGCGCTTGCCATCGTGCGGGAGTGCGTCGCCGTCGGTCGAGCCGTAGGAGCCAAACTCGACGACGATGTCCCCGAGGCGGTACTGGACGCCTACCGCAAGGCCGCGCCTGACGGAGTCAATTCTCTCCTCGCCGACCGCCGTGCTGGAAAGCCTATGGAGATCGACACTCGCAACGGCGTGATTGTGCGGCTGGGCAAGAAGTACGACATCCCCACTCCGGCAAACGGCATGGCGGTTGCTTTGCTCGAAGCGATGGTGAATCCCGCTCAAGGTGCGTGAGGCTCGGCTACCGTACACACCTTGTTGCCCGCCAATCGTTGCGTCAGCAGCCGCGGCATCAACAGATTGAAGAACGCATCAGTCTGCTGTTCGAGGCACACTCCCGCATTCGGCGCACCTTCAACCGGCCGCGTAAAGCCCTTCTCATCGACCGCGATATGCATCGGCGTGACCGGACAACTCTCCGGCCGGATCGCATAGGCCACGGCCACCGGATCGAAGAGCGTCGGCGTCACCTGGTGGGTCGCACGGTCCCACTCCGCCGTGAGCACAAGCAGCGCGTCCGTAAGCGCGGTACTCACCGATCCAAGCATTGCTCGCTTCACCTCATCCAGCTTCAGCTGCGTCGAGTCGAGTGGCATCATGAAGATCGGAACCCCGGAGCGAAACAGCTTCTGCGCAGCTGGCACATCCATCGCGATGTTGTACTCGGCGCTCGGGGCGTGCGGCGGTAGGTAGCCCGGATCGTCATATCCGCGATACACCGATCCTCCCATCATAACCACGCGCTTCAGCTTGCGGAACGTCACGGAATCGCGGTCAATCGCCGCGCCAATGTTCGTGAGCGGCCCAATCGCAATCAGCGTGATCTCCCCGGGATTCTTCCGTATCTGATCGAGCAGAAAGTCGACGCCGTCGGCGACATCCATATTTCCTCTCGCGATCCCACGATTCGCCCACGCGCTCTGCGAGAACTGCGGCTTCGCATTTGTCGCGACGCCGGTGTGCACCGGAATATCATCGCGCCCCGTCTCGCACAGCAGCCTGTCTAGCATTCGCGTCCGCAGCGCCGTATCTCCCCAAGCAGACGTAATGCCGACGATCTTCAGCTCGGGACTCGTCAGCGCAAGCGCGATCGCATACACATCATCCACATCGTCGCCAATATCCGTGTCGATGATCACCTTCGCCGGCTCACCTGCAGGCTTCATCTGCGCTAGCCCCGAAGCCGGCCACATCAAAGCACACAACAGTGTCATCCAGCTGAGCCACAACCACCGGCGCCCGCGCAGAAAGCTTCTCTCGTCCTGCCAGCGAAAACTAAGCATGCGCAAGATTATCGCGAAACGCAGCCAATGCATCCGGAATGTTTATGCCGGTTCGATTACGGCGAAGAAGAAACGGCTCCCGAACTCGAGTCCCTGTGCCGCGTCATTGCCACGCAGCCAGTAGAGAATCGCATCTGCCATCTCGTGGGCCTGCTTTGCAATCACGCCAAGGTTGCGCGCCACTCCTCTCTCAAACATCTCCGGCGACCGGATGTTTCCGCCATGCGCCAGATGCAGCGGATCAAAGATCCGCTCCCATCGGCTCCAGATCTCCTCGCTCCTGAGCACAGCTTCCGCAGGTGCAGTCTCTTCCTTCAGCAGCGAGACGATGCAAAGCCGCATCAGCGAATTCACGCGCTCTCCCAGGCGATCGAGACTTGCAGATTGCGCCGTCGGATTCCGCTCCAGGTAGAGCCGCGTGTACCACGCAATCTGTGAGGTCATCTTGTACGTAGTATGCAGCGCCTTGCTAAGCCGCAAAGCAACAACTGCGAATCGGAAATCTGAGGTGTGGATGTCCTTGTCGTCCATCAGGCTGCAGCACAACCAGCGGATCCTGCGGTGCTGCAACTCAAGTGCGGCCTCATCGCCATGAACATGCCGGGTGAAGTCCGAATGGTTCAGCCGGAAACCTTTGATCGAATAATCGAGCGCGCGCTGCGAAAGCCGCAACATCGAAAACAGTTGCATTCGTAACGTGCGAACTTGCGGGTGGAAACACATCGCCTTCATCGAACCTCAATGATCTTTCGATTTCACTCCTTGGGGACCTGGATCAAAGCCTGCCGCCGAATCAGCGTCGACGGCAGGCCACGAACCGGTTTGCAGCTCCGGTTTATAACTCTGCTCAGAGCACAAACCGGGAGAGTAGATTTACGGCCAGCGATCTTCAATCGCCGTCGTGGGATCGATGATCTTGCCAACCTCCGTAATCTTGTTAGCGGGAAAGCCGCTGATCTTCGCATGTTCGTGAATGTACTTTTCATCTTCCGCGAGATACACGCAGAAGGTCTTGTCCGCAGCGACAAAAGATTCGATCCACTGAATATTTGGCGCTAGCTGACGCAATGCGTCATTTGACCTCGCCGAAACCTCCCGCAACTGCGTCCTTTCCAAACTTCCAACCTTGGGGATCTCTCGCTCAATCACGTATCGCTTCATACCTTCCTCCATTCCTTCTCGGTAAAGAAGTGCTTCAAATTACCCTCAGCCTAGAAGCGCTGCGTCTTGCTTTCAAGATGGCGGATATGCCATCCTACGTGGGCGATTTAGCCATTCGACCGGAGGTTGTCCATGGGACGTCTCATCAATGTCACCATCCTGTTTCTCGACACCACCTTCTCCTCCACCGCCACCGGGCCCATGGAGATCTTCCGCCACGCCGGCACCTTGTGGAACAGCTTCACCGGTCAGCCACCCGACCCTCGCTTCAACGTCACCACCGCATCCATCGACGGCGAGCCCGTCCGCTGCGACGGCCCTATCTCCATCTGCCCGGAGAAGTCGATCAAAGACATCCGCAACACCGACATCGTCTTCATCCCATCCAGTGGAGTCAGTGTCGAAGATGTTGTCGAGCGCAACCAGCCTCTCATCCCGTGGCTGCATCGCTGGCACAAGCGTGGAGCCGCGATCGCCAGCGTCTGCTCAGGTGTCGGCCTCGTTGCTGCCACCGGTCTGCTCGACGGCAAACGTGCCACCACACACTGGAGCCTCGGCGAGCGCTTTCGTCAGATGTACCCCAAAGTCCACTGGCTGCCCGAGCTCATGGTCACTGAAGACCAGAACTTCTACACCGGTGGAGGCGTCAACGCCGCGCTCGATCTCAGCCTCTACCTCGTTGAGCGCTTCTGCGGCCACGAGATCGCCATACAGAGTGCCAAAGCGCTGCTCATCGAGACCCCGCGCGCATGGCAGGCCGGCTTCGCCCTCGTCCCCCTCAAGATGGAGCACACCGACGAACCCATCTCCAACGCGCAGACCTGGCTCCACGAACACTTCCAGACCAACTTCCCCCTTGAAACCCCGGCGCGCAGCGTCGGCATGAGCGTCCGCAACTTCGTGCGCCGCTTCAAGCAGGCCACAGGAGACAGCCCGCTCAACTACCTGCAAAAACTCCGCGTCGCAGCCGCCAAGCGGATGCTCGAAAACGATCACCGGACCATGCAGGAGATCAGCGACGCCGTCGGCTATCAGGACGTCGCGTTCTTCCGCAAGATCTTCCAGCGCCACACCGGAATCTCACCAAGCGAATACCGGCAACGCTTCGGAATCTAACCGTTGAATCTACGCCCCGCAGGCGGCCGCTTGGCTTCCCCCGATCCCTTGACAATGCGCCTAATCTAAAATGTTTGTAGACCAAGAAACGGAGACTCCCCTTTGGCAGACACAATCTTTGATGTAGTGGTCCTCGGCGGCGGACCAGCGGGATACACCTGCGGCATCCGCGCAGCTCAGTATGGTTTGAAAGTCGCTCTCGTCGACGCGAACGACCGCCTCGGAGGCACCTGCCTCCTCTGGGGATGCATCCCCACCAAGGCGATGCTCTTCTCCGCCGAGCTCTGGGACCACCTCAAGCATGCCGACCGCTACGGCATCGACGGCGTCAAGCCCTCGCTCAACTGGAAGAACGTCCTCGCCCGTAAGGACGACGTCATCTCGCGTCACGTTAAGGGTCTCGACTTCCTGATGAAGAAGAACAAGATCACCACCTTCAAGGGCTTCGGCAAGCTCACGGGCCCTGCTAAAGACGGTGTCCACACCATCGACGTCAAGCTCGCCGACGGCAAGCCTGAGACCGTCAAGGCGAAGTAGGTCGTCATCGCCACCGGCTCCGACGCGCGCGTCATCCCCAGCTACAAGCCGGACGACACCATCCTTACCAACTACGAGATCCTCAAGATCCCGCAGATGCCGAAGTCGCTCGTCGTCATCGGCTCCGGTGCAGTAGGCGTCGAGTTCGCCTCCGTCTTCAACTCTTTCGGAGCCGAGGTCACCGTCCTCGAAATTCTGCCGCGCGTCGTCCCCGTCGAAGACGAGGAGATCTCCAAGGAGCTGTTGCGCCAGTTCAAGAAGCGCAATATCGACGTCAACCTCTCCATCACGGACGTGAAAGTCGAAAAGAACAAAGACGGCGCGCACGTCTCATGGACAGACGCCAACGGCAAGCCCCGGCAGAAGCAGTTTGAAAAGGTGCTGATGGCCGTAGGCCGTGCGCCGCGCACCGAGGGCATAGGCCTCGAGAAGACCAACCTCAAGCTCGACCGCGGCTTCATCATGACCAACGAGTGGATGGAAACCACCGAACCCGGCGTCTACGCCATCGGAGACATCGTCGGCGGAATGCCGCAGCTCGCGCACAGCGGCTCCATGGCCGGGCTCGTCGTCGCCGCGCGCATCGCTGGCAAGTATGCCAGGCCCATGAACCGCGCACGCATCCCCGGCTGCACCTACTGCGAGCCGCAGATCGGTAGCGTAGGCCTCACCGAAGCGCAGGCCAAGGAGCAGGGCTACAACGTCAAAGTCGGCAAGTTCCCCTTCGTCGGCAACTCCAAGGCCACCATCCTCGACGCGCACGATGGCTTCGTGAAGGTCGTCACCGACGCCAAGTACGGCGAGATCCTCGGAGTCCACATCATCGGCCCCGCCGCCACCGAGATCATCGCCGAGGCGGTGACCGCCATCCAACTCGAAGCCACGGTCGAAGAGATGATGTTCACCATCCACGCCCACCCAACAGTAGCCGAAGCTCTCCTCGACGGCTTCTCCAGCGTCGAAGGCAAAGCAGTCAACGTATAACTGCATGCGGGGGCAAGGTGCATTTGCATTCTGCCCTACCCTCTGTTGCGAGGGGAGGCTCCCGTCCATCTCGCCATCGAAGAGCTGCGCATCGGGAACCGGGACGATGGGAAGAGAAATCTCAACCTGAGCCGCAGCATCGGAAACGCGTGGCTGAAAAACGCGATGACCGCGCTAGCGCGAGTTCCATCAGCCATACTGCCCAACACGTTCAACTATCTTTACAACCCGCTGCACCGCGATGCGAAGCATGTACGAATCGTCAGCTCAAGCAAAGCGAATCTCGACCCGCGCCTGCTGCGTCACCTGCGAAGCGGATAATAATTTCAGGCACTGATGTACATCCACCTCCTCCATCTCAACCGAGTCCCTTACTCCGAAGGGCTCGCCATCCAGCAGCGAGTCGTCGCCGCCCGCAAGCAATCCCTCATCGGAGACACGCTCCTCCTCCTCGAGCACCCGCCCGTTCTCACCCTCGGCCGCAACTCGAACCGCTCCAACGTCGTCGCCTCCGACGAGTTCCTTGCCCAGCGCGGCATCGAGCTCCACGAGATCAACCGCGGCGGCGACGTCACCTACCACGGCCCCGGACAGCTCGTCGGCTACCCCATCTTCGACCTGCGCGGCGACTGGCCCCGCAAGCGCGGACCGCACCTTGGTCCCGTCGACTTCATGCGCATGCTCGAAGAGGTCATCATCCGCGTCTGCAACGACTTCGGCGTTATGGCGCAACGAATCCCCGGGCGCACCGGCGTGTGGACCATCGCCGGAGGCAACATCCTCGAAAAGAAGATCGCCGCCATGGGAATCCACGTCTCCCAAGGCATCACCTCGCACGGTTTCGCCCTCAACGTCACGACCGACCTTCGCGACTTCCAGTGGATCATTCCCTGCGGCATCACCGACCGCGAGGTCACCAGCCTCGAACTCGAAGCCGACCTCGCTCACCAACCCACCATGGAAGCCGCAATCAACTCCACCGCCCGTCAATTCGGCCACGTCTTCAACCGCCAGATACTCGCCGTTGAATCTCTGGACGAGCTGTTTGCAACCGTGTAAATTCCGGTCAACGCTCACACTCCATGCCCATTTGGTTCCTCTTGGTTGTACTTGTCCTGACCGTGCGCGCGCGCTTAGGGTGCACCACTTTCAGAAAGAAACTCATTTCGATCTTGTGGTCGGGTAAACCAGATGAGAAGGCCGCAGCCCTGCGTTCGATTGGCGTGCCCGACGAGGTCGCGCAGAAATACAAAGACCTCATGGCCTCCATGACGAGTGAAATCTTATGGCAACGGCTGCGCGCGTCAGGCCCGGTGGAGGAGGCCGGGCTCTTTCTTCCCTGTCTGGATGTGAGTGACGTGGCGTATTTGTTCCTTGTTGATCACACCATTTCTGGTTGGAAGGTTCAGGATGACCGTTCTCTGGACTGCCATTCCAAATGCGGTGTCTCCGTGGAATTGGCAGCAAACATAATTCCTGGCATCGACAGCATCCTGTTGCACATGGACTGCGACAGCCACAGTCCAGGTTATGTTGAGCACCATCTTCACGTCTTCGATCCAGCGCATGGAAAGCTTCGGGAGATCCTAAACACCGAAGAGTCTGTCTTCTCGTCTGGCTGGGGCGAGGAAAGTGGACGTCTCCGCCGCAGCGTGCTCGTTCCAATCACCTCCGCGAGCGACACAACGATCGAGCAAACGCAGATCACACCATCACTCGATCAGCAAACCGACCAGCCATCTTCTGCAGGACAGGACGTAAGACGGAGCACATGGGTCTGGTCGTCGACAAAGCATCGTATGATGCCAACGCCCTTTCATCAGTTGAACTCCCGTCCCTGACCCCTGCTCCATAATCGGCCAAAACAAGCAAAGAGCAGCGTTGCATCCTATAATCGAAAGTTGCGCCCTAGCCATGGGAAGCACAGCTGTCACCTTTGGAAGGAATCACATGCCGACTGACGTACTCATGCCCCAGATGGGTGAATCCATCACCGAAGGCACCATCACCAAGTGGCTGAAGAAGCCCGGCGACAGCGTCCAGCGCGACGAGCCTCTGTTCGAGATCTCCACCGACAAGGTCGACGCCGAGATCCCCTCGCCAGTCGCCGGCGTCCTCAAAGAGATCAAGATCACCGAAGGCACCACCGTGCAGATCAATACCGTAGTCGCCATCATCGGCGATGGTGGTGGCGCGCCCGCCGCCAAGGCCGAGACCGCCGCAGCCGCCGCAGTCGACTCCGTCACTCCCGCGGCAGTCGATGAGCCCGCCGCGACCCAGGGCAATCCTGCCGAGGCAGACTCCGTCGCCGCCGGAACAAAGA
>Ga0126381_100009163_pt1 | contig 11114 bp, 13 predicted proteins | sample PanSoiMetPlot_28_FD_96465 | JGI IMG/M metagenome (GOLD analysis project Ga0126381, IMG submission 96465) | Tropical forest soil microbial communities from Panama - MetaG Plot_28 | ecosystem: Environmental > Terrestrial > Soil > Tropical forest > Bulk soil | place: Panama | collected 2016-02-17
ACCGGAGCTTGCCAAACATTAATGATTCCAGCGACTAACTCAGCGCCGCGTTCATCACCGCCGCTGCCGTCATCCTTGCGGAACAGGTGGGCATAGGTGCGCAGCGTGATGTCAGGCTTGGCGCCACCCATCTGCCACATCAGCCACTCGATCAACCAACGATTTGCTTAATTGTGTTTGCGCCTACGCCGGAAACTGTCATCGGCCCCACAAAATGAATCCAGTTCTTGGCCGTATTAAAGGCCACGACGCGCACCGGATTGGAATATTCGCCGTTCAGAATCTTGCTGACGATGGCCGCATCATCGGCCTCCGCCGCATCAGTCTCGACATATGCCTGACCAAGTGGACCAAAGTCGTTGAGCACGATGTAGACCGTGCCGTCGTCGCCAGGCTCGTCAGGAGCGAGGGGAGGGTTCGGGTACGCATGACAGCTCGCGGATAGGCCGGTCCTGCGCAGCCGCCGGATGGTCGTGACAGCACCCGGCGGCCACTTGACATAACGCATCTGGCGGGGTGCCCCGCGTTATGACCAGCAATACGTTATCGCAAGGCAGTCATCGCGGATGTTGGCCCAAGGGCCAATCACGAGATGCGTGTGGCTACCGGTGCTTTTGGATTTCTAGTTTCGACTGTTTCAGTTTTCGACGGTATAGTTTCTCGTCTCACGAGAGTGATTCTTAATGGAGAAGTTGACCGCACTGCCAATCGATTGGGTGCAGGTGAATTGGCCCTACGTCATTACGTTGGTGCTTCTTGTTTTTGTCTGCACTTTTGTTGGAACGGCGCTCTCCCTGAAGCGTACATTTCTAAGCTGCGTGTTGACATCCCTTCTGTTCGGCACGGCATACATGTTCTGGACCTACTATCCGCACGATCTGCCCTTGCCGACCTTGGATAAGCCGCAGAACACATTATCGCCTGCAGATGAAACGATCTATCGCCCGCCAACTCCTCTGCGGCGCTGAGGGGTTCAAGTTGGCGCTGCCGGTCCGGCGCATCAGGACGGTGTGACGCTCGTCACAGCGTCACTCGCTCACCTCCATTACACCTATAAAAATAGACGTTCCTCCCTGAACTAGAGCCGCTCTTTGAGCGGCTCTGTTTTTTCAGGTAGCACGACTTGCGCGGCACGCCCTTGGGTGTTTTCCCTAGGAGCGGCAACCAGTCGCAGTGTGAGCTGCGTCACTTTTTGGCCCGACCGTAGCTGTTAGACGAACAGCCATGTCAATGACGCCAAAGAGGACAGGTATGAGAACGCAAATCTTGATCGTGATGATCGTGGCTGCGGTTGTTAGCGTCAATTTACAAAGCGCAGTTGCTGGAGAGATTCCGCAGTATCAAGTTGGTGGATTCCCCATCAGCCCGCTCCAGAGTTCGGTGTTGAAACCATCGGCCCAAATGACCGAACAGCAGCGATCCAGTGCGCTACGCGCCATGGATTCATCAAGGCCGACGCCAGTCAGCGAGACTCGTGATTTCGGTATTGGCAGTCAACGCTAAGCCAACTTCGTGGTCGAGACGCGAAAAATCCCGAACGTCACCCGGTAGCGACCGCCATCGGTGAAGGCGATCATGTTGCCGGTCGACGCGTATCTCCGACGTCAATTAACCGGACCTTATACCTGTGTATAGGGGCCCCGGGACCTAAGTACATGTACAGTAATCGCACTGTCGCCATTGTTGTTGCGACAATACCGATTGCCGCACAAATGCAAGGAGACGATTCGATGGACAGGTTCTTGCATGAGCAAAATATTGCGCTCTACCGCAGACTGCGCAAATCGTCGACAGGCAAAACCGAACGACTAGCGATATTTAAATTGCTCGCTGAAGAAATGGACGAGCTGAAAATGAGCTTCAGGAAACCAACTTCAGCAGGACGACCCTTGTCCAGTATGGGTCAAACCACCTTCGCCAAATCCGGACACTTCGCGCCGCATTGATCGCTCATATTGCGGGCTGACCTCTTCGGGCAGTCGGCAGTCATAACGTCAAGCCAATCAACCACCTTAGCGTTGGGGCCATGCGCCCTGACAAGGCGCTGCAATTGATATTTGGCCAGCGCGGCTGCACTTGCTGCACTTCACACGCAGCACTGTCACCTTGCTGGTGAGAACACCGAATACGATTGCCGTCGCGGGGCATAAACGGTCAACTAGCGTTTTTTAGGCGGCTTCAAACCGTATTCGGATAGCAAAGGCGTCGTATCTGAGGGAGTATTTAGCCGAAACATCGGTACCCAAGCCAAAGGGTCCTTGTTGAAATCCGAGAACTGAGTGAGGGCCCAAACAGAACCAGTGGCCGTGTCGAGTAAGAAAGTATCGTGTGCGTTAGTCATGATTTGGTAGCGCCCTTGGGAAAACGGCTCTTGAGCATCTGCCGTCACCACCAATAAGCACAGCGCACCTATCGCCCACATCGCACGCATAGACACATCCCTCTATTCGAAATTACCGAAGATGATGGCACCGTCGCGGGGCATGGCGGGGGCGGCTTTTCATTAGAGAATAATTTTCTCGGCACAAAAAAATGCCACCGGATTTGCCACCGGACTACTCAATATCGGGTGATATTGGGCGGTACAGGCCGGACACCTGATCAGTGGAAACCCCAATAAAACAGCACCAATCGACACGATCTGATATCAATAAAAACGCGTTGCCGGGGACCTGATAACCGCACGCGGAAGGGGATTTTTCGATGGCGGCTGGCAAAATAATTCCGCTCGTTGCGGGCAACTGGAAAATGAATGGGCTTGCCGCCTCGGTCGGTGAATTCAGCAAGATCATAGCGGGAGCCAAGGTGTTAGCCGGCAAAGCTGATCTGATGGTTTGCCCGCCGGCAACCTTGATTCCAGCTTTTGCCTCGGCAGCGCGGGGCTCCATTGTGGCGGTGGGGGGACAGGATTGTCACGCCGAACCTTTTGGCGCGCACACCGGGGATATTTCAGCCGAGATGCTGGCGGACGCGGGCGCCCGCGCCGTCATCGTCGGCCATTCGGAACGGCGGATTGACCACCATGAGACGGACGCCGAGGTGCGGCAAAAGGCCCAGGCCGCGTGGCGGGCGGGCCTCGCCGCCATCGTCTGTGTCGGCGAGCAGCGCACTGAACGCGAAGCGGGCAAGACGCTCGATATCGTGAGCCGTCAACTCGATGGGTCGCTGCCGGATGGTTCCACATCCGCGTATTTGATGATTGCGTATGAACCGGTGTGGGCCATCGGAAGCGGCCTCACGCCCGGTCCGGCTGACGTTGCAGAAGTCCACGGCTTTATCCGAAGACGCCTGACCGAGCGCTTTAATGCGGCAGGGCCGCACATCCGGATCCTTTATGGAGGTTCGGTCAAACCAGCCAATGCCGAGCAACTTTTAACAATTGCCGAGGTGAATGGGGCCCTGGTTGGCGGGGCGAGCCTGAAAGCGGACGATTTCCTCGGTATTGCGGCCGTTTATAGGTAGTGGCGGCGAGGGTGGAAAATCGCGAAGCGATCGTGTAGAGACCGCGTCGAATTCCTATATGGACCCATAGAGCGCCGCCTGGGCGAGGGAGCCCGGACCGGTCTGGTTTGAACGGACTTTGGACTGATGCAGCACGTCATCATCGTCATCCACCTGATGCTGGTTCTCGCCCTGATCGGGGTTGTTCTCTTGCAGCGTTCCGAGGGCGGCGGACTTGGCATCGGGTCAACCGGCGGCTTTATGACCAGTCGCGGCACCGCCAATGTTCTCACGCGGGCGACCGCGGTCCTGGCGGGACTGTTTTTCGTAACGAGCCTCCTGTTGTCGATCCTGGCAGGCATCAACCGGAAACCGACGTCGATCTTGCAAGGCGGCCAAAGCGCCCCAACGGTACCAGGCACGCCGACGCCGCTTGGTGGAGGCGGCGGCGGACTGCTCAACCAGTTGCAGGGCGGCCAACCGCCGGCGGCGCCGCCGGCACCAGCCGCCCCCGCGGGGCCGCAGGTGCCGCAGTCGAAATGAAATCACGATCGAGGGGCCGGGAAATTCCGGCCCTTCAACGTTATGGATGTTGCTTGGAGATCCGAAAGCGAACATGAAAATCACAGCGCAAGCATTTGGAAAACCAAGAGCTTATCGAGCTACGCACAGGCGCAAAGCGGGTCTGTGCTTTTCGCGCTCGTCGAATCGATTCGCGGAGGCTAAAGGTTAGGTCCCATGGCGCGGTATATTTTCATCACCGGCGGCGTGGTTTCCTCATTGGGTAAGGGTCTCGCTTCCGCGGCGCTCGGCGCGCTCCTACAGGCGCGCGGTTACAAGGTCAGGCTGCGCAAGCTCGACCCGTATCTCAATGTCGATCCCGGGACGATGTCTCCTTACCAGCATGGTGAGGTCTTCGTGACCGATGATGGTGCCGAGACCGATCTCGATCTCGGGCACTACGAGCGCTTTACCGGGCGTCCCGCCACTCGGCACGACAACATCACGACGGGTCGGATCTACCAGGACATTCTTATTCGCGAGCGCCGTGGCGACTACCTCGGGGCAACGATTCAGGTGATCCCGCACGTCACCAACGCCATCAAGGATTTCATCAGAGACGGCAACGAGGGCTTTGATTTCGTGCTGTGCGAGATCGGCGGCACGGTTGGCGATATCGAAGGCTTGCCGTTTTTCGAGGCGATCCGACAATTGGGCAACGATCTGCCGCGCCGGCACGCACTGTACATCCATCTTACCCTGATGCCGTTCATCTCGAGCGCAGGCGAACTCAAGACAAAGCCCACCCAGCATTCGGTTAAGGAGCTACGGTCGATCGGCATACAGCCGGATATTTTGCTTTGCCGAACGGACCGGCCGATTCCGGAGAGTGAGCGGCGCAAGCTGGCATTGTTTTGCAACGTGCGAGAGAGCGCGGTGATCGAGGCGCGCGATGTGGACAACATCTACGCGGTCCCGGAAGCATACTCTGCTGAGGGGCTCGATGCGGAAGTGCTGGCCGCGTTCGGGATTGAACCGCGGCAGGTACCGGATCTTGAGCGCTGGCGATTGATCAATGAGCGCGTGCGCAATCCGGAAGGCGACGTCACCATCGCTATCGTCGGCAAATATACCGGGATGAAGGATGCCTATAAGTCGCTGATCGAAGCGCTCTCGCATGGCGGAATCGCCAACAAAGTCAAAGTCAATCTCGACTGGATCGAGTCTGAAGTTTTTGAGAACAAGGATCCGACGGCGTTTCTTGAGCACGTGAACGGCATCCTCGTGCCCGGCGGATTCGGTCAGCGTGGCGCAGAAGGGAAAATCAAGGCAGCACAGTTCGCCCGCGAACGTCATGTGCCGTATTTCGGAATCTGTTTCGGCATGCAGATGGCTGTGGTTGAAGCCGCGCGCAATCTGTGTGGCATCGAACAGGCCAATTCGACGGAATTCGGCCCGACGAGCGAGCCAGTGGTCGGATTGATGACCGAGTGGCTGAAAGGCAATGAACTGCAGAAACGCAGTGCAAGCGGCGATCTTGGTGGGACTATGCGGCTGGGTGCCTACGACGCTGTGCTCACGCGCGGCAGCCGCGTGTCACAGATTTACGGTACGACCGAAATCTCTGAGCGTCACCGCCATCGTTACGAAGTCAACACGACGTACAAGGGGCGCCTCGAACAGCGCGGTATGCGCTTCTCGGGCATGTCTCCGGATGGAATTCTGCCTGAGATCGTCGAATATGATGACCATCCTTGGTTCATCGGCGTCCAGTTCCATCCCGAACTGAAATCGCGTCCATTCGAGCCGCATCCACTATTTTCGTCATTTATTGGTGCGGCAGTCGAGCAGAGCCGATTGGTGTAAGCTTCGGGGATGGCCCGAGCTCTCGATCACATTGTTCATGCGGTGCGCGATCTCGATGCTGCCGCCGATCTCTATCGTCGGCTCGGCTTTACGGTCGGCGCGCGCAATCGTCACCCGTGGGGAACGCACAACCACGTTATTCAGCTGCACGGGTTTTTCATCGAACTCCTGACGTTGGCCGAGCCGGAGAAGCTCGGCAACGATGGGTTCTCGATTATGTTCGGCGCGTACAACCGGGATTTCATCGCGCGCAACGAGGGGCTCTCGGTGCTCATTCTTGAATCGAAAGACGCGCGTAGCGATGCGGCAACGTTTCTTGCCGCCGGTACGGGTGCATCTGAAGCGCTGCGCTTCGAGCGGGAGGCGAAACGGCCCGATGGGCAGACGGTTAAGGTTGGTTTCTCGCTTGCGTTTGCCGAGGATAAGGCTGCGCGTGATATTCATTTCGCCACCTGCCAGCAGCACTATCCGGAAAATTTCTGGAACCCGGCCTATCAGGAGCACCCCAACAGTGTCGCGGGCGTCGCTGGAGTCGTTGTCGTGGCCGATCAGCCCGGGCAGCATCAGCGGTTTTTCGAGGCCTTTGCTGATGCTCGCGCTGTCGCCGAGGCGGACGGCTTCACCATCACAACGCCACGCGGCGCAATTGACGTATTGACGCCCGCCGCCTTTTTGCGGCGCTTCGGCGTCAAGCCGCCAGACATGACTCGCGGTGCCCGGCTGGCAGCGCTTCGCCTAGCGGTTACTTATCCCAGCCGTTTGCAGGCGGCGCCAGAATTGGCAGGCATCGCCGGCCTCTATGTCGGAAATGCCGCCATCGTTGGCTCTGAGGACGCGATGGGCGCGATCCTGGTGTTCGAACCAGCGGCGCAAAAGTCCCGTTGACCAAGGGCTGTCGCCGCTTCATGGTCGCGGCCCGCAAGGATTTTGAGCCTTGGACGACAAACCGAATTCCACCGTCAGCGTCGGGCGAGCGCGTTTCGGCAATGATCTGCCGCTGGCTGTAATTGCCGGTCCTTGTGCGCTCGAGAGCAAGTCGCACGCGCTGGAAATGGCTGCCGCGCTGAAAGAGATAACCGCGCGCGTTGGGGTTGGCTTTGTCTACAAGACGTCGTTCGACAAAGCCAATCGGACCTCGGCAAAATCGGCACGCGGTCTGGGGCTCGAACAAGCTCTGCCGATTTTTGCCGAAGTTCGTGAAAAACTTAAGGTACCGGTTCTCACGGATGTGCACGAAGCGGAGCAATGTGCGCAGATCGCCGCGGTCGTGGACGTGTTGCAGATCCCCGCATTCCTTTGTCGACAAACCGATCTGCTGGTCGCGGCCGCGAAAACCGGAAAGACGGTCAATGTGAAGAAGGGGCAGTTTCTGGCGCCCTGGGATATGCAAAACGTCGTTGAGAAGATCAGCGGCGCCGGCAATCGCAATGTGCTGGTGACAGAACGCGGCGTCTCCTTCGGCTACAATACGCTCGTCTCCGACATGCGCGCGCTTCCAATTCTCAAACGCACGACGCAGGCGCCTGTGATTTTTGATGCGACCCATTCCGTTCAGCAACCGGGCGGAAAGGGCGCATCGTCCGGCGGTGAACGCGAATTCGTTCCCGTGCTCGCACGTGCCGCCGTGGCGGTGGGGGTCGCCGGGATTTTCATTGAAACCCACCAGGATCCCGACAAGGCGCCGTCGGATGGCCCGAATATGTTGCCTCTGAAGGAGATGGAGCCGCTGTTGCGCAGGCTGGTCGAATTCGACCGCCTGGCCAAATTGCGATCACCGGGCTGACCTGGCGGGCGTCTGAATTTCATGGGCAGCTTCATCAACCTCCTGGCGTTCGTCATTTTCACGACGTCGCTTTTCATGCGCTCGGTCGATCCGGTGATTCCGCAGGTCGCCGCCGGCTTGGCCGTGACGACAGCGACTGCGGCGATGCTGTCGACAGCTTTCACCTTGCCCTATGCGCTGGTGCAACCGGTGCTGGGCGCGCTCGCCGACATGTTCAGTAAAACGCGGCTGATTGCGCTCTGCATGTTCATTGTCGGCATCGCCACGCTCGCGTGCGGACTCGCGACCAATTTTGAAACACTCATGATTTTGCGCATCATCGCTGGCATGACCGCTGGCGGCATATTTCCGATTGCGTTCGCAGTCGCCGGCGACCGGGTCCCGGTAGCACAGCGCCAGGTCGCGTTCGGCAAACTGCTGTTTGCGGCCATGAGCGGCAATCTGCTGGGCGCCTCGGCTGCCGGCGTCATCGGCGATCTGATCGGCTGGCGCGGCGTGTTCTACGCGACGGGCGCCATCAATTTGGTCGCGCTTGCATTTGCGATTCCCGGTTTTCGGGGCATGGGCGAGAAGGCCGGCCGCTTCGATCCCTCGACTCTCATCCCGAACTATCGCGCCATCTTCCGCAATCCCATGGCGAAATACTGCTTCGGCGCGGTATTTGTGGAAGCAATTTTCCTCTTTGGTGTGTTTCCGTATATGGCCACCATGCTGCATACCGAAGGTGTAACCAGCGCCTCAATCGCTGGCATTGTGATTGCCGGTTTCGGCATAGGCGGCATCATTTATACCGTCTCGGTTTCGTGGCTGCTCGTGCACATCGGCGAGAAATGGCTGATGGCGAGCGGCGGCATGGTCATGGCATTTTGCCTGATCGTGATCGCGTCACGCGCGCCGTGGCCGGTGGAGTTCGCCAATTTCATTCTGCTCGGGTTCGGTTTCTACATGCTGCATGGCTGTATCCAGGTCTATGTCACAGAGCTTGCGCCATCGGCGCGCGGTTCAGCGATGGCCGGACACTCGTTTTTCTTTTTTCTCGGTCAGGCAGCAGGGCCCGTGGTGTATGGGCTGGGCCTTTCCAGCGGCCTCGGGATCATTCCGGTGCTGCTCACCGGCGCGGTCATGCTGACGGTGACGGGCTGGGTCTGCGCCCTGCAACTGCATCATCGGCAGGCGACCGCGGTCTAACCGCGGCCACGATAGGGCGCGACGCCTTGGTCGGGCACCCAGACATCCTTCGGCAATTTTCCAGTCTGCCAGAACACGTCGATCGGTATCCCGCCGCGTGGATACCAGTAGCCGCCGATGCGCAACCACTTCGGTTTGAGAAATGCTTCGAGTTTCTTGCCGATGGCGACGGTGCAGTCCTCGTGGAAAGCACCGTAGTTGCGAAAACTATTGAGATAAAGCTTGAGGGATTTTGACTCGACCAGAAACTGCGCGGGCAGATAGTCGATTACCAGATGTGCGAAATCAGGTTGCCCGGTGATAGGGCAGAGTGTGGTGAATTCTGGAGCGGTGAACCGCGCAATATAGTTTGTGCCGGTATGCGGATTTGGCACGCGATCGAGCACCGCCTTGTCCGGTGAGGCGGGTATCGAGGCCGGGCGGCCGAGCTGCAATCCTTTTTTCACCATCGGCATTTTTCGCATGTTTGCGCCCCATTGGATGCCCCGTTCGCACGGGGCATGACAAGGGGGTTGTCGATACTGTAGAAGCGCCGGAACAAGCAGCGCCGGACACTCCCATGACCGCAATCACCGACATCATCGGCCGGGAAATCCTTGATAGCCGCGGCAACCCGACCGTGGAGGTCGATGTTATCCTGGAAGATGGCGCCAAAGGCCGCGCCGCCGTGCCTTCCGGCGCGTCCACGGGCGCGCACGAAGCAGTCGAACTTCGCGACGCCGATAAGGCACGGTATGGCGGCAAAGGCGTTCGCAAGGCGGTTGATGCCGTCAACGGCGAAATCTACGACGCACTTGGCGGCATGGACGCCGAGGCGCAGACAAAGATCGATGAGACGCTGATTACGCTCGACGGCACGCCGAATAAAAGTCGTTTAGGTGCGAACGCAATTCTAGGCGTTTCGCTGGCCGTTGCCAAAGCGGCCGCGGCTGCGAAAAACGAGCCTCTCTATCGATACGTTGGCGGGCCTGCCGCGCGGACATTGCCGGTGCCAATGATGAATATCGTCAACGGCGGCGTGCATGCCGACAATCCGATCGACTTCCAGGAATTCATGATCGTGCCGCTCGGTGCGCCGACGTTTGCGGAGGCCCTGCGCGCGGGCGCGGAGATCTTTCATACGCTGAAGGGTCAGCTTCATGCGGCGAAGCTCAACACCAATGTCGGAGACGAGGGCGGATTTGCCCCCAACCTGAAATCGGCAGAGGCGGCGCTCGATTTCATCATGCAGGCGATTGTCAAAGCGGGTTACAAACCCGGTGAAGACGTCATGTTGGCGCTCGACTGCGCTGCGACGGAATTCTTCAAGGACGGCGTCTATACTTACGAAGGCGAGGGAAAGAAGCGCTCGAGGCAGGACCAGGTCAAATATCTTGGAGAGCTGATTGAGCGCTATCCGATCGTCTCGATCGAAGACGGCATGGCCGAAGACGATTGGGAGGGCTGGAAAAGTCTGACCGACCATATCGGAAACAAATGCCAACTCATCGGTGACGATCTCTTTGTGACCAATGTCGCGCGGCTGGCGAGGGGCATCAGAGACGGCGTGGCGAATTCAATTCTCGTTAAAGTCAACCAGATCGGAACTCTTACAGAGACGTTGGCCGCGGTCGAGATGGCCCACAAGGCAGGCTACACGGCCGTCATGTCACACCGTTCCGGCGAGACAGAGGATTCCACGATTGCAGATTTGGCGGTCGCAACCAATTGCGGACAAATCAAAACCGGCTCGCTTGCGCGCTCAGATCGCACAGCAAAATACAACCAGTTACTGCGCATCGAGGAGGAACTTGGGCAACAAGCAAGATATGCCGGCCGTGACGCCTTGAAATCGCGGCGATAATGTCTACGGCATTTCACATCTTGCGTTTGGTTGCCAGTCGCCGCAAATTGTACCGCAATTGAAACGAGAGTTCGTTCAATGGATCAGAGTACAACTCTCTCTGCCTATGACCGCCGCCGAGCCGCCGGCCGCCTAGCCAGTTTCATAGTGGAGTCAGTCGACAGCGCACGCGCTGTTGAAAAACCATTTTTTCATCTCGAATTCGACCGGGTCTTCCCCGACGATATTTATTCGCAAATTTTGGCGCTAATGCCTGAGTCCGCCGACTACCGGCCGATGCACGGGCGAAGCAAAGGTCACGACCTTGATGACGGCACTCATACGCGGGTGAAGATTGATCTGTTCCCGGAATACATCCGTAACCTGCCAGCGGAAAAGCGCGCGTTGTGGGATGTGGTTGGTCGCGCGCTTTGCTCGGAACCGGTCAAGCAAGCCTTTGTGCGGCGGCTGGCTCCCGGTCTTTCGAAGCGTTTCGGAGAGAATTTCGCCAGA
>Ga0126381_100009164_pt1 | contig 11113 bp, 8 predicted proteins | sample PanSoiMetPlot_28_FD_96465 | JGI IMG/M metagenome (GOLD analysis project Ga0126381, IMG submission 96465) | Tropical forest soil microbial communities from Panama - MetaG Plot_28 | ecosystem: Environmental > Terrestrial > Soil > Tropical forest > Bulk soil | place: Panama | collected 2016-02-17
CGAAGACTCAACGACTTACATCGAGCGATACGAATTGCGACGAACTGCTACGGAAGCCTGTCCAGCGAGGCTTTCCAGCGGTGCCGAAATACTCAGTCACACTCGGTAGAGTTTGGTGGTGGGCACAAAAATGGGCACAGTCTCGCAGAAGGCGTAGCTGCGTTCTTTAGGGATGTTCCCGCTAAATTGATCGAGGGTGGGGTCGTCCATTCGACTCCGGCGCTCACGGGCGGGGGCACCGGGGGCCATCTTCAATGGGCGGGTACTCCCGTTGCATACAATGTCCACAATATCCGTTCGGCACGGCATCGAGGGACATGAGTTAGAACCGCCCGGATAACGATCAAGGTTGGGGGGAGGTTACATTTTCTTGGCTATTCGTCATGAGCAGCCCCTTGTTCTATCGGATCGCGCTGCTGATGGCTGTACCGGTCACTTCTCCTTCAGAACCCATTACGACGAAAGTGTCATAAATAGTTGAGCGTCTGCGAAACCTGAGGGCGACTTTGCTTCCGGGCTTGTAGCGACGCAGATTGTCCATCAATTCTTGCGCAGTGAACAAATACACGCCTCCCACCGCGAGAATGTCATCCCCAACCTCAACACCAACCTCATCGGCGGGGCCACCTTCAGTGATGTGATCGACCCTGATACCGTCATGTCTAAGTTTTGGCTTCTCATCTGACCATGCTCCGATTGAAGCGCGACCCGTCCCGCTAGAGACTTCCACGGGGGCACCACTCACATCAACTGTCGAACCGGAGATAACGGAAGGATCTACATTGGTTTGATTTAGGTGCCACCACTCAGCGACGAGTGCACTGTCATGCTTGTATGCGCCGGATTCTGGTGCCGTAACAGTTTCCGTCATTTTGGGAACGGCAGCAGGTTTTGGCGATTGCGACGTTCTTGGTTTCTCAGAAGTTGCCTGCGGCGTCTGCGTCGCAACTTTTCCTGGCTCGTGGGGAGCACGGGACTGTGGCGCTTCAGCCCTTGCTGCCTCTGCGCTCCCATTCGCACGTGTGTCCTTCGCATTCGCTTGCGGAGCAAGTTCGGATGCCAAGTACGTGCCCTCGGGAGCACCGCCAAAGAGTTGCTTAAAAAATTTAGTCTTCACTTTGAAATATTTATTCTGATTATCGCCGACCACGACAACAAAGAATTCCCGGTTGGGATCTTCCGAACGGAGTCGCTCGACATCCGCCAAGCTAAACACTGCACCAGCGGACGCTTGGGTGAACGATCGCAAGGCACTATTTAGTTCTACCTCGCCGTGAGACTCAGATAAGGGCTGAACAACATCAGACCTATCAGTACTGGATAGAACAACGCGGTGGACTGAAGACGCCATTCCCATCCCGCCAGCATTGAGGTACTCGGGCTTACTCGGAGAGGCTAGAACGTGGATGTATGGCAATCTCATTTCCGGGGTTACGTCAGCTAAACCAAACGGCAGCATCTCACGACGGGCTTGAACGGCCTTCAGTTCAATCCAGCTTTCCGGGGTATAGACGTAAATTGTGTACCCACTTGTTTGGCAAGTCCTGCACATCAGTCCTGACAGCATGTTCGTTTGCACATCGTTAAGAGTGAGACCTATCGAGTGGTGTTTGCTCGCAAGCGCGTTGCGAATCGCTCCAGTCACTTGTGCATCAGTAAGCGGTGTCTGTGCGGTGCATACGCGGCACAGGAGGAGGGTAGCTACCAAAAGGCGAGCGGACAGGGTCTTCATGTGTTTGGGGTGGTCAGGTCCAGAGTTTAATGGGTAGTATGCGGGTCCCCTGGTACGCCATGCAATCCCACTTCAGTGGGGGAGATTTGCTTCGCCGCCCACACCAACGGTACTGGGAGAAGCGCGAAGCTCGTCGAAGTGTCCTTTGATGTCTGAGAACAGCCGATAATAGATCGGCTGTTCACTCCTGGCAAGCGTTCACATTGAAAGCCCCACGTGCACCGGTGATTACTCGAAACATGAACATTGCTGGTGGGCAAGAAAGGTCTCCACGCGTGTGATAAATCGCCTGAACAAGCGCTAGCGATTGATGTAATCGCAAAGTGATTTTTGGTTTACATGTTTTACAACCAGAGTATCGCCGCGCCTGTTTGTCGCATAAACGACAGAGCAATTTGGCACTCGTGGCTGCGCTTTTTCTAGTTCCCAAGTTTGCAACGTCCATTTAGGCTTGGCCTAGTACCAGTAGCGTTACGCAGGGCCGTTGGTTTCTTTCCTTCTCTCCGATCAACGGCCTGCTTACCCCCAAGCCTCTACGACAGGGAATCCAAAACGTCCAATAATCGTCCAACATTGGACGCCAATAATTGGACGGCAGTAGCCAGGACGGGAAAGAACTTCTTTTAGTCTTTTCCCGGACTGGTGGTCTTTAGTCGTCCAGTAATTCTCTTTACTAGGGATATTGGACGATTGGACGATTCAGATTCCCTAATGTAGGCTTGGGTGTTTTACTACTATCACCACAGTTGTGATCCACATTCAGCAACAATATTTTTCACGCCTCTGTAATGCGCGGATATTATATTCATCCAATTCCGTTCAATCTGAGGTATCAAAAATGTATCAATGCACTCATTCGAATCAGAAACAATTTCCCGCCGAAATAAACGTTCATTTTCCTGGCATTGAAATGATCGACAAGCCGACAGTCTGGGTATTCCCTCAGCTGGTTATCTGTATAGAGTGTGGCTTAACACAATTCGTAATCGCTCCTCGCGAACTCGCACAATTGAGCGATTCGCTTCCAAATTCGAAGTCGGTGGCTGTCTAGACATCGAACCACCGCCGCGCCACCACAGACCACTTCACGTGCCGCACAGACCTCTAACGTGAACATTGCTGGTGTCCTGCCAGAACAAGAGCGCACGGCTATATTTTCTGTATCACGAAGCCCTGAGCGTATAGTCGATATTTTAGGGGACTCGGATGCCAAGTCGCGGACGCGAACACGTGAACACCTCCGTATTTCAAGTCGGTGCGCCAGTGAACCGGGAGGAACTTCCAGAGTTTCAGCGTAACGCACTACAGGAACTCAGTCGTCGCTTGATAGAGGAAGATCACCGACTGATGTTTCTGGCGGGCGACTATGGCACAGGCAAAACGACTCTAGCCTATGCGTTCGGCCAACTGTTCAAGGAAGCATTCCCAGAATCGGAAGTGACATTTAGAACGGATGACGGTTCCTCGTATGTCGTAACTCCTCTGCCCGAGAGATCGAAACGCAGCTTACTGATTCTTGATGAGTTTGAACGTCTAGAACTAAGGAATTTCAATACTCGAGAATGGGTCCGCCGGATAAGCAGGAGTTCGCCAGGAACTAAAATATTATTGGTCGGTCGCACCGCCCCTGAGTGGATTCGACGCGACAAAATTCCCGCTCTCATTCTTTCAGTGCTAGGGAGGAGTGAGGTAGCGACGCTCGCTTCGCAACTTCTGGGACGCCCTCTCGCCGCTGATGAACTTGATACTCTTTATGCTCGAGTTGGCGGACGAGCGACTCCTATTAGAGCCGTCTTATCGGCAGCTCGGGATGGGCTATTCACTGTTGATCAGGCGGTTGCGGCACTGGGGCCATTCGAAAGACCAGGACTGTTGGACCAGTCCGGCAAACCACTGAACCCAAAAGATTCTTCGTACAAGCAGATCGTTACTGACGTTACAGGTGTTGGACAGGAACTGTTAGAAAAACTCGCTAAGCAGCCGTCGTTGCTTTATGAAATCCCCCCCAGAGTCTTCGAAGAAGTCGTTGCTGAAATTTTCCGGCGCAAGGGCTATGACGTTACATTGACACCTGCTACGAGAGATGGAGGAAAAGACATCTATGTAGCAGAAAAGCGAAGCTTGGGATCTTTTCTGTATCTCGTGGAGTGCAAACGTTATGGTCCTGAAAATCTAGTCGGACCGAACCTGGTGCGCAGTCTATATGGAGTGGTTGAAGCAGAAAAGGCAACTGCAGGAATTCTCGCTACTACTTCCTTTTTCACGAAGGATGCAAAGGAATTCCAACAAACAGTCCAATCTAGGATTGCTCTACAGGATTATCTTGCTATTCAAAGATGGCTGAAAGACACTCTGAAGTTGACCGAAAATTAGAGCCGAGCCCGAGCCCACACAGGCCACTTCACATGCAGCACACATCTCTGAGAAACGCGTAATTGGACCATCTCACATGCCACTAGTTGCGATGGAGCAATGAAGGCAGATCAGTAATGGCGTAGATTCGCAGAGGCGACAGCCCGCTAGAATTAGCGAATTCTAGAGTGGGGGCGCACGAAACTATCTCGTTTCGATCCGCGTGATGCAGACTTCCTCCGTGGGTTGACACCATATAAGCACGCCTCAGCTCAGGTAGGTTGGGGGGCCTGAGTTCAATTCGGACTCGACGATGAGTGAAATAGCGATGTTGTGCGCAGTTGTGGTCTTTGAGCAATACGTTTTGGCACGCTGAATCGAAGAGCCTCACGCGCCCGACTTGCAAGGCCAACAGCCAGGAATCGCTTGAACGATATCCAGCCCTCTGCGCCTTCGTTTGATTGGAACTCTGTTCCAAAACAGCGGCTATTGCAGTACACTCTTCCCGTTTCGGCCACAAGCCACAAACCTCTTCCCTAGGCCGTTCGGTCTCTTCCGTCGAGCACACCCGCTGATGATTGCAACAACGATTGGCCACTTTCGCGTTTTTGAGAAGATCGGTGCGGGAGGTATGGGCGAAGTGTACCGCGCAACAGACACTCGACTTGGGCGCGAAGTGGCACTAAAAGTTCTCCCTGCCGATGTTGCTCGGGACCCCGAATGTCTTTCTCGGTTTCAGCGCGAGGCTCGTGCCGTGGCGGCTCTGAATCATCCGAATGTCGTAACGCTTTACTCAGTGGAGGAGGCCGATGGAGTTCATTTCCTCACGATGGAGTTGATCGAAGGAAATCCTCTTGATCGTTTGATTCCCTCAAATGGTCTACCTGTCGAACGAATCATCGAAATCGCGACGGCTCTGGCTGATGCCTTGTCGGCGGCTCATGAGAAAGGCATTCTGCATCGCGACCTGAAGCCAGCGAACGTTATGGTTACAAATGGAGGTTGGGTCAAAATCCTGGATTTTGGATTGGCGAAAGAAGTGCGCAACTCAAACGATGCGACATTAACATCGGCCCGAACGAAAGTAGGCACCGTCATAGGTACACCCGCCTACATGTCACCTGAACAGCTCTCAGGCCAAACGGTTGATTATCGCGCTGACGTATTCTCGCTCGGAATTGTAGTGTATGAAATGGCGACAGGAAGACGCCCCTTCGAGGGGAAGTCTTTCGCAGAACTGATCTCATCGATCCTTCGTGACAATCCACCGGCGGCTACTGATTTGAGACCAGAATTGCCAGGAGACCTGGCTCGCGTCATTCGCCGCTGCTTGGAAAAAGATCCGCGCAATCGCTTTCAGACTGCGCGAGATGTCAGCAATGAATTTCGTGATCTGGGGCAGATGATATCAAGTGTTGTTGCTACCAACGTGTCTCACGACGCGGGAAGTGGCGATTTTGCGGTTGCCCCAGTGGAAGAAAGCTTTTGGATTGCGGTGCTGCCATTCAGCTACAAAGGGCCGGAAGCAGGATTAGAGGCATTGGCTGAAGGGATGACCGAGGACATCATCACGGGCTTGTCGCGGTTTTGTCACCTTCGAGTGGTAGCTCACAACTCGAGTTCAAAATATGCCGACGAAACATCCGATGGGACCTCTGCCAGTAAAGAGCTTGGAGCTTACTACTTGATACAAGGAAACATTCGACAAGTGGGGGCGAAGTTGAGATTGGCAGTTCAGCTCGTGGATACGACTACAAGGACCCATCTTTGGGCTGAAACTTACGAACGCCCTTTTCAGGTCAACAACATTTTCGCATTGCAGGACGACCTCGTGCCGCGCATCGTGTCCACCGTGGCAGATTGGTATGGTGTTTTGACATTCAGCATGAGTGCAGCAGTCCGCCGCATGACAACGAGCCAGCTTACGCCGCACCAAGCATTGCTCCGTAGCATCGGCTACTACTATCGGCTTACAGCGGAAGAGCATCTGGCTGCTCGCACATGCCTTGAGCAGGCTGTTCAACAGCTGCCGAACTACGCCGAAGGGTGGGCGGGCCTTTCGATCATGTACGCCGAAGAGTATGGAAGCGGCTTCAATGCTCAGCCTGATCCGCTAGGCCGCGCCCTAAAGACAGCACAACGCGCAGTCGACGCTTCACCCTCTAGTTCTTTCGCTCACATCGCCCTTTCTAGGGCGCTCTTCTTTCGAAAAGAATTGCGGGCCTCCCGCGCCGCCGCAGATCGTGCTATAGAGCTTAATCCGCTAGACGGATCGGCACTGGCGGGCTTAGGTAGTACCATCGCGTACGCTGGGGATTGGGACGATGGTTGCGCACTAGTCGAGCGAGGAATGCAACTGAACCCACATCATCCAACGTGGTATTGGCTGCCGCTCTTTTTCCGTGAATATAGCAACGGCAATTACCAGGCGGCTCTGAACCTGGCCTTGAAAATCAATCTGCCGGGCTATTACGCGACCTACGAGACTTTGGCAGCCGTCTATGGTCAACTCGGAGAGATCGATCTGGCCAGAAAAGCTGTTCAAGACCTCCTCAGCGTAAGACCGGATTATCCCATCAATGCACGCGAGCACCTGTGCAAATGGTTCAGGTCCGAATTTGCAGAGCATGTTCTCGAAGGCCTTCGGAAAGCTGGATTGCATAGCCCAGTGCCCGTCTCTCTCTCAATCTCGAAGGACGTTCTCAAGTGAGAGCGATTTTCGCTCTGTCTGCAGGAGACATTGTCCTTGTTGGGGAACGGTTTCGGTTGCGCTCGAAGAAGTCCTAGAGCTTGATCAGTCCGAGGTCTTTGCAATGAACGCAGCCGAGTAAGCTCCTTCTGGTGGAAGGCCTCCGAGCGGATACCTCTTGATCGAGTGAGAGGGCGCACTTGCGATTATGGAGTTTTAGTTACGACGGGTGGCGGTACTGGAAATCCAAACAAGCTCACAGTTGCTCATAAGGACATCTTGCGAATGCTCGAAGGTTCCTCCATACACCAGGGGGGTGCATATTCCCTCCCGTCGTGTTCTAACCCCCAACTTGCATTGACCCGTCTCCGACCCCGGGTCTAGACTGCCCTTCGTTCCAGGCGGCGAGATCCAGGCGTACCCAGCCGCTCCCCTCCTCAGTGGTCACGTCAAAACCGGCCAACGGTGGTCATGGCAAAAGCGGCCAACGGAGATGGCCCGGGACTAGGTTGTTTTACCCTGCACACTCCCCAGGAGGCAAGTTTGTTTTTGTGCGCCAGCTGCGCGGACCGCATTTGAGCACGTGACCGTGATGGAGCAGTCGATCGAGCATGGCGGTGACGGCCGCGCTGTCCCCGAGTAACTTACCCCAGTCCTCTACCGGCCGATTGGAAGTAAGTAAGGTACTGGCTTGCTCATAGCGGCGCATGATGATCTCAAGTAAGTCCTCCGCTGCGGTGGCGGGCAGTTTGCGCATGCCCAGATCGTCGATAATGAGCAACGGCACCGAGGTGAACAGTTCCATAAGCTCTTTGCGTGTGCCATCGATAGTGGCTTCGGCAAGTTCCTCGAGCAGTTGGTGAGTCTCGCGATACAACACGCGATAGCCCTGTTGAATGGTGGCTTGGCCGACAGCTTGTGCCAGATGACTCTTCCCCGTGCCGGGTGGACCTAAGAACAGTGCATCTTCATGGCGAGCAATGAAGGCACCGCCCGCGAGATCAAACACTAGACTCCGATTCATCTTTTTATTGAAGTCGAAGTCGAAGTTGTCGAGTGTCTTGTGCGGATCGCGGAATGCAGCCTGCTTCTTTCTGCGTTCCAGCAAGCGATCACCACGACGCTGCAGTTCGTCTGCAACCAGGCAGGAGAGGAAGTCGATCGCGGGCATCGGTTCGGCTCGGGCTTGATGAAGACGAGTTTCCAGCACCGCGGCCATACCGCCCAATCGGAGCTGGCGTAGAGCACGATTCAACTCGATCACATTCATGAGGTTGGCTCCTGAGTTTTTTGATTGATGAGATCGCGATAGTGCACCTTCGCGAATGAGGGGATCGACTTGCCGCAAGCTGAGTTGGGGAGTGCGCTCAAGATAGCGACGAACGAATTGATATTCGCGTACTCCCATTTCCAGAGCTACGGCGCAGGCGTCTTCGGTGGCGGCAGTACCGTATTTTTTGGCCAGGGAAAGAACGCCTTGAATGCGGCGCACACTGAGTTGTCCTTGCTGGTTATAAATATGGTGGCAGAGGGCGCCGATCTGAGCGCCCGCGCGTTCGGCTCGCCACAGCAGTTGCGAGACCTTAAACGGTCGGCGCGGGGAGAGGTCCTGCTCTTGGATGCGATACCAACCGCGTTTCTGACGTACATGCTCGCGCAGCAGTTGACCGCTCTTGGGATCAAGGATGCGAACGAAGAGCTCGTCCCACTGCACCTGAACCACATGTCCGATCCAACCGGGCGGAAGGCCGTAGTAGGCGGTTTCGACTTCCACGCAACCATCCAGATGCACCACGCGTTGGCCATGCTGGTAGTAACGGAAGGGTTCCAGCGGTAAAGGCAGCAAAGTGGGTTTTTCTTCGGCGAACATGGCCGCGACTTGCCGTTTGGTGGTGCCATGGATGCGCGTGTCAGCGCAGTTGCTCTCCCAACGATCCAGATAGTCTTGCGCTTCTTGTAAACTCTCGAAACGTTTTCCCTGGAGGGGTGTTCTCTGCGCATGACCGACACCGGATTCAACTTTTCCTTTGCGATCGGGATCCTTGATCCGACAAGGCAGGGCCACGGCCCCATAGTGGGCGAGCACGTCGCGATAGAGTGGGTTCAAGCTGGGATCGTAGATGTCGGGGACGAGCACGCCTTCCTTCAAGTTGTCGAGGACGACGAGGCGCGTACTGCCACCCAGTCGACGGAAGGCTTGCTCGTGCAGCTCGGCCCAGATGCGCGAACTGGAACGAAACGTCAGCAGGCGTACCGCCTTTCGGCTGTAACCGAGTGTCATCACGAACAGCCGTGTGCGTCGATACTTACCGCTCTGCGGGTCGCGGACCATTGGGCCGGTACCGTAATCGACTTGCGCCTCTTCTCCCGGAGCGGTGACGATCACGGCTCGTGCTGCGACCGGCTGGTTTCCGCGCAGCTTGCGAACAAAGCGTTTGACCGTTCCATAGCCTCCGCGGAATCCCGTCTCAGCTCCGAGGTCTTGCCAGATGGCCATGGCATTACGACCACGGCTCAGGCCGAGCTCGATGAACTCGCGAAACGGCTCACAGGTCGACGGAGTTGGTTTGGGATTGTCTGATTTGACGCCGCTCAAACCTACGCCAAACCCGGTGGTCACCTGTATGGCCGGTTTTGAATCTGGGCTGTTGCGTTTTCTCTTATCAGGAAGGTTTTCGGGGTTGATGTTGTGGTTCAGTGCGGCCAGTTCTGGCTTCGACCCGGTGGTCACCTCGTTGGCCGGCTTTGCCGGCACCTGCCGCCCCCAAGCACCTGCTGCCCGTACCGCAATGCCGGCCGCTTTCAGGTATGCGCTTCCGGTTTCTCGACGCACACCGGTCGCTTGCTCGATCCGCCGCAAGGACCAGCCCAGACGCCCTAAGGCTATAACTTGCGGTCGTTTCTCTTCGCTCAAGACGTTGCTCACGCCGGCGAAGGGTATATTGCCCGCGCCGAATCAACGTCCCGGGATTAATTCTCGTTGGCCGGTTTTGAGGTGGCCATCATTGGCCGGATTTGGGTGGCCACTGAGGGTATTAGGTCTTCTTTATCGGGGTCTTTCCGTCGAGTGAAGCCCTTTATAGCGCGCTTGCTGTCGATATGCTTAATGCCGACGCTTGGCCGAAATCTATTTCTGCCAGCCGCGTAAGACCAAAGGTCCAGCGAAAAGCCCCCGGCAAAACGGCCACGCGCGGCGCTGCTGTTAAACGCTAACCGCGAAATATCAAAGGGAAAATTGAATGCGACCAGTAGACAACGCCCTCTATAGGCCAGATCAAAGACTCTCTTGAGGAATTCCGCTTGGGTCAACAGACCAACTCGAGGCGTATCTAGTTGATACCGACCATCGACAAACTTTTTCAGGACTAGACGATCCTCGGCTGGCAGGTCGTCGGCTGTGAACAGATTCTGGACCAGGCATTCGCCATTTCTGACGAATCGATAGCTGCCAAAGGTCAGACGCTGGATATGGTCAGCTCTGGTTTCGGTGTCGAAAACCAGGCCTGATTCTGGGAGACGCCACTTCCTGTCGGGGCGGTCGAATCCCCAGTCTTCGCGCGGCCAATCGGGATAGACCCGGACAGCGATAGTTAAGGGCGTTGGCTTCGGCTGAGGCATGGGAGACTTGCCTCAGCATGTGCCCTCAATAGGGGACCGCGCTACGTTCCGAAAGTCACTTCGAAATAGTTAAGCCGCGCTTTGAGACTTCCGGCGCGAAAGGCTCCAGGGGAGTGCCAACCCAATAATTCGGTCCCCACTTCTCGGTGGCCCAGTCATGAAGCTTTTCCAACATTTCCGCCACCCAGAGCAGCCCTCGTTCTATCAGATAAACAACCGTGTCGATAAAGCCCCGGACGGTGGCAGCGGCGGCCAGCAACGGGCTCCCGTTGGGATTCTCGCGCGTTGGTTTGGGCCAGTCACACTGTGCCTCGTTGAGATCGGCGCGATGATCATTCACGGGTGCCGCGATAATAGTTTTCGGATCGTTCGCCTTACCATACGGATGATGGTCGTCCATGATGGTACGTCCTTTTCTCTGCCGCTGACATTTAGCGCAGGTCATCGGATTGCTGCCGGGAATTAATGCTGGGGGTCGAGTTTCGCCGCAGGCACAGCGTGCGCCTTCACCCACTCGCCGTCGACCGATCGCGGCGCGCTTCGCGGCACCTTCCGGATCACGCAATGGTGGTTTTTTCATGCGACCCTCTGGTAGATAGTTTCAAAGGAAAGAAGGCCTGCCGACCCTAGGCGATCGATTTCACGGAGGTCTGTGAGAAGTGGGATTCGCCCGCCGTCAGCATCGACCACATATTTGCCTCGAAAGAGGAGAAGTTTGGAAC
>Ga0126381_100009165_pt1 | contig 11113 bp, 11 predicted proteins | sample PanSoiMetPlot_28_FD_96465 | JGI IMG/M metagenome (GOLD analysis project Ga0126381, IMG submission 96465) | Tropical forest soil microbial communities from Panama - MetaG Plot_28 | ecosystem: Environmental > Terrestrial > Soil > Tropical forest > Bulk soil | place: Panama | collected 2016-02-17
CGGGCGGCCGCCCGGCCCAGCGCGGCGCCGCCGTGGGCGATGGCGAGCACGGCCCGGTCGAGAACCTGGTCGTCGAACACGGCCAGGGCGCGGGCGAGCCGCATGACGGGGCGGGCGACCAGCAGGTGCGTTGCGTGTTCCAGGCCCAGCCAGCGGCTCAGCAGCGCCCGGGCCGGGCCGGGCACCGGCAGGGGCCGGGCGCCCCGCCACCAGGTCAGGGCGCTGGCCACGACGGCGACCAGCGCCGACAGGCCGAGTTCCCATGGCCGCGGCGACGGCTCTCCCACCGCGTGCAGCGCCCGGGCCAGCGCGGCTCTGACCGGCGGCAGAGCGAGCACGCCGAGCCCGGCGGCGAGCACCGACAAGACGACCAGCGGCGGGCGCATCGGCCTGGTGATCCTGCGCGTGCCGGTGCGCTCGGTGTCATACCCCGCATCGGCGTCGGCCGGGATGGGCTGCCATACATGCCACACGGCTTTGATGCTGTAAACCGCGGCCACGGCGGCCGCGGTCAGGCCGGTGGCGTACAGGGCGGCGCTTTGGTGCAACGCCGCGGCGAGCACCTGGTCTTTGGACACCCACAGCGAGCCGGGCGGCAGCCCAGCGAGCAACAGCGCCCCGATGGTGAACGTCACCCCCACCAACGGGTAGCGGCGGGCGGCCCCCCGCAGCGCCGTTAGCTGTTTGGTGCCCAGCGCGGTCAACCACGCCCCGGCGGCCAGGAACAGCAGGCTCTTTACCGCGGCGTGCGCGACCAGCTGCATGACCCCGCCGGTGACCCCGCCGACGCCGGCGGCCAGGACAATGAACCCGATCTGGGCGCTGGTCGAGGCGGCCAGCAGCTGCTTGAGATCCGGCTGGGCGACCGCGACCAGCCCGAGGGCCAGCGCGGTGACGGCGCCGGCCCAGGCGACCGCGGGCGGCCCCCAACCCGAGGCCGTCAGTAATGGCTGGACCCGCAGCAGCAGGTAGCCGCCGGCGGCGACCATCGTGGCCGCGTGCAGCAACGCCGACACGGGGCTCGGGCCCGCCATCGCCCGGGACAGCCAGAAACTGAACGGCAGCTGCGCGGACTTGCCGAACGCCGCCAGCACCACCCCGACCGTGATCACCGTCAGCCACGGCTGCGTGGTGCGGGACAGGCCGCCGAGCGCGAGGCTGCTGATCCCGCCGGCGACGCCGGCGCCGGCCGCCACATACAAGCCAAGGTCGGCGGCCCGGGTGACCAGAAACGCGGTTGCCCCCCCGGCCACCCGGTCCAGGTCGCGCCACCAGTAGCCGATCAGCGCATAGCTGGCAGCGCCCATCACCTCCCAGCCCATCAGCAGCAATGCCAGCGTGGTGGCGGTGACAGTCACCAGCATCGCCCCGGCGAACAAGAGCATGAGGCCGAAGAACCGGCCCCGGTTCTCCCCGGCGCCGATGTCACCGGCGGCGAATACCAGCACCGCGAGGGTCACCACCGTGACGGTGAGCACCATCACCGCCGACAGCCCGTCCACATCCAGCGCGGCCGGGATCCCAAGGACCAGCGGCGCCGCGGCCGACGGATGGGCCGCCGCCGCAGCGCAGCCCAGCGCCAGCGTGACGGTGGCAGCACCGATACCGGCGGCGGGGGCCAGGGGGGCCGCCCGGCCAGCGACCGACAGGCCGGCGCCGGCCGCCAGCGGGACCGCGACCAGCAGCCACGCCAACGCTGGCAGGTGGGCGGTCACCGGCGCAGGCCCGCGGCCTCGTCGGTCATGCTGACGTCGCGGGCCCGGTATATCGCGGTGGTGACGGCGAACCCCACCGCCATCTCGACCGCCATCGCGACAACCACGACCACCACGATGACCTGCCCGCTGGCCATCCCCGGCGCCAGGTAGTGCCAGAACGCGGCGGCGGCGATGATGACCCCGTTGAGTATGAGCTCCAGGCCCATCATGATCATCACGATGGCCTGCTGGGACAGCGCCCCGTACAGGCCGATCGCGAAGAGAGCCGCCGCGAGCAGCAGGAACAGCTGCAGCGTCATCGTCCGATCCCTCCCCTCGCCGGGTCGGCCGGGGGGCGCTGTTTCAGGTCGTCGCCGAACCGGTCGTATCGGCCCCGGTTGAGCGCCAGCACCACCGCCCCGACCATGGCCGCCAGCAGCACAAGCCCGAGGATGATCATGGTGAGCATCTGCGGTCCCATGATCGTCTTCCCCAGCTGGAACGTGGGATTGCCGGGCGCCGGGCCGGCGCGGTGCGGCCACGGGGCGAGGAGCGCGCCGGCGCCGAGGAGCACGAAAGCCGCGGCGCTGATGGCCGCGGCGCTCCGCTGGTTGTGTGACATCGACATGGCCATCGACCCCAGCCCGGCCGGCTGCATCATGTAAGCGATCATGAACACCGCCATGATGATCATCTCGATCACCATCATGAGGATCACCACCACGCCGAGGTAAGCCAGGCCGAGCAGGATGACCAGGCCCCCGGCGGCCAGGAAGGAAACCAGCAGCGCGATGGTGACCCGGGCCATCGAAGCGAGCCGGAACACGAGGAAACCGCTGGCCGCGGCGAGCACCGCCAGCACCCAGAACAACGCCACGATCACAGCTGGACACCTCCGCGCGTGAGCACCACCAGCGACACCACCAGGGCCTGCACGATGGTCAGGGGGATCAGCACCACCCAGGCCAGTTCGGCGTACCGGTCGGCGCGGATGGTGGGCAGCCGGCGCCGCGCCCAGACCAGCACGGCCAGCACGGCCAGGGTCTTAACGGCCGACCACACCCAGGCAGGCAGCAGCGGCCCGGCGCCCCCGCCGAGGAACAGCGGCACCGCCATGCCCGCGCCCGCCGTCAGCAGCAGCCACCGGCCGGCCTGCAGCATCAGCCGGTCAGGCCCCGACAGCTCCGCCATGACACCACCGGCCAGATCACGCCCGGCCGGATAGCTGAAGGGGCCAAGGAAACTGAACGCGTACACCGCCGCCAGATACACGGCAAAGGCGGCCGGCATCCAGACGGCGAACCACACGTGCGCCTGCGCGGTGACGACCTGGGCCACGTTCAGCGACTGAGCCCCGGCCGCCGCACAGATCAGCGCGAGCATCAGCGGCAGCTGGTACGCCAGTCCCTGAGCGACGAACCGGTACCCGCCGACCAGGCTCAGCGTGCCGTTGGCACCCCACCCGGCCACCCACACCGCCGCCCAGGTCAGCACCTCCATCGCGTTGAACCACACCACGCCCACGCTCATCCGGCTGACCGTCACCGAGCCGAACGGGATGACCACCGCGGCGAGCGCCGCCGCCACCGGCACGGCGATCAGGCCCGAGCGCCACAGCACCCGGTCCTCCGCCGGAGTGACGCGCCGCTGTCCGGTCAGCAGCCGCGCCACCTCGGCCAGCGGGGCCGCCGCGACCGCGCCCGTCAGCCGCCCACCAGCAGCCCGCGCTGTGAGAATCCCATCGGCGGCCGCGGCAGCGAAGGCGAACCCGGCCAAGATGACCGGGACCAGCAGCACCGCCCACGGCGGCGCGTTAGCCACCATGAGCCGCTCCCACTCCTGCCGGGGCCAGTTCATCGGCGTCCGGGTCGAGGCTCGCGATGATCAGCCTGGCCGCCGCGAATTCGGCCCCGGCAAGCAGCCCGGGCAGAACCGCCACCAGCCCCGCCGACGGAGCGGACTGGCCGGCCAGCGGGCCGCGCGGTCCTTCCAGCATCCCGGGATCCGTCGGCGAGCGGCCCGCCAAGACGGCCGCGGCCTCCGCCACCTCCGCGCACCACTGCCGGTACCGGGCGCAGACGTCGCCACCCGCCCGCAGCGCCGGGCCGCCCACCCCGGCGGCGACCGCCTCACCCGGAGTCAGCACCCCCAGGCCGCGGGTGGCCCATGCCAGTACTCGGGAGCGGCCCACCCGCCGCGCGAAGTTGCGTATCGCCGGCTCCAGCGTGGCCGCGGGGGCACCGGCCAAGGATTCGTCCCGCAACCGCCGGGCGGTCGCGGCCGCCAGGTCCCAGCCGGCCACCGCCAGGAACCGGCCCAGGCTGTCCAGATGCGATGCCAGCCGCCGCCGCGCGGCCTCGTCGGCGTCGGCCCCGTCCCCGGCCGCTGCCCGGAGCCACGGCTCGTACCAGTACGAACGGCCCGCCCCCGTTACACCCAGAAACCCGGCCGTGGCGTGCTGGATGACGTCACCCTGCAAAGTCACCCGGACCACCAGGCCAGCCGGCCAGTCCGGCAGGAACGGGCCGAGCGGCACATGCAACTGATCGAGCTTCAGCCCGTCACGGTCCTCTCCCCGGGAGGCCACGGGCAGTCCACCGGCCATACCCATCCCGCCAGCCATGTCCATGCCACCAGCCATGCCCATCTCGTCAGCCATGTCCATGCCGCCGGGCATGTCCGTGCCGCCGGGCATCTGCATCCCGGCCGGCCCGCCACCTGCCTGCGGGCCCTCACCTTCATCCGGCGGATCGCGGGGGACCGGCAACGCGGCGCGCTGCCGAGATAGGTCGCCGGCCAGCGACCCGGCCCTGTCCAGCACCGCCGCGACCTCGTCGGGACTAGCGGCCTGCATCCGGGCGCGGGGCGCCGGGACCGCCCGCCACACCTCTTCCACCGGGTCATCCAGGTCCTTCGGAACAGCCCCCGCGACCAGTAGCACATCCGCGTCCGCCGGAGACAGCGCCGCAGGCCAGCCGCGTCGGCGGAGTTCCGCTACGGCTGCCAGCCGCACGGCTGTCCCTCCGGGCACCGAGACGATCATCACGTGCGGGCGGGCGGCGCCCACACGCAGCAGCGCCTGAGTCAGGCCCATCGCAACGCGCCCTCGCGCCAGGCATAGGCGACACCGGCCAGCAGCACCGCCAGGAACGTGAACATCTCGATCACGGCGGACGGGCCCACTGCCGAGATCACCAGCGTCCACGGGTACATGAAGATCATTTCCATATCGAAGGCCAGGAACAGCATCGCGAGCACGTACCAGCGGACGTGAAAACGGCTGAACGCATGCTCCGCAGGCGGCAGCCCACCCGTGAACGGCACCACTGGCAACGGCGACCTGGCCACGCCCAGCAGCCACGCCGCGGCATAGATGGCCGCCGCAACCAGCAGTACCATCCCTAGTGGCACGAGCACGGCCGCGAAAGCACTCACTGCGGGCCACCGTCCGCAGTGGCGACCGGCCCCGGCAAGCCGGTCGCCCCATTTGGCAGCCTCGCCGCCGGAAGGACACTGCTCCGCCAGCCCGGCACCGTTTGCGCTCCTTCCCGGCAGCACCGGCCAGCCGCATTGCCGGCCAGCCCGGCACCGCTCCGCACCCTACCTACGGCGCCTCTCCGACAGCCGCTAAAGGGCGATTTCCAGGGGCCACATGCCTGGGCCGCAGGCGGCGCCCTTGTCGTTCATCAACTGGTCCTGTCCGGGGCTGCTGGTCCCGGTCGGCCAGCCGTTCAGGGTGCGGCGGGGTATCCGATCTCGCTGAGCTTGGCGCGCAGCTTGTCGGGGCTGGTGCGTTGCTGGTCGTAGGCGATGCTCACCCGCCTGGTGGCGACGTCGACCGTGACCTGCTCGATGCCGGGATAGCGGGCGAGGTCGCTTTCAATGTTCTCTTTGCATTTGCCGCAGGAGATATCGGGCGCGGTCAGCTCGATGATGGCTTGGTTCATCTGCTTGCTCCAGTAGCGGCGGGCGCAGCCGCGGCGGCAGGCGTGGCCGGTGGCGCGACGGCGCTGCTGTCTGTGGTGTGGAAGCGGCGCAGCCGCAGCGCGTTGCCGACGACGGTGACCGAGCTGGTGGCCATCGCTACCGCGGCGAGGACGGGCGGCAGGATTCCGGCGGCGGCCAGCGGCACGAGCAGCAGGTTGTACCCGAAGGCCCAGCCGAGGTTTTGGCGGATGATGCGCCGGGTGGCGCGGGCGAGCGTGACGGCGTCCGCGACGGCGCCGACGCCGCCGTGGACCAGGGTGATGTCGGCGGCGGCCATCGCCGCGCCGGTGCCGCTGGCGACCGCGACGCCGATGTCGGCTGCGGCCAGGGCGGGTGCGTCGTTGATCCCGTCGCCGACCATCGCGACCGGGCCGCGCTCGCGGCGCAGCTGCTTGATCAGCGCGGACTTGCCGTGCGGGAGCAGCTCGGCGTGCACGCAGGTGATCCCGGCCGCGTGCGCGGCGGCGGTGGCTGCATCTAGAACGTCCCCGGTGGCCAGGATGGGTTCCAGCCCCAGTGAGCGCAGCCGGGCCACCCCGGCCGGGCCGTCGGACCGGAGCGCATCGGCGACGCCCAGCAGCAGCCGCAGGCGGCCATCGACGGCGACAGCGATGGGCGTTTGCGCGGCGTCGGCCAGGTGCGCGGCGTCGTAGCTGGCGGCGGCGGTGTCCACGCCGGCCTGGTCGAGCCAGGCGAGCGACCCGGCCTGGACCAGCTGCCCGCCCACCGCCGCGGTCACGCCGCGTCCCGCTACCGCCTCGACGTCGGCGGCTGCCGCCGGGGTGATGCCTCTTTCCCCGGCGGCCGCCACGACGGCGCGGGCCAGGGGGTGCTCTGACGCTGCCTCGGCGCTTGCTGCCAGAGCCAGCGCGTCGTGCCCGTCGCTGCCGTCCAGGGGCAGCAGGCTTACGACTTCGGGGTGGCCGGTGGTCAAGGTGCCGGTCTTGTCCAGGACCACGGTGGTCAGCCCGTGCACGCGTTCGAGGCTTTCGCCGCCACGGATGAGCAACCCGAGCTGGGCGCCGCGCCCGGTCCCGGCCATGATCGCCACCGGCGTGGCCAGCCCGAGCGCGCACGGGCAGGCGACGACCAGCACCGCGACCGCGGTGATCAGCGCGGCCACGACCCCGGCCCCGGCCAGCAGCCAGGCCACGAACGTGACGGTGGCGATGGCCAGGATGACCGGGACGAACACGGCCGAGATCCGGTCGGCGAGCCGCTGGGCCTTCGACTTTTCTTTCTGGGCCGCATCGACCAAGTCCATGATCTGGCTCAGCACCGTCTCCGCGCCGGTGTGCGCCACCCTCAGCACCAGCGGTGCCAGGCCGTTCACCGTGCCGCCGGTCAGCGCGTCACCGGGCCCTTTCTCCTGCGGCACCGGCTCGCCGGTCAGCATCGACTCATCCACGCTGCCGGTGCCCTCGGCCAGCTCGCCGTCGGCCGGGATAGCCTCGCCCGGGCGCACCACCACGATGTCGCCCGGGCGCAGCGCCTCGGCCGGGATATCGACCGTGGCCGACACCTCGCCGCGCTGGCCGCTGGCCGCGCGGGCCATCAGGTGCGCGGTCCGCGGCTGCAGCTCGGCCAGCGCCTCGATCGCCGCCCCGGCGCGGGCCCGCCCGGCCAGCTCCAGGTACTTGCCCACCGCGATCAGCGTGATGATCAGCGCCGCGACGTCGTAGTAGGTCGTCTGGCCCGGCAAGGCGATGGTCGCGATCACCGAGTAGCCGAACGCCACCGTGGCGCCGAGGGAGACCAGGGTGTCCATGTTGGTGGTGCGGTGCCGCGCGGCCTCGATCGCGCCGCGGTGGAACACCGCCCCGGTCCACACATACACCGGCAGCGTCAGCGCCAGCTGGACCCACCCCGCCCACCCCGCGGAACCGAAACCGTAGGCCACCACCAGCACCGCGGCCGACAGCACCGCTCCCGCGGCCAGGCTCATCCGCCGCCTGCGCAGCTCCGCCGCCTGCGCCGCCCGCCGCCTGGCCACATCATCCGCGCGCACAGTGGCCGGGACCGCCGCCTGGTACCCAGCGCCCACCACGGCCGTAATCAGCACACCCGGGTCGACCGGCTGGGCCAGGGTGACGTCAGCCGATTCGGCCGCCAGGTTCACCGTGGCCGCCGCGACCCCGGGCACCGCCTCCAGGGCCCGCTCGACCCGGCGCACACACGAGGCGCACGTCATCGCGGTGACCTCCAGCGCCAGATGCCCCCCGCCCCCGGTGGGCTGCGCCGCTGGCGGCGATGATGCAGTCAGCGCCGCGGTCCTGGCGCTCATCGCGAGGCTCGCCGCCCTCCCCGGCCCGAGCCATTCCCCTCGCCGGTGGCCGCGGGGGTGTCCTCCAGCGGCAGCGCCCGGGCCTGGTGGCGGAAGTCGGTCAGCCCGGAGTTGTACGGCAGCGCCTCCATCAGCTCGGTGATCTTCTCCTGGCCCTGGCCGGTGCGGATCGCCTCCGACACACACGTCTCCAGGTGGTTGCGCAACAGCACCCGGTTGACCTTCTCAAGTGACGCCTGCAACGCGGCCACCTGCTTCATCAGGTCCGGGCAGTACACCTCGTCCTCAACCATGCCGATCACGCCATCGATGTGACCCCGCACCGTCTTGAGCCGCAGCAGCGCCTCGCGCTTGTAACTAGCGATCACCGGAACCTCCCTCACCTCCACGTATCCTACCCCACCCGGGGTGGGGTCACCAGGCTGGCCGGGATGGTCACCGTGCTGCTCCAGGGAGCACATGCTGCGCCGCCCGCTGCGCTGGGTCCAGGCTGAAGGGCTGCAAGTCGAGCGGCGCGAGCGCTTCAAGCTCGGGGTCGTCGAACGGCTCGCTGCCCGCAAACCCGCTGCTGGATAGCAGCTTGATGCGCCTGCGCCTCGATCCTGTCCAGTCAGCAGCAGTCTGCGCCGCGCCAGGACCGGTTTCCCTCCCAGATCGACCAGGCGGCGATGCCGAGGGCGACGATCGGGTCGACCGGCCAGCCGCCCGGCCAGATGGCGACCACGACCAGGGCGAGCAGGACCCCGGCGGCCTGGGCTGCGCACATCAGGTTCTGGGTGCCCTCACCGGCCGTGGCGCCCGAACCGAGCCGCTCACCAAGGCGGCGCTTGGCGATGCCGAGCACCGGCATGATCACCAGGCTCGACGCCGTGAGCGCGATGCCGACCGGCGTGGGACTGGCCGGGTGATGCGCGGCCAGGTCGCGGATGGCCTCGATGGCGATGTAGGGGGCCAGCAGCCAGAAGCTAACAGCCACGGCCTTCTGCGCCCGCCGTTCTGCGGTTTCGGACAGCACCCGGGATCCGGTGAACCGCCAGATGACGATCACGCTGGCCAGCGCCTCGATGCCACTGCCCAGCGCCCAGCCCACCAGCGCGATCGACCCTGCCGCGACACCGGCGGCCAGGCCAACGACGCCCTCGGCGGCCATCCATGCCAGCGATGCCCAGGCCAGCCAGCGGGCGGAGCGGGCGTTGCGCAGCCACCGCTCATCCGGGTGAGCTGCCGTGGGGGGCGCGCAGTCTTCACAGCAGGTATCCACCCCCCGGGGCGCCGCCCCCGGAACGGCCCTGCCTGCTGGCCCGTGCGTCATAGCCACAGACCGATGGTAAGCCGCCCGGTTCACCTGGCCTGGTCCGTGTTACGGGCTGCGATCTGGTCAGCTCGCCAGATGGCGGCATGTGGCCGACGCGGCCCTGCGCCCCCGGCGGGCGTCAAAGACTAGGTGCCCGGAGAAGCGTGTGCCCATCTGCACACCGCTTCGGCGGCTGAGTGGCCAGCGGTCCGCTGGGTCCGCAGCCGCTCGAGTACCTTGCGGCTGGCCGCATCGTGCCGCCTGGTGGCGAATTCCCGGCCGGCAATGACGATCTTTGGGAAACCGTCAGAAGTGGGGTTGGTCTCAGGGGTGATGCGTGCGGCTCTTGTGAAAACGGCCGGGCTAGCTGGCGCCGACGGCGGTACGGAGGGCGGCCAGTGCGTGGCGCAAGGCTGTGGCGGCGTGGCCGGTGACCTGCCCTTGGGAGACGCGCTGGTCGTAGGCCTGGACGAGCTGGTCGTACTGCTGCTGGATCTGCTGAGGGTTCTGGCCCGGCGGGGCGAACAGCAGTTGCTGGAGGTGGTTGTACAGATCCTGGCCGGCCTGGCGGGTCACCTGCCCGTCCGCCACCCCGGCCTCTAGGTCCCCAACGAACGCAGCAGCCGCGGCCGCGGCCGGGGGCAGGGAGGCGGCCGGGCGGCGAGGGGGGGCTGGCTTGGCGGAGTGCACTGACGGGTGGGGCGTGGATGACGGGTGAGTGACCGCCGGGCGGGCAGGTGCCGCGGGCCCGGGCTTGCTGGTCACCAGCACGGCGGCCAGGGCGGCCAGCGCGGCCGCCAGCCCGGCGCCGAGCACAATCTCGGCCCGGCTGGCCCGCCGCCACCGGCGGCCGCCCGGCGTGGCTCGGCCACCGGCCCCGCCGGGGGCGGGGAGCACGGCCGTGGCGTCCGGAGCCTGCGCGGCGAGCAACTCGGCCTGGGCCGCCGCCGCGCCGGGCGGCCGGGCGGACGGGTCCTTGGCCAGCAGGTGGGTGGTGACCTGATCCAGCCGCGGCGGCACGCCCGGGCGTCGCGCCGAGGGCACCCCCGGGTCATCGTGCACCTGCCGGTAAGCCAGCCCGACCGCCGACTCGGCCGAAAACGGCGGCGCGCCGGTCAGCATCTCAAACAGCACGCACCCCAGCGAGTACAGGTCCGACTGCGGCCCGGCCACATCCCCGGCAGCCTGCTCGGGGGACAGGTAGGCGGCGGTGCCCACCACCCCCAGCGTCCGGGTGCCCCCGCCCGGCCCGTCGGCGCGGGCGATGCCAAAGTCCAGCACCTTCACCCCGCCGCCGGCCAGCGCGATGTTGGCCGGCTTGATGTCGCGGTGCACCAGCCCGGCCGCGTGTGCCGCCGCCAGCCCCTCACACACCGCCGCCGCGACCGCGACCGCCTCACCCGGCGGCAACGGCCCGGCCTGGTCCAGCACCTGCCGCAGGGTGCGGCCCGCGACCAGCTCCATCACGATGAACGCCGTGCCATCCTCGGCGCCGCAGTCAAAAACCGTCACCAGCCGCGGATGGCTCAGCGCCGCCGCGTGCCGCGCCTCCCGCTCAAACCGGGCCACAAACCCGGCGTCGGCCGCGTACTGCGGGCTGAGCACCTTCACCGCCACCTCGCGGCCCAGCACCTCATCGGTTGCCCGCCACACCGTCGCCATCCCGCCGGTGCCCAGCACCTCCCCCAGCACATACCGGCCCCCCAGCACCCGGGTCTCCATCGCGCCCATGGCCAACAGTCCTACACCACCCCGACCACCCCGGCCCGATAACCCCGCCGGCGCACACCCGGCCGTCGGCCGCGTTCCGTGCAACTGGCTTGAGGGCTGTCGGGTACATGATCTCGCCAC
>Ga0126381_100009166_pt1 | contig 11113 bp, 8 predicted proteins | sample PanSoiMetPlot_28_FD_96465 | JGI IMG/M metagenome (GOLD analysis project Ga0126381, IMG submission 96465) | Tropical forest soil microbial communities from Panama - MetaG Plot_28 | ecosystem: Environmental > Terrestrial > Soil > Tropical forest > Bulk soil | place: Panama | collected 2016-02-17
GAAAATGCGGATCGAAGAGGCGGAAGTCAAAAGTGCAAGAGTTTAAGCGTCAAAAACCCAACTGCAAGCCCCACTCTCACACTGCGAAGGTGGGGCTTGCTTGGTGGTGCATACAGACGGGAAGACTCATGGAAAGCCACCTAATGATGGCCGCTGCAAGCAAGTAGCTGCCACACATCTTATTCGAAAATGATGGTTTTGTTGGCGTACAGCAGGATGCGGTTTTCGATGTGCCACCGGACGGCGCGGGAGAGCACAACTTTTTCCAGGTCCCTTCCCTTTTCCACGAGATCTTCCAGGCTGTCCTTGTGCGAGATGCGCGCCACGCCTTGTTCAATGATCGGTCCGTCATCGAGAATCTCGGTGACGTAGTGAGCGGTGGCGCCAATGAGTTTTACCCCGCGCTCATGGGCCTGATGATGGGGTTTCGCGCCAACAAAGGATGGCAGGAACGAGTGATGAATATTGATGATGGGCATCGGATATTGACTGATGAAAGCGGACGAAAGGACCTGCATGTAGCGGGCGAGGACGACCACATCAATGTTATTGGCGGCGAGAAGCTCCAGTTGCCGGGCTTCCGCTTGGGACTTGTTTTCCCTGGTCACTGGGACCATATGGAAAGGCAAACCGTAAAAATCGGCATGCCGTTTGGCCTCGGGATGATTGCTGATGATTAGCGGAAAATCGCACGCGAGTTCTCCGCTACGCTGGCGATAGAGGAGATCGACGAGGCAATGATCGTATTTTGAAACGAAAATAGCCACGCGAGGACGGCGATCGCCCAGGGCAATGCACCAGTTCATGCCGAACTTGTGGGCGATGGGGCCAAATGCGGCATCGAACTCCTTCAGGTCCAGGCGAAAGCCGGTCAAGTCCCATTCGACGCGCGCGAGGTAGTAACGCTCTTTTCCGGCCTGGTGCTGCTCGAAGTGCAGAATGTTGCCGTCGTAGCGATAGATGAACTCAGCGATGGCGGCGTCTAGGCCCTTGCGGTCGGGACACTGGACGAGTAATACGGCGGAGTTTCTCAAGGCACGCTCCGGAAGGCCAGCCGTATTGTACGCAAGAATAGCCGGAATCGGCCAAGACGTTCATCGCCGGCACGGTGGCAGAGTAGAGTGCGCCAGATTGACCGACTGTAGAACGTTAACTTATACTTAGATTTCGTCTTGCAGGGTAACTTCTCGCCCGTCTAACCTGATTTGCCCTGAACGAATCAAAGCCCGCAACAGGAAAAGAGGAATGTGGCATGGCTGAAGCAACTTGCCGGCGTGAATTGGACCTGGAAATCCCTGCCGAAGATGTAAGCAAGGCGACCGAACGAGTGGCGAAAGAGATTGCGCGCGTGGCGCGGGTGCCGGGATTTCGTGTTGGAAAGGCTCCGATTTCGCTGATCAAGCGGCGTTTCGCCGACGACATCAAGGGAGAAGTATTACACTCCCTGGTTCCGGAAAAAGTGGAAAAAGCAGTCGCCGAGCAGAAACTGAGTCCGGTATCGCAGCCGCAGGTGGACAAGCTGGACTTTGCCGATGGACAGCCGCTGAAGTTCCGCGCGGTGTTCGATGTGCTGCCGGAATTCGCGCTCGGGGCATATAAGGGTCTGGAAATCGAAATGCCGCCGATGGACGTGACCGACGACGACGTCGACAAGCAATTGGAAGAGAGTCGCGAACGGGCTGCGGCGTTTGCTCCGGTGGAAGGGCGGGTGGTCGAAAACGAAGATTTTGTACAGTTGAAATTGGTGGGAACGCCGGAAGCCGGCGGCGATCCGATTCAGGCGGACAGTGTGCTGTGCCACGTAGGCGCGGAAGAGACGATGGCCCCGTTCAACGAGAACCTGCTCGGTGCGAGCGTCGGCGATCACAAGGAGTTTGACGTGGATTATCCGGCCGATTATCCCGATCAAAAGCTGGCCGGAAAGAAATTCCATTATTCGGCGGAGGTGACCAGCGTCAAAGTCAAACAACTGCCAGAATTGAACGACGATTTTGCGAAAGATATAAGCGACGCGACGACGCTGCAAGAATTGAAGACCAAAATTAGGGAAAGCTTGGAGCACCAGCGGGATCATCGTCAGAAGGACCTGCAGCGGGAAAGAGTGATCGGCGAACTGGTGAAGCTGCACGATTTCCCGGTTCCGGAATCGTTGGTGGAGTCACAGATGGATGTGCGGCTGGAGCGCATGGTGCGCTCACTGGCACAACAGGGCGTGGACCCGCGAGCGGTGAACCTCGATTGGTCCGCGCTGCGCGGACGTCAGCAAGAGCGCGCGAAAGACGATGTGAAGGCCGAACTCATCATCGACCGCATCGCTTCCACTGAGAATATCGACGTGACCGACGAAGAGGTGGAACGCGAGCTGGCGCATCTGGCCAGCCATGGTGGCGAATCGGCGGAAGCGATTCGTGCCCGTTTGACAAAGCAGGGAGCGCTGGATAGGATGAAAGCCAAGCTGCGGAGCGACAAAACTCTCGATTGGCTCGCGCAAAACGCCAAGATTCGCACCGCGGCTGCGGCAGCAGGCTAGTAAATCCGATCAGGGCTCTGCGGAGCCTTACCACCACTTCCAGAAGCATACGGATATTCGAAAAAAATGAAAAATCACGAAGAACCAGAATATCGCGGCACAACGCTTGTACCGATGGTGGTGGAGCAGACCAGCCGCGGTGAACGCGCCTATGACATTTACTCGCGGCTGCTGAAAGAGCATATTATTTTTATCGGAACGCCGATTGACGATCACGTCGCCAACCTGGCAACCGCGCAGATGCTGTTTTTGCAGGCGGAAGATCCGGAAAGGGATATACAGCTATACATCAATTCTCCGGGCGGTTCGATTACCGCAGGCTTTGCGATTTATGACACCATGCAATTCGTGAAGCCGGATGTGGTGACCACCTGCGTGGGGCAGGCGGCCTCCATCGCGGCGGTGTTGCTGGCGGGCGGCGCGCCCAAGAAGCGTTTTGCGCTGCCAAACGCGCGAGTGTTGATTCACCAGCCGTGGATGTCCGGGCTGGGGGGACAAGCAACGGATATTGATTTGCACGCGAAAGAGATTTTGCGGATGCGCACGACTATCAATCAGATTCTGGCGAAGCACAGCGGGCAAGCGGTGGACCGGATTGAAAAAGATGTTGAGCGCGACTACATCATGAATCCTGAGCAGGCCAAGGACTACGGGATGATTGACGAAATTATTTTCAAGCATAAGTAGCGCGAGCGGAGAAACGAAGAGAGATTCCGCACTTGGTTCGGAATGACGGTTTTTTGGAGATGGAGTTGTAATGCCGGCCGCCGACTCGGATCACGGTTTGCGGCACGCAGAGAGAGTTCCAAAAAGTTAGTAGCAGCTGCGGATTGTTTTTGGCAGCGGAGCAAATTCGGCCTAGAATGTAATGGAAGAGCTCCACCGCAAGCTTGGCGGAGCGGAGGCCTTCACACCCGTGAAACAAAAGTTCAATCCCGACGAGCCCTTGCGCTGCTCCTTCTGCCATAAAACGCAAGAGCAGGTCGAGAAGCTGATCAGCTCGCCTTCGGACTATCCGCGCGCGTATATCTGCAACGAGTGTGTGAGCGTCTGCGAAACCATCCTGGAAGACGAAAAGCGCGAACAGGCTTCGGCTCCGGCCAAGCGCCTTCCCCGCCCTCCCGAGATCAAGCAGTTTCTGGATGGATATGTCATCGGACAAGACCGTTCAAAGAAAAAACTGGCGGTGGCGGTTTACAACCACTACAAACGGATCTTCTTGAACAAGCAGCCGGGCGAAGTGGAGCTGAGCAAGTCCAATATTCTGCTGATCGGGCCGACCGGGACCGGTAAGACCTTGCTGGCGCAGACGCTGTCGCGAATGTTGGAAGTTCCCTTCGCGATTGTGGACGCGACGACGTTGACCGAAGCGGGCTACGTCGGCGAAGACGTTGAAAACATTATTCTCAAGCTACTGCAAGCCGCCGACGGCGACGTGCAGAAAGCGCAGCAAGGCATCATTTATATCGATGAGATCGACAAGATCGCCAAGAAGGACGAAAACCCGTCGATCACTCGCGACGTTTCGGGCGAAGGCGTGCAGCAGGCGCTGTTAAAGATACTGGAAGGCACGGTGGCCAATGTGCCGCCGCAGGGCGGACGGAAGCACCCGCACCAGGAATTTACGCCGGTGGACACAACGAACATTCTGTTCATCTGTGGCGGAGCATTTGTCGGCCTCGAGAAAATTATTGAGAAGCGCGCGGGAACCCGTGCGCTGGGTTTTCACACTGAGACCACAGCGTCCTCCGCACAGCGTCGCAACACGGAAATGCTGGAACAGGTGCAGCCCGGCGATTTGATCCGTTATGGGCTGATTCCGGAATTTGTGGGGCGGTTGCCGGTGGCCGGCGTGATGAACGACTTGGACAAGGCCGCCCTGATGAAGATTCTAACCGAGCCTAAGAACGCGCTGCTGAAGCAATACCAAAGGCTGTTTGAATTCGAGAATGTGCGGCTGCGGTTCACCGACGACGCTCTCGAAACCGTGGCGGAGTTGGCTCTTCAGCGCAAGGTTGGTGCGCGAGGCTTGCGCATGATTCTGGAAGACCTCATGCTGGAGCTAATGTACCACCTGCCTATGCAGCGCAAGGTGCGCGATTTCGTGGTCACGGCGGACATGGTTCGCGGCCACGAAATCAATTGGAGTCTGCTCGAAAAAGCAGGGTGATGCCCACGAGACGGTGCGGCGCATCAAAGTATGGTTAGATTTGCCGGTTCGCTCTGAACCGGTTCCAGGGGGAGCCTAAGGGCCCTAAATGTTCAATCGCGAAAAGCAGGAAATGAAGCGCGTACCGATGATGCCGGTGCGGGACATGGTGATTTTCCCACAGCAGATGACACCATTTATCGTGGGGCGCGAAGCCAGTGTACGCGCACTGGAAGAAGCACTGGCCGGCGACAAGAAGATTTTTCTTTCCACGCAGCACGATGCTTCGGTGGACGATCCCAAACCGGAGGAAATTTACGCCGTAGGAACGCTAGCCAACATCGTACAGAGCGTGAAGCTGCCCGACGGGAACATCAAGGTTCTGGTGGAAGGCGTGGAACGAGCACGAGCCCTGTCCATCACTGGAGAGGAGGGGTTTTTCCGCGCGACGGTGCGGCTGCTGGGCGCGCGCGTTGAGCCATCGCCACAGGTGGAACAGCTGGTGCAGAAGGTTACCGGGCTGTACGAACAATTCATTAAGCTGTCACAGAGCCTGAACTACGACACCATGATTGCCGCGGCGCGGGTGGATGATCCGGCACGGCTTTCCGACACCATTGCGGCAAATTTGCAACTGCCGGTTGACGAAAAACAGGACCTGCTGGAAACCACCGATCCGCTGGAACGCCTGACGCGGATTTGCGACATTCTGGAAATCGAGCTGGAAAAACTCAATGTCGATCGCAATATCAATACCCGCGTGAAGCGGCAGATGGAGCGCGCGCAAAAAGAGTATTACCTCAACGAAAAGCTCAAAGCCATCCAGAAGGAACTGGGCCGCGGAGAGAAGAGCGAACTCGACGAACTGAAGAAAAAAATCGAAAATGCCGGCATGTCGCCTGAAGTACAGGAAAAGGCGCTGACCGAATTGAAGCGGCTGGAACTGATGCCGCCAATGTCCGCCGAATCGACGGTCAGCCGAAATTATCTCGATTGGCTGCTGGCTGTGCCCTGGAAGAAGCGTTCGAAGGAAATTCGCGACATCAAGGCCGCGGAAGAAATCCTGAACAAGGAACACTTCGGCCTGGAAAAAATCAAGGACCGCATTCTGGAATTTCTTGCAGTACGCCAGTTGGTGAAGAACCCCAAGGGATCGATTCTCTGTTTCGTGGGACCTCCAGGCGTTGGCAAAACCTCGCTTGCCATGTCCATCGGCCACGCCACCGGGCGAAAGTTTGTCCGTGTGTCTCTCGGTGGAGTGCGCGACGAGGCGGAAATCCGCGGCCATCGCAGAACCTATATCGGCGCGTTGCCAGGCCAGATCATCCAGATGATGAAGAAGGCCGGCACGCTGAATCCGATTTTTGTGCTGGATGAAGTGGACAAAATGTCCACCGACTTCAGGGGCGATCCTTCCGCGGCGCTGATGGAAGTGCTCGATCCCGAGCTGAATCACGCGTTCACGGATCATTATTTGGACGTGGAATACGACTTGTCCAAAGTAATGTTCGTCTGCACCGCCAATGTGCTGCACACCATTCCGCAGCCGCTGCAGGATCGTATGGAAATTCTGCGCTTGGCGGGCTATACGGAACAGGAAAAACTGGAAATCGCCAAACGTTTTCTGGTGAAGCGCGCGAAAGAGGCCACCGGGCTTAGCGAAGAGAATCTAACCTTTCAGGATGAGGGCTTACTGCACATCATCCGGCATTACACGCATGAGTCTGGCGTGCGCAGCCTGGAACGGGAGATTCAGAATATCGGGCGCAAGGTGGCCCGCAAGGTGGTTACCGACGGCCCCGAAGGCGTGAAGGTGGAGATCACCGCCGCAAACGCGGGGGAGTACCTCGGCATCCTGAAGTATCGCGAATTCTGGCTGGAGGAGCACAACGAGATCGGCTTGACCACTGGCCTGGCATGGACGGAAGTTGGCGGCTCAGTGCTGGCGACCGAAGCGACCCTCATGGAAGGCAAAGGACGCTTGACGCTGACCGGAAAACTCGGCGAAGTGATGCAGGAGTCCGCGCAGGCGGCGATGAGCTACGTGCGTTCGCGCTCCGCGCAACTTGGCTTGCCGAAAGACTTCTACCGGACGCTCGACATTCACTTGCACGTCCCGGAAGGCGCTATCCCCAAGGACGGGCCTTCGGCTGGCATCACCATTTGCACCTCCATTGTCAGCGCGTTGACCAGGATCCCGGTGCGTTGCGACGTGGCTATGACCGGCGAAATCACCCTTCGCGGCAAAGTCCTGCCCATCGGGGGCATTAAGGAAAAAATGCTGGCCGCCCACCGAATGGGCTTGCGTACCATACTGGTTCCGAAGGACAATGAGAAGGACCTGCCGGACATCCCGCAGGAGATCCTCGCAAGCCTGACAGTGCACCCGGTTGAGACCATGGATGAAGTGCTGCAGATTGCTCTTGAGCGGCCGATTGTGCCCATCGAGCATGCCGCGGTTGCGCCGGTTGCGGAAGGATTTGTCGGCGGCGCCGAGAAAGACTCGAGTTTGACTAACTGACGTTTCCCGCTTCGCCCGCGGTTCCCTATCGCGGGCGCAATCAAGGAATTCCACGCGGGGCACGAAAGTTGCCAATCACACGGATTGCCCATTTTGGCGGACGGATTTCGCAAAAATCCGCCGGACGCGGCAATCCATCCCGAGAAAACAAACTCTGTACCAGGAACTTCTTCAATACTCAAACACTACGAAGTTAAGGACATATGCCTAAAGAAACTGCAGAAAGTAACAATCAAATCAGCATCAGCCTCGCGGAACTTAAAGAGAAAAACATCACCGACCTGGCCAAGATCGCCAAAGAGCTCAATGTTCCCGGCGCCAGTGGCATGCGCAAGCAGGAGTTGATCTTCCAGATCCTCCGCGCGCAAACCGAAAAGAGCGGACTGATCTTCTCTGAAGGTGTGCTGGAGTGCCTGCCGGACGGCTTCGGCTTCCTACGCGCGCCGGAATACAACTACCTGCCCGGTCCGGATGACATATATGTTTCGCCTTCACAGATCCGCAAATTCGATTTGCGAACCGGCGACACGGTCTCCGGCCAAGTTCGCCCACCCAAGGACGGCGAGCGTTACTTCGCCCTAATTAAGGTGGAGGCGGTCAATTTCGAGGATCCGGAAGTCGCGCGCAACAAGATTTTCTTCGACAACCTGACCCCACTGTATCCGCAGGGCCGCTTGAAGATGGAGACGGTGAAGGAAAACATGACCGGGCGGGTGCTGGATTTACTCAATCCCATCGGCAAGGGACAACGCGGATTGATCAACGCGCCGCCGCGCACCGGCAAGACCATGATGCTGCAATCCATCGCCAATTCCATCACCACCAATCATCCGGAAGTCGCACTGATCGTGCTGCTGATCGACGAACGCCCGGAAGAAGTCACCGACATGCAGCGCACCGTGAAAGGCGAAGTAATCAGCTCGACCTTCGACGAAGCGCCGCAGCGCCACATTCAAGTCGCCGAAATGGTGCTGGAGAAGGCCAAGCGCCTCGTTGAGCATAAGCGCGACGTGGTGGTGCTGCTAGACTCTGTCACCCGTCTGGCGCGCGCTTACAACGCGGTCACGCCGCCGTCCGGAAAGGTTCTATCGGGCGGTATCGACGCCAACGCGTTGCAGCGTCCGCGCCGCTTTTTTGCCGCGGCCCGCAACGTGGAAGAAGGCGGTTCGCTCACCATCATCGCCACCGCTCTGATCGACACCGGCAGCCGCATGGACGACGTGATCTTTGAAGAGTTCAAAGGCACCGGCAACATGGAAATTTATCTGGACCGTCGCCTCGCCGATAAGCGTGTGTTCCCGGCCATCGACATCCAGCGCTCCGGCACCCGTAAGGACGAACTGCTGTTGCCGCCAGAGGAACTGAGCCGGGTGTGGGTGCTGCGCAAGGTTTTGAGCCCGTTGTCAACCGTCGAGGCCATGGAACTTTTGCTCAGCCGCTTGACGAAGACCAAGTCCAACGGAGAATTCTTGGCGTCGATGTCCACGCCGGCTTGAAGGCCGTACAGCGGTAAGGAGATTCTTCACCCCTGGTTCGTCCAACCTCCCTGCGCAATTCGCTGCCCAAAAAAACAGGCGCGGGAGCGAATAGCCTGCCGCGCCTTCGGTCATAGAGCGCAGTACTTGCGCGTTTTATTCGGCGTGCTGGCCTTCGATTGCGGCGATGTAGTCGAGCACTCGCTCGCTCCAGCCGTCGATGTGCGTCCAGCCATGTCCATAGCTGACGCCACTTTTGTAGGGCGCCACGTTGATCACGTAGGCCTGGTTGGTCCACGCCGGAAGAATTCCGTCGTGCGACTGTTCGTCGGTGATGACGATCAGCCGGTCCACGTCGCGCCATTCCGTCCATGCCTGCAGCGTCGTAAGTGCGCGCTTCAGATGCGTTCCGGAGTGTGCCTGCGAACCGACGATGGCATCGCGCAACGCGAACCCACGCCGCGGAGCGAGCGCCACGCAACTGTCGGAGAACGTCGCCACGTTGAACTCTGTGGCCTTCTCGCGAAGCAGGATGGCCAGTCCAGCGGCTGCATCCATCCGCGTGGTCTCGCCCTTTTTCGCAAGGCGGTAGTTCATCGAGCCGGAAACGTCCACCACTAGCCCCGTCACTCCCGGCAGCGCTTCGAGTGAGGCGATGCCTTTCAGCATGGCCTTCTCGATGGCTTCCTCGAGCTTCGGAGCGTGGCGAGCCGCGGTGACGAAGCGAAACGGCAGAGCACGGGCAATGCCCTTCTCCAGACGTTCCGCAATCATCTTCGGTGCCACTCCCGCGGCCAGCATCAGCCGCAGGTTGCGCAGCACCGCCATTCCGCCGAGCTTGTTATCGCGCAGCAGCCGCTCCCAGGTCTCGCGCTTGTCCTTCCCTGCGGACAAGGCAACCTCCCAGGTGTCGGGAGATTCGAGCGTGTTCTCGACGAGTTTCTTCCAGAGTGCGGCCTGCTCCGCGTCTTTCGGCTTGGCGTGGCAGAGAAACAGCACGTCACGCAGCTTCACCGTGTTCTCGCGGTTGTACTTCGCGAGCTGGTAGGCGTCGAACTTCGTGAACGCCGCGGCCAGCCCGCGCTTCACGCCAGCAGACAGCGGCTGCTTGCCCGCTTTCCAGTAGAGCGCGACGAACTCGCCGAGTTCATCGGCACGCTGGATCACGTGCTCGAGGGTTTCGGCGACCAGGCGGCCTGCGCCCTTGCGCCGCGCCAGTTCACGCAGCAAGAAGAGCGGTACATGACGAAGCTGCATCCTGTCACGCGCTTCGCAGGCAAGAGCTGCCACGTATTCGGGCTTGTTGAGCGCCACGAGTTCCGCGATGTGCCTCGCGATGCTGTTGCCTTTCTCGTAGAAAGTGTCTTCCCAGAGCAGGCAAGTCAGCACCGTGCGCCGCAACTCGCGCAGCGGATCGATCCGCTGCGCCACCGCTCCTTCGTGCGTTCGCGCCGGAAACATGCGCTTCCATACGTTCATCTTCGTCATTTCTTTCGCTCCTCCTTTCCGCAACTCTTATGTGACCGCCGCCCTCAAGCGGCCCTACACAACAACTATTGCAGCGGTCGCGGCTTGCTCGGCCGAATGTGAAATTTGTGGTCGCCGTTGTGCACGCGAACCAAATCTCCTTCTCCACTCCGCAACAACCCCGCCAACCATTCCGGGGTGACGATCTTCAAGAAATCGCCTTGTACTTCCGAAATACCCCGTGAGCATTGCACTAGCTCGGCGCCGCCAGCATCCAAGGGGATCACCAAAATCAACTGCCCATCGACCTTGAGCACGGGTCCTTCGAGGGAAAACACTTCTCTCATGGCTCCTCACCTCCGCTCGTCTAAAAAACTGCTGGACGGGAACAAACGGCCAAGGAACGTAGGTGCTCTACCACTGAGCTACTGGCCCGCCGGTTGATTGCATTTCACAATCAAACAGAATTTTGGCCAGGTCAGATTCGAACTCAACGACCTCCTGCTTAGTAGGCGAAGTAACCCTTGCTTTCACCACGTCCAGCTCCTAAACAATTCGCCGGGAGGAAAATCGAGCAGAGTTGCAGGGCGACAGCCCCGCGCCGTGTCACAGACGAAGTAACTCTTCTCCGCGCCATCCCGGCTTTTTTCTGCGGCGGGAATGAAGAGCACAGGGCATCCAATACTCTGCCACTGAGCTACGGCAGAAGCGCTCTGCCGGTGGGAATCGAACCCACGGCGGTTGGTCCCGAAGTAGCCCGTGCTTTCCCCACGCCGCAAACTTTTCTGACTACAAAACTCCTTTCGCGTGTGCCATTCAGCTTCGTCTGAGCGCACCCGTAGCGTCGGCGCGGAAACCGCACCTGTTCACCAAGTCGCCAACAAAGGCTAAATCCCAGGGAGGAAGCAGCGTCCACGGACTGGGGATTCGAACCCCCGGAGCCTTTCGGCTCGACCACGAAGTAGCCGTGA
>Ga0126381_100009167_pt1 | contig 11112 bp, 8 predicted proteins | sample PanSoiMetPlot_28_FD_96465 | JGI IMG/M metagenome (GOLD analysis project Ga0126381, IMG submission 96465) | Tropical forest soil microbial communities from Panama - MetaG Plot_28 | ecosystem: Environmental > Terrestrial > Soil > Tropical forest > Bulk soil | place: Panama | collected 2016-02-17
TCTGTCAGCTGCTGACGCCATTCCGCTTCAGTCTTGACTACCTTGCGAGCTGGAGCCGGATTGCCGTCTCTGGCAAGCTTCAAAACGTCAGGCCATTTAAGCATCTTGCAATATCGTAACGCGCAGGCTAGAGTCGGCGCGCCGCGCATGGAAGCTGTCAGGCGTGGAATTTCCTGGGCAGCGCGCGCGTTTGCTGCGAGGATCGATTGCGCGCGTGGTGAAGCGCGCCGCCCAAGCCGCCGCAATTTAGTTCACGAAACGACTCGGCCCTTCCTGCAAGATCAATGTTCCGGCGTCTCGAATAGCTTTTGCATTCTTAACGGCGGCTTCATGGACGGCAGCGCTTATACTATCGAGATCTCCCGACAGGGATTTTGCGAGGCGCTCGGTCCAATTCCTGCCCACCTCTTGATTCGCAAGGGAAACAGCCGCGCTTTCCTCCATGCCATTTTTCCATGCTCGAAAGCCTACTTCCTGCCAGAGCAACTCTGCTCGTTCCTTCAGCTCTTTCTGTGCCAAACGCGCACGTGGTCCCTGTTGCGTGATGTGCTCCGCCAAACTCTGAAAAGTCTGTTCGCTTAGCCATACCTGCCTTTCGCGACGACCTTCGCGAGCTCTGCCTCGAGCCGTTTTCTCTTTCTGCCGTGCGACCCTGCGCGATTCCAAATACTCAGCTAGTGCGGACGCCCCCCACTGCTCGGCACTCGGCCGATCCTCAAAAGTTGCCTCTTTCTCCACCGTTGTACCGCGTGATGTTCTACGCCGTACCACGCGGGCGACAAACTGGGTGCAAGATTCCGTTACGGTGAATCCGTATTTCGTCATGGTTCCTTTCTGACAATTTCAGCATAGATCACGGCATCGGAAGGTTTCCCGGCGCGTGGTTATCGACTAGCGAACCCTTCGAGCCCGAATCCCGGCTGATCTCACCGGGTGTTACCGCGCCAGGCTCTGCGTCTCTCCATCCCGCCATTGACTTCCTTCTGACTTCCCGAGCCACCGTCACGAGTCGATTTCACGCCAGGTTTAGGCGAAAGCACCACGCATGGACCCGAAACGGAGGCGCATTTTGACGCCGGCACCCCGCATCGCGCAGCAAGACTTGCAGGTTGATGCCGCCAAGCTGGCCGAGTTGCGAACGCAGAAGAACCGACAGGTCGCTGATCTGCTGCATCGCCTTGCGGTTGGCGTTGAGTGCGCTCGCGAAATACGTCTTCCTAGATGAAGTCGATCCGTTCTTGCACAGCGGCCGGAGCGTCATCGTATATCACCACCAGACGCGCAAGCGCGGCGGGCTGGACGTGCAGATCGAAACTCACGCGCGGGCGCTGCGGGCTCTCAATGGTGGAGCGGAACCATGGGCCCTGGTCTTCCGCCCGTTCCGTCCGGGTGTATTTCGTGATCCCCGCGCCGGCGCATCGCGGAAGCTTGCCGAGCGCGCGCGGTTGTTCGTTCAGGGAGTGTGGGGAAACGGTGGACACCTTGAGTTGCGAGTGCCCGACCTGAGCGAGGTCCATCTTTAGGCCAGCCACCCAGCCGTCGATGGCGAACCGCCTATAGTCTCCCCACCCATGCGAGCGATTCGACTATACTGGCAAGAATTTGGGTGGCAACAATTGCCGCGCCGGACTGCAAGCCTGATGGAACACCCACGGCGATGGGACGCGGCCCTTTTTGGGGCACTTCGCGGTCCACCGCGTACCAGAGCAGAGAGCACGAACAGCATCTTGAAAGGGAGAAGAAGTTCGATGAGTGTCTATTACTATTTGCAGATAGACGGTATTATGGGCCCTTGCCGGACGCCCCCGTATGTCGGCTGGATCGAAGTAACGTCCTTTGAATTTGTTATCCAACCTGCAGCGCATGGGGCTGCGTCGCCAAGTAAAGCAAACGTTAGCTCCGCGCAGTTCACTGTAGAGTCAGGCTCCAGCACTCCCAACCTTGCCATCGCGGAAGCCACTGGCAGACCCATCAAACGGGTGGTCCTTAGCGGAGGGAGCGGCAGGGACACTCTCTCCGTCACATTCGAAGATTGTTGCATCACGGACGCGAGGAGGGGAGGCGCGCGTATTTCGGGGCCCGCCCACTTCCAGTTCACGCTAGCGTATTCAATCATCAAGAAAACGTGGGGCGTGGCACCGCCACATTCGATCAAATGGAATGCCGAAGGCGCTTAACGAACTTCCGGCTACAGCGGCCCCCGCGATCATACCGTATGGTCGCAGTCCCACAGAGCGTGGTAGGCGCCCAAAAGCATCAGCGCGGCTGCGATTTGGGACGCGCCGAGTCGCTGGGTTCTCTTTCCAATTCCTCTCTGTGCCGCTCCACCAGATCCATCAACAACGCCGAAACAGACCGCACGCCGAAATGAACCACGGCGCAAAGATTCTCAGATAGTGCGCGGCAATGTGCGCGATCCCCGCCCCCGTCCCGCGCTCACAGCCCTTCGTCCGCGGCTGCTTGGCCGGCGCGCAAGGTTCTTTGCCACGCGGTCTTTATGTCACCAAGAGCCTCGGTGGATTTACCCTCGAAAAATTTTGGGGGCAAATTTCGATTTCGCGGTTCGGAGCTCTTGGTACGGAAGGATCCTTACCAACCGCGCCCGCTCCCCCTCGTTGGGAGGCGGGTCGGGTTTAGGCTAGGGTACGTTTGGGGGGCCTGCGCCGCTCGGTACAGCCATCGCCACGGCCCTCCTCGTTGGTGTACCTGGCCGCGCCACAACATACCCGGCTGGGGAGCTGCTGCACCGATCGCGATCATTCCCCGGCTAGTTGTTGGTTGCTGGCGGCTCTCTGCGTTCAGTAGAGCAACCAGCTTAATCAGTGCCCTATCTGGGCCTAATGTGACCAGCAGATCAATGCGGGTTCCGCAAACCAGAACTGCGTCCTCTGAACCTGCGAAACAATCAGCGACCGGCCGCTGCCGCTCTTGCTTGTTCTTCCAGCCTTGTCTGATTGAACCCCGAACTCGAACTCGGCTTGTGTGCTCCGCATTGAGGGCAGCGATCCCACGATGACCAGACACTGCACCGGGGACATTCGGTTTGCGCCGATTTCGGGTCAACCTGGGGAGTCTTCCATCTTGTTCGCATTCGTCCTCACCTCCATGACCAGGACCTATCCTGCGCTCTCCATTGTAGGCTCTCTCCACGGATTTGACACACTCCCCGTAAAATCGGCCACACGGCGCTGCCCAAGGACGCTCTCAGGTTTTCGGCACAATGTTTACGAAGCTATGGACAGCCTGGAGGATCACCCGACTGATTCAGCGAGGAAGGTACTCCGATGCGAGGAAGGTACTCCGATGTCTGGAGTTGCCTTACCGGGAATCATTACGAACGGCCAACCGCGCGCGCAAGCCCGGTTGCGGTGTACATGTTGAGCACGTCCTTGCGAAACTCGCTCGCGTTATCGGGTCGATTGTAAAACATATGGCCACCGGGATATTCATGCACTGAGACGCGGGTCGAATCGCCCATCACCGGCATCTGGTCCACCGTCAGCACCGAACCCATAAAGGGGCAAGCGAGGTCGTTCCAGCCGTGCGCAATCAGCACGCGAAGCTTGGGGTCGGCCGCGACCGCCTGCCGCAGATCGGGAACGGCGCCGGCGCGTAAAGCGGCGCTATCCCGGTCCCACTGCGAGTTCACCTCATCGTTCAGCGTGTGATACGCAGCATCGGTCTTCCAACCGACCACTCGGGTTACGAAATCCACCATGGCCGTGGTCGTAGGCGCGATGGAGTTTTCCAGCAGCGGATCGTTGACGCGCTGCTCCGGCGAGAAGGGAAAAGGGTCGTAGGACGTTACGTTGGAATCGTAGACACTGCCGAGTTTTCCTCGATCCCGAAAGACTTCCCGCAAGTATGCGCCGGTTTCCATCCGTCCGCCCGACCGCCGGACGAACTCCTCTTCGAGCCCCGTCATCTGGGTCACTCGTTTGACAATGCGCTCTGTCGCCTCGGAATCGGATCGGCCCTTCAGCAGGTCGGTAGCGTAAGCGCCGCGCGTGTACTCAATCACCGGCGCCATCGTTTCGGCGGAAAGCGTGTGCTCTCGCTCGAGGTGCGCCGCTGTGATCGAGGGAAGCGTCATCATCCAGGGAATTGGCGAAAGATCGCCATTCTCACTCTCCGTCGGATTCAGGTACGGCGAAACCAGTACGAGACCGTTCAGAGCAACCCCAAGCTGAGTCTGCAAGTAATGAGTGATCCGGGGGCCGCGATATCCGCCGTAACTTTCGCCGACAAGATATTTCCGGGAACCGATGCGTTCATTCTTCACCAGCCAGTCATAGATCACGCGCGAGAGATACCGGATGTCATTTTCCGTGTTGTAAAATTGCTTCTTCGTTTCGTCCGGCGACGTTAGCGACCGGCTGAATCCAGTCCCGATCGGATCGATGAATACCAGGTCGGTAAAATCCAGCCATGTTCCTGGATTGTCGGTCAGGGTTGCAGGATCGGACGGGCTGTCTCCTTGACGGCCGAATTCGATGCGCTTAGGACCGATGGCACCGAGGTTCAGAAACACCGACGAAGCGCCCGGCCCGCCATTCAGCGCGAACGTCACAGGCCGGTTCTCGCCCTTGACCGTATAGGCGGTGACGACGACTTCGCCTGTTTTCTTGCCGTTGTTCTCCACTGGCAGGGTTCCGACGGTAACCGTGTAGCGCAATGCCTTGCCATTTAACTGCATCGTTTGCTCCGCGTGGGCATCTGCTGGCGCCTGGCCTTGCTTACCGGCTTTCTCCGCTGTCGTTGCCTGCGCTACGACAAGGAAGGGGCAAAGAACAGCTACTACGGCAGCCGCTGCCTTTGTGCCTCTGGAACTGCGAATGGAGTGCAATGGATTGTTCTTCATATCGGTTTCAGGGAACCTCCGCTAAAGGAACATGCGACTGTCCGGTCCCGGTACAGAGGGACTCCCGGGAACGAATCGCCTGTTTTTTCGACTGCTTAGACAACGAGGTAGCACGTGCTGCCGTTCTCGTTTACTAGCAAAGGAGTCTCCTCTTTCGAGCCCGCGAGCAAGCGCTCAAAACGGGAGGTGTTCTTGACGGGTCTCTACATGTAGTCTCCCGTTGAGATTTGCCTGGCCACGATGTCCGGATATCGCGATGTGGCTCTGAGTATATTGACGGAAGCACCGGAGCCCGGATTCTCCCCGAAAGTCGGTATAGGGAACCCGGCGATTGGGGAGTTACGAGATAACGCCTCAATGCGCACCGCGTTGAGGATAAGCTCGGGCATATTGTGCAAGTTTAGTCTTGGCACATTCCAAGCAGGACCGCGCCTTCGCTCTCACATGTTCTCGAGACATATCGGACACTGTCATCCTGGCCTCGCGCCGCAAAGATCGTGCAAGCACGATTCCGTGCTGCTTCCACCCTCCGCCAGCCGAGATCGCGGTGCTGGGAGTTTCCAATAAAGATGCGGCGAGGGGACTGTCGCCTTCAGGCGGCAGGGGAATCGCCGCTCCTCCTTGTCTTGAAATGGCTCGAAATCCAGTCAATCCGCTTGGCAGAACCCCGTTTGCCTTTCGCATCGTAATAGCGGTAGCCGCCTTTATACTCGCCGCAAAGCTGTCCGCTTTTGCCCTTCGGTAACCCGATCAGCAAGCCTTTGCGCAAGCCGAACACAGTCCCGCTTGAGTAACGTTCCCGAATACCGCCCTTCGATGGCTGCGTGTCGTGCAAGCGCCTGCGCTTCGGACGGTAGGCGTCGTCCACCACCAGAAAGGGACCGGGAACCACGGGGTCGCCTTCGAACACGTGCACGGCCAAAGCCAACGAGTCCGAGCAGTGCGCCGTGAACTTGTCAGCACACTTGACTTGCGTTTTCCGATAGCCGTACTTCCTCCGCAGTTCCTTCGTTTCGTGGCCTCGGTATTCGAACACCCTTGCCCCATGGTTCACAAAGAATTCCCTGAGTCTGGCCTTCCCGATCTCGACTGTGGAGAAGTTCGCTCCCCAGCGCTTCTTGGCGTGGTTGAAGTGCACGTCCTCGAATCCCACTCGCTGGATCGGGTAGATGCGGAAGCTCTCGCGGATCACCTTCAACCGGGAGCCGACCAGGACCGCCTGCGAGGGAGCCGGCCAAATTCTCACGGCGGCGGTTGTCGAACCGTCTGGGGCGGCGGCGGCAGTTGCGGTGGCGCCTGGCCCTGCGCAACGTGCGACGCTCCTCCAACTTCCGGACCATCCCTTTTTTGTCTGGCAAGTCGAGCTTGATGTTCAGCGAATTTTCGTTCCCCACCACGACCGAATAACCCTCGAACTTGGTGCTGTTATCGACCCCAAGTGCGGTGTCCGGCGTGCGCGTTCTGCTCTCGGTGAGCAGTTGAATCCCGAATGTTCCGAATTTGGGCCAGCGCTTTCGAGCAATCCCCGCGCTAAGCAACTTGCGGGCTCTTGCGGGAGTGGTCGGCGTCAGCGGCTTCCCATCTCGACTTAATACGAACCGGAATGTTTTAACGACATACATTCACCTCGCGGTGTATTCTCTCGTCGGGATGGCATAACCGGCTCGTCCTTGAACGGTTCGGAAAAAACGCGAAAGAAATGAAATCCACCATCAGCTTCCCGAACCGTTGCTGGAGGACGCTTCGTAAACCGGACTACTTGTCCGACGGAGCAGGTGGAACCGTTGAAGGCGCCATAAAACTCTGTTCGAGCGCTTTCCATCAAAATGTGTCGCAACCCGAAGGTGTGCGACACATTTGGGCCGACAGCGCTAAAGCAGCGATTTCCTGTTCTTCTCCTGCACGCAGGGTCCGGAGGCTTTACGGGGAGCGGTGGCGGTCAACGACTGCCTACTGCCAACCAAAGCCCGCCATCATCACTTTGAAGACATCCGTGTTTGAGACAAAGCCCTTGACCCGATCCGAGCCGGGACCTATCGCGACGAATGGCACCTCCTCCGCGGTGTGTTGATCCTCAAGATGGATCATTTCGAGAATTCGCTTGTGGTCCGTGGCCTTGCTTGCTTCAATCGATTTCTCACCCTTCGTATACAGTTCATAGCCATGATCCGCGGTATAGAGAATGAGCGTGTCGGTCTTACGCTCCTCGGCCACAGAGCGAATCGCATTGTCGAGATTGATCAGCCGCACCAGGCTCGGGCGCGTCTTCGCCAGATGGCAATCGGAATGCACCACCAGGAAGAACCCCTTCGGATTGCGAGACAGCCGGGCGACGGCATTCTTGACCGCGTCGCCAATGTCGAAGTCGTCACTTGCGAACATGGCGATGACGCGCGTCTTGCCCGGGTCGAGGCTCGCGACTTCCTCCATGGTCTTAACGAAGGCGTAGCCCTTCGCCTTAACTGCTGTGCCGATTCCATCGACCCCGCCCTGCACGCTCGCATTTAGCTTCGGGTTACTGGTTGCCAGCACCACATCGGGGCCATCGCCGAATCTGGGGTTGAGGAATTGGTGGTAGATGTCGAGGTCTTCGAACCCCGCATCGGCGTGCGCATAGAATGCCGCAACGGCGTCGTAGAGCAGGCCCTCGCGGCTGTTCTCCACAATCCCGGTGGCAAGCCCTTTCTCCTCAGCGTATTCGAGAATCGTCTTGTATATCTGGCCCGCTGCGGCATCGTGCCCAGTGCCCGGCGTAACCGACAGCACGCCGTTGGGTACCTTCCTACCGGTCGCCATCGCGGTGGACGCGGCCTCGGCGCCCGTGACCCACTCCGTTGCGGTGGAGGTATCAGCCAGCGCCAGGCTCGGCATGCTCTGTAGATAGAGCGCCTGTGCCTTGCCATAGCCGTAAATGCTCGCCGCGTTCAGCGACGTCACCCCGCCGCCGTCGCCGATGAACAAGATCACGTTCTTTGCTTGCCCGTATGCCAGGGCGTACGGCGCCCCGGCGATGGCGATGAGAAATAGAATCGTTTTCATTGTTTGAAACTCCGGCGCACACCGGGTCGGCGAGCCGATCCGTGCGCAACTCCGAGGCTAGCCGTGCGAGATGGCGGCTTAATGACGCCCCTGTTACGCCATCAATAGAAATCTGAAAGCCCTCTGATCGGCGTCACCTTGACAGGTCGAGCGGTACTTCGCTGAAGTGCGAAAGCCTGGTGGATAGCTGACGTTGCACCGTCGGGGTGATGAACGGAAGAACCCGTCGATCGCGCGGCCCAGTCTATTCGTCTTTTTTCCGCGCTGCTCCCAAGATGCAAGCCCGTCACTCCTCTTCGCGAAATGTTCAGGATCGTAGTCCGCCCGTCACATTCCCGTCACTCGCACTTCACTCCGCGCAGCTAGAATGGCCCGAAGCTTCTATGACCAGCCAATTCATCCGCACGATCCTCGCGGCGGCGTTTCTCGCTTCGTCCGCATTCCCGCAAACCAAGATCCCCAAATCACTGGGCGGTCAGTTCGCCTATGACTCGAACGGCGTGCTACAGCTTTCCAAGGACGGGCAGAGTCAGGCCGCCCTGAACAACACCGATCGGTTCGGGCTGTTGGATCTCATGGGCAAACCTGCGGGCGCCGAAACCGGCATCCTGCTCGACTTCGGCCAGCCCGACTTCAACGGCACAGTCGCCTACGGACCATACAAGGAGAACGAGACGTACCCGGAAATCACCTACAACCCGCGGCCGGTAAAGATCGAGAATGGCCGCGCTCTACTCGAGATGAAGAAAGTATTCGTCGGCGCAGCCGACTTCTATCACTTCAGCGAAACGGGCAAAGGCGTTGTGGGCTTCCGCGTGATCGACGCACCAGGACGCATTCTTTACGAAGGGCGCGTCGCCTTCGTCGGCAAAGGCCCGTACCGGGTCGTCCCCACGATCGTCGAGGGCCCGCTCGTGAATCGGCTTACTCCCAACGGCTGCGTCCTGACGTACGAGACCAGCGAAGGCCTAAAAACGACAGTGACCGTCGATGGCCGCAAGTTCGAGGATCAGGCGGCAGGGACCCACCACGAGATCGCCATTACCGGTCTGAAACCCGAGACTACTTATCGCTATGACGTCTCCTATGGTGATCGGACCGACTCTCACTCGTTCAAAACCGCCCTGCCCGAGGGCAGCCGCCAGCCGTTCACGTTCGGCTTCAGCGCCGATCAACGCTCAGTCACCGGCGGCGGCGAGCACGACATCGGTGGCGTCCACTACGGCATGACCCGCGCCGCCCTGGCCGTGGCCCTGCAGAGTCACGCCGCGTTCTTCCAGGCCATGGGCGGCAACACGACGGGCAATAACCCGACCATCGGTGGCCACATGCTTGAGCATGCCAACTGGAAGCGCGCCGTCGAACCTTTCTGGTCTCACATCCCGGTCTATGTGGGCTTCGGCAATCACGAAGAGAATTACTTCACGTTCGCACCTGACAAGACCACCGGTAAAGGCACGCGTATCGCTCGTTTCCCCTACGAGACGGATTCCGGCGAAGCGATCTTCGGCCGCGCCTTCCTCATGCCCGCCAACGGCCCGGAGAGCGAGGACGGCGCCAGCTACGATCCCGATCCCAGCACCATGGACTTCCCGCCGTACAGGGGTAATGTCTACTACTACACCTACGGCAACCTCGCGATGATCGTTCTGAACTCGGAGTACTGGAAGGCGGTCGACCCCAAGGTCAACGGATCGCCTGAGGGCTACGTCATGGACCAGGAGCTGAAGTGGCTGGATCAGACGATACAGAAGTTCGAGGCCGATCCGAAGATCGATCACATCTTCGTGAACCTCCATAGCTGCCTTTTCCCGGCCGGCGACCATACAAATGCCGGCATGTGGTACGACGGGAGCAACGACCCGCGCCCAAGGGTGGCCGGCGTGCAGATGCCAAAGGGGATCATCGAGCGCCGTGACGAGCTGATCGACGTTGCCATCAACCGTAGCAAGAAGGTGGTCGGTTTCCTCGTCGGCAGCGAACACAATGTCGCGCTGCTCCGCGTGACTCCCAGCACCCCCATCTACCCGGATACCTACACCCTTCCCAGGCTGAAGATCAAGCGCGACTTCATCTACATCAATAGCGGCGCCGGCGGCACCTACGCCTACGCGTTGCTGAACAACACCCCCTGGGCCAAGCTCTTCGAGTACTTCACGCCACCGCCGGCGATCACGCTGTTCAATGTTAGCGGCAAGAACGTCACCATGAGCATGGTGAACCCGGAAACGCTGGAGACGATCTGTAAGGACGTGAAACTCCGCTAGCACCCGTGTTTACTACTTTGCTTCTCATCGCCGTCGCCGATGCGGCCGCGTCGCGATTGGTGACGCCGGGAGTCGATAAGCCCGACCTCACCGGGTTCTAAGATTTCACCTCGTGGTGGGATGAAGAGGGCGGCCCGAGTCTCTCCTCGGCCTTGCGGGATCAACTGCGATTGCAGGTGAGACCGGAGAAGGTGCCGATCGCTCGGTTTGTTTCAGATTCCGCACGAAAGGCTATATTTTCGTTTAGTACGGCTCCCAACAAAGCATCTGCACAAGTACCTCCGCCTTCCGGTCACTGCCGGGGGCCGAAGGTGCCGAACAGCGAATTCCTAGGCAGCGTTCTTAGCTGCATCGGCGATGGGCTGTTCCTCGGTGTGGAGCACTTCGCATCCTTCGATGTCGTAGACGAAGACTTGCCAGTGGTCTGGGTATGGCTCAATCACGAGCCTTAGACCCTCCCAGTCCGTGCGTAGCCGGTGCCCTTCGGCTATCTTCGGCAGCATACTGGTGATTCGATGCCCCGCGCAAGTTCCGGCCGGTTCAATCCCCACAGCGCTCCCGGCACAAGACTCGTGCGACTCCACAGACGGCGGGCCAAACTTTCGGTGAAGAATTCGTCGGTCTTCTACTCTGAGGGCTTCGGAATACCAGACACAAGTTCAATGCCTAACACGAAATGATGCCTGTTCTTCATTATGGACGGACCATGTTTCAAGCCGTCCAGCGACGCCGGATGAATCCTCACGCCAACCTTCGGGCGTCAGGCGCATAAGGGAATCTAAAGCCCATTTTCTGAAAACACGGAGCTTCGTCCTGAGTTTCGGGTTAGTTGCCGTTATATAGGCGACAGCGAGAATTTTGTTCTCGTTGCGGAGGTTTACGCAGCTACCCTAAGGCCGACCGCTCGCAGCAGCGCCTCCAGATCATCGCAGACGCGCTGATACA
>Ga0126381_100009168_pt1 | contig 11109 bp, 11 predicted proteins | sample PanSoiMetPlot_28_FD_96465 | JGI IMG/M metagenome (GOLD analysis project Ga0126381, IMG submission 96465) | Tropical forest soil microbial communities from Panama - MetaG Plot_28 | ecosystem: Environmental > Terrestrial > Soil > Tropical forest > Bulk soil | place: Panama | collected 2016-02-17
GGGCGCCCACGACCGTCGAGGCGGCGGTGGCCCGGACCGCTCCGAAGGCCTGGCTGAGCGGGCGCAGCACGATCGTGTAGGCGCCGAACGCCAGCGTGCCGACCAGGACCAGCGCGGCGCCGGCCAGGGCGCGGTGTCCGCCCGCGCCGGTCAGCGCGCCCGGCCCGGCCAGCACGAGCACGCCGCCCAGGGCGACGCCGCCGCCCAGCCACGCCCGGGCCCCGGCCCGCTCGGCCAGGAACAGGTAGCCGAGCACCATGACCCACAACGGCTCGGTGGCCAGCAGCAGCCCCGCCGTGGCGGCGGGCAGCCACTGCAGGCCGACGGTGACCGACAGGTTGTACCCGACCAGGCCGAGCAGGCCTGCGGCCGCCAGCCGGCCGGCCTGACGCGGCCGGAGCCGCCGGAAGACCGGCACCGCCCAGGGCAGCAGCACCACGGCCGCCAGGCCCAGCCGCAGCACCAGCAGCGGCACCGGGGCCAGGTGAGCCACGGCGGCCCGGGTGGCCACCGGCGCCAGCCCCCACATGACGACGGCGATCAGGGCTCCGGTCACGGTCGCGGAGCCGGGGGCGGCACGGTCAAGATGCCCAGCGTCGACTGGCTGGGCAGCAGGCCGGATTCGAACGCGGCCCCCAGGACAGGACCGGTCAGCTCGGCCAGCCGCTGCGCCCGGGCCGGGCCCAGCGCCCGCCATGGCGCGTCGGCCAGCCGGTCGGTCCGCCATTCGATCTCGTCCCGGCCGTCCCGGCCGCGCTCGGTGGCCGTGCCCGCCGCGTCGATCCAGCCGCGGGCGGCCAGCCGGTCCCGGGCCGCCGCCCAGTCCGCCGCGCTCCAGCCGCGGCTGGCGAACGTCTCCTCCGGAGCGGCGCCGATGGCGGCGAACGAGACCAGGGCCTCGCACGGGTCCAGGCCGGCCGCCATCAGCGCGGTGATGTGCCCGTCCCCACGGTGCTCGCGCAGCAGGCCGATGGCCTGCCAGAGCACCAGGTGCGGCTCACCGGGCCAGGGCAGGTCCGCGTTCGCGGCCGCGAGCGGGCGGCCCGCGGTGCCGGCGGCCAGGGCCGCCTCCCGGGCCAGGTCCGCCGCCTCGGCCAGGCCGGGCGAGCCGATCAGGTCGCCGAGCAGCCGCCGGTACAGCCGGTCGACCGCCCGTTCCCGCGCGGCCAGCACCCGCTCCGGTGCGGCCACCGACCACGCCGCGGGCACGTGCCTGGCGATCATGTCCGGGCTGAAGCTGTAGCAGGCCGACGCGGCCGCCCGCGACCCCGGCGCGCCCAGCGGCGCCAGCCGCCAGGCGAAGTAGCTCGGCCACCGGGTGGCCACGTCGTAGCCCAGATCGGCCGCCTCGGCGAACACCTCGGGCGCGTACCAGAACACCGCGTGCACCGGTTCCAGCTGATGCCACATCCGCCGGGCCAGTCCGTAATCCTCGGTCGCCATGTCTCGCTCCTGTCCGGAAGACCGTCTCCCCGCCAGCATGCTGTAATGGTCTTATGCAGTTCAACACTTACACGGTGGCCGGGGCGCACATCGCGGTCTGGCTGGTCAATAACCCGGCACCGAGCGCGCCGGGCCTGGCCGCGGTGCTGGACCGCCATCACGTGCACCAGCCGGTGACGAACGCCGCGCAGATCCGGGCGCTACGGCCCTGGGTGCCGCGGCTGCGCGACCTGTTCGAGGCCGCCACCGTGGCCGAGAAGGCCGGGCACGCCGACGCGCTGCTCATCGCGGCCGACTGCCGTCCCCGGCTGGTACATCACGGGCCCGGCCAGCCGTATCACTTCCACTACGCGCCGGTGGCCAGCGGGCTGGCCGCCCGGGTGAAGGCCCTCACCGCCGCCGGGCTGGCCCACGTGATCGACGAGGGCGGCGGCCTGCGGCTGCGCACCTGCAGCCGGGCCGGCTGCGGCACCGCGTTCCTCGACGTCTCGCGCAACGGGCGGCGTCATTTCTGCAGCGTCCGCTGCGCCAACCAGGTCAACGTGGCCCGGCACCGGCAACGCCGGCGCCAGGCCGGGGCGGGCGACCGACCGTTACTGGGGAAATTCCGGCGCCTATGCCGAGCGGTCCTGATAGCCGGTAGCTGTCGGATTGCATGTCGGCATGGGTCAGCGCGCCGCGCTGCAGCAGCTGCCACATATGCCGGCGTCGGGGCTTACCGCTGGAGGTGCGGTGGATCAGTCCCCGCTGCCCGCAAACGATGGTGAGCACCGGTTCCTGGCCCAGCTCCTGGCGGAGCGCGGCTATCACCTTGTCGCGCCAGGGCCCGGGACCCGCCTCGGCGAAGACTGCGACCGCGGCCCGTCCGCGGTCCGTGTTGGCGACCACCAGGATCTTGCCTTTATCGAGCCCGGCGGCGGCGGCCGCCTTGGCGTCGAGGTCCTCGACGTACACGCTGCGTCCCAGTAGCTTCAGGCTCTCACCCATGCGGCCGAGCACGTACAGCTCGCCGCCATGGAAAAACCCGCCGTCTCCGGTCCACAGCTCGCCGCCGGCGAATCGGGTCGCGCCGCCCGCCCGGCCCGCGTGGTAGCCACCAGCCACTGAGGCGCCGGCCACCACGATCTCCCCGAGGTGCCCATCGGGGAGCGCGGTGCCATCCTCGCCGGCGATCCAGACGCCGACCTCGTCCCCGCCCGCCGGCCGGCCATGGCCGATGAGCCAGCCGGAGCCGGGCGGGATTGGCGCGTGACCGAGCCGGGCCACCTCCACGACGGGCACCGCCTCGCCGAACCGCAATCCGCTCCACTGCGGCCGGATGATGCGCGGCCGCGCGAGCCGTGCGCGACAGGTGACGCCCAGGGTGTTCTCGGCCAGTCCGTAGGCGGGCAGGAACGCGGTACGCGAGAACCCGGTGGGCGCGGCGAAGCGCGCGAACGATTCCAGCGCCGACACGTCGATCGTTTCGGCGCCGACGCAGATCGTGCGCCACCCGGACAGGTCCAGCCCGGCCAGCCGCTCGGGCGGGATCCGGCGGGCCGCGTAGGCCAGCGCGAACGAGGGCGAAGCGGTGTGCCTGGCCTTACCCGGGCCGAAGCATTCCAGCCACCGCAGCGGGTTCCTGATGAACTGCTCGGGACGCATCAGCCAGAGGTCGGCCTGGTTCGCGACAGGAAATAGAAGGCAGCCGATCAGTCCCATGTCGTGGTGAAGCGGCAGCCACGACGCGACGCCTTCCCCGGGCTGCCAGTCGGCCCACCGGCCCAGCATGGCAAGATTGGCGGCCAGGTTGTCCCACGACACCTGTACTCCGCGTGGCCGGTCCGTGGAACCCGAGGTGAATTGCAGGAGCGCCAGCTCTCCCTGCGGCCGGGGCGGGAGTTCCTCGCTGCCTTCGCGCAGCACCCACGGTGCGCCCGGCTGGCGGGATAGGTTCAGCGCGGCGCCGAGCAGTAGCATGAACTCTTCCGAGCTGATCGTCAACTTCGGTGCCGCCTGCTCGGCGATGGCCGCCACGTGGCGGATGTACTCCCCGGTGGACTGGAATGACGGCGGCACGATGGGACATACCGTCGCCCCGGCTGCCCACACGCCGTAGATCGCGCACAGCGCGGGGTATCCGGTGGGCATGAGGATGCAGACCGTGTCACCTGGGCGGACGCCCTCGGCGGCCAGGGCGGCAGCAACCCGGCGAGCGGCGGCCGCCAGCTTCGTGTAGGGCAGGAAGTGCCATCCGTCCGCTGCGTCCGCGAGGTGCACGCCGGTGTCCGGGCTGGGATGGGCAAGCCATTTTGTGAGCGGTTGCATCGGAGCCGTTCCCTCCTACCTGATCCCGAACCGGGGGAAGAAGCGACCCGTGCGCCCGAGGTATTGCCGGTACTGCGACCCGAACGCCGACCCGGCGAGCCGCCGTTCCTCGCGCTGCGCCGTCAGGTTCAGCGCCACCCAGGCGTAGGCAAGCGAGCCCAGCGTCACCCAGTGCGGAAGGAAGACGACGGCAGCCAGGAACGCCAGGATGAACGAAGCGTAGAACGGGTGGCGAATCCAGCGGTAGGCGCCGTAGGTGACGATGTGCTCCGGCTGGTCGCCCTCCTGGTGCCACAGGGCGACCGGGATCCGGTGGGTGCCGACGGTGAGGCAGATCAGCGCGATCGAGGCGACGCTGAGCACCATAGCGGCCAGCGCGGTGGCCGCGAGCCAGTTCGGGGGTATCAGCGAGGCGAGGTCGGCGGCGTACCCGGCGATAAGGAACAGCGGCGCGACGCCGAACGGAAGGGCGGTCGCCCACCACCGGAGGTTGAGACTGCCGTCGCGCCGGAAGAAGATCCTCGGCAGCAGCCCGATGAGGGCGAAGTTCAGCACTATCAGCAGGAGCACGGGCTCACGCATGGGCGGAATGTCCTTTCAGCGCCGTTCGCCGACGGGTTGGGATATGGCTGGGACTGGCGCGAATCACACGGCGAGCAGGTGCCATCTGAACCTCGCGATCAGGTGCGCCAGCTGCTCAGCCACCTGGTTCTCCCCGGCTGGATGGCTTCGGCCCGTGCAGCAGGTCAGCGAGCTGTCCCAGGTTGGCCACCTCGCGCAGGTCGGACTGGGTGAAAAAGGTATCGAATTCCTCCTGCAGGTCGACGGCCATCTCGACGAGCAAGAAGCTGTCGGCGGCGAGTTCCCGCAGGGTGGTTTCTGGCGTGAGCATTGTCGCGGGGACGTTCAGCGTCTGGCTGATTCGCTCGACGACGCGCTCGAAGGTGACGGGCATACTGGTCCTTCGGTCAACGAGATGGGGGCGCCCGGGCCGCGAGCGACCGCGACCGACAGGTGGGCGCCTTGGAAGGGGGCGCAGGTGAAACCGAAAAGCTGCCCTCATTCGGATCGCCGGGCCGCGGTCTGGGCCAGGAAGGCGATCCGCTCGCCGTACTCGGCCAGGGTCTTGGCGTAGACCTCCTCGTCCGCTGCGGTATACCGGGCCAGGGTCTCCTCGATCAGCTCGCGGCCGTACCGGTCGGCCATCGCGGTCAGCGCGTCCTTGACGTATTTCACGTGCCATCGCTCGTCGAGCATGATCCGCTGGATCGTCTGCCGGACCTCCGGACGTGTGCCTGGGAGGCGCAGGTGCCGGTGGTACTGGCCGATGACCCGCTTCTCGAATACCTGGGTGATCGCCATGACCTCCATCAGGCTGGCGGGCGCGCCGGCCGCCTCCAGGTACTGGTCCTGATAGCTGCGGTTCTGCTTGATGGCGGTGTGGCCGAGGTTGGCGATGCACCGCGTCCAGTAGCTGGCGTGGCTGGCCTCGTCGGAGAAGTGGTGCGTGACATCGACCTGCAGGGGGCCGCGCACGGTGCGGGCGACCCGCCCGAAGAACAGCGCTCCGTTAATCTCCGAGGCGCGGTAGTAGCTCAGTAGCCACAGCTCGTTCTCGGCCACCGGCCCCACTGGCGGGCCGCCGGCCGGCAGCACTCGCGGCTCGGCCGGGTAGGCGCTGGCGCCCGCCGGGGCCAGCGAGCGGTCGCGCTCGTCATGGTTGTTCACGGTTCCTCCTCATGCTGCGTTGATGAGTTGCCGGCCCCAGCGCGATGCGACCAGGTGCTCGCACACGGCCGCCACGAGGGCGGCCGGGTCCGGAGCGCGGTAGCCCGGCCACGAGGCCCGCAGCGAGTCATTGCGGAAGATCTTCGGCAGGTACAGCTGGGTTCCGAACGAGGCGACCGACGTCAGGGACTCCTGGATCGGACCAACGCGGAAGTGGCTCGCCGCTGCGACCAGGTCATCGAAGCTTTCTTCGTCGCAGTAGACCGGTGACAGCAGTTGCCGTCGGCGGTAGTGCTGGTCGCGCTCGAAGACGGCGAACGCGGTCCTGATCAACTGGTCGAGAGTTGGCGTGTCCGCGGGGTCCGGGCAGACGTGGTAGATCCCGTCCGCGATGGCCGGATCCAGCAGGCGGGTGATCGCCGATGTGGTGAACGCCGCCGTGGCCAGGCTCACCGGCGTCGACGGGTTTCCCGGCACGAGCGAGAGCAGGCCGTAGAAGTACAGCTTCATCGTGTTGTGGAAGGCGTTGTGCTGCGCGACGTGCCCGAGATCACCGTCGGCGATGATCGTGGGCAGCCGCAGCACCGATACCGGCAGGTCCGGGGCGGTCAGCACCGTCTCTTCGGCCGCCCATTTCGACCACTCGTAGTGGTTGGCGAACCCGATGTCGCGGTGCCGCTGCTCGGCCACCTCGCCGCTGCGCCGCCCTGCGCTGTAGAGAGTCGACAGCAGAGCCAGGCGCTGCAGGTTGGCGCACCTGGCGGCGAAAGCGGCGAGCCGGATCGTGCCCTCGATGTTGACGCGTTGTGCCACGTCCCGCTCGACGTTGAAGCGGGTGACGGCGGCGGCGTGGATGATGCGCGTCACCGCCCGCCGGTCGATCTGGTCCAGAGCCCCGTCGCGGCGCAGGTCCGCTGCGACGAAGCTGATCCGGCCGATGGCCGGTGGCGGCATCGTCCGCTGCAGCACCGCCCGCTTGCCCGCGAACTCGGTGGCGTCCCCGGCCCGCACGGCCAGCACGAGCCGGTCGTCCCCGGCCTCGAGCAGCGCGGCGGCTACCCGCCGGCCGATGTAGCCGTCGGCTCCGGTGATCAGCGTCGTTCCGGTCACTGGCGTGCCCGCACCTTCTGCGCTGCGTCTTCGGGCTGGGGCCAGGATTGCGGGTCCGTCCCGTGCCGCTGCGTGATCGCGAACAGCCATCGCTCGATGCCGAAGGCGAGACAGGCGCTGTGCGCGGGGGCGCCGTCGCGAGTGATACCGAACGCCGTACCGAAATGGTCGTGATGCAGGTTCAGGGAGGCGATGGCCAGGTCACCGCCGTAGGTGGCCTCGTGCTTGGTCGGCTGCACCCGCTGTAGCAGGTATTTCGGATTGGACTGCGGCTGGAAGAAGGGGTCGGTGGCGGTCAGCCATTCGACGGGCACATCCATCAGGCGCAGGAACTCGTCGACCGCTGCTCGCGCCCGCTGCAGGAACGCGACGGTTTCTGCCTTCGTGCCCAGGCAGACGATCTCCCGCATGGTGAAGCTCCACAACCGCCGCAGGGGCTCGTAGCGCGACTCGTGGCGAAAGCAGGTGTTGCGTGTGGTCAGGTAGAGCGGCCGGTCGAACGACTCGCCCTCCCGGCTGCTGTACAGGTGGTAGCAGGCGGCCGGCGTCAGGACCTCCCGGATCGGGGACAGCCGGGTCAGGGTGACCTCCCCGTGCTCGCCGACCACCTCCCCGGCCAGGAACTCCGCGAGCCCGGAGGGATCGAGGCGCGCGGACAAGCTCGCCTGATGAGGGAAGGAACGCAGGTAGTCGACACGCTGCAGCCGGGCGGCCGGCAGCGAAGCCGGATGGCGCTCATTGCTGGCATCCCAGATCGCGGCCAGTGACACGATGGCACGGTCACAGCCGTCCGCCAGCGCCAGCAGCGGGCCGCGCAGCCCGGCCTGCCCGGACGGGTACCAGCACAGGCCGTTGCGGCGCAGCTCGTCAACTGAGGCGGCGGCGACCGAGGCGGTCATGGCGAAACCTGCACACCGCAGAAGCGGAGCACGAGCGTGTCAATGTCGCGGAAGTCGCCGGGCCGCAGGTCATCCACGTCAATCGGCTCACCGCGCAGCCGTTCAAGGAACAGCAGCAATTCGGGCAGGTGCAGCGAACGCAGCAGCCGCTGCTCGAACAGTGGCGTCTTATCGGTAAGGGCGCTGCTGTCGAGATCCTTTGCCTTACTGAGGACCCAGGAATGCAGGGCCTCCCGGATCTCCCGTTCAGAACGCATCAGTCGGCTCCTTCGTGAGAATGCCCGTCGTGATCAGGAAATTGGTGCACTTCGCCGAGACCCTGCGCCGGTGCGCGCGCTGGGCGGGTGCCGACCATGCCACCTCCGCCACGCCCCAGGGGTCATCCAGGCCGACATCGGCGTACACGTCGGGGTTGTAGTACTCGCGCCAGCTCGCCACGAAGAACTGCTCGAGGTAGCCACGGATGTCGGCCACCCTTGCGTCGTCCCAGTCGGGCTCGCAGGCGTCCCACAGTGCCGCGACCAGCCGCCGGCCGAAGATCAGATGGCGGGACTCTTCGAAGTGGTGATTGTTGTTGATGAACCGCGCGAGCGGATGCAACCGGGCGTCGCGTCCCTGGGCCCAGTTGTAGCGGTCCACGATCTCCTCGAAGATCATGGTCTTGGCGAAGAACAGGAAGTCCTCGACGTCGCGCGGCCGCTGCTGCGTGCCCGCGAGCTGCCTGGTCCGGTACACCCTGGCGTAGCGGGTGCAGAATCCGCCGAAGAAGATGCTGTGCTTGTTCTCCTCATCGAGGAAGTGGTGCAGGTAGTCGGCAACGTCCATCAGATCCTTGCGGTAGAGCCGCGCAGCCAGTCCCTGCATGAGGCTCTTCTCGCCGTGGATGTTGAGGCTGTAGAAGTTGGCTGCTTCGAAAAAGGCGAGCCGGCGGCGGGTGCGCTCGTCCAGGCTCTCCCACGGCCGCGTGCCGTACAGGCTGAGCAACTCGGGCGAGCCGAACCACTCCCGTTCCGGGTCAGCGGCCTCCGGCCACTCGAGCGCGGTGTATGGGTTCTGATATGACCGCTGCGACAGGTGGCTGAGCCGCGCGGCCGTGCCGCTCAGCGAAGCGATGGCGTCCTTCAGCCGGGCCTGGCTACTCATGACCGACCGCCTCCATGATCACGCACTGCCAGTTGAGGCCGAAGCCGGCCATGATCAGCGCAATCCGGTCGCCAGGGCGCACCCGGCCGGCCGCGACGAGCCGTTCCAGGTTGATGATGTTGTCGGCCGAGATGACGTGGCCGGTGTCGGGCATCGACGGGCACCACACCTTGCCGTAGTCGATCCGCAGTAGCCGGCACAGGATCTGCCAGGCCTTGTCGTTCGTGTTCTGGGTGATCACCCAGTCAAGGTCGCCGGCCGTCAGGGCGGCGCGGGCGAGCGTCTCGGTCACGAGGCGCTGCGTGTAGGCAAAGTAGCTGCCCACCGTCTCGTCGTCGTCGGCCCGGCCCAGCCCGCCGTTGGTGATCTGATGGACCGTGATGAGCCGGAAGCCTGCGGGCCGGCGGCCGACAACGCAGGCCGCGGCGCCGTCAGAGATCAGGTTGTACGCCTGCTCATAGACCGCGCCAGCCGGAAACCGGTCCGCGGTCACGCACAGCACACGCTGCCAGTCCGGCTCGGCCCCGAGCAACGCGGCAGCCACGCGCATCGAGCCCAGCATCGCGGTACAGGCCTGCTGGTTGAGGCCGAGGACGACCGCACGGCGCAGGCCGAAGTCCGCCTGCAACCGGCTGGCGGGAAAATCCATCAGGTACTTCACGTCACGCGTACGCTCCCACTCCGCCCGGTCTCCGGCATTGCCGTTCTCAGGAAGGCACGTGGCGTACACGACCGCATCGATCTCGCCCAGCTGATCCGCCCCGGCCAGCTGCGCGGTCGCTGCCGCCGCCAGATCGTAGGCGCTGGTAGAAGACCCGCAGATATGGTGCCATTGAAACCCGGCCGACTCCAGGTCGCCCGCCGTGGACAGCAGCCGACCCTCTGCGGCCGACTCGCGCACATGCAGCTTCCGCTCGCCCAGCGAATAGGCGAAGGAGTCAACGAAAACGTCGGCCATCGACAATCCCCCCGTGAACTAGAAGGACGAGATTGCGTCGCTTGAGCCGATCCTCGGTGCTCTTGAGGTGCTGTGCGACGTTATCGATAACATTTTCCATATTGGACACACCATCCCAGGGACGAACAGCGACGGGTCTTTCGCCTGGCATGACCGTTACGCCTTGCGCCATAAGCTACCGGTGCGTAACTTGGTCAGCAACCCAACCGGGGGACCAGATGGGCCAGCCCAACTGGGTCGTAGTCACGTTTCTGTAGGGACCGAGGTAGAGGCGATGAGCAGCGAGACACAACAGGAAACAACCGATGATGAGCGCCTGTATGACCTGCTGTCGGAGGTCTGGCACGCGGACACCCAGGCCACTAATCCCCGGACCCGCGAGTTCCTGGAAGCAGGGCAGGAACTACTCCACAGCGGCCTGGCCCGTGATCCTGACGAGCAGCCCGCTCCAAGAGGCGGCAGATCCAGGGCTCCTTTCGATGAACTTCTGGCGTGGGTGTCGCGTCGCCGTGTGGTCGATCAAGCCCGCCGCAGGCACCCTCAGGGCGAGAATGGCGAGCCCTCGGAGTCGGCGTACCGGTACCGGTGGCGGACCCAGACTGGCTACCTCCGCGACCTCGTCGTCTACGCCCTGCGACCGCGCATGGCCAGCCCCGAAGAAACAGAAAAGGCAGCCCGCGTCTTGTTCCAAGAGGAATCGCTGGATAAGGCGATAGATCGGATCGCCTATGACGAGGTGCTGAGCCTGAACAAAGATAAAGCTTTCCGCCTTCAGATGGTTTTCCAGGCCATCCTGTCCGACGATGATCACGTCGCGAACGCGCTACGCCGTATAGACGAAACCAATTTCGAAGCCTGGAAGACCTTTTACAAGCAGGCCCTCGATCACCTCGGCATGAAGCTACGGCCAGATGTGAATCTTGACGATTTCGCCTACGCCCTGCAGGCAGCCGGCGAGGGCGTGGTGTTCAGATCCTTGCTTCCCGTCAAGAGCGACTGTATCCCTGCCGCCCGCGCCATCGACCACAAGAACAAGACCTCACGGCCTCTTGCACTTATCGCCATGTCCCTCCTCGTGGCATTTGCCGACCCGGGCGATGGCAAGTGCCTGCGCGAGGCCGTCCGCGAATTGGCCACGCCCGCTCAAGACCCCGGCTAGGTCGTAGGAGGTCTGCGCGTCCTCCAGCTCGAAAGCCGGCTCAACGAATCCCGGCGAGATGTCGTCTATGGGGGATGACGGCCCGGCCGCTACGTCGTGCTCACCGAGAAGCAGGACAACTACGAAAGGACCAGCGTCCTGGACAGCCGCACCGGCGACATCTGGACCTACCAGCGCGGCGCCGGGGTGCCCAGCGAGCTGCCGGTCGCCCGGCACGACTCGCCCACCGCGGCCCAATTCGACGCCATGCCGACCGACAACCCGAGCCTGCGCGCCCTGCCGCTCACCCAGGCCAAGGAACAGCAGGCCCAGGCCATCGCCGAGGAGCAGCGCCAGATGGCCAGGGCGGGCAAGAAGGGTAC
>Ga0126381_100009169_pt1 | contig 11109 bp, 9 predicted proteins | sample PanSoiMetPlot_28_FD_96465 | JGI IMG/M metagenome (GOLD analysis project Ga0126381, IMG submission 96465) | Tropical forest soil microbial communities from Panama - MetaG Plot_28 | ecosystem: Environmental > Terrestrial > Soil > Tropical forest > Bulk soil | place: Panama | collected 2016-02-17
ACCTTCGCCGCGAACTGCGCGTCGTGCGGCGGCTTGACCGTGCAGAGGCGATCCGATTACCTAAATCACACAGCGACCACCAAGAAAAGACGCACAGGGCGCTAGCGGAGTATCGATGAGGCGCGGCGTCTCTCTGGCGGCAGATGATTGCCCGGTCTCCGAGGCGCACGACGCGGCGGACACCTTTCCGAAGCTGTTGCTCGAGCAGGCGCGTTTGCGGCCGGACCGGCCGGCAAGCCGCGAAAAGGATTACGGCATTTGGCAGAGCTGGAGCTGGGCGGAAGTCGCCGCCGAGGTCGAGGCGCTCGCCTGCGGCCTTTCGGTCATGGGCTTCCGCCGCGGCGACAAACTCGCGATCATTGGCGACAACCGACCGCGGCTTTATTGGGCGATCGCCGCGGCTCAGGCCTTGGGCGGCATTCCGGTTCCGGTCTACCAGGACTCGATCGCCGAGGAATTGGCGTTCGTCCTCGATCATGCCGAAGTGCGTTTCGCCGTCGCCGAGGATCAAGAGCAAGTCGACAAGCTCATCGCGGTCAAGGAGCGCTGCCCGCGGCTCGAGAAGATGGTCTTCTCGGATCCGCGGGGCATGCGCCATTACAGGCAGCCGTTTCTCTGCGATTACGAAACGCTCCAGGCGCGCGGCGGCGAATTCGCCCGCAGCAACCTCGCTTTTTTCCGCGGCGAAGTTGCCAAGGGCCAGGGCGGCGATACGGCGATCATTCTCTACACCTCGGGGACGACCGGACGCCCTAAGGGCGTCGTCCTGAGCTACGACAACATCATCACAAGCGCAAAGAACGCCATCGCCTTCGAAGGCCTCACCGACCGCGAAGAAGTGCTGGCTTATCTGCCGATGGCCTGGATCGGCGAGCACATCTTCTCCTACGCCCAGGCCTTTTGCGCTGGGTTCTGCGCCTCCTGCCCGGAATCGCCCGCGACGGTCATGGGCGATCTGCGCGAGCTCGGCCCGACTTACCTTTTTGCCCCGCCGCGCATTTTCGAAAATATCCTGACCCAGGTCATGATCCGTATGGAAGATGCCGGCTGGGTAAAACGCTGGCTCTTTCATTATTTCTTGGGGATCGCAAAGCGGGTCGGCTTGCCGGTCCTCGACCGTCGGCGCGTGCCGGTTATCGACCGGGTGCTTTACTGGCTCGGCAATATGCTGGTCTATGGCCCGCTCAAGAACACGCTCGGTCTCAGCCGCGTTCGCGTGGCCTATACTGCAGGTGAGGCGATCGGGCCCGACCTCTTCAATTTCTACCGCTCGCTTGGCATCAATTTGAAGCAGCTCTACGGAATGACCGAAAGTTCGGTATTCCTTTGTATCCAGAAGGACGGAGCGGTGAAGCCCGACACCGTCGGTTTGCCGATCGAAGATGTCGAAATCCGTATCGCTGAGGATGGCGAGGTCTTGTTCCGCAGCCCCGGCGCGTTCCAATGCTACTACAAGAACCCCGAAGCCACGGCGGAAGCGAAGCGCCCCGATGGCTGGATCCATACCGGCGATTCCGGTTTCTTCGACCCGGACGGGCAGCTGAAGATCCTCGACCGCGCAAGGGATGTGGGGCGGCTCGAGGGCGGAGCGCTGTTTGCCCCGAAATTCATCGAGAACAAGCTCAAATTCTTTCCCTACATCAAAGAGGCCGTAGTGTTCGGCGACGGCCGGCCGTTTGTTGCCGCCCTCGTCAACATCGACCTCGAGGCGGTCGGTGACTGGGCGGAACGGCGCAACCTCGCTTACGGTTCATATCAGGAACTCGCCGCAGAAGACGCGGTCTATGATCTCATCGAAGGCTGCATCGAGCAGGCGAACCGCGATCTCGCTGCCGAGCCCGCTCTCGCGCCTTCACAGATCCGCCGTTTCCTGATCCTTCATAAGGAGCTCGACGCGGATGATGGCGAGCTGACCCGTACCCGGAAAGTGCGGCGCCGCATTATTGCCGCGCGCTATCAAACCCTGATCGATGCGCTTTATTTGGGACGATCGAGCGGGCGCATCGAAACGGACATAACCTTTGAGGACGGCCGCACAGGCCGCCTGCGCGCCGAACTTGCGATCCGCGATGTGGCGATGGCATCGCTTGCGAGCGCGCCTCTGCTGCTGCAGGAAGCCAGCTAGGAATGCGACGGATCGGCGAGCCGGTTCTCATTGCCGACCGGATCAGTCTTGCCTTTGGCGGAATCGTCGCGCTCAGCGAAGTCAGCGTCGCGATCCGGCGATCGGAAATCCTAGCGATCATTGGGCCGAACGGGGCCGGCAAGACCTCGATGCTGAATGTCATCAACGGCTTTTACCACCCGCATGCCGGCTCGATTACGTGGAAGGGGGTGACGCGCCGGCGGATGCGCCCCTACGAGGCCGCGGCGCAAGGGATCGCCCGCACTTTTCAGAACGTCGCCCTGTTCAAGGGGATGACGACGCTCGACAACATCATGACCGGCCGGCTGCTGCGGATGCGCCGTAACTTTCTCTGGCAGGCGGTTTATGTCGGCCCCGCCGAACGGGAGGAGCTGGCGCACCGCGCTCATGTCGAGCGGATCATCGACTTTCTCGAAATCGAGGCGATCCGCAAAACGCCGGTCGGGCGGCTGCCGTATGGCATGCAGAAGCGGGTCGAACTCGCCCGCGCGCTCGCCATGGAGCCGGAGCTGTTGCTGCTCGACGAGCCGATGGCCGGGATGAATGTCGAGGAGAAGGAAGACATGTGCCGCTTCATCCTCGACGTCAATGACGAGTTCGGCACGACGATCGCGCTGATAGAGCACGATATGGGCGTCGTGATGGACATCTCGGACCGCGTCATCGTGCTCGATTACGGGCGCAAGATCGCCGACGGACCACCCGGCGAGGTCCGCACCAGCCCCGACGTCATCGCCGCCTATCTCGGGGAGGAGGCTGCCCCTCACTCTCCCACTGCGCGGGTCCCCTCTTCTTCCCGCAACGCGCGCAGTGCGGGGAGAGGGCCGGGGTGAGGGGCGATGGACTTCTTTGTCATAGAAGTCTTGATTGGCGGTCTGTTGACCGGTGTCCTCTACGCCCTCGTGGCGCTCGGTTTTGTCCTCATTTTCAAAGCGTCGGCCGTCTTCAACTTTGCGCAAGGCTCGATGTGCCTGTTCGCCGCGCTCGCCCTGGTGCGACTGATGGAAATCATCCCTGCGCCATTGGCGCTCATTTGCGCGGCGGCGATCATGATCGTGCTCGCCTTTGCCATCGAGCGGCTGGTGTTGCGACCGCTCGTCAACCAGGAGGCGATCATCCTTTTCATGGCGACGATCGGCATTACCTTCTTTCTTGACGGTTTCGGCCAGTCGCTGTTTGGCAGCGCGGTGTACACCCTCGACCTCGGCATCCCTAAGGATCCGCTGCTTTTGTTCGAGGGTCTGATCCCCGGCGGCATCCTGGTCAACGAATTCGACCTATGGACTGCCGTGGCGGCCGGGCTTCTCGTTGCCGTTCTCGCCGTCTTTTTTCAGAGGACGCGGATCGGCCGGGCACTCCGCGCGGTCGCGGACGACCACCAGGCGGCGCTCTCGGTCGGTATCCCGCTGCGCCAGATTTGGGTCATCGTATGGTCGGTCGCGGGCCTCGTGGCGCTGGTCGCCGGGATTATCTGGGGTTCGAAGCTCGGGGTGCAGTTCTCGATCGCGCTGGTCGCATTGAAGGCATTGCCAGTGCTGATGCTCGGCGGCCTCACTTCGGTTCCGGGAGCGATCGTCGGCGGTCTCATTGTCGGGGCCGGAGAAAAGCTTTCCGAGGTGTTTCTCGGTCCGTTCCTTGGCGGTGGCATCGAGAACTGGTTCGCCTATGTGCTTGCCTTAGTTTTTCTGCTGGTGCGGCCGCAAGGCCTTTTTGGCGAGCGCATCATCGAGCGGGTCTGATCTAGGAAACCCCGAATTGCAGCCGCTGGTCGGTCAGAAAGGTTGCATAAAAATACAATTCGCCGTCGAGCGCCCGCTTGATGTTGTCGGCCCGGCGGAAGCCGTGCTGTTCGCCATCGAACAGCAAATAGAGAAATGGAATGCGCCGTTGCCGCAGCGCTTCGACCATCGCCTCGGCTTGCTCAGGCGGGACGACCCTATCCTCGGCGCCCTGGAAAAACGCGACCGGGACCGACAAGAGCCGCGCGCTGTGCACCGGGGAGCGGACGATGTAGAGATCTTTGCGCTCGGGATAAGGCCCGATCAGCCCGTCGAGGTAGCGCGACTCGAATTTGTGCGTGTCTTTGGCCAGCGCTTCCAGGTCGCTGACGCCGTAATAGCTCGCTCCCGTTTTGAATTCCTTGCGGAAGGTCAATACGGCGAGCGTTGTGTAACCGCCCGCACTGGCGCCGCTTATCGCCCAGCGCTCGGGATCTACCCGCTGGGTTTGCGCGAGATAGCGGGCGCCGTTAACACAGTCGGCGACGTCGACTACCCCCCAATTCCCCTGCAATCGCAGCCGGTACTCGCGGCCGTAGCCGGTGCTGCCGCCGTAATTGACATCGAGAATGGCAAAGCCGCGGCTGGTCCAATACTGCGTGCCCCAGCTGAGGGTCGGGGATGCGGCAGCGGTGGGACCGCCATGGCAATGTACGATCAGCGGCGGTAGCTGGCCCGCGGGCGCGGTGAAATCGTCGTTTTTCGGGGGATAGAACAGGCCATGCGCCTCTAGACCGTTATCGGTATCGAAAGTGACCGGTTCCGGCACGGAGAGGTGCCCGCGATACGCCCCGATGTCCTGCGTTATAGAGAGCTTCAATGCCCGGGCGCGGCCGGACGCCAAATCCAGTTCCACGACGGCGGGTGGGGCAGTCGGCGAGCCGCCACGAAAATACACCCGTCCACCGGAGGCCCGGACAGCAGAGATGTCCTCATGCTCCGTGGGAATTGCACGGACCTGCAGTGAATTCAAATCGACTGTGGCCAGCCGGTGCGCGCCGTCCTGCACATAGCTGCAGACGAGCTGCTCCGCCGAAGCAAAGGCGAAAGTCGACATGCGGAACTGCCACTGCGCTCTACCGAACTCCGCCGCCAGCGGATAAATCGGCTCGGGCGGAGCGGCCGCATCCAAAGCATCGCCGCTGACGCGAAACAGGTTCCACCACCTTCCGCCGAGCGAGGCCTGCGGGCGGTCCGAGACAAAATACAGCACGCCCTCCGGCGACCATTCGGGTTGGAAGAGCGACTCGTCATCGCCGCCGGCGACCAGACGCATGCGGCCAAGCGAGCCGTCGGCAGCGATCTCGGCTACCCACACCTCGCAGCCGAGCCACGGCATATTCGGATGGCTCCATTCGAGCCAGGCGAGCCGGCGGCCATCCGGACTGACGCGTGGCGCGGCATAAAAATCCCGGCCGGATTGCAGTATCCGCTGCAGCCCGGAGCCGTCGAGAGGAACTTCGATCAACGCATTGACCGGCTCGGGCGCACCCGTGTGATCCTCGCGTACCCAGATCATTCGCGCGCGGCGCGCATCCATCACGCCATCGGCGTAGCGCAACCCTCTTGGCCGGCCGGGATCCGGCGTAACGGCGACGGGCTCCGCTCCGGCTTCTTGCCGATAGAGGCGCTGGTGAGCGTCGTTGCAGAAATAGACGACGCCGTCGTGCACGAGGTAGGCGCCGCCCCCGTATTCGTGGACACGCGTGCGCACATTGAAGACCGGCCCGCCGGCGGCGATGGGCGGCGTGACGTCGACCAGAGCGCCATCCGCCGCGCGGCGGACGATGACGGATCGCCCGCCTTCCTGCGGGCGCGATTCGAGCCAGTATACGTCCTCTCCGTCGAGCAGGATTTCGCCGAGCCCGATCGATGACGCGACGATCATGTCGGAAGTGATCGGGGAGGACCACGAACCATAGGGCGCGGTCTGCGGATCTGGCATGCCCACCCTCGCTGCGACTGGGCCGTGCGGCCCTAAAATTCGTATCTATCGATGATCATCGGCTCGTTGCGGGCGGCGGCAATCCATTCCTGCATTGCGGGGAGCGCCATGATCGTCTCGCAATAGGCTTCCGCTTCGCGTTCGAGCTCGATCCTGTAAGTGCGAAAACGGGTCACGACCGGCGCATAGGTCGCGTCCGCGATGCTGAGTTGCCCGAACAGGAAATCGCCCCTCCCCTGGCCGAAGCGTTTGCGGCAATCGCGCCAGATCGCCATAACGCGATTGATTTCCGCTTGAACCTCGGGGGTGACGCCGCGACCCGGAAAGCTTGAGCGGACATTCATCGGCAGGTGATTGCGCATGACCTGGAACCCCGAATGGAGTTCCGCACAAACCGAGCGGGCGACCGCCCTCGCATCAGGGTCGCGCGGCCACAGATGATATGTCGGGAAGGATTCCGCCAAATACTCGCAGATCGCTAGACTGTCCCAGATCACGAGCTGCCCGTGCCGCAGCGCCGGCACCGTGCCGGACGGCGAATATTTCATGATCGTCGCCTTGCTCGTCGGCTCGTAAAGCGGGATGACGACCTCGTCGAAAGCGACCCCGATGTGCTTCAGCACGAGCCAAGGCCGCAGCGACCAGGACGAGTAGTTTTTGTTCCCGAGATAGATCGTGAGATCGGCCATAAAGCGCCCTTATCGCAACTGCGGGAGCGTTAACTTTGACGGCAAGCGAGTGCGGACGCAATGCATGGCGGAAGAGGCATCCGTCATTTCATGCCGGAAACGCTACTTATTCTAGCAGTTTATATCAAACGACATTTTCCCTACCCATCTTCATACCCAATCTGTGAGCCCGATCACCTGCGAACGATAGCGGACGTTCACCAACACATCCACACGGGAAGCTGTTTCTGCAGCCGGACGCTCTCATCCCCGGGCCTCCCTTTCCCCGGATCTGGACGAGAACCGCCATCCTAGCGCGGTCGCAAACTCATATAGAACCGGCGAGCTGCGACTAAGATATCGTGCCTGCCCGCTTTTTTGACCTCCACGTTCTCAAGGCCGCCGCGCTTCTTCGGTGGAAGATAAACCGGTGGACGTAGGCGCGACATAAGCGACCGGGCAGCGGGTTGCTCCGCGCGACGCGAGGAACTGCGCGATCTCGGCGTTTTCCTCATCTCGGGTCACGTGGGGCGGAATCTACACGCGAACTCTGTGCTTTTCAAGCGCTGCGCGAAGTCAGTACGCGGCGGCAAGGCTCGCGTGGGGCTCCGGTCGGTAGCTTCCTGAGAATTCGCTGAGCGGCGAGGTTTCCCGATGAGGAAGGCGACGGTAACACGATGCGCGGTCGGGCCGGCCAGGAGCCGGGCGTCACCGCAGTTTATGATCGGCACTCCTACATATCGGGACAAACGCGCCGCACTTGATGCCTGGAGCGCTCGGCTCGAAGAGATCATCTCTGGCAGGGATAGCGTAGTTGAGTTCCCGCCGCCGCGAGTAGCAGCTCCTGACGCTCCTAAAGGCCGGCAGTCTCGCGCGCGTGCGTCAGGACGCCATTATCGAGCACGAAAGATTCTCTCTGGAAGAGAGACACCGGATCAGCCGATTCAATTGTCCTTTGAATTTGTGGAGCGCGGCCCGTAAACTCGACGGGGTTCCCCTGTCGCTTGCTGGGAGGCGACAAGGATATGCGGGCGTCAGACTACGTAGGAAAGGTCAGGACCGAATTCCCCGGCTTGAATGGGATTCGCCGGCTCCGCGAACTCGTCATCTACATTTCTCACCAGTACGCTGACGATCCCTATTTCGGCGCGACGCGTCTTAACAAAGTCCTGTATGAAGCGGATCATGAAAGCTTTCTCCGCTTCGGAGCACCGATCACGGGAGTCGTGTATGTAAAGGAACGCCAAGGGCCCGTTCCTAGGGAAATGGATGGCATTCTCCGCGATATGCAAGCGGATGGCGAAATCACTGTGCGGCGCGTTCCTCACCCAAATTCTCCGCTAGAGCTGCGGCGCGTTGAGCCGGAACGTGATCCAGATATAGAATTCCTTGAGCCCAGACAGCGCCACCTCCTTGACGCGCTAATAGCGCACCGATGGGGAGAATCGGCCGAAAGCGCAAGCGCCAGAAGTCATGGAAGAGCCTGGGAAATTGCTAAACATCGGGACCCGATTCCCTACGAGGCGGCTTTTTTATCAGATGGCCCGCCGACACAGGACGACGTAAAAAGAACCGAGGAGCTTAGCCGTCGCTTTGGCTGGGGATCGTACTAATCAATATCAACTAATCGAATCCCCGGAATTTACCGACTGCTTAAAAAGTCTCGGCGATGTACGTCGCGGGGATGAAATATTGCATGAATTGTTGACTGCAATATCGCGAAATCCGAGCGCATTCCCAGTTGTCCATGGATGGAAAACTCTACGTCTTGCCAAAACTCGGCGGGTTCAAGATGTGTGCGGGGACATCCTGGCTTTGCGACTTCATTTCCGAATAGTTTCTGGTCGCAGAGTCGAGTTACTTTATATGGAAGCGGAAGATGACGATATTACGTTCTAACGCCGAAAAATAACCCAGGCAGGCAACTCCGGGGCTACAAGCTCAGCGACGTGCTGCCAGGGAGACTCCGGCAGCAACGATTAAGACGCTATTTGGTCGGCGTCAGCGCGCCGTCAGTGCCGCCCTATCGCCGCCGCCTTCTGCCGACGCGGGGGGCTCGTAGTATTTCGTCGGCCGCAAGGGCTCGCGGGCAGGCTCGGCCCAGAGCTTGGCACGGATGGCCTTCAAGGTCAGGATGCGGGGCGAGAGTGGGAAGCGGTCGCTGTCGATGACGTGGTCGAGCTCGCGGAGCAGGGCGGTGGTTTCTTCGTCGGATAGGTCAAGGTGCATGATGCGGACATTGGAGCCTTAACCAATTCCCGCGAGTCCCCTTTGTGCGAAAGGAACCTATGACTTCTCCGACCCGTTGCGAAAAAACTGCCGCGAGGGAGTTTCGGGCCCGCGCGGTCCTGAATTTTCCGGCGGGAGCAATTGGATGAGTGAAGGCTTCGATCTGCCTTCCGATCCAACGAGCGAGATCTTGATTTCGGCCGAGGTCATGGAGTGGATTATCGAAATGGAAATGATGCAGGCCGCGGGCTTGTCGGCGGATGAGATCGCGCAAACCCTCGAAGACCGTTTCCCCGTCAGCGCTGCCGGCGTCGAACGGCTGTTGCAATTGCACCGCTACGGCCTGGTGAAGGTTGCTGGGGAACGCCTTTGAGCTGCTCACCCGCACGGGGCTCGACTGGATTCACAAATACCCGGCAATCGCCGACGCGTGCGCCCTGACGGCACCAATCCTTCAGCATTGTCCAGGCGGCGTCGGATTCGGGCATGCCGCTGCCCTCGTTTTCTTCTTGTTCGATCGTCTGCATCTCGACGCGAAGATCCCCGGCGCGCGCCGCTGATTGAGCGCAAGGGGCGGCTCGCCTCCTTGCTTTTGGATGCGCGCTCGCCCTTGCATTACTGCAATCACCATATCGGAGGCGGCGGCCGGGAATTTCACGAGAAGGCCTGCGCCGTGGGGCTTGAGGGCATCGTCTCAAAACGGGCCGATGCGGCTTACGCGCCCGGCAATCGCGGTCTGTGGGTCAAGGTCAAATGCATGAACCGCGAGGAGTTTGTCGTGGTCGGCTGGACCGATCCCGAAGGGTCGCGTCTTGGCTCGGCGCGCTTTTGCTCGCGTCTTACGACCCCGACGGGCGGCTGGTTTATGCCGGCCGCGCCGGGACTGGCATCGACAATACGGAGCTGGAACGGCTCTGGCGCCGCCTCCAGCCGCTTGCCACGCCCAAGATGCCGCTGGACGTGCCGCCACCGCGCACGAGGCGGTTTGGCTCCCCGCTCGTCCTCAGCCGCGTGCATTGGGGTGCGCCTCGAGCTTGTCGCCGAGGTCAAGTATCTCACCTGGACCGACGACGATAACCTGCTGCGGCAGGTCGTTTACGAACGATTGCGCGGCGATAAGCCGCCGGCCGAGGTTCGCCGACCGTCCATGACTACTTGACGGCGTCGGCACCGGCCAAGGCGGACCGCGTGTCCTGCGAGGAGAGCGCCCCCGAAGCACCGGTGGCCCCAATGATCTTGCCGTCGACAGTGATGGGCTTAAGCCGGCACCTCCAGCTGCAAGGGCATCAGGCGCGAGGTTCTCTCTCGAACGATTCGCAGAGGAACGACCGGTTAGCTGCGGGAGAGACTGCCCCGGGGTGCAGTGCGGCGTGACCTCGCCGTCACCGGCTTATGGTCCGACAAAGAGATCGGCGCAGTGCCCCGGCTGGGCTGGCGATGAGGCGATCGAGCCGCCGCGCGGGATGCACTGGTCCGGCGGAAGCTCCGCGCCATACTCGACGTGTTTTACCAGCAGGTCAAAGGCGTACTGCGCGTGCGGTTGGATCAGCTCGAGCTGTGGGAAGGTATCCTTGTAGGTCTCAATGTGGTTGCCGTTCTGAACCTCGTAAAGCCGGTACGTCAGGCGCCGGTGCTGCTGGTCAGCACTCTGATGATCCTGGTCGAAGAGAGCGGCAGCCACACGTGCATAAGCGCGGGCGGGGAGATTGATCGGCAGCAACGCATCCATCGTGCCGGCAACTGTAATCAGCGGCTTTCCGATCTCGCCGGTAGTCGTGATTGCCGCGACATCGGCACCGACATCCGACGCGGACAAGCGGTCGACATAGCTGTAGGTTTCGGCACCCGATCGGTAGGTGTCATAGCTCGGGTCGAGCCGCTTCTGCCATTGACAGAGCGTGACCTCCCAGAATTGAGCCCAATAAAGGCCCCAGAGGGAGCTCGTCCCTGATACGAGATCGGGCGGGTAGCCTGCCAGGACGATGTTTTTTGCCGCCCTGCTGTTGGGGTTGAAGCCGGAGGCGGCGTAGTCCGCAAAATTGAGTATGGCCGGGGCAGTGCGCTCAAGATGTTCGGCGCCACCGGATCAACGTATGTGCCTTCCCAGTCGACGCCGCCGTCGTAGAGCTCGGGCGCGGTTTCGATCGCCCGCCGCACTTGATAGCCGCCATTCGACGTTCCGACAGCGTAGGTGCGGCGTGGGCGGCTGCCGTACTGCGCCGAAAGCGCACTTCCTCCGATGCGGGTCGCCTCGATCATAAAAGGGGTCCATCGCGTGAACGGTGTGACCGGGTCATTGGCGTAAAAATGAACCCAGAACGTCGATTCCGGATTGAGGCGGCA
>Ga0126381_100009170_pt1 | contig 11108 bp, 8 predicted proteins | sample PanSoiMetPlot_28_FD_96465 | JGI IMG/M metagenome (GOLD analysis project Ga0126381, IMG submission 96465) | Tropical forest soil microbial communities from Panama - MetaG Plot_28 | ecosystem: Environmental > Terrestrial > Soil > Tropical forest > Bulk soil | place: Panama | collected 2016-02-17
GGTCGGCTTCATCTCCGGCATGTTCGGCATCGGCGGCGGATTTCTGATGACGCCGCTGCTCATCTTCCTCGGCATCCAGCCGGCGGTCGCGGTCGCCACCGTCTCCACTCACATCGCGGCGTCCTCCTGCTCCGGCGCGATCAGCTACTACCGGCGGCGGGCGATCGACGTGCCGCTCGCGGGCTTGTTGCTCGCCGGCGGCTTCGCCGGCACGGTCTTCGGCGTCTGGCTGTTCACCCTGTTGCGCACGCTCGGCCAGCTCGACATCACCATCGGCCTCTCCTACGTGCTCCTGCTCGGTGTCGTCGGCGGCCTGATGGTGGTCGAGAGTGCACGCGCGATCCTGCGGGCGCGGCAGGGCAAGCCGGTCGAGTTGCGCCGGCCCGGCAGCCATACCTGGGTCCACGGCCTGCCGTTCAAGCTGCGCTTCAAGCGCTCGGGCATCTACGTCTCGGCCATGCCGGTGTTGGCGATCGGCTGCATCATCGGCTTTGTCGGCGCCATCATGGGCATCGGCGGCGGGTTCCTGCTGGTGCCGATGCTGATCTACATTCTGCGCGTGCCAACGGCGACCGTCATCGGCACCTCGATGGTGCTGACCCTCGTCACCATGGCCTCGGCGACCGTCCTGCACGCAGCGACCAATCATCTGGTCGATGCGGTGCTGGCGCTCGTCCTGATGGTCGGCGGCGTGATCGGGGCGCAATTCGGCGCCCGCGCCGGACAGCGGATCAGCGGCGAGCGGCTGCGGCTCCTGCTCGGTCTTCTTGTGCTCGCGGTCGGCATCCGCTTCGGCCTCGAGATCACGCTGCCGCCGGAGAGCCTGTTCACGCTGCGGCCACTGGAGGGCGGCTGATGCGGCCGGCCCTCGCGCCGATCCTGCTCGCCGCCGCGATCGCGGGCGCGGCGGAGCCGGCGGCGGCCGAGCGGCTCATCACGTCGCTTTCCGAGCACCGCGTGATGGTGACATCGAGCTTTACCGGAAGCGAGCTCGTGCTGTTCGGTGGGATCGAGCTCGACTCGGGCGTACTCCCGCTGCACGGCAATTACGACATCGCGGTCACCGTCACGGGGCCGCGCGAGACGGTCGTGACGTTCCGCAAGGAGCGGATGCTCGGCATCTGGGTCAACTACGAGTCGCGCGTGTTCGAGAACGCCCCGTCTTACCTCGCGGTGCTGAGCAACCGCCCGCTCAGCGCAATCACCAACCCCGAGACACTGCGCCGGCTCCAGCTCGGACTCGACCATGTCTCGCTGCCGCAGCGCATCGAGCCGGTGCCCGCCGACGATCTGCCCGGCGACGTCTTTCGCAACGCATTCCTGGGCCTCAAGAGCGAGCGCGGGCTCTACACTCAAGAATCGAACGGCGTCACCTTCCTCACACCCGCTTTGTTCCGCGCCACGATCCCGCTGCCGGCCGACGTGCTGGTCGGCACCTACGAGGTCGAGGCGAAGCTGTTCAGCAACGGCGCGCTGATCGCGCGCACGCCCTCGGCGCTCGAGCTCTACAAGGCCGGCTTCGAGCAGTTCGTGACCTCAAGCGCGCAGAACCATGGGCTGCTCTACGGCCTCGCCGCCGCCGCCATGGCCGTGTTGACCGGCTGGTTTGCCTCGGTGGTGTTCCGCCGGGACTAGTCCGCGAGGCACCGCCCGCTCGCGATCGCATAAAGGCGCGTCTGGCCCAGCATGTGCGCCGTGAACGACAGCGTGCCGAATACGTCCGCGAAGGCCCCGTCGCGCACGTTGAGGCCGCCCGTATAGGCGCCGAATGCGGGCATCACCAGGCGCCGCCCGTCTGCCGCAAAGCAGCGGCGGCTGGTGGTGCGGCCGCGTTGCGAGACGCGTGCCACAGGATGGAGATGGCCGGCGATCTCGCCGTCGCATGGGTGCATCTGCGGCGCGTGGCGAAACACGATGGAGTCGCAGGCAAGCGTCGCGGCGAAGCTGCCGCCGATGCCCGCGGCAGGCTCCGGATCATGGTTGCCGGCGATCCATATCCAGTCGCGTCCGCGCTGCAGCGCGCGCAATGTCACAAGATCGCTCTCGGCAATGCGCGCCGGACCCTCCCGGTCGTGAAAGCTGTCGCCGAGTGCGACGACCAGGCGCGGCGCGTAGCGCGTGATGAGCCGCGCGAGCTGCGCAAGCGTTGCGGCGGTGTCGTAGGGCGGCAGCAGCACGCCGCGCGCCGCGTAGCTCGAGCCTTTCTCCAGGTGCAGATCGGCGACTGCGAGCAGCCCCGGCTCGGGCCAGAAGAGCGCACCCGCCGGGTCGCCCACGAAGGCGATCCCGGCGACGTCGACTTGCGTCTTCACCTGCCGGCTTGCGCTCTCTGCTAGGGAGCTGCCGCTCACTGCATCGCCTCGCTCACTGCATCGCCTCCCGCACCAATTCGTCTGCCGCTTCCGCGAGCAGCGCGTCGCCCGCCTCACCATGGATCGACTCGCGGCCGATCTCCAGCATCACCGGCACGGCCAGGGGCGAGACGTGATCGAGCGCCTTATGGACGATTCGCCCCTTGCTACGCGAGAGCATTTCACCGAGCCGGCGGATATCCAAGAGGCCGGTCGCGGCGTCGGCGCGGGCGGCCCGCAACAGGATATGCGCGGGCTCATGCGCGCGCAGCACGCCATAGACCAAGTCGGTCGAGATCGTCACCTCGCGCCGCGACTTCTCCTTGCCGGGGAAGCGCCGCTCGATTAGGCCGGCGATAACGGCGCAGTTGCGGAAGGTGCGCTTCATCAATGCCGATTCGGCCAGCCATGCTTCGAGGTCGTCGCCCAGCATGTCCTCATCGAATAGTTGGTCGAGCGAGAGCTCGCCGCGGGCGATGCACAACGCAATGTCGCCGAGCCCCCAAACGGCAAGCGCATATTCGTTGGCGACGAAGCCGAGCGGCCGCAGCCGCGCGCGCTCAAGCCTGCGGGTGAGCAGCATGCCGAGCGTCTGATGCGCGAGCCGGCCTTCGAAGGGATAGCAGATGAGATAGTGCTTGTTGGCGCGCGGAAACGTCTCGACCAGAAGCTCGCGTCGCCCCGGCACCAGCGAGCGCCATTCCTGGATCTCGAGCCATTCGTGCACCTGCCGCGGCAAGGTGCGCCAGGCACGGCGATCGGAGATGATGGCGCGCACGCGGTCTGCGAGATAGGTCGAGAGCGGAAATTTGCCGCCCTCATAGGCCGGCACTTTCGGGTCCGCGGCGGCCGCGCGCGAGACGTAAACCACGTCTTCCGCCAACGCCTCGTACTTCAAGACCTCGCCCGCGAACACGAAGGTGTCGCCCGGCACCATGGTCTCGATGAAATACTCCTCGACCTCGCCGAGCAGCCGTCCGCCGCGCGCAATCATGCGCGAGGCGCGCGAGCGCACCAGTCGCACCTTGAGCATGTCCGCCTCCACGATGGTGCCGACATTCATCCGGTAGCGCTGCGCCACCATCGGATTGCTGATGCGCCAGCGGCTGTCCTTGCCTTGGCGGATTTTTGCGAACCGCTCATAGGCCTTGAGCGCGTAGCCGCCGGTCGCGACGAAATCGATTGCAGCGTCGAGATCGGTGCGGGTCAGGCCCGCATAGGGGGCGGCGCTGCGGACCTCCTCATAGAGCTCCTCGGCGAGAAACGGCTCGCCGCAGGCGCAGCCCAGCACGTGCTGCGCCAGCACATCCAGCGCGCCGCTACGCGCCGGCGGAGTGTCCTGCGCGTTCGCCGCGATGGCATCGAGCGCGGCGCGGCATTCGAGCACCTCGAAGCGGTTGGCCGGCACCAGAATGCCGCGCGAGGCCTCGTCCATGCGGTGATTGGCGCGCCCGATGCGCTGCAGGATGCGCGAGGCGCCCTTCGGCGCCCCGACATTGATCACCAGATCGACGTCGCCCCAGTCGACGCCGAGATCGAGCGAGGAGGTGCACACGACCGCACGAAGCTTCCCGCCCGCCATCGCGGCCTCGACTTTGCGGCGTTGTGCCACGTCGAGCGATCCGTGATGCAGCGCGATCGCCAGCCCATCATCGTTGATGCGCCACAGCTCCTGGAAGATCACCTCCGCCTGGCTGCGCGTGTTGACGAAGACGAGCGCGGTACGGTGCTGCTTGATGTGGGCATAGATTTCGCCGAGCGCATGCCGGGCCGAATGCCCGGCCCAAGGCAATCGCTCGGCGGTGTCAAGCATGGTGACCTGGGGCGGCGCGCCACCATCGGCCACCACCAGATCGGCGAGCGATTGTTGATCGCGGCGCTGTGGCACCAGGAAGCGACGCAGATCGTCGGGCGTGGCGACGGTGGCGGAGAGGCCAACGCTCGTCAGCGCCGGCGCCAGCCGATAAAGCCGCGCGAGGGCGAGCGACAGGAGGTCGCCGCGCTTGGAGGTCACGAGCGCATGCAGCTCGTCGAGCACCACGCGCTTCAGGCTGCCAAATAGAAACGGCGCGTCGGGCGAGGCGAGGATCAAGGCGAGCTGCTCCGGCGTGGTCAGGAGGATATCGGGCGGATCGCGACGCTGGCGCTGGCGCTTGCTCGCCGGGGTGTCGCCAGTGCGGGTCTCGATACGGATCGGCAGGCCCATCTCGGCCACCGGCTGCTCCAGATTGCGGGCAATATCGACAGCGAGCGCTTTCAAGGGCGAGATGTAGAGCGTGTTGAGCCCGCCTTCGCGACGCAGGTTGTGACCGACAGAGCGCAGGTTGCCGCGCGCCTGCCGTGGCGAGGCCACCGCGCCGGCGAGGTCGACCAATGTTGGCAGGAATCCGGCGAGCGTCTTGCCGGCGCCGGTCGGCGCTATCAGCAGCACCGAGCGACCGGCGCGTGCCTTCGCTAGCAAATCGAGCTGATGCGCGCGCGGCCGCCAGCCGCGGCTGGCGAACCAACGCGTGAAGACGTTAGGCAGCAGATCCGACGCCCAAGATTCTTCGCGAAGAGACACAATACAGGCTAGCGCCGGACCGGTAAGGGGTCGAGCGAAACCAGCGGTCTGACCGGGCCGGCCGCATCGTGACCGGGGGCGCGACGGACGTTCTGGAAGTGGTTGCGAGCATGGAACAGCTTGGCGTTCTCCTTTGTTCAGTTGGCGTGCTCGTTTCGGCCTCGCTTGCGGCGCGCCTGGTCTCGGTTGAGGGAGTCGTCACATGACTGATCGGTTTGTGCGCATCCTGGGGGTTGGGCTCGTGCTCCTTCTCGGGCTTTGGCTGGTCCAACCTTACCTCCAGCGTCAGTTCCTGGCTGCGACGACACCGCGGCAGGTCGAAGCCCGTGGGGATCTTGCGGCGTTCGAGCGCACCACCATCGAGATTTTCGATCGCGTTTCGCCCTCTGTGGTCCAGGTCGCGGGGCGCGCCGGCAGCAACGCGCTCCTCAACGCGGAGCAAGAAGGGGCTGTCCAGTCGGGGACTGGCTTCGTCTGGGATCAGGCCGGCGACATCGTCACCAACAACCACGTTGTCGAGGGAACCAACGGTCTGGTTGTTCGCCTGTCCTCGGACGCGGTCGCCGACGCGGAAATTGTCGGTACTGCGCCGACCTATGATCTCGCCGTCATTCGTCTCAAGAGCACGCAGCAGGTGCCACCGCCGATCGCCGTCGGCACGTCGGCGGACCTGAGGGTCGGTCAGATGGCCCTCGCCATCGGCAATCCCTTTGGCCTTGATCAATCGCTGACAACGGGTGTCATCAGCGCTCTCAAACGGCGGCTGCCGACAAGCGGCGGCCGGGAGATCGCCAACGTCATTCAGACGGACGCGGCCATCAACCCAGGCAACTCGGGCGGCCCCCTCCTCGATTCCGCGGGCCGTCTGATTGGCGTCAACACCGCAATCTACTCTCCGTCCGGGTCGAATGCGGGAATTGGCTTTGCCATTCCGGTGGATGTCGTCAACCGTGTCGTCCCGGAGGTGATCCGGACCGGACACGTGCCGGTACCAGGGATAGGCGTCGTTCTCGGCAGCGAATCCGCGTCCACGCGGCTCGGCGTGCACGGCATCATCATCGTCCGCACGGTGCCGGGATCGCCAGCCGCTCGTGCGGGGCTGCGGGGGATCAACACATCCACCAGAACTCTCGGGGATGTAATCATTTCAGCCAACAACAAGCCGGTGCGACGGCTCGCGGATCTGACCGATGAGATCGAGCAGGTCGGAGTCGGCGGCAAGGTCGCGCTGACGCTCGAGCGTGGCGGAACCTCCACCACTGTCACTCTCGACGTTGTCGATGTCGCCGCCGCATCCTGACTAGAACAACGCGATGAACACCATGATCATACCCAGCGAAGCAACGGTCCAGACCACAGTTCGGACGATGGGGATGCCGGCAACATAGATCGGCAAATAGAGCACGCGCGCATAGAAGTAGATTTGCGCGCCCCAGACCGTCAGGGCGCCGTGATGGTTGGCGGCATCGGCCATCAGAACCAGGGCGGCGAACAGCGGGAACGTCTCCATGAAATTGCTCTGGGCGCGGCTCAGCCGGCCGGCGATCGTCTGCAGCGGCGGCATCACGTCGTCGCGCGGGCTCAGATTCCACGTCGCGCCGTATTGATGTGTCCTGGCGATGACGGCTGCCATGATGTGCACGAAGCCAAGCACCACGCTCAGCGCCAGCATCAACAATTCCGTGGTCATATTGGCCATCGTGTGTGCGCGGCCGGCGCCGCCTCCTCCAGCAAAAGTTGTTGTTCCTAACACGCGAGCGCGATTCCCAACAGGCCGGTGACCGGCGCGCGCCGTTCGGTGCGTGGTCGCAACCTCCGCCAGCTGGACGAGCTCGAGGCCCGCCATGGCGGCGCGGGCGCAAGCGGCGCTGTGCGCATAGCGCAGGCTTTCGCGCAGCCACATACCCTCGCCCGCGTGGGTCTCGACCGTGAATGCGAAGAGCCCTACCGGCGCGAGCACCCCCCGCACGGCCGCCCCCACCCTCGCCAGATCGCACACCTGGACCGGCACGTCGGCCGCCACTGCCCGAAGGCCGGGGCGACGGCGCCGGCTTGCTCCAGAATGTCGGCCCCCGCCGCGCGGTCGCCACGGGCGAGGTCGTCGAGGCGCATCGGGGCGCCGGTCGACCAGGAGGTCGCCGGAGGACATGAAGTGCGGTTGCACGCCAAATCTCACATCACGGTCGATCAAAGCTCGCAGCCGCAAGGCTATGACATATCTATGGCAAATGCGCCCCGAAGAGCTCCTTTCGCCAACCCCCGCCGGGCTTTATTGCGCGCCCGGCGGCTTCCACATCGACCCGACCCGCCCCGTCGACAAGGCCGTCATCACCCACGGTCATTCCGACCATGCCAGGGCGGGCCACGGCAGCGTATTGGCAACGCAAGAGACCCTCGACCTGATGGCGCTGCGCTACGGCGACGGCTTCGCCGGCGGAACTCAGCCCGCGCGCTACGGCGAAAGCCTGCGCCTGGGCGGCGTCACGCTCACGCTGCATCCAGCCGGCCACGTGCTCGGCTCCGCGCAAGTCGCGGTCACCCACAACGGCCTGCGTATCGTCGCGTCCGGCGACTACAAGGACGTGGCCGACCCGACCTGCACGCCGTTCGCGCCCGTTACGTGCGATGTGTTCATCACCGAGGCGACCTTCGGCCTGCCGGTGTTCCGCCACGGCAATCCCGCTGCCGAGATCGCCAAGCTCTTGCACTCACTCGCGCTGTTTCCTGAGCGGGCGCATCTCGTCGGCGCCTATTCGCTCGGCAAGGCGCAGCGCGTCATCGCGCTGATCCGCCAGGCCGGCTACATGCCCCCGATCTACCTGCATGGCGCGCTCGCGAGCATCAGCCGTTACTACCAGAGCCGTGGGATCACGCTCGGTGAGGTGCGCCCCGCGCGCGAGGCCGACAAGGCGGCGCTCGCGGGCTCAATCGTGCTCTGCCCGCCCTCGGCGCTGAATGAGCTGTGGTCGCGCCGCTTCCCCGATCCGGTCACCGCCTTTGCCTCCGGCTGGATGCGGGTGCGCGCCCGCGCCCGCCAGCGCGGCATCGCGCTGCCGCTCGTCATCTCCGACCATGCCGATTGGGACGGGCTCACCGCCACCATCGCGGCGACCGGCGCCGGCGAAATTTGGGTCACGCACGGCCAGGAGGATGGTCTGGTGCGCTTCTGCGAGATCACGGGCCGCAAGGCCCGCCCGCTGGCGATCGTCGGCTACGGCGAGGAGGAAGAGGTCGAGCGCGCGCGGAGCGAGCCCGCATGAACCGCTTCGCGGAGCTGCTCGACCGCCTCGCCTACGAAGGAGGCCGCAACAACAAGCTGCGGCTCATGACCGAATATTTTCGCAGCGTCGGCGATCCCGACCGCGGCTGGGCGCTCGCCGGCCTGACCGGCGCCCTGACGTTCCGGCATGCCAAGCCCGGCATCATCCGGGCGCTCGCCGCCGCGCGCACCGACGAGACTTTGTTCGGATTGTCCTACGATTATGTCGGCGACCTCTCCGAGACCGTGGCCCTGATGTGGCCGGCGCCGCCGCGCGATCCCAATGTCACCGCGCCCGCGCTCTCCGCCGTGGTCCGCACGCTCGCGACCCTCGGCAAGACTGCGCTGCCGGCGCAGCTCGCGCGCTGGCTCGATCAGCTCGACGAGACCGGGCGCTGGGCGCTGCTCAAGCTCGTCACCGGAGGCTTGCGCGTCGGCGTGTCGGCGCGGCTCGCCAAGGCCGCCGTCGCGGCGCTCGGCGGCCGCGAGGCGGATGAGATCGAGCTCCTCTGGGCGGGGCTCGCACCGCCTTATGCGGAGCTGTTCGCCTGGCTCGAAGGCCGTGCCGAGAAGCCGCTGAACCGCGACCCGGTTCCGTTCCGCCCGGTGATGCTGGCACATGCCATCGAGGCGGACGAGCTCGCTGCGCTCGAGCCCGCCGACTTCGTGGCGGAATGGAAATGGGACGGCATCCGGGTGCAGGCGGTCGCGACGCGCGCGGCCGACGCGGCCGGTCCGGCGCGGCTTTATTCGCGCACCGGCGAGGACATTTCCGCAAGCTTTCCGGACCTGCTCCAAGCCATGCGCTTCACGGGCGCGATCGACGGTGAATTGCTGGTCGTGCGCGAGACCCGCGTGCAGAGCTTCAACGTCCTGCAGCAACGCCTCAACCGCAAGACCGTCAATGCCAGGCTCCTGGCAGAATTTCCCGCGCATCTGCGCGCCTATGATCTCCTGGTCGAAGGCGAGGCGGATTTGCGCGAGCGTCCCTTCGCGGAACGCCGCGCGCAGCTGGAGAACTTCGTGGCCCGCCTCAAGGAGCCGCGCATCGATCTTTCCCCGCTGGTGCCGTTTGCGACCTGGGATGGGCTCACCGCCGCGCGCGCTGATCCGAGCCGTGCGGGTGCCGATGCCGACGCGGTCGAGGGCATCATGCTCAAGCGCCGCGACGCCCCCTACCTGCCAGGCCGGCCCAAGGGGCTCTGGTGGAAATGGAAGCGCGATCCCTATACCGTCGATGCGGTGCTGATGTATGCGCAGCGCGGGCATGGCAAGCGCTCCTCCTACTATTCCGACTACACGTTCGGGGTCTGGACCAAGACCGGGCAAGGCGACGAGCTGGTGCCGGTCGGCAAGGCCTACTTCGGATTCACCGACCAGGAGCTGATCGAGATCGATCGCTACGTGCGGCGCAACACCGTCGAGCGCTTCGGCCCGGTGCGCGAGGTGACGCACGAAGCCGATCAGGGCTTGGTGCTTGAGGTCGCCTTCGAGGGACTGCAGCGCTCGACCCGCCACAAATCGGGCCTGGCGATGCGCTTTCCCCGCATCAGCCGCCTGCGCTGGGACAAACCGCCGAAGGACGCCGACCGGCTTGAGACGCTCGAGCGCATATTGGCGCGCATCGAGGCGGGCCGCGGCGCGGCTTCGCAATCAGTTTGACCGGACAAAGCAGCAACGTGATATAGACCGCCGCATGAGCACACCCACCCCGCTTCCCAAGCACGACGACCTCGTCACCCGCTTCTTCGGCGGCCCGCCGCTGTCGGTGATCCTTCGCCTGGCGCTGCTGTCGATTCTGGTGGGTGTGATCATGGAGGCGCTCGGCTTCGACCCGTGGAACATACTGGAAAGTCTGCGGCGGCTGGTGCAGCACATCTGGGACTTGGGCTTCGACGCCGTGCGCTTCCTGTGGCGTTATCTGCTGCTCGGGGCAGCCGTGGTGGTGCCGATCTGGCTCGTGCTGCGGCTCGTGCGCGGGCCGCGCGGGCTGTAGATCAGCGCGGCCACGGCTCTGCCGTCATGGCGGCGGCATCCATGCCGACGAGATCGGGCAGGCTCGCAGGGCGCCCGCCGGAGAGCGCTTTGGTAAGCTCTGCCTTGATCTCGCCCACCAGCGACAGCCCGCGGAACACCAGGCTCGAATAGAGCTGCACCAGCGAGGCGCCGGCCCGCATCTTGGCGAGCGCGGTGCGCCCGGAATCGATGCCGCCGGTCCCGACGAGCGGGAAGGCGCTCTCAACCCGCACATAGGTTTCCGCCAGCATTCGGGTCGCGAGCGCGAACAACGGCCGGCCGGAGAGGCCTCCGGCTTCCTGCGCGGTCTTCTTCTCCCGCAAGGTCGCCGGGCGCGCGAGCGTGGTGTTGCCGACGATCATGCCGTCGACCCGCCGGCGCCGCGCCGCGCCCACGATGTCGTCGAGCTCGCTCAAGGTCACGTCGGGCGCGATCTTGATGAGGAGCGGCACGAGCCCAGCCTGACGGCTCGCGCGCTCGCGCGCATCCACCACGCGCGCCAACAGCTCGTCGAAGAGGCGCCCCCGCTGCAGCTCGCGCAGTCCGGGTGTGTTGGGCGAGGATATGTTGAGCGTGAAGTAGCTCGCGACCGGCGCAAAGGTCTCGATCAGGCTCACATAATCGCCGACGCGGTCGGCACTCTCCTTGTTCGCTCCCACATTGACGCCGACGATGCCGCCGCCGCCGGCGCGGGCCGCTAGCCGCGCCAGCACCGCCTCGCCGCCCTCACTGTTGAAGCCGAGGCGGTTGATCACGCCCTGGTCGGCCGGCAGGCGGAACAGGCGCGGGCGCGGATTGCCGATCTGCGGCTGCGGCGTCACGGTGCCGACCTCGACAAAGCCGAAGCCAAGCCTCAGCAGCGGGTCCGGCACCTCGCCGTGCTTGTCGAAGCCAGCCGCAATCCCGACCGGATTGGGAA
>Ga0126381_100009171_pt1 | contig 11108 bp, 11 predicted proteins | sample PanSoiMetPlot_28_FD_96465 | JGI IMG/M metagenome (GOLD analysis project Ga0126381, IMG submission 96465) | Tropical forest soil microbial communities from Panama - MetaG Plot_28 | ecosystem: Environmental > Terrestrial > Soil > Tropical forest > Bulk soil | place: Panama | collected 2016-02-17
GGCGCGTTCTTCGTCGCGTTGCTGACGCGGCTCGTCCGTCCCCCGATGCTCCTTCTCGCGCGCCGATGGTTCCCGCTCCAGACCGCCCCGGTGGCTCCGGAAGGGAACGGGCGTGCGAACTGAGGGAAATCGTGGTCCCGGGCGCCGGCGGACGGAGGCGATCGGGCTCGCCGTCCTTCTCTGCGCCGCGGCGGCTTCGGCGGCGGCCGAGTCGTTTCCCGGCGCCGAGTCAATGCCGGGAAGCGGGTTCGACCGCTCCTACGACGTCGCGCTGCGCGAGTCGGGCGCGCTCGCCGGCGGCCTCCGCTTCGACGGGGGGGCGCCGTGCCTGGACGAGGCATGCGTCGGCGAAGTCTCCGAGGCGGAGGCGCGGTTCAAGGACGAGGCGCCGTCTGTTTCTTCGCCGCCCGAGAAGAAGCCGAAGACGCTCTGGATCGCGGTCGTGACGGCCGCGACCTTCGCCGGATCCGCCTACAACTCCTTCACGGACGGACCAAGCCGGCAGTTCCATTTCACCAACGAGGGCTTCTTCGGCCGATACACCTACGCGGGCGGTAACGACAAGGCGTCTCACTTCGTTTCGTACTACATCGTCGCGAAGCTGATGTCGGGTGTCTACCAGGAGCTGAACATGCCCCGGGACCAGGCGCTCCTGCTCGGAACGGGCGTGTCGATCTTCGCCGCCTTCATCACCGAGCTCGGCGACGGACGCGGGAAATACGGCTTCTCCTACGAGGACCTTCTCCTGAGCTCGATGGGAGCGGTCACGAACCTCGGCATCCAGCACTACGGCCTCGGCGATCTCGTCGGCTTCTCGGCAGGTCTGGTTCCCGCGCCGCACGTCCTCTGCTGCCCCTACGGTGGAACGGGCAAGGACTACACGCGGGAGATCTATTCGGGGAACCTGAAGATCGCGGGCCTCGGCGACCGCGCGCACTTCGACCCCGGCCCCGCCCGGTTCCTCCTCTTTTCCGTGGCGTACTCGTCCAAAGGCTATCCGTACGGGAATCCGGAGTTCCGGGAGAGGCAGATCGGTCTCTTCATCGGCGTGAACTTCGTGGAGATCCTGCGGGTCATTGGCGTGCCGAAGGACAAGGCCTGGGGACGGCTGCTCTACTTTCTCTTCGACGTCGTGCGGATTCCCTACACGCAGATCGGCTACCAGTACGACTTGAACCACGGCCGCTGGCACGGACCGACGATCGGCGACGCTTATCCGGGAGGGTTCTGATGCAGACTCGACCCCACGCGTTGTTCCTGGCCGCCGGCGGGCTCGCCGCCGTTCTCTGGACGCTTCCAGCGACGAGCGCGGACGCGCAGGAGATGCACCTCTTCGGGGACGCGCCGCCGGAGACCAGCGCGTTCCGGCTCGGCCTCGAGCCCGATGCGGGCGGCGGCGGCGTGGATGCCGCTCTCGCCGACGCCGACGCCGACCCCGCCCCGGCGCCGGCTTCCGCGACGCCGCAACGGCGCTGCGTGCTCTTCCAGTGCGCAACCCTGCCGATCGCGCCGGCGCCCAAGCTCTTCACCACGGGCGTGACGATCTGGACCCTGGCCGGCCTTCTGGGCGGCATCGCCGACGGGATCGAGGGACCGATTCACTATGGCGTCCACCCGTTCACGTTCGCCGACGAGTCGTACTTCCAGCGCTGGACCTACGGGGGAGGGTCGGACAAGGTCTCGCACTTCGTCGTCTCGACGCACGTCGCGGGTCTGGCGTACGACGCGTACCGACTCAACGGGCTCACCGAGGATCAGTCGTTCGGTCTCGCCTTCGCGACGAGTGTCGTCGCGGGCGCGTTCGTCGAAATCGGCGACGGGCTGTCGCCGTACGGCTTTTCGGCGCAGGACTGGACGGCCGACGCCCTGGGGTCGCTCGCGAGCGTCTTCATCAAGAGGGCGGGCCTCGACGACACGCTCGGCTTCTCCCTCGGCCGATGGCTCCAGACGACGATTCCGCCCGCGGTCATCGACGGCCGGCCGCTCTTCGGCATCGACTATTCGCAGGAGATCTACACGATGAACGCCCGGTTCTCCGGTCTCCTGCCGCGCGCTCATGTGGATCCGGGTTTCGCGCGTTTCTTCCAGTTCTCCTTCGCCTACCTGACGAAGGGGTTCGGCTACCAGCCGCCGCTCGATTCGCGGTACCAGCAAATCGGCTTCGAGCTGGGATTGGACTTCCAGGAGATCCTCAAGGCGGTCGGGGTCAACAACTCGACCTGGTGGGGCGACACCTTGCTGAGGGTCTTCGGCTTTTTGCGCATTCCTTTCACGCAGATCGGCGCGTACTACAACCTGGCCAACCACAAGTGGTACGGTCCGGGCGCGCCGTACCACTTCTACTGAGGGGAGACGATGTGACGACCACCCGACGGGAACCTCAACCGAGAAACCGCGGAGCCTCGAGTCGAATCGCCGCCCGCCTGGGTGCGGCCCTGGGCCTCGCGGTGCTCGCGGCGATTGCGAACGCGCAGACGCCGACGCCGGCTCCCGACGTCGCGGGTCCCTGGCAGGCGAGCGCGTTCGGGGGCGGTTGGAATTCGATCACGGCCCCGTACAACTACGTGAACGCCGCGGGTTCCGCGCAAGTCGGGTTCGGCAACGCGCCTGCCTTCGGGGTCAGCTTCGGGCGCGACGCGACCCCGCTCGTCGGTTTCGAGCTCTCGTGGATGCAGACGAACCCCGCGCAGCAGTACACGACGAGTCCTCCGACGCCGATCCGCACCGTCGTGATGAACATCTTCACGCTCGACAGTCTCTGGTACTTCCGGCGCGGAACGTTTCAGCCCTACGGAGTCTTCGGCCTCGGAGGCGCCAGTACCGGCTCGTCGTTCGGCGGGACGAACCTCACCATCGCCGTGGGCATCGGCGTGAAGGCCTTTCTGAGCCCGCATATCGCCGTCCGCGCGGACATCCGTTGGGACAACATGTACGGCAATATCGGGCACACCGGGGATCCGGCGTTCTGCGACTCGGCGGGTTGCTACTTCTACCGGACGACCTTTTACTCGAGCCTGCCGGTCACGGCCGGGTTGACGTACGCGTTCTGAGCCGGCGCTCCCGCGCCCGGCTCAGACGACGTCCTCGTCGACGTAGCACCAGCGCCAGTCCTCGCCGGGCTCGAGCGACCGGATGATCGGGTGCTTCGTCGACCGGTAGTGCTTGGTGGCGTGCTTGTTCTTCGAGTCGTCGCAGCACCCCACATGGCCGCAGGTCAAGCAGAGGCGAAGGTGAACCCACGAGTCGCCCATCTTCAGGCACTCCTCGCAGCCTTTCGTGCGGGGTTGGACGTCGCGGATCTCCTCGAGGTGGGGATCAGCCATGGGGCACTCCCTTGGGATGGCACTTCGCGCTTCCCGAGTCGGTGAACGTCTCGCCGTCGACCGGTAGGAACTTCCAGTCGTAGCCCTCCGGGTGGAGGGTGAGCTGGAGCACGCCGAAAGTCTTGTTGTCGCGCACCTCGCTGTTCGGCTTGATGCGGCCCCACGCGTAGAGCTCGCGGCCGCCGGTCCCGACCGTGAACTGGCGCAGCCCGTGCTCGGGATCCGCCTTCCCGTCGGCGGTCTGCGGTGCAAAGCGCTCGTAAACGTGTTCGTGGCCGGCGACCGCGAAGTCGGCACCTGCGTCGGTCAGCGCCTTCCAGAGATCGCGGACCTCGGGATCGTCGCCGTGTTCGGCGCCCGAGGAGAACCGAGGGTGGTGCCACATCGCGGCGACGCACGGTGCCGGATGCGCGGCAAGGTCCTCGCGCAACCACTTCTCCTGTTTCGAGCCGCGGCCGCAGCCGCCGATTTGGGCGCAGTTGCTGTTGAGAACCACGACGTGCCAGGCGCCGACGTCGTAGCCGTACCACCCCTTGTCGGGGTCACCGGCGGCGGCGCCGAAGTACTCGAAGTAGCCGCTCGCGTGCGGCGTCTGGTAGTCGTGGTTACCGGCGGCCGGCCGCGTGCGCGCCTTGTGGCGCCCCCACGTCGGCGCGTAGCAGTCGGCGAACTGTTGCGGCGTACCGCTCGCGTACGCGTTGTCCCCCAGCGTGAACACTGTGCCGGAGACGCCGTCGAGGAGCACGGCCGTCTTGGCGGCGCCGACGAGCTGCGTGCAGTCGGCGATGTCGCCGGCCCCGACGAGGACGGGATCGGGTGGCGAGGCGGGCTGCGCGGACGCGGCGCGCGCGACGACGGCGAACACAAGAATCGTCAGTGGCTTCGTCATTCGGGGCGATAGGATACCGCGCCAACGGAGGGACCCGATGAAGTCTCGTGTGTGGATCGTCGCGCTTGCTCTGCTCACCGGAGCCGCGCGGACGGCATCTTCGCAGCAGCAAGTGCCCGGCCTGCCCGATCCGTTCGGCCTGCTCGAGCCGAAGGATTTTTCGGCGCATCGTTCGTCGTCGAACAACTCCGACTGGAATTCCAACGACGACAGCAAACGGCCGATCCCGGGCGAGACGACGGTCCTCGCGGATCTCACGGGCCCCGGCGTGGTGACGCACATGTGGGTCACGATCGCCGACAACGAGTACGGATGGCCGAGGCTGCTCCGCTTGCGCGTCTACTACGACGGCAGCCCGGTGCCGAGCGTGGACGCTCCCATCGGAGACTTCTTCGCCGTCGGCCACGGCTTCGAGGCGAAGGTCAAGTCGCTCATGATCGTCGACAGCTCCGACGGCCGGGCGCGCAACAGCTACTGGCCGATGCCGTTCCAGAAGGGGTGCCGGATCACGGTCACCAACGAAGGCCGGCGCCGCGTCGCCAACCTCTACTACCACGTCGATTGGGAGAAGCTGCCGTCGCTGCCCGCGCACACGCCGTACTTCCATGCGCGCTACCGTCAGGCGCTCCCGGCGCCGGCGGACGGCAAGCCGTACACGTTCCTCCAGGTGGCGGGCAAGGGCCACTACGTCGGGACGGTGCTCTCGGTCGTCCAGGCCGAGGCCGGCTGGTTCGGCGAGGGCGACGACCACTTCTGGATCGACGGCGAGAAGTACCCGTCGATCGAGGGCACCGGCAGCGAGGACTACTTCAACGACGCCTGGGGCCTCCACGTCAACGACGCGCCCTACTACGGCGTGACGGTCGCCGAGGGGACGGGGCTCGGCTCGCGGATGACCGCGTACCGCTGGCACCTCGTCGACCCGGTGCCATTCCAGAAGTCGCTGCTCGTCGAGATCGAGCACAAGGGCTGGACGTTCAATCCCGACGGCTCCGTCAAGTCCGGCTTCGGCGACCGCGTGGACCTGATGTCGAGCGTTGCGTACTGGTACCAGGACGGAATCGCGCTCGACCAGCCGCCGGTACCGTACGGCTCGGCGCGGCTGCCGCAGGGCAACGCGCTCCAGATCGAGGTCGAGAACTCGCTATCCGAGATGAAGACCGAGAAGGGAAAGGTGTCCGTGTTCCCCGATCTCTTCTGGTCCAAGGACGTCGCCGTCTTCGAAGGCGAGGGGCCCGGCGCGAAGATCACGATGCCGTTCGATGTCCCCGAGGACGGGGACTACGAGGTTTACGCCGAGATGGCCCAGGGCTCCGACTACGGCGTGTACACGGTGCTCCTCGACGGCAAGGCGCCGCAGGCGCCGGTCCTCGAGCACGAACCCGGCGCCGACGTCCGGCCGCAGACCGAGTTCGATGGGTATGCCTACGAGACCTACGTCGGCGCGGATTTCCAGATCGGCTGGCCGCGGTTGACGAAGGGCCGGCACACGCTGACGTTCGTCTGCCTGGGCAAGCGCGAAGCCTCGAGCGGCTACACGGTCGGCGTCGACGACATCGTCCTGGCGAAAACCGGCCCCGCGGCCTGGGGCGCGGCGGCGAAGGTCCAGGAGCCGAAGGTTCCATCGGGCAGCGTGGCCGATCTCGGAAAGGCGCTTTCGGATCCCGACGCGACGACGCGAGGCCTCGCCGCGATGGCGCTCAAAGACAAGGGGCCCGCGGCGCTTCCGGCCCTTCCGCAGCTGGAGAAGGCGCTGAAGGACCCGGACCCGAACGTGCGGCTGATGGCGGGCAACGCGATCGCCGCCATCGGCAAGGACGCGGCGCCGGCCGTCCCGGCGCTCATCGCGGCGTGCTCGGTCAAGGACGAGCAGATCCATGTCCTCCGCGCGTGCGCGGGAGCGCTCGGAGCGATCGGTAAGCCGGCGGCGAAGCCCGCGCTGCCGATCTTGAAGAAGCTCGCCGAGCATCCGCGCATCCGCTGGGCAGCGGAGGCGGCGATCAAGCAGATCGAGTAGGTCGAGTCGATCGCGTCGGGCCTAGACCCGCCGCAGGGCGACGAGCGTCACGTCATCGAGCGGCTCCGTCTCGTCCCGGAACGCGCGAACGCTCGCCTCGATGCGGCCGAGCAGGTCCTGGGCGGACTCGGGCGTCTCCGACACCAGCTCGGTCAGCCGGGCTTCGCCGAAGAAGCCTTCCGCGGCGTCGCGCTCCTCCGTCACGCCGTCGGTGAACAAGAGGAGCAGATCGCCCGGCTGGAGGCTCCCGGTCTCCGCCCGGAACACCGCGTCCGGGAGCATGCCTACGGCCGGACCGGTCGGCGCGAGCCGCTCGACCACTCCGGACCTGCGACGCAGCATCGGGGGCTCGTGGCCCCCGTTGACCCAGGCCATGCTCCCCGTCGCGGGGTCGAGCAGGGCGAAGAAGACGGTGGCGAACATGTTGGAGGCGCCGTGCGTGTGAGCGATGTAGTCGTTCGTCAGCGCGACGACGCTGCGGGCCGCCGGCGCCGCGAGGGCGATCGAGCCGTGGAGCTCCGCGTGCGAGCGTAAGAGCGTCCGGAAGATCGCCATGTAGAGCGCGGCGCCGACGCCCTTGTCGCAGACGTCCGCGATGACGACGGCCAGGGCGCCGTCGGCGGTCGGAAAGACGTCGTAGAAGTCGCCTCCGACCTGTCGGGCCGGCTGGAAGGTCGAAGCGAGATCCCAGCCGGGGAGCCGCGGCAACGAGCCCGGCAGGAAATCGCGCTGGATCTCCCGGCCGATCTCGAGCTCGCGCTCCAGGCTGTGGGCGTGGAGGCGCTCGCGGTCGTCGAGGCGCTTGCGCGCCAGCGTGGCCGAGACCCGGGCCTTGAGGACGACGGGATTGAACGGCTTCGGAAGGTAATCGACCGCGCCGAGCTCGATGCAGCGGGCGACGCTCGCGACCTCGTCCACCGCCGAAATCATCACGACCGGCACCCGGGAGAGCACGGGATCCGCTCGAAGGCGCTCGAGGACGGCGAAACCGTCCATCTCCGGCATCATGACGTCGAGAAGAACGAGGTCGAACGTCGCTTCGACGAGGCGCTCGATGGCCTCGACACCGTTGGCGGCGAGGGTCACCTCGTAGCCGAGGGAGCGCAGCCGGCGGGCCAGCAGGTCGCGATTCGTGTCGGTGTCGTCGACGACGAGCACCCGGCCGGGAGCGTCGGCGGCCGGCGTGAGGCGAGACGGGCTCACGCGCCGCGCGGCGCGACGAGCTGCCGCAGGTAAGGGATCTGTTTCTCCGCGGCCCGCTCGCCCTCCTCGATCACGTACGGGATCTTCTCGGTGTCGAAGAGGTGAATCTTCTGCTGGAACTGCGGAATGATCGGAAGGATCTCGTGGTGGTGCGCGAGGTTGTGAAACGCGTAGTTGGCCTTGAGCAGGTTGTTGGACGTGATGCTGGAGAGCTGGAAGGCGAAACGCAGGACGCTCGAGACGTTCGTCTGGTACGGACTTTCGAAGCCCATCGTGATGATGACGTCGGCTCCTTCCTTGATCGCGACGCCGATCGGCATCGGGTCCGACAGGAACCCGTCGACGTACGTGCGTCCCTCCACCGTCCAGGGCTGGAAAATGTAGGGGATCGCGATCGATGCGCGAATGGCGTCGACGGCGCGCCCCCGGGAAAAGACCGCCTGCTCGCCGGTGTGGAAGTCGGTGGCGGTGAGGTGGAGGGCGATCCGAGCCTCCTCGACGCGCGCGTCGCCGAAGGCGTCCTGCAGGCGCGCCAGGATGCGCCGATCGTCCACGAGGCCGAAGCGTTCGTCGAAACCGAAGACCTGCGGCAGAATGGCCCGGAGCATCGCCCGGGTGTTGCGTCGCCGCGTGAGCTCCCGCGTCCAGAGAGTGCGCGTCTTGCGCTCGGCATCGTCGACGTCCCAGCCGAAGGCCGTCATCGCGGCGTAAATCGCGCCGCCGCTGCAGCCGACGACCATGTCGATCGGAATCGCCTCGCGTCGCAGAACTTTGAAAAGGCCGAGGGCCGCGGCGCACTTGACGGATCCCGACCCGATCACGACGGCGACGCGGCTGCGCCCAACGGTTCCGACGCCGGCGGCGCCCATGCTCGCGCGATCCCTAGCTGAAGCTGGCGACGGCTTCGTCCACCGCGCCGAAGAGCTTCAGGATGCCCGTGAAGCCGGCCAGTTCGAGGACGCGCCGCACGTCCGGCTGGACCGCGGCCAGGCGCAGGTCGCCGCCCCTCTGGCGGGTCTCCTTGACCGTTTCGAGCAGGGCGCGCAGGCCGGCGCTCGACGTGTAGTCCACGCCGGCGAAGTCGCCGACGATCCGGATGAAGCCGGCGCCGATTTCCTCGCGGAACGCGGCGGCGAGTCCGGGCGCCGTCGCGCCGTCCACGCTGCCGGTCACGCCGATCACCGCAATCGCCTCCCGCCTCTCGACCCGCACATCCATCAACCGATCTCCTTCTCCTTCGTCTGCGGCACGGCGAGTCTCTTGACGAGCGTCAGGCGATTCCCGTTCACCGGATCCGCCCGGTAATCTATCGCGTCCACCGAGGAGCGGATGAAGTGCCAGCCGAGGCCCCCGATCGGGCGCTCGGCCCAACCGGACGTCGTGTCGGTTTCGGGGAGGTCGCGCGGGGAGAAGGCGCGCCCGCGGTCCACGAGAGTGACGCGCAGGGTGTTCGTGTCGATCTCGCAGGCCAGCTCGATGACGCCGTCGCCTCGTCCCCCGTATCCGTGCTGGATGATGTTGGTGCACGCCTCGTCGACCGCGAGCTTCAGGTCGAAGGCGTCACGGTCCAGGGCTCCGGCGGCGGCGCACGCCTTCTCGATGAAGGCGCGCGCGGCCTTCAGCTCCTCGACGCGCGCGGCGATCGTGATGCCGGATCGCACGGTCCGTCAGGGCCGCGGCCCGCGCAGCAGGGCCTCGATCTTGCCGAGCAGCCTCGGCAGCTCCACCGGCTTCGTGTCGAAGTCGTCGCATCCGATGTCCCGAGCGCGCTGCTCGTCGCCGGCCATGGCGTGCGCGGACAGCCCGATGACCGGAATTCCCGCCGTCTGGCTCGCGGTCTTGAGGCGGCGCGTGGCCTCCCAGCCGTCGAGGACCGGAAGGGCCAGGTCCATGAGGATCAGATCCGGCTTGTCGCTCGCGGCGCGCTCGACGCCCTCCTCGCCGTTCTCGGCCGCGACGACTTCGTAGCCCTTCTTCGCGAGGCGCCGGGACAGCATGTCGCGGGAAAGCTCGTTGTCCTCGACGATCAGGATGCGAGCCACGGAATCCTCCCGGCCGTCACGCCGCCGCGCCGGTCCGGTGCCGGGCGAGGGCCGCGAGCAGGCCCTCGTGGTCCAGGGGTTTGACGAGGTAGTCCGTCGCGCCGAGGGCGACGGCGCGCTCGCGCTCGTCGAGGACCGTGATCACGACGATCGGGGTCGCGGCGAACACGACATCGGCGCGCAGGGCGGCGAGCACGGCCCAGCCGTCGGTCCCGGGCATCTGCAGGTCGAGCGCCACGACGTCGGGCCGCTTCTCGCGAGCGATCCGAAGTCCCTCTTCGCCGCTGCCGGCGGTCTCGACGGCGAAGCCCGCGCGCGTGCAGAGACGCCGGACGAGGTCGCACACGGCCGGGTCGTCGTCGATGACGAGAAGCAGGGGAGAGGGACGTCGGGGACGTGCGTCGGACGGAGGCGCGGACGGCGCGGCGCCGGCGAACGTCGGGATGCGCACGGACGTGGCCTCTCCGTCGAAGTTCTCGATTTCGCCGGGGAGGCGCACCGTGAACGTCGTGCCGCGGCCCTTCACGCTCTCGACCTCCACGTCGCCTCCCATCAGGCGGCACAGCTTCCGCGTGATCGCCAGGCCGAGGCCGGTACCGCCGTACCTCTTGGTCGTGCCGGCGTCGGCCTGCTCGAAGGCCTGGAAGAGCCGCCCGACCTGATCCGGCGCCATCCCGATGCCGCTGTCCCGGACGCGGAAGAAGACCCAGTTGCCGGCCGCGCCGATTTCGCGCCGGACCTCCAGCCGAATGAGGCCCTTTTCGGTGAACTTTCCGGCATTCGAAAGCAGGTTCAGCAGGACCTGCCGCACCTTCGTCACGTCCTCCCGGATGCTGCCGATTCCGTCCGGGCAGTCGACTTCGAACCGATTGCCGTTCTTCTCCAGAAGCGGGCGTGCGGTGACGGCCGCCTCATCGACGACCTGGCGCACGTCGAACGTCTCGAGCTGGAGCCGCATCTTGCCGGCCTCGATCTTCGACAGGTCCAGAACACCGTTGATCAGGCCGAGCAGGTGGCGGCCCGCCGTCTGGATCTTGCCGAGGTCCGGCACGATGTCGACGTGCCCGGAGGCCTCGGCGTCCTCCGTCAGCATCTCGCTGTAGCCGAGGATCGCGTTCAAGGGCGTCCGCAGCTCGTGGCTCATGTTGGCCAGGAAGGCGCTCTTCGCCAGGTTGGCGCGGCGCGCGGTCTCGTTGGCCTCGAGCGAGGACTGGAGCGCCCGCTCGACGATTCCGTATTGCTCCTCGACCCTCTTCTTCTGCTCGGCGACTTCCTTTTTCGCCGTGCGGAGCAGCCGCGTCTGCACGTGAGACTGGTAAGCGAAGATCGCCGTGAAGAGAAAGGTCCCGAGGCCGGCGAGGATCATCGTCACCAGGCTCGTCTCGGTCACCACGTGGAAGCCGACGAAGGCGCCGACGAACAGACTCCCGGCGCACACCGCGAGGGCGCCCCGGATCGCCAGCGAGAAGCCGCCGATCGAGAGACACGCCGCGATGATGGCGGTGACCATCATGAGTGCCGGCATCGGCGAAAAGCTCATCGCCGCCGTCCAGCAGCCGATGATGAAGGAGTCGAAGAGGAGATTGCGCAGCTCGGCGGCCCTCGTGTCGCTCGAGAGCCGCGCCGCGGCGTAC
>Ga0126381_100009172_pt1 | contig 11108 bp, 8 predicted proteins | sample PanSoiMetPlot_28_FD_96465 | JGI IMG/M metagenome (GOLD analysis project Ga0126381, IMG submission 96465) | Tropical forest soil microbial communities from Panama - MetaG Plot_28 | ecosystem: Environmental > Terrestrial > Soil > Tropical forest > Bulk soil | place: Panama | collected 2016-02-17
GCCATCGTACGTAGTCAGGACGATGATCCTTGCCGTCGGGAATTCTTTTCGGATGGCTGTGATGGCGTCGACACCGCCGAGAATGGGCATCCGCAAGTCCATTATGGTTACATCGGGCCGGTGTTGCTTGAAGAGATCGATCGCTTGTTGGCCGTTGGTTGCTTCGGCGGCAACGGTCATATCAGCTTCGGAGTTAATCAAAGCCGTCAGCCCGCTTCTGACGATGTTGTGATCGTCAGCAACTAGAAGCTTGATTTTATTCGGACTACCCTGTGTCAAGGTTCGCTACCTCATTCGGAGTAGAACGGTGATTACGTTTGGAATAGAACGCGGATTTGTCGGATCAGACGGATCGACCCGGATCAGAGAATACTTTCATCCGAGAAGATCCGTCGCATTTGTCATCCGCGTTCTATACAGTTTTAGCCACTGACCGGCACCTCAGCCGATATTTCGGTGCCAGAGTCGGGGCTGCTCGAAACAGTCAGTGTACCACCAATCTGTTCGGCCCGCTCGCGCATGCCGAGGAGTCCGAAGTGCCCGTCGGGTGTTGAGAGCCGCTGCTGCGGGTCAAATCCGCTGCCGTTGTCTCGAACTGACAAGCGGACAATATCACGGGCGAACTCGAGGCTAATATCAATCCGCTGGGCACGGGCATGTTTTACAGCGTTGGTGATGGCCTCCTGTCCGATGCGCAGCAGGTTGCTTTCGATGTCGTGGTCGAGCTCTCGAAAGGTCCCGTGGACTTGGAGCCGGGTCTGAACTCCGGTCTCGGCCGTAAGGTGTCTGGCGCTGACTGAAAGGCTTGCGGGCAGGTCGCTCGACTCGGGGCCGCCCGACCTGAGGTCCCAAAGCGACTGCCGCGCATCGGCAAGGCTCTGGCGGGCCAGCATTCGTGCCTGGTTCAGATGATTGCTAGCCTTATCGGCTGAGCTGGCGAGCATTTTGGCGACCAGCTCGAGCTGCAGCGAAATCCCGGCCAGGCCCTGCGCAAGACTGTCGTGGATCTCGCGAGCGATGCGATTGCGCTCGGCCAGAACGGCAGCGAACCGGGATTCAATAGTCCGGACCCGCAGCAGGTATAGCTGCCAGGAGATCAGGCCCAGTGCGGCGAGGCAGAGCGCGTAGAACCAGTAGGTCTGATAGAAATGCGGCTTCAAGTAGAAGGCGAACGCAGCGCCAGCCTCATTCCAGACGCCGTCGTTGTTGCAAGCAATGACCCGAAATGTATAACGCCCTGGCGGTATATTAGTGTAATAGGCGACCCGGCCCACCCCGGCCGAAATCCAGGTGCGGTCAAAGCCTTCGAGCTTGTATTTGAACTGGACTTTGTCGGGCGCAACAAAGCTCAGACCTGCATAATGAAAGGCGAACCTGCTGTGGCCCGGCGAGAACTCGGCCTCGTCAGAGGTATCGAGGGCCGCCTGGTCATCCACAATCACGCGATCGATGGAGACCGGAGGAGGCAGCGTGTTCAGTTTGATTTTTGCCGGATCGATCACGGCAACGCCCTTAAGGGTCGAGAACCACAATCTGCCATCCCGAGTCCTCCAGCCTGAAGGATGGCCGCCGCCATTACATTCCCTGATTTTCATTCCGTCGGCAGTGCCGTAGGCAACCGACGTGATCGAGCTGACACGCCCGGCGGCAAATTCATCGAGCTCCCGGCGGCTGACTCTGAAGATGCCCTTGTCGGAGCTCAACCAGAGGTTGTCCTGGCCGTCGTCGAGAATCTGGTAGATGACGTCGTCGAACAGCCCGTCCTTTGAAGTAAAGGATGCAAACTTGCCGTCCTTGAATCGATTCAGTCCGGCGCCGTTTGTCCCGATCCATAGAATGCCATCGCGGTCCTGATAAAGCGCCGTGACGACATTGCCCGACAGCCCGTCGCGAGTGGTATAGTTAGTAAAGGTCCCGTCTTTGATTCGAGTCAATCCGGCGAGTGTGCTGATCCAAAGGCTGCCGCCAGCGTCCTGTAGCAACGCACCGACATAATCGCTGCCCAGACCGTCAAGCGTGGTGTAGACCGTGAACTTGCCATCTTTGAGCCGGGTCAGTCCGCGCCGAGTGCCGACGAAAAGATCGCCGGCCCGGGTCTCGATTATAGAGCGCACGAAATCGTCAGCGAGCCCATCGGCTATGGTGTAGGTGGTGAACCTGGCGGCCCCGCTCCCATTGCGCAACTCGAGCCTGGTTAGTCCATCGGGCGTCCCAACCCAGAGGTTTCCCCGACGATCATCATGAATCGCAAAGACAAGGTTGCTAGGTAAGCCATCCTTTGTTGTGTAGGTGGTAATACGGCCATCGTCGAGCAGGTTAAGGCCGCCGCCGCCCGTGCCAATCCAAATACGGGAATTGCTATCCTGGTATACTGACCGAACCAAATCGTTGGACAGGCCTTCTTCTGTCGTGAAGGTAACGAACTTATTGTCCCTTAGAGCATGCAGGCCCCCGGAATCTGTTCCGAGCCACAGGTTCCCTTCGCGGTCCTCGCAGATTGACAACACAGCGAGGCTGGCGAGACGATCCCTGGTCGGAAATGAGGTGAACCTGTCTCCTTCGAACCTGGCAAGGCCGGTCTCGGTGCTGATCCAGAGGCTCCCCTGCCGGTCAGGGTAGATTGATTCGACTCTATTACTCGGCAACCCCTGCGCAGTGCTGAAGACTGTGATTTTTGGGTGTTCTTGATCTGCGTCAACCCGGTTGAGTCCGTTAAGGGTTCCAACCCAGATCCGCCCTGCGATGTCTTCTGCCAGTGATGCAATGGTATCGTTGGACAAGCCGTTGAGGACTGTGTAAACAGAGATCGTGCCGCCAGACAATTCGTAGAGTCCAGCAGGAGTGCCGATCCAAATCCGGCCCTTGGTATCTTCCATCAGAACTCGGACACTGGTCCGTGTCCCGGCAAGATCCTTGTAATTCGTGAATACATCGTCCTTGAACCGGGTCAGTCCGTCCGATGATCCGATCCAAATTGAACCCTGGCGGTCCTCGATCAGGGTCTCAATTGAATCGCTGGCCAATCCATTTTGAGCGTTATATTCAGTGAATTTTCCATCGCGGTAGGAATTGAGTCCCCCGGTGGTAACAATCCAGATGGTGCCAGAGCGATCCCCGAATGTTGATAGAACGGCGCCAGTCGACAACCCGTCAGCGGCAGTGAACGCTGTGAATTCGTTGTTCTTTTCGCGAATCAGACCTTGTGGTGTTGAGAGCCAGAGGTTGCCCTGGCTGTCCTCGGAAAGGTCGCGGATCTGATTGCTCTTTATCGCCGGGGTGTTCTTGTTGTCAAAGACGGTGAATTCTATTCCGTCGAAGCGCACGAGGCCCCCGTCAGTTGCAAGCCATATATAGCCGTCGTGAGCCTGGATGATCCTATGGACGGTGTTTTGTGGCAAACCGCTATCCGTTTGCCAGATCGTGTGAGTGTATTGGCTAAGCGGCTTCCGCGGATCGAGCGCCCGAGCCGTCGAGTGGCAGGTCATGCACACTGTTGCCGCGAGAAAGACGAGCTTAAGGCTGATGCGAGAGGCCACGAGGAATTTCCAGGTTTCGTAAAATCCGCAGCTTCAAGGATAGTGGAAACACACGACTCGCGACAAGCCGGTGATTACCGGGCTCACCAGGGAACTAAGACCAGGTAGCCGTGGTCAGATCCTATCTAGCTCTTGAATGTCCGACATCGCATTTCTTTGTGTTTTTTTCAGGAGATCGGGGACGGAAGCCGCCGTCGTGCCCCTCCTGGAAACTGCTTCTACAAAAGGCGGTTTTGTGATAGCCTTGGGGCACTCGGTTACCACAGTTTTTCGGTGAAAGTAGATGCATTAGGAGGCTCGGGTATGTTCCGCTCGCTCCTTACTTCTCCTCGGATACGCGCAGGATTCTATTTTGCTTGCGTCTTCTCGCTGACCTTGACCTTCTCTGTAGCCGCCGTCGGCCAATCGCGTCGCGGCGTTGATATGGACGCCAACAACGTTGGCAATGGCGGCGTGGCTACGATTACAGGGCACATCTACTACCCGGGCGGGCGACCTTTTGATCAACGCGTTGCGGTCAGGCTTCAGAGTATTAACGGCGAACAGATCGCTTTTTCAAACGAGAATGGGGCATTCACCTTCGCGCGACTCAGCGCCGGGACTTATTCACTACAGCTGGATGCTGGCAAGGAGTACGAGACGGCCAGGGAAACTGTCGAGGTCAGGGGGCCAAGACGGAACGCGATCGGGTCGGGAGAGATCGTCCCTGTTTACATCAACCTGAAACTCAAGGTTACTACCGTTGAAAGGGCCGGCACCGTTGATGCGAACCTGGCTGGTATTCCCGACGCAGCCCTCAAACTGTACAAGGAGGCCAAGGCGCTCGCACAAAGCGGAGAAAGGGCGAAAGCGATCGAATTGCTGGACAAGGCTATCGAGAAGGCCCCGGAGTTCATGTTGGCCCACAACGAGAAAGGGGTTCAGTACCTGCAACTCGGCCAGCCCGCAAAGGCGGTTGAACCATTGGAAGCCGCAATCAAGCTATCACCGGAAGCCTTCCAACCAAGGATCAATTACGGCATAGCGCTGCTTCAAAGCGGCAGGCCCATAAGCTCGACCCTCGAACTGCGGCATGCCTTGCAGAATCACGATTCCTCCTGCCGCGCTCATTTGTACCTCGGTATCGCATATTTGAACCTGGACCTCAAAGCCGACGCCGAATCGGAGCTGCAGCGCGCGCTCAAGATAGGCGGCGATGAGTCAATAGTGGCGCACCGGTACCTTGGGGGACTTTACGCCAGACAGGGCGACAAAGTGCGAGCGGCTGAAGAGCTGGAGACATATCTGCGTCTTTCTCCTAAGGCCGCCGAGACAGAGCATATTCGCGTGATCATCGATACTCTCCAAAAAGGGGCGCAAGCAAACAAGTAATTACGCGCCCAGTAAATTTACGCGTCATCATAACAACCTGAAGAAACCTTTCCCTCGCTGGCGGGGTTAACTTCAAAAGGCGCGTGGCTCGCAAGGAGGTTCGGTTAGCACTTTGATTCTGTCCTGGTTGAAGCCGCCCCCGGTGTAAAACATCGCCCCTGGTGACCCACAAGCAGATGATTGCAGCCCTTGCCTGAAAATAGTATTTACTTCACGGGCATTATCGGTAAAATTTCGGGATATAGTTGTCCGCAGGCTCAAATTGCCCGCAGGCTCCCGGGAGAAGGCCCTTAAGGCGTCAAAGCAAAAAGGCGAGGGGATTTGAATTTATGGGCGGTTTCAGATGCCCGGCTTGCGGATTGGTTAATTTTGCTGGCAGCATCGCCTGCCGTCGATGTGGGCGGCCGTTCGCGGCAGGCCAGTGGACGCCCACCGGTGGACTACCAAACCCTGAGCAACCTGATGCCTTTGGCCCGGCGCCGCAACCAAGTGGCGGCGCTCCGACTCCGCTGCCGCAACCAAGTGCTGGCGACACGACTCTGCCGCCAGCAGCTTTCGGTCAGAATCCCCCAGGTCAATTCAGCGGCTCCCAAACTCCCCCCTCAGGAGGACTCGGTCAAGGGCCGCCTTTGGGTCCATTCAGCAACATGCCGCCTCCCCAAACACCGCTCGGCTCAGGTCAGGCCTGGGACCCGGTCCGGAACTCGCCGCCGGCTTCAAACCCATTCGCCGGTGGCCAGTCGGCACCGCCACACACTTCATACCGCCCCATACCTCCACCGCAGGCTGCGTCATACGCGGGGGCACCCTATCCGACTTACCCTCCGCCGTACGGATATCCCGCCGCTCCGGCACCGAAACTGCGTCAGGGGATGGCGATTACGTCGTTGGTCATTGGATGCCTCAGCCCATTCTCATGTGCGCTGTTCGGGGTTGGGTCCCTGGTCGGTATCGTGCTTGGGATCGCTGCTACCGTAAAAGCTCAAAGGTATCCCGCCGAGTATGGCGGCAAGGTAATGGCAATCATCGGGGTCGCGTTGAACGGGTTTTCTATGGTGATTGTGCTGCCGATCATAGCGGCCGTGACGATCCCGAATCTGCTGGCATCCCGGATCGTGGCCAATGAAGCATCAGCAAGAGGGACACTACGCATTATTGCGTCCGCGGAGGCGTCATATCAGTCCACTATAACGAACGGCAAACAGTTTGGAAGCATAGATCAGCTTATAGAAGCTGGCTTTCTCTCTCGGGGCATCGAAACCAGGAGTGGATACAAGTTCGACATAAAGGCGACTGAGAATTGGACGCGCTCGGGCTATGAATACCGGTTCGAGGCGTTCGCGACTCCCGCTGTTTACAATTCGACTGGGCGCCTCTCCTATTACACCTGCCAGGATTTCGTTATAAGGGGCGCAGACAAGTCCGGCAGACAGGCGAGCAGCGCCGATCCTCCTATCGACCTGAAGAGCTTGTCAAACTCGACCAGATCGTTCCGCTAGCCCGGGTCGCTGCCGGGATCACAAGAATCAGTCCTTTATCGCCCGATCCGCCAGTCTCAGCAACGACCGTCTACCTCAGGAGTGTACCGCCAATCTCCCTTGCAAAACGACGGCTGCCAGAAGGCGACTTCGATTGACTTCGTGAGCGAAAGACTATACTTTGAAATTTGGTTTCCGGCGGTCGTTAACCCGACGTTAACCAACTGTGGTTGAAGTGACAGGGTCAACGTTGAAACATATTGCTGATGGGTTGTGCCGCTGTATACCAGTCTGCAGTTAGATTGGAAGGAGAACGCTGTTTGAGGATTGGTTGTTCGCTGCCCCAGTTGGGGCTTCAGGCAAGTCGGCAGAACCTGGTGCGTGTAGCACAGCGCGCTGAGGAGCTCGGTTATGACTCAGTGTGGGTCTTGGAGCGGCTCCTATGGCCCATTGAGCCAAGGGACCCCTACCCGGTGACACCTGATGGGAAGTTACCCGAGACTTACCAGGTAGTGCTGGATCCGGTCGAAACCCTGACCTTTGTAGCCGCAATCACCAACCGTGTTGATCTTGGAACCAGCGTGCTGGTCCTTCCTTACCATACTCCAATAGAACTGGCCCGCCGCATAGCAACCCTCGACGTCCTTTCAGATGGACGAGCAAAAGTCGGTGTCGGGATAGGCTGGTCGCGCGATGAGTTTGAGGCGGCAGGAAGTCCATTCGAACGTCGAGGACCTCGCGCCGACGAGTTTCTGCAGGCAATGGTTGCGCTATGGACCGAGAATCCAGTCTCGTTCAAAGGCGATTTCTACAACATCCCTGAATCGATCGTGGGCCCAAAACCCTTGCAGCGCCCGCATCCGCCGATTTATGTCGGCGGCTCAGGTAAGGCTGCACTGGAGCGAGCGGTTAAGCACGGTAACGGCTGGAACCCAGCAGGGCCTCCCAGTCTTGAATGGCTCGAGACTGAAATTAACGAACTCCGAGGGCTCGCGGCCGAGGCAGGCCGGCCATCAATCGATGTAGTACTGAGAGGGATCGGCTTCATTATGGATAAATCGCCCGGGCCAAACCGACTGCCGACTGTCGGTACTTTGGACGAGATCGGGCAAGATATCCGCCGGCTCAGGGATATCGGAGTGACGGAGTTGGTTTTTTCGCCGCCCGAGATCGGTTGGATCAATACGCCCGTTATCGATGCCGGTTTGCGGCGCCTGGAACAATTGATTGAGATTTCGCGCTAGGGGTCGTGCCCCGTGGAAATCGACACCCCCATCAGGACGTACATCTCGGACCACCGGGTGGCAAGACTGGCCACTGCCGATGCCTCAGGCCGCCCGAGCGTAATACCAATCTGCTATGCGTTCGACGGCATCACGATCTATTCCCCGATAGACCGCAAACCCAAGTCCGTCTCTGCACAAGACCTCAAGCGAGTCAGGAATCTGGAGGAGAACCCGTACGTGTCCCTGGTTATCGATGACTACTCGGATGATTGGGCCGAGCTTTCGTATGTCCAGATCTCGGGGACCGCTCGGATGATCGAGCCTGACGATGAACTGCAAGGTGAGCACAGGCGTGCGGTTGAGATGTTAAGGGACAAGTACCCGCAGTACCGGTCGATGGATATCGATCGAACGCCGATGATCAAGATAACGCCCACCCGTCTGAAAGCGTGGCGGGCCAGGCCAGCATGATTGGAGGATCGATGGCAAAACCGATTCGCTTTGGCGTTCAAACCGCGCCGCACAATACCACGTGGAATGATCTGAAACAAGTATGGCGTCTGATTGACGACGCCGGCTACGATACTGCCTGGACTTTCGACCATTTCTTTCCCATTCTGAGCGATCCGTCAGGTCCATGCTTCGAGGGATGGATGACGCTCGCCGGACTGGCCGCTGAGACTTCTCGCGTGAAGGTTGGTGTGCTCGTAACCGGCAATACCTACCGAAACCCGGCAGTCCTGGCAAGCATGGGCAAGACGTTGGATCACGCCAGCGGGGGCCGGCTGATCATGGGACTTGGCGCCGGCTGGTTCGAGATGGAACACAACGCCTACGGCATTCCCTTCTATACAACCGCGGAGCGCATCCGGCGGCTGGACGAAGCTACCGAGATAATAAAAAAGCTTTGGACGGAAAAACAGGTGAACTTCAAGGGCAAGTACTACGAGATCAAGGAGGCATACTGCGAGCCGAAGCCGCTTCAGAAGCCCTGGCCACCCATTATGATCGGAGGCGCCGGAGAGAAGATGACGCTGCGTGTCGTAGCCAGGCACGCCGATATTTGGAACACCTTTGGGCCGCCAAAAGTGTTCCGCCAGAAGATTTCAATCCTAGAGGAACACTGCGAGGCTGTCGGCCGCAACATAGACGAAATCGAGATCTCGTGGGCGGGTGCGACGCGAATCGCGGGGTCGGCAGCAGAACGCGACGAGACGATACGCCGGGTTGCCGAAAGGTTTGGCAGACCGCCGGAGGAGATTGGCCCGGGATTGTTGATGGGAACGACTGAGGAGATCAAGGATCGGATCAGGGGGCTGATCGATGCAGGCGTGACCCATTTCATCATTATGCCGACATCTCCCAATGACGGCGAAACCATCCGCCGGTTTGCTGAAGAGGTAGTGCCGGAGTTCAGGCAGAAGTGAAGACCAAGAGTAAACCGTGAGCAGCGTTATTTCGTTTGAGGAGACGGTGCGCGCCGCGGGCGAAGAGCCACTCGGCCGTGAAGCAGCCGGACTATTGATCCGCGCCCGTCCGGGCGATGAATTGAACTTGCTGATGGCCGAGGCTGGGCTGCTGCGGGACCGCCTCAAAGGCAACGTCATCACCTATTCGCGAAAAGTTTTCATACCGTTGACCAACCTGTGCCGCGACTACTGTGGCTACTGTGCTTTTCGAAAGGACCCCGGCGACCCTGACTCGCGAACGATGACACCAGAGGATGTGCTGGGAGTGGCCGAGGCTGGCGCGCGACTGGGTTGCAAAGAAGCGCTGTTTAGTCTCGGAGACCGGCCTGAGGCCATATTCAGTGAAATGCGAGACGAGCTCCAGGGTCTCGGGCATAAGACCACCCTCTCGTATCTGGGTGCGGTAACGCGTCGCGTGCTTCAAGAGACATCGCTGCTCCCTCATTCGAATCCCGGATTGATGGCAAGAACGGATATGGAAACTCTACGACGTTCAAATCCGAGTCTTGGCTTGATGCTAGAAACCGTCAGCGAGCGATTAACGCTTCCGGGAATGGCCCACGACAATGCACCGGATAAAAGGCCTTCTCTCAGGCTAAAGGTGCTGGAGCAGGCAGGCCGCCTGCAGATACCGTTCACCACCGGGATCTTGATCGGAATCGGCGAGACGCTCGACGAACGTGTTGATTCACTGTTGGCGATTCGGGAACTGCATGCTCGTTATGGTCACATCCAGGAAGTAATCATTCAGAACTTTCGATCTAAGCCGGATATTCCTATGAGAGAGCATCCGGAACCAGACCTTAATGACCTTGCCCGAACGATTGCGGTAGCCCGCTTGATCCTTAGAGGTATGAACGTGCAGGCGCCACCGAATCTCTCGGATGACAACTATCAGTTCCTTCTACACGCCGGAATCAATGATTGGGGCGGAATCTCTCCGTTAACCCGCGACTATATAAATCCGGAAAAGCCCTGGCCTCACATTGAAACCCTCCGAGCGCGAACCGAGTCGGCGGGTTTGGAGTTGAGAGAGCGGCTGAGTGTTTACCCGGAATACGTGGCTAACGACGAGTTCCTGGATCCGGCGGTCGCCGAAACGGTACGGTCGATGGCTGATTCGAACGGATATGCTCGGATTCAATAACGGACCAACTTCTTCAAGCGCCAGCAGGTTATCGAGCATAGCGGTTGTTTTGATTCCAAGGACGCTTTGTGGCATTTCTGTGTTAAGGTGATTCATGAAGAAAATCCCCGACAGCATCAAGAAGTTTTGCGACAAACAGGAACTGGTCAGAATTGCTTATGAGGATCAAGACGGTGAGCTTCACGTCGTGCCGGTCTGGTTTGCCGAAGTCGACGGATCTTATTGCTTTGGCACCGAGGCCAACAGCTTGAAGAGTCGATCCTTGCTTCACCACCCGGGCGCGGGCTGGGTTATCGACGGAGGCGAGAATCGCAAATACCGAGGGGCCTCTTTTAGTGGCCGCGCCGAGCGGATCGAGGACAAGGCAACTCGCGCCAAGACTTATCGGGCACTCGGAATGAAATATTTCGAATCAGTGGACCACCCTAAATTCGTCGAGATTTACGGTCAACAAGATGATCCAGCCGCGATATACTTCAAGTTGAAACCGAAGACCGCTAGTTTCTGGGAGTACTGAAACGGCGCTTGGCAGTGGAATCGTTTAAGGTTGCCGCTGCCGGGGGGCAATATCGTGAATCTGTCCAGTGACATTGGTTGGGACCGGCAAGACCGCCTTGAGGATTTGCTCGGTATAATTAACCCGGATGTCGCTCGCGTGCTGGAGCGCTCCCTGGATCACGTCGAGATGGACTTCGACGAGGGCCTGCTGTTGGCTGAGACCAGCGGACTTGAATTGGAAGCTTTGGTGCTGGCGGCGGATCAGGTCAGGCGCCAGCGAGTTGGTGACGTAGTCACTTACGTTGTCAACCGCAACATCAACTTCACCAACGTATGTTTCGTGGGCTGCCGATTCTGTGCATTCAGCAGGGCCCCTAGGGAGC
>Ga0126381_100009173_pt1 | contig 11107 bp, 8 predicted proteins | sample PanSoiMetPlot_28_FD_96465 | JGI IMG/M metagenome (GOLD analysis project Ga0126381, IMG submission 96465) | Tropical forest soil microbial communities from Panama - MetaG Plot_28 | ecosystem: Environmental > Terrestrial > Soil > Tropical forest > Bulk soil | place: Panama | collected 2016-02-17
TCGCCCGCCGGGCCGGGCTCGACAAGAACGTCGGCCCGCACACCCTGCGGCACGCGTTCATCACCGCCGCCCAAATGAGCAGAATTGCATTTGATGCATCATTCGGCAATAAGGTGACCGAATGTTGCAGCCAAGGCAACGTTCAAGAGCGCAACGAGGGCAGGAGCAGCATCCGCCCGATCGCAGCCTGACCCATTCAGCATGGTTGGAACATTGCTCTCTACCAGTTTGGACGCGGGCGTCCCGCTGCGCGATGTCCAGGAGGCCGCATCCCACGCCGACCCGCGCACCACCATGCGATACGACCGCGCCCGCGCCTCCCCGGCACGCCACCTACATCGTCGCCGTCTACATCGCCGGAGCCGCTCGCTAAACAACGCCACGACCACCGCCTGGCAGAGACAACCTGCCAGGCGGCCGGCCTTAAGACGGCCCGTGACGCTACCGACAGTCATCTGACCGGACGCGCGCTCGGCTCGATATGGTCGCCCGCCAGCGGTTCAAGCGGATGCTCTTGGCGGGCGCCGAATAGGCGTACGGTGCGCGGCGCGGAACGGAATCGTCCGGTGCGCGGCGCGGAACGGCATTCTGCCTGGCTGGATGGTGATGCTTTATTCTCAGAGCGGAAGGTCGGCGGTTCGATCTCGCCCCGGACCACCGGTTCTGACTAGGACAAAAGGCCTTCGTTCGTGGGCAGGCGTCGGGAGGGTGTCCGGGAGATAGCGTGATTGGCGCATTGGGCTTAGCCCCGCGACTGGTTCGGGTCATTGCCGTTCCGCTGATAGTGGCCGGCGCGCTGACCGGGACTCCGGCCAGGGGCGCGGTCGCGGCGACGTGTGAGCCGTGGGCCGGTGCGCAGCCGCCGGACCCGGGGGGCGCCGCCGGTCAGAACGCCCTCACCGGCGTGGCCGTGCTGTCGCCGTGCGACGCCTGGGCGACTGGCTACTTCCAGAAGGGCAATGTCTTTCAGACCCTGATCGTGCGCTGGGACGGCGCGTCCTGGCGCCAGGTCCACAGCCCGGACCCCGATCGCTCGGACACGCTCGCCGCCGTGGCCGCCACCTCGCCGAGTGACGCCTGGGCGGTGGGGGCGGCCAACAACGGCACCGCGGACCAGACCCTGACCGTGCGCTGGAATGGCACCTCCTGGCGGCTGGTGCCGAGCCCGGACCCGGGGGAGCCGCTCACGACAACCGGCTCTTCGGCGTGCGCGCGCTGTCCGCCCGCGACGCCTGGGCGGTGGGAACCTACTTCAACGGGACCGCCGTCCAGACTCTTGCCCTGCACTGGAACGGCACGTCCTGGCGGCACGTGAAGACCCCGAACCCCTCGGGCATCGACAACGAACTCGTGAGCGTGGCGATCGTCTCTGCCCGCGACGCCTGGGCGGTGGGATTCGACGCCGAGGGCGGCGCGGACCGGACCCTTCTCCTGCACTGGAACGGCACCTCGTGGCGGCGGGTGCCCAGCCCCAACCCGGGGGGAACCGCTCACAACAACATGCTCATCGGCGTGCGCGCCCGCTCCGCCCGCGACGCCTGGGCGGTGGGCACCTACGGCCACGGCACCGCCAACCAGACCCTGATCCTGCGCTGGAACGGTTCCGCGTGGCGGCCGGTCAAGGCCCCGAACGCGTCCGCCACCGACAACGAGCTCCTCGCCGTCGCCGCGACCTCCCAAGCCAATGCGTGGGCGGTCGGTGATTACCATACCGGCACCAGCTCGCGGACCCGTCTCTTGCACTGGAACGGCTCGGCCTGGCAGCGCATACCCACTGCCAACCCCTCTGCCACCGGCAACGTGCTCTTCAGCGTTGGCGCCACATCGGCCAGCAACGCCTGGGCAGTGGGCTGGTACTCAAACGGCCCCGCCCTGCAAACCCTCGCCCTGCACTGCTGCTGACCGGACGGCAGCCACCTGCCGCGTACTATGAGTGTCCTCTTGGCGGTTCGGCGAGGTCTTGAGGTACGCGCCGAACGAGCCGGTCTGCGGTTGCCTCGCGTGCGGAGCTCGCCTTGAACAGATGGGTCACGCACGCCTTCCGCGATCTTGCGGCTCACTTGGCCGGCCGCCAAGGCGTGCCGGGCTGCGCCGATGGCATTTCATCATCCGGCGCAGCCCGGGGATGGCTCGTCAGATTGGCCGGTCTCCGGCGAGAAGGCCGACGGGGCGGAATGCCGCCCGGGGGGAGGGCCCGCGGCCCGGGAGCTGCGGTACGGGCGGGGTTGCAGTGCCCGAGGGCTGCGCGGCGGGCGGGGGCGGGCGGAATGCCTGCTGGAACGCGCAGGTCCACACGTAAGCGCGCCACACGCCGTGACTGGGGCCTGCTTGGCCCACGACCGTGCCGGTGTCGCTGATCTGGTGGACCAGCGACTGGCTGCGCGCGTAGGGCAGGTGCGGTACCGGCAGGGTGAGCAGCGGCCCGTGCCCGGGCCAGACGAAGGCGTGCTCGTCGGTCTGGGTGTTGTGCGCGTAGTCCTGGAGCGCGCTTTCTCCCGCCACGTACCCGGCGCCGGACAGCCCGAAGGCCGTGCTCTGGTTGAGGCCTGGGAGGAAGCCAAGACCGGCCGGATGGCCGCTCAGCGACCAGATCGTGGCCTGGTCGGCCAGGATGCCGCTCGCATTGGCCCGGAATGACTCGCCGGCCGACGTGCCCGCGTCGTTGATGTCGAACAGGTCACCGGGCGAGCCGGGACCGTAGGCGCCCGAGAAGACCCGGATGTGGCCCGCTGGGCTCCAGACTGCGGAGTGCGGCGTCCCGTCCGCTTCGTCGCTGTCGCCGGCCACCCAGCCGCGGTCGTTGATGCCCTTGCTGAAGGAGAACTTGTCCCCGGCCCGGGGCGGCAGCAGGACCGGCGCCGCGCTGGCTGAGTCCCAGCGGGCGGCGCGGTTCATGTTGTCGGCCGCGCCAGCGATCTGGCCGCGTGCGTTGATTCTCCTGGCGTAGTCCGCGTGGCTGCCGTGCACGTCCCGCAAAATGGTGATCCGGCCGCGGAACAGCTCCCATGATTTGGTGTAGTTGTCGGCGAACCCGACGATCTGGCCGCGCGCGTTGATGTAGTTCGCCCCGCCGTTGAGTATGGCGGGGGTCCGGATGACCTGCAGGTGGCCGCTCCGCCAGATTGCCGGGTGGACGTTCCCGCGGGCATCGGCAACGCCGCCTACGACAGTGCCGCCGCTGAACGCATTTGCCCCGCTGCCATGCCCCATGTCGGGCAGCCGCGTGACGGTCGGCCTGCACGACCTGCCCGCCTCCGGCCGGCTGACCGTGGGCTTGGTGGTATGGCGGATGGTTGCTGAGGCAACGGCGGCCCCGCCGGCAGTGGCGAGTGGTGCCGCGAACAACACCGCCGCAGCCACCGCGGCGCGGGCCGCCCGGGAGCGCGGCGTCGTGGGCGTGTACATGGCATTCTCCTTCCCGGGCGAGGCCCGGTGCCGTCGCCCGCATCTCACGGTGGCGGCCGGTGTTGCGGTTTTGTTGCGGGCGGCCCGGGGGGAGGCGGCCGGCCGGGCATCGGGGTGCCCGCGGGCCAGCGAGTGCTGGTATGGGCGGGCAGGCGATTTTTATACTTGTGCGGTGCGGTATGCCATCCTCGGGCCGCTGGAAGTGAGCGACGAGGACCGGGTCATCGCGGTGGGGGGCCGGAAGGAGCGCGTCCTCCTCGCGGTCTTGCTGGCCTGCCGCGGCAGCGTGGTCCCGGCCGGCGATCTGACCGACGCGTTGTGGGGCGCGGCCGCGCCCCGGTCGGCGGGGCGGACCCTGGCGGCGCACGTGACCCGGCTGCGCGCGCTGCTCGAGCCGGATCGCGGCGCCGGGGCCGGGCCGGCCGTCATTCGCACCGCCGGGGCGGGCTGGCGGCTTGATGTCGGCCCGGCTGCGGTGGACAGCGGAAGGTTCGAGCAGCGGAGCCGGCTCGCCGCGGCCGCGTTGCGGGAGGGCCGGTTTGTTGAGGCTTCGGGGCTGGCGGCCGCGGCGCTCGCGGAGTGGCGGGGAATTGCGTTTGACGGGTTCGGCTCGGTCGACATCTGTGTCCGCGAGGCGGCCCGGCTCGGGTCGCTGCGCGCGGCCGCCATCGAGGACGCCGCTGAGTCCGCGCTGGCGCTGGGGCGGGCCCGGGATCTGATCAGCGAGTTGGAGCTGGCGGTGGGTGAGGAGCCGCTGCGGGAGCGGCGCTGGGCGCTGCTCATGCTGGCCTTGTACCGGGCGGGGCGGCAGGCCGACGCGCTGGCCGCTTATCACCGGGCGCGGGCGGCGTTGCGCGACGAGGTGGGCGTGGACCCCGGCGCCGAGTTGCAGCGCCTGCACCTGGACATGCTCGACCAGGTCCCGTCGCTGCTGGCCCCGATGGCCGGGCGGGCGGCGGCCCTGGCGCGCCCGGGGTGCCCGTTCAAGGGCCTGGCGGCCTACGCCGAAGCGGACGCCGGGCTGCTGCTGGGCCGGGAGCGGCTGGTCGCGCGGCTGGTCGCGCGGCTGGCGGAGGCGGCAGCGGTCTGCCTGGTCGGCGCCTCGGGCAGCGGCAAGTCCTCGGTGCTGCAGGCGGGCCTGCTTCCCGTGGTCCGGGCGGGCGCGCTGGGCGGCAGCGAGCACTGGCGGGTGGCCGTCCTGACGCCGGGCGAGCGGCCGGATGAGCGGCTGGCCGCGGCCGGTGCGGCCGGCCTGGTGGTTGTCGATCAGCTTGAGGAGCTGTTCGCCCTATGCGGTGACGACGATGAGCGGCAGCGTTTCGCGGTGCGGCTGGTCAAGCTGGCCGGCGGCGGGACCCGGCTGGCGCTGGCCGTCCGCAGTGATTACTGGGCCGAGGCCGCCGGGCACCCGGAGCTGGCGGAGCTGATCACAACCTCGAGTGTCGCCCTCACCCCGCTCACCAACGACGAGCTGCGCCTGGTGATCGCTGAGGGGGCGCGCCGGGCCGGCCTTGCCGCCGATGAGGATCTGGTTGAGGCGCTGCTGGCCGACACGGCCGGGCAGCAGGGCGTGCTGCCGCTGGTGTCGACGGCGCTGGCCCGGACCTGGGAGCGGCGTGATGGTCTGCGGCTGACGCTTCGCGGGTACCGGGCGGTCGGCGGGGTCGACGGCGCGGTGGCCGGCCTGGCTGAGGACACCTATGGCGGCTTGAGCGAGGACCAGCAGCGGGCCGCGCGGGCGATCTTGACCCGGCTCGCGTCGGAGGGGAGCGGCGGCCGGCTGGTACGCCGCCGGGCACCGGTGGCGGAGCTGGCACCGGTGCCGGGCGGGGCCGCCGCGACCGCGCTGTGGCGGATGGTGACGGCACGGCTGGTCGTCGCCGGCGACGAGGGAGTCGAGGTGGCGCACGAGGCGCTGTTCGCCCGCTGGCCCCGCCTGTCCCTGTGGCTGGAGGATGACGCGGCGGGCCGCCGGCTCCGGCGGCGGCTGACACCAGCCGCTGCCGACTGGGATGGGCAGGCCCGGCCGGACGCAGACCTGTACCGCGGGCCGCGGCTGGTTGAGGCTCTGGACTGGCGGGCCGGGCACCCGGATGAGCTGATCCCGGTCGAGCGCGAGTTCCTGGACGCGTCGGCTGGTGCCGCGGAGCGGGACCATCTGGACGCGCTGGCGCGGGCGGAACGGGAAGCCCGCGCGGGCCGCCGGCTGCGCGGCCTGCTGACCGCCACGGCCGTGCTGCTCGCGGCGGCGCTGGTGGCCGGTGGGCTGGCGGTCGGCGCGGAGCGGCGGGCCAGCGAGGCGCGGGACGCCGCGTTCGCCGATCAGCTGGGCGCCGAGGCGCTGCTGGCGCCGCGGCAGGATCTGATCCTGCTGCTGGCCGCGCAGGCGGCGACGCTGCGGCCGGGCCCGGACACCGCGAGCGACCTGCTGGCCGCGGTGCTGCGCGCGCCGCGGGCGCTGCACGTCATGTACCTGGGGCACCGGCTGGACGGCCTGGCCGTCAGCCCGGACGGCCGGGTGCTGGCGGTCAGCGATAATGAGGGCGAGATCCGCCTGCTCGACCCGCGGACGCTGGCGGTGACCCGGGTGCTCAGCCCGCCGGACGGTTATCCCGTCACCGGGCTGGCCTTCACCGCGGACGGCCGGCGGCTGGTGTCCGCCGACCAGGTCCCCGCCCCCGGGAACGGGGCGCGGATCACGGTGCGCGAGGTCAGCACCGGGCGGGTGGTGCTCGGCCTGCCGGCCGCGGACGGGTACGCGACCGCGATCACGCCGGATGGCACGCGGATCACCTCAGGGTCGTGCTGCGGCGCTTACCTGTGGCGCCGCGGTAAGGGCGGCTGGGCCAGGACGGGGTACGGCCGGAACTGGTACGTGACCAATTTCAGCGGCGACGGCGGCGTGTTCGCGGTCGTGGCCGCCGGCACCGGCGGCGGGACGGTGCTGCGCAGCGCGCGGACCGGCGCCGTGCTGCGGCGGCTGCCGGCGGCGTCCACCGCCGCCGGGGCGACGGCGGCCCTGTCCCCCAGCGGGCGGGTGCTGGCCACCAGCGACGTCAGCGGGGCGGTCCGGTTGTGGGACACCGGCACCGGGCGGCCGCTCAGCGTGCTGGCGGGCGTGTCGGCCGCCGCGGGGTCGCTGGCGTTCTCGCCGTCGGGCCGGCTGCTGCTGGCGGCGGGCGGGGACGGCACGGCGGTCGTCTGGGACGTAGCGACCGGCCAGGTGGTGGCCGACGTGACCGCCAGCCAGGGCGGGCTGTACCAGGCCGTGTTCGGACCGGGTGAGCGGGCGATCTACACCGTCGCCCAGGACGGGACGGTGGCGTCCTGGGACCTGACCGGCCGGCGCGGCTTCGGCACCTGGGCGCCGGTGCCCGCCGGGGTGCAGGCGGTCACCGCATCGCCCGGCGGGGCCCTGCTGCTGGGCACCATGACCGGGCAGGTGGCGGTGCTGGGGCCGACCCTGACCGTGCGGCGCCGGATCACCCTCACCAGCCCGGTGACCGCGCTCGCCGTCAGCCCGGCCGGCACGCGGGCGGCGGCCGGCACCCAGAACGGGACGGTGGCCATCGTGGACCTGGGCACCGGCGCCGTCATCGCCCGGATCGGCGGGCTGCACGCCGTCGGCGGGATCGCCTGGTCACCCGATGGCCGCCGGCTCGCCGCCACCGACACCCAGGCGGACCGCGTCCGGGTCATCGCCACTGCGACCGGGCGGGCCGTGACGGTGTTCGGCGTTCCCGGCCCGCCGCAGCAGGTGGCGTGGTCCGCCGGTGGCAGCCTGCTGGCCATCGCGATGGCGGGCAGCAGCGTGGAAATCGCCGACCCGCGCACCGGCCGGCTGCTGCGCCGCCTGCCGGTCAGCCGCGACCCGGTCACGCCGTCGGTGACCTTCACCCGGGGGACCGTGCTGGCCGTCGGGGCCCGCGACGGCACCGTGCGGTTCTGGGACGCGGCCACCGGAACGCCGCTGTCCGGCCCGATCCCGGGCACCACCGGCGTCGCCCAGCAACTGTCGGCCAGCCGCGACGGCGGGCTCGTCGCCGCCAGCGGGAACGACGGGTCGCTGGTACTCCTCGACGCAGTGGACTACGGGCGGCTGGGCGCCGCCCTGCCACCTCCCGCCGGACTCGCCGGGACCTCAGTCCTTGCTGTCGTGGACTCCCGGGCGGCCAAGCTGGTGGCCATCTACCCCAACGGCGAGGCCTCGGTGTGGCCACTGGCCCCGGCCAGCTGGCTGGCCCGCGCCTGCGCCGTCCCCAGCCAGCACCTGACCCCCGCCGAATGGCGGCTCTACCTCGGCGCACGCCCGTACCAGCCCGCCTGCTGAGCCGCTGGCGCCACCCACGCACCACCCGACGCCGGAAAGCCCGCGCCACAGCCCGGCCCACCGAGTCAGGTCACCAACGCAACCCGAGGGGCCTCGACCGCCCGCCGCCACGTTCGTGAACCCGCCAGGCTCGGGAACAGGCGCGCCGAACCTGCACGTCTCCCCGCGGAGCCCCGGTGCTCTGCAAGTACCGGCTCCGCGCCCGATTCGGCGCGCGAGCGGACCGTTAGCGGCTTTCACTCAGGGTGATCTGCACCACGATCGGAGCGCACGCATAGGGCTAGTTCTGTTCTAATCGTTAGCGGCGGTTACCGCTCGCTGGCTGTGTGCAGAACCGCCGTCATGTGGCGCGAGTTCCTGCTTTTGGGCAGCTCAGTGGCGGCGGTGCGTAACGGGCCGATCTGTACGGGTGGATGGCCGGCCGTTCGTTTGCATGGTCGCCCGGATCTGGGCGGCCGGTCTGGCTGCCGGGCACATGGCGGCGGCCTGCGGCTGGGTCAGTGCCCCGGTGGATCGCGGAGGTGATGGTGGCCGACGAAGCGAGAGCGCCGGGCATGTCCAGTTCGTGCTGGCGCGATGTCGACGCCGGTGATGCCGGTTTCTTTGTTAGCTACCTGGACCGGGCGGCCGGGGCGCTGCGGCAGGCCCGCTTCCAGCTGGCCGCCGCGCTGCAGGTGCGGCCGGGTTGCTCGGTTCTGGATGTGGGCTCGGGGGTCGGTGAGTTCCTGATCGAGCAGGCCATCGCGTTCCCGGGGATCAGGGCGGTCGGGTCGATGCGAGCGCGGCGCTGACGGCCGCGGCCCGCGACCGCGCCCGGGGGGCGGGCGCCGATGTCGCGTTCGCCGTCGGGGATGCCGAGCGCCTGGGCTTCGCCGGAGGCTCGTTCGACCGGGTCAACTGCTCCCGGGTGCTGCTGCACCTGGAGCACCCCGATACGGCGGTGGCCGAGGTGGCCCGGGTGCTCGCACCGGGTGGCCGCGCGGCGTTCTGGGAGCCCGACTTCGACGCGTTCATGATCGACAGCGACGACCTGGCGGTCGCCCGGGCGGTGCGCGACGCGCTGACGGCCGGGCTGCGCAATCCCGATATCGGGCGGCGCCTGCCGCGCCTGCTGGCGGGGGCGGGGCTCGAGGTCGCAGAGGTGACCGGCCGGGCCGTCCCGGCACCCGGCCTGGCTCATGCCCAGGCCCAGTTCCACTTGTTCGACCACCTGGACACCGCGGTCCGCCACGGCGCGGTGACCGCCCGGAGGGCATCGGCCTGGCGCCAGCAGATCCAGGCGGCCGACACCGCGGGCCACGCCGTGGTCACGCCCGTCGCGTTCCGGGTGATTGCCGCCAAGCCCGCCTGACGGCGAGCCGGCGTCAATGGCGGATGCCCTTGCCGCACAGCGCCGCCGATCGGTGCTGATCTTTGACACGGCGGGCGGGCCAGTTATCCGGCGCCGGCCGGTTCGGTGGTCTCGGGTGATCCCGGGCGGTACGCAAGGCGGCCGGCATCGTCGATGCCGTCCTTTCACAGGGCGGCACCGGATCCGCACCGGAACGCGGCTGGCACCCTGACCGCTACGAGCAATGCCTCGCCGCCACCCTGAAGGCGTTCCTGCTTGGCCAGCCCGCCGGTCGCCGCCGTGTAGGCACCGGGCGGAGCTTCGCCCGCAAGACGTTTCGTCCGCAAGCACGTAGGATCCGCGGCATGGAATCGGTCGCGTCCGCGGGAGTCTCGGGATGGTATTGGCGCACCAGATTGGGTCATTCTGCGCGCCTGATCGTGGACCGGATCGGATGTTATGTGAGCGTGGACGGCTCGGGACGGCGGTGCCTCAAGGGAGGTTCGCGCTCGCCGATGTGCCTGTGAGACGCTCACGGCCGTTGCGGTATTCGCGCTTTCGGCAGCGTGTCCCCGTCCCAGGCGCTGCACGTCAGCTGAGACGCGGGGCCGGTGGCGGTTCCGGGGTCATGTAAGGGAGACCGGCGCCCGTGAACCCATCGCGGGCCCGGGTCCCAAGGGGTTGCATGGTGATCCTCGGCTGGTCCGGGGGGTGGCGTCGGGTAGGGGTCTGAGGCAGGCCTGGGAGGGCCTGGCCTCGTTCAACTGATTGCCACTCCTGGCCTGGCCACGGATGACCCGGATGAGGGAAGTGGGCCGGCCCGTCGAGGTCTGGCCCGGTTGCAGCACATGAGTGGGAGCCGCGGCTGGCCGTGTCTCCTTGGGGCCGTGGCTTGATGGTGCCGCTCCCGCGGGCGAGCCGGTGCGAACCGGGATGCGACGCGAGGAGGCGGGATGAACCACAGGCGCCTGGTCGGTATTGACCTGGGCATCGCCACGGCTCACACGGTGCGTGTGCTGGATGGCGAAGGCACGATCGTGATCCGGCGCAAGGCGTGGCCGACCGTGGAGAGCCTGGCCGCGGTGGAGGCGGCGGCGCTGGCCGGGTGCCCGGCGGGGACCAGGCTGGAGGTGGTGATCGAGCCGACCGGGCCGGCGTGGCTGCCGATCGCGGTGTTCTTCTCCGCCCGCGGGCACCAGGTGTTCCGGGTGTCGTCGCAGAAGGCCGCCGACCTGCGCCGGTTCCTGTCCCGGCACGCCAAAAGCAACCGCATCGACGCCGACACGCTGGCCCGGCTGCCGCTGTTCGACCCGGCTGGGCTGCGCCCGCTGGTGCTGCCCGGCGCCGAGCGGGCGGCGCTGGACCGCCGGGTCCGAGCCACGGACCGGCTCACCCGGCAAGCCGCCCGGCATAAGAGCAGGATCAAGGACCTGGCCCGGCAGCTGCTGCCGCTCAGCCAGCTCACCGGCGACCTCGGCGCCGCCGACCTGGCCGTCCTGGAGCACTACGCCGACCCGCGCGCTCTGACCCGGGCCGGCCAGCCGCGGCTGACCGAGCTGATCGCCGCGGCGTCGCGTAACCACCAGGGCGCCGAGCGGGCCCGCCAGTGGCTTGATGCCGCCCGGGCGTCGCTGGAACTGTACGCCGGCCACCCCGCCGCCGACCACCGAGGTGCGGCTGCTCCGCGCCATCCAGGCCGAGCTCACCGCCCACGCCGCCGAGCGCGAAAGCCACTACCGCCAGGTGGACCCGGCCGGGCTCGCCCGCACCCTGCCCGGCCTGGCCGAGGTCGGCGGACCGGCGCTGACGGCCTGCATGGGCGACCCGGCCCGGTTCGGTCACGGCAAGCAGTTCCGCTCCTACACCGGCCTGGTCCCCAAGGCCTCAGAGACCGGCGACACCGACCGCAAGGGCCAGCCCATGTCCAAAGCCGGCTCCTCGCTGCTGCGCACCACCTTGATCCGCGCCGCCGACACGGCCCGCAAGCAAGACCCCCAGCTCGCCCGCATCTACCACGAGCAGATGACCCGGCGCGGCAAAGA
>Ga0126381_100009174_pt1 | contig 11107 bp, 8 predicted proteins | sample PanSoiMetPlot_28_FD_96465 | JGI IMG/M metagenome (GOLD analysis project Ga0126381, IMG submission 96465) | Tropical forest soil microbial communities from Panama - MetaG Plot_28 | ecosystem: Environmental > Terrestrial > Soil > Tropical forest > Bulk soil | place: Panama | collected 2016-02-17
GCGACGCCAGCCGGGAAGCGAAAAGTTTGTCGGAGCAGACATCGACCGAATCAAAGCGGAAGTGGCAAAACGGTTGGAGGCTCTCTGGAATTGGCTGCGAAAGGATGCCGAGTCGCGGCTGGCAACGTAAATGTCATGTTGAGCGAAGCGAAACATCTCGGATTATTCCTTTGCATACGACTAGGATGAATGATCAGAGGTTTCTCGACTTCGCTCGGAATGACAGTGGGTAACCAATGGTTGAGGGCTTGGCAGCCTTCAGTTTGAAATCGACAGCTGGCGAGTTCGCATGGCGAATCCGTCCTGTGACGGAGCGTCGTCCTTGAATGTTAGCGCCCTTGGATTCGTAATTAGCAGGAGGCATGAAAAGAATCACAAAGCTTTGGCCGTGGTTTGCTGCGATCTGTAGTGGGTTTCTTTACGCCGCCTGCTTTGCCCCATTCAACCTGACGTGGTTCTGCTGGATCGCGCTGACTCCGCTTATCGCCGCAATTTGGTTTTCCGGTACCGAGTCACGACGTGCGTGGCTTCGAAATCTACTTCTCGGTTATGTCGCCGGCCTGACGTTCTTCTGGATCGTATTCTTTTGGCTCACGACAGTCACCGTCCTCGGTTGGTTTGTTCTTCAGTTTTACATGGCTATTTATTTCGCGATCTGGGCGTGGTTTTGCCATCTGCTGCGGCCACGAGCAAACAAGCGGCAAGCACGTGCCGCAAGCAAGTGGAGCCAGATGCTCGCCCAAGCGCGAAGCACCGCTGCGACCGTGCAATCGCCATGGACAAAATCGACGAGCAACCTGCGACTCGCTTTCATACTTGCAGCGGCGTGGACCACGCTTGAATGGTTACGCGGCTGGGTTTTCTCCGGCTTTGGCTGGAATGGCCTCGGTGTCGCGCTACACGATAAGTGGCCGTTGATTCAAATCACGGAGCTCACCGGTGTTGCCGGGTTGTCGTTCATCGTGGCGTTTGTCAACATCATTGTCATCACAACGGCGTATCGACTGGTTGTGGAAGCCCGCACACGCGTAATGCGACCGCATTTTGATTTCACGGTCACAATGGCGGCCATCGTGGGCATCTTGATTTTCGGACTCCGCGCAACGCAGGTTTCGCCGCCCACAAAGCCGCTCCGCGTTGCCGCGGTGCAATCAAATGTTCCGCAAAATCAGAAGTTCGATCCACAGTTCACCAGGAGAATTTTCGATCAATTTCGCCGGTTGAGTGAAATCGCCCTGCGCTCAAATCCTCCGCCTGATTTGTTGGCTTGGCCGGAAAGCTCGATGCCAGGGCCAGTTCTCGCAGACGAGGAGAGCGGCAAATTTGTAATGGATCTGGCCGCGTCGTCGGAGACGGACCTTCTGTTGGGGACGATTGATATATACAGGCAAGACGTGTACAACGCGGCGCTGCTCATTTCTGATGGCGGCGAACGCGTGCAGGTCTATCGAAAGATTCATCTTGTACCCTTTGGAGAATTTGTTCCCGGTCGACATACAGTCCCGCTGCTTGCGCAGATTGTAGGCGATCAGGTACCTGGCGATTTTAAAGAAGGAGTCGAACACACCGTGTTCACTCTAACTAGCGGTGATGTCCATGTTGCTCCGTTGATCTGTTTCGAAGACACGATCGGCGAGCTCACCAGACAATTTGTCCTTCCAAGCGAGACAAGTCCCGGCGCGAACTTGCTCGTTGATATGACAAACGACGGGTGGTTCGAGCGATCCGCTGGATCGCATCAGCACCTGGCCAACGCAATCTTTCGCTGCGTAGAAACGCGTCGGCCGATGGTCCGCGCAGCGAACACTGGGGTGACCTGTTTCGTCAACCAGTTTGGCCGCACCACTCAGATGCTCCGGGATGATACGGGCAGCACGTTTATTGAGGGTGTGCTTGCCGGTGAAATCAAAGTGCCGACGGAACAAGAGCTGACGTTCTATGTCCGACATGGAGAGCTCTTCGCGAAAGCGTGCGCTGCAATCACGCTGATTTCAATTTTTGTAGTGTTCGGCGTACGTCTTTGGAAACGAGTGTAGAAACGGCTCGAAACAGACGCATACAACTTGGTTCGCTACAATGTGTCTGTTGTAGTAAAAGACCGCTGTGCCTGTTCAACTGCCGCTTGATTACTTATCAGAACTTTGGCCTAACAAATTTCGCGGAGCTCGCGTCGGCGCGTTGATTCATCCGGCTTCGGTTTCCTCAAAGCTTGAACACGCATCACGAATCCTGGAGCGACACAACGGCGATTTGTTTCGCCTCGCCGCTTTTTTCGGCCCGCAACACGGATTTCTCGGCCAAACGCAGGACAACATGGTGGAATGGAAGAGTTACGAGCATCCGCGTTTGCACGTCCCAGTCTACAGTCTTTACGGCGAGCATCGCGAACCGAACGCAGAAATGCTGCAAGGCCTGGATGTTTTACTGGTCGATCTCCAAGACATCGGGTCGCGTTACTACACGTTTGTTTGGACGCTGTATCTCTCGATGCGTGCTTGTGAGAAATGCGGCATCGCAGTCGTAGTGTTAGATCGGCCAAACCCGATCAATGGCATAACGACTGAAGGTCCTGTGCTTGACCCGAAATGCAAATCGTTCGTCGGCATGCATCCGCTTCCCGTGCGGCATGGCCGCACAATTGGCGAACTGGCACAGCAGTTCCGTGATGAAGCATTTCCCAAGTGTGAACTGTCCGTACTGCCGATGAAAGAGTGGGAGCGTGCAATGTGGTTTGACCAAACCGGTCTGCCGTGGGTGATGCCATCACCCAACATGCCGACGCTCGACACCGCCACGGTTTACCCAGGCATGTGTCTGTTCGAAGGCACAAATATTTCCGAGGGGCGCGGCACGACGCGACCGTTCGAAATTTTTGGCGCGCCATTTATCGATGCAGAGAAACTTTGCACTGAACTAAACGCCTTAAAGCTGCCCGGCGTTTTCTTTCGCGAAAATTATTTTCAGCCAACCTTCCAAAAATTTGCCGGTCAACTCTGCGGCGGCGCGCAAATTCATGTGATTAATCGCGAAGATTTCGAGCCGTTTCGAGTCGGGGTGGAAATCATCAAGCACCTCCGCAAAACTTACCCTGAGCATTTTCAATGGAAACAACCCCCTTACGAGTACGAATGGAAGCGACTTCCCATCGAAATTCTAATCGGCGGTCCAATCGAATCGGTTTTTGGCGATTGATCCTCACGTTCGTGAGTTTCATTCTCGCAGTAGCCCACATTTCGCCGTTGCGTGCCGACATCCCGTGGCCGGAAGTCGTGCAGCGTCTTGCGTACGAGAACGACAAACTGGCACGGCGTCCGCAAGGACATAACGGCGAATACTTCATCGTGTGCACCCTTTATTACACACCGAAGGAATCAGGTTTTACTTTTGAGCGGGGCTTTGACGCGACGCTGGTTACGAAACCCGGGTTGCACGGCCGAAAATATCCTCGCGATTTTCTACGCTCCGTAAAAAAGGAAGGCTTTGGCCGAATTACCACGCCCGTTAACGGGCGAAATTACATTCGCTATAACGACGGCGGTTCGTACGCGTTTGCTTCAAATGTGACAGGTGGAGGAGGTGTTCTGGTACCGCGTTACTCGGCGGCGATGATAGGGGGGCACGGTGGTTTGCGTCGCGGGGCATTGATAGAGACAACGTCTTCGGAGCTTCAGAAAATCTTCGGGAGCAACCGCTGGAAGATCATGGATACCGGCGGCGGTCTGCGGCGATGGCAAATCGATTGTTACTTCGGCGAAGATGAACCGCTCGGGCCCGGCAAACTTCAAGGTCGTCCGCGTGCGACTACCTTTGAGTACGCATACGCCAACGCGCGAATCGTAGATTGACGTGAAGGCGTTCAAGGTGCGGCTTTGTTTTCACGGCGACCTCTATGTTTTTCTCGGGTCAAGAGCGGGCGACGCAATTGTCGAGCGGCCGCTCGGGGAAAAGACGTCCATAAAAGACGTCATCGAGTCGTGTGGCGTCCCGCATCCGGAGGTTGACCTGATCTTGGTTGATGACGAGACAGTCGGTTTTGATTATACGCTGGCTAGCGACGCACAAGTAGAGGTTTTTCCAGTTGCGAAGCGTGACACGGTGCGAGCGGAAAAACGATTACAAACTATTGGGATTACAAGATTTGTTGCTGATGGACATTTGGGAGGACTTACCCGCAACCTTCGCCTGCTCGGATTTGACGTCGCGTACACCCAAAACGCTGATGATCGGCAATTGCTTGAGGTAATGGTCCGCGAAAATCGGGCGCTCTTGACGCGTGATCGGCGTCTGCTCATGCACGGGATCGTTCAATGTGGATATTACCCGCGTTCCCAAAATGCTGATGAACAGACCATCGAAGTCGTCCGCCGTTTTGACCTTTCAAAATTGGTCGCGCCTTTCACCCGATGTCTGCGATGTAACGCTCTGTTGGAAGAGGTAACCAAGGCCGAAGTAATCGACAAACTGGAGTCGCTCACCAAGATTTATTACGATCAGTTCCGCCGCTGTCCTGACTGCAAACAGATTTATTGGTCGGGGTCGCACTTTGCTAAATTGCAAAAACGGATCGAAGAAATTCGCTCGCGGATTTGAAGCAAAGCGCAGGCTTGTCACCGGCTCCGTGAAACTGGCAGACTGCGCTGCCATATGCAGCTTGGATTTTCACCGCATGAGCAACTTGCGGCGTTAGCTGTCGTGAACGCGCTCGTAATTAGCGTCGCAAGCGCCCAAGGCCCAGCGCCATCACCATTGATATCAGCGCCATTGCCGCCGCCGACTAATGTTCCTACGGTCGCGCCGCAGACGAGTCCGGCGCCCGAATTAACCCAAGCCGATTTCGAAACTTTTCTTGATGCGCTGATTCCCTCGCAATTGCGAAATCGGAACATCGCGGGCGCTGTCATATCGGTGGTGAAAGACGGACAGGTGCTATTTCAAAAAGGCTACGGCTTCGCTGATGTCGAAGACAGAAAACCGGTGCTTCCTGATCAGACTTTGTTTCGCCCAGGTTCGATCTCAAAATTATTCACTGCCACAGCGGTGATGCAGTTAGTCGAACAAGGAAAGCTCGATCTCGACCGTGACGTAAATGATTACCTCGATTTTACAATCCCAAAAACTTACCCGGAGCCCGTCACGCTGCGGCAATTGCTTACACACACGGGCGGATTCCAAGAGACATTGAAGAATCTTTTCGTCGCTCATGAGAACGACATAAAACCGTTGCGCACGTATCTGGTGAACGAAATGCCGGCTCGCATTTTCCCACCAGGCAAAATTCCGTCTTATTCCAATTACGGATTCACGCTCGCCGGATACATCGTCGAGCGTGCAAGCAGCGAAAAATTCGAGCGTTATATCGAGAACCACATTTTGAAACCGCTGGGCATGAACCATTCGACGTTCGATCAACCGCTGCCGCCGCAGCTCGCGCCGCAGATGTCGAAAGGTTATCTCAGCGCATCCAAAGAACCGCGCGATTTTGAATTCGTGCAAGTGGCGCCGGCCGGGGCACTCACCACGACGGCCGCTGACATGACGCGGTTCATGCTCGCCTTTCTGCAGGATGGCGCGTTCGATGGTGTGTCGATTCTAAAGCCGGAGACCCTGCGCCAAATGGAGACCCGACAATTTCAATTTCATCCAATGCTCCCCGGACTCGGCATCACCTTTATGGAATATCTGCTGGATCCTGTTCGCATCGTCGCTCACGGCGGTGACACAGTTTATTTCCATAGCGACATGATCCTCGTCCCCGATGCGCACTTCGGCTATTTCCTATCGTACAACAGTCTCGGCAAGGATGTTGGCGGCGGTCGTGGCGAAGTCTTTCGCACTCTCGTGAATCGGTATTTCCCGAGCGCAGCCCAACCGAAGCCAGATTTTGATTCAAACACGGCGAAATCGGACGGGCGTGCAGTCAGTAAACTTTATAATGGAACGCGCCGTGCAGAGACAACGTTCCTAAAAATTCTGGCATTGGTCGATCAGTCCAAGGTTAGCAGCGACAAAGAGGGCATCCTCCAAATTGAAGGAATGAAGAACCAGAGCGGAGAATTGAAGCGATGGCGCGAGATCGCTCCGCTCGTGTATCGAGAGATCGATGGGTTGGAAAGAATTGGCTTTCGCCGCGACGCATCCAGCGCTGTCGGCGAATTACTCCCCTTCCCTGCGATCTACGAAGGACAGCGCGTTCCGTGGTATGCGAGCAAAGTTTTTGTCGGTTTTGTGGTCGGTGGAAGCTTGCTGCTTGCGCTCTTGACCGTGTTGCTGTGGCCCGTCGCAGTCATAATTCGCAAACGATACCAGCGCCCGCTCTTCAGTACGAAAAGCGATCGCGTTTTATATTTTCTCTCACGACTTGTTTGCCTCGGCGCAGTTCTTTTCGTTCTTGCGCCAATCGTTGTGCTTAGTCAGGGACTAGAGCATATCGTAATCCTCGGAGACGCCATCAATCCCTGGTTGCAGGCGTTCCATGTCATTGGCTGGATCTTGATAGCCGGCGTGGTTCTTTTGATTGTCGCCGCGGTTCGCTTTGCCAGATTGCCGGGGCATGGGCTTTGGTTTCGTGCTCACGCAATTCTTTTAGCGATTGGCGGAATCGCATTCGGATTGTTTGCATGGCAATACCATTTTCTAGATGCGTCCCTGAAGTTCTGATCGTCGCAGCACATTGATGAACTTCGCTTATCGAGAGATTCTAATTGTTTTCGCTATCGTCGCGTTCCGCGCTCCGATTCTTGCTTACGGGCCGTTGGGACATCAGATCGTCGGCGCGATTGCAGATGAGCGCCTGGCGAACACGCCCACAGCCGCAAAAGTCTACGGCTTACTAGATGGGATGAGCCTGGAAAAAGCCACCTTGATTGCAGACGAAATTAAAGGCTGGGACAAAAAAGGCGTCGACGATCCGAGGTCGTTTCATTACTCCGCTCGTCGCAATCTCGACAGGCAACTGCGTGATTTCTGGCGCGCGAATCAGCCAACGCCCGATCCCAATTCGCCCATGCCTTCGCACCATTGGTTTCACTACACCGATGTTCCAGTGATGCCCGCGCAACGATATCGCGACGGTACTGTTGGTCGCAGCAAATGGGACGTCGTCCACATGATTCCGTTCTGCATCGATGTGTTGCAAGGGCGAATCCCCGAACAGAACGAGCGGAAGATCACGAAAACCATTGCCGTTATTCTGCTGGCCCATTACGTCGCAGACATTCATCAGCCGCTACATGTCGGTGCCGCGTACTTCGATGCACAAGGACGCGCGGCCGATCCCGATAAGGACAAGTCCGCCCTGGCGGATGAAGGCGGAAACACTTTCACGTTGGAGCTGAGCGATGAGCCGCGACGTCGCCGAGGCATTCGCAAGAAGAGGTTCCACGGTTTTTGGGATAACGATTCGGTAAACGCCCTTTTCCCTCTGGTGCCAGGCAGGTTGCCAAAAAAAGAGCTCGAAGCGCAAATCGATCCATTCAAACGGCAACTCGTGCACGAGATGGCGACAAATGAACCCCGGAACTGGCAAATGCCGTCAAACGTTTCGCTCGATAGTTACGCCGAAGTTTGGGCAGACGAAATCCTGCCATTCGCGCGCGAGGCGCATGCGCGTTTGGAATTTCGAAATGTGAAGCCATTCCTGGATGACGACCGAGTCGTCGCGGCGGGCGAAGCAATCGAAAAACGGCCACCCGGTCAAACGCTGTATCGCACGTGGGCAAGCGGCGTTGTGCGCGACGAACTGCACAAAGCCGGATGGCGTCTCGCCGATTTATTAGAGAAGATTCTGTAGTTAAATATGCGAGCAGTTGTCCAGCGTGTAAGCGGTGCGCGGGTAATCGTAGATGGCAGCGTCACGGGAGAAATCGCAGACGGGATTGTAGTGTTACTTGGCGTCGGCCGCGACGATACATCCGCGGTGACGACCGGCATGGCCAAGAAAATTTCGAACCTGAGGATCTTTGAGGACGACCAGCGAAAAATGAACCGCTCGCTGCTGGATGTAAAAGGCAGCGCGCTGGTCGTGTCGCAGTTTACACTCTATGGAGACGCCCGCGGGCAACGCAGGCCGAGCTTTGTTGCCGCCGCGACCCCAGAGCAAGCGAAAAAGCTTTATGAAGAGTTTAGCGAAGCGCTGCGCACGTTGGGAATTGACGTGGCGACAGGAATTTTCGGCGCAATGATGTCGGTAGAATTGGTTAACGAAGGCCCGGTCACGATCCTGCTCGACTCAGACAAAACATTTTAAGGAAGCCGTTATCGTTCGGAGCTTAGCTGCGCTTGCGCGCGCTGGAGATTGTCGGACGCGCCTTTCAACTCTGGCTTGAGGCGCAGCGCCGCTTCAAATTCGGGAATGCTCTCTCGCGCTTTGCCGGAGCCAAGCAGAGCCAATCCCAAATTGTTGTGAGCCTCGGCGTTGTTGGGATTCGTCCGGAGCGTTTCGTGAAGTTGCTCGATAGCTTCTGGTATTCTGCCCGCCAGCGCCAGCGCGAGCCCAAAGTCAGCACGAATGTCTGCGTCTTTGGGAGCAAGCTGCGACGCGCGGCGCATCTCCTCAAGCGCCTCTTCATCGCGCTTTTCATTCCAGAGCGCGTGGGCTAACTGCACGCGCGCTTTCGGGGCGTCCGGCTGTGAACGGATTGCGGCCAGGAAATAATCGATGGCTTCCCGCAGCTGACCTTGATGCGCGCGGGTGACGCCCATGGCCACCAGGCCATCATAGAAATGCGGGTCGATCTGCAGTGCCTTAGCAAAATGCGCAGCAGCCTCATCGTATCTGTCGCTCGCCCCCAGGGCCACGCCCAAATTGTGTTCTATACGGAGATTCGGTGGAGTGACTGCGAGCGTGTGCTCAAACAAGGTGAAGCTGTTCCGCCAGCGCTGAATCTGCGCGTTCGTAAGAGTAGCAAGAACCAATAGAATTCCGCCAGCTATCCCTGCGCTGATCGCTGGCGCAACACACCAATCCCTGGCGATATCGGCTAAGCCGAACACCAGCGCAATGAACAGGCCGATGGACGGAATATAGAAGTAGCGGTCCGCCATGATTTGGCCGCCCACCTGCACAAGTCCTATCACGGGAACCAGTGTTCCGAGGAACCAAAGCCAACCAACGATGAGGTAGGGCGCGGATTTCCGCTGCAAAAAGCAAAACATCGAAATTCCAATCAGCAGTAACGCCGCGCTGATGATCCGCCACGCCGGTATGCCCGCAAACGGATAATAAACCGCCAGATCATTCGGCCAGAAGGTAAGCAGTAGGTATTTCGCATACGCGACAAGCGCGATCGATAGCCGCCGCGCAATGGGGTCATGGGCGAGTGTCCGCACAGCGCCCTCATAAGATTGCGCAAGGAAAGTGATAACCGCGGACGTCGCCACGAGAATAAACAGCGGCAGTTTCTCCCAAACTAACGACGTGATCCCTGTAGCTCCCTTGCGGCAGGCGCCCCGCCGATGCTTTGTCGCCAGCGGATTTGCCACGCGTCTCAGCGGCCAGTAGTCGAGCAGCAGCATTACGAACGGCCAGGTTACCAGCATCGGCTTGGCCATGAGTCCGAGCGCGAGTGTAATGCCGACCCACGCGTACCGCTTAAACGAAGGCGCTTCCGTGTAACGCATGTAAGCGATCAAGGACAGCAATCCGAACAATGTAGAGAGGGTATCTTTGCGTTCGGAGGCCCACGCCACTGATTCCACGTGCAACGGATGCAGCGCAAAAAGAGCGGCGACTACCGCGCTCGGCCACCGGGCGTGGGTGGTTCGCAACAGGAACCAAAACACTAGTAACGTGTTTGCCACATGAATCAGAGAATTGACCAACAAGTGGCCGGCCGCGTTTGTGCCAAAGAACTGGCAATCTATCATGTGTGAAATCCATGTGAGCGGATGCCAGTTTGCCACATGAAACGTAGTGAACGCCCAGGCAAGGCCCGCGCCGGTGACGCCGCGGTTCACCACTGGATTTTCCCGGATATACGTGGGGTCATCGAGAGTGATGAACTGATGCCCGATCACTTGCGCATAAATCGCGAACGTGATTGCTCCCAGGCCGAGAAGGATTAGAAGATCGGATTGCCCTGGTGTTGCAACGTAGCTTGGCGGCGCAACTTTTTGCGCACTTGCCGAAGTAGAGCCAGGACCCTTTCTCTTTTGCCCTGTTCGTTTTCCCATGTCAATTTGCGAGGCTACCAAACCACGAACAAGTGGCCACCGTGAATTGCGCAATAATTGCAGCCGGCACGGCTGCCTCTACAATGACCCGATGATTCTCGAACCGGTTCGTCCGATCCAATTGTCAGACATAAAACAAGCGCGAGAGCGCATCGAAAAGACGATCGTTCGCACACCGCTGATTCGTCTCGAAGTCGGACCGGAGTTTCCGGACATCTTGCTGAAACTGGAGAACCTGCAACCGATCAATGCTTACAAATTGCGCGGCGCAGCCAATGCCGTGGCGGCGTTACCTGAAGCTGGTCGCAATCGCGGCGTTTGGACAATAAGCGCCGGCAACGCCGGCCAGGGCGTCGCTTATGCGGCGAGAGCCGCAGGCGTGCCGTGCACAGTCGTGGTTGTTGAGACGGCGCCGAAATCAAAATTGGAGCGAATGAAAGCGCTCGGGGCGACACTCATTCCAGTGCCCTACGAGATTGCCTGGAAAGCGCTCGACGAAAGATCTTTTGCAGGAGTTGACGGAACATTTATTCATCCATTCGATGACGACGATTTTATCGCCGGTCACGGCACGATGGGATTGGAAATTCTCGAAGACGCGCCAGACGTGGCTGCTGTCATCGCCAGCATTGGCGGTGGCGGGTTAATCGCCGGCGTGGCGAGCGCAATCAAGGCGCTACGACCGGAAGTAAAAATTTTCGGCGTTGAACCGGAGACTGCGGCGCCGGCTGCGCTGTCGTTCGAAAAAGGTTCGCCGCAAGGATTTCCAAACTGGAAATCGTCATTTGTCGATGGCGCTGGAGGTCAAAGCATGTTCCCTCGCATGTGGGAACGCATGAAACCAATTGTGGACGGCTACCTCGTTGTCACTCTTGAGGAAACAAAAAATGCGATGCGCCTGTTGGCTGAAAAAGCACGCGTCATTGCTGAGGGGGCA
>Ga0126381_100009175_pt1 | contig 11107 bp, 5 predicted proteins | sample PanSoiMetPlot_28_FD_96465 | JGI IMG/M metagenome (GOLD analysis project Ga0126381, IMG submission 96465) | Tropical forest soil microbial communities from Panama - MetaG Plot_28 | ecosystem: Environmental > Terrestrial > Soil > Tropical forest > Bulk soil | place: Panama | collected 2016-02-17
CGATTGGCGTGGAGTCGGGATTTTCCTCCGCGGGCGCGGGAGCGTTGGGCAGCGTACTGTTGTTGAACTATTCGGAGATGCCACCCGCGCAGGTGGTGGGAACCGATTTGCTGTTCGGGCTCGTGCTGGCGGCCGTGGGCAGCGTGGTGCACTGGACGCTCGGCTCGGTAAGCCTCAGCGTGCTGGCGCTGCTTCTTCTGGGAGGGATACCCGGCGTGATATTGGGATGCGCGTTGGCTCGGAAAGTCCCGGCGCAAAAGCTGAAAGCTGTGGTGGCGGTGATTGCCCTTTGCGCGGGGCTGCAACTGGTATGGTCCGGCGTGCGCGCGATGGAAACAAGGAGCGCAGGAAATTCCGCGCGAGTTGCGCTGGCTAAACAAACCATTCGCAGATGATCGAGTGCGTCACGTGGCCACTGACGAGATAGCTTTTTATTTGGAATGGGCGGCCGCTTCTTCCACCTGGTGAAGGAGCGCATCGAGGTCGCTGCGTGAAAAATAACGGCCCGCCAGAACTACCGCCTGAATCTTGCGCGTATTTGCGATTGCTTCCAGCGGATTGGCATCCAGCAGAACCAGGTCCGCGCGCTTCCCTTTCTCCACCGTTCCGGTGTCGGCAAGGTTCAGATATTTTCCGGCATTGCGCGTTGCGGCCTGCAAGGCTTCCATCGGCGACAATCCCGCCTGCACCAGCAACGCGAGTTCTTCATGCAGGCTAAAACCCGGATAGACGCGCACCCCCGCCGCGGTATCCGTTCCCGCAAGAATCGGCACGCCGGCGCGGTTCATCTCGCCGACCATCTTGAATTCCGCGCGCACAAAGTTTTCCCGGTCGGGAAGCGGATCGCTGGACCAGTTTTGCATGATGTCGCGCGTAAACATGGGCCAATTTTTGTCTTTCCACAGAACCGGGGCATATTTTGCCAGTGGATCAGGGCCGGAATTTGTTTTTTCGATCAGCCACTCGCCCTGCTCCCAATAAAGCGTAGGCACCTGCCAGGTCTGGTTTTTCACCAATAAGGCGATGAGCGCCTTCGCGCGCTCCGCATCGTATGTGGCGAGAAAACGCCCGCGGCCCGGGCCGCGTGGCTTGGCCATCAGTTCATCTTCGACGGTGGAGCATCCTTCAAAGACTCCCGTCAGGTGCTCGACACTTTTCTGCCCGGCGTTGGAAGCTTCGACGGCGCGAACTTTGTCCGGAACATGCCCCGCGAAAACGATGCCGATTTTTTTGGCTTCGCCGGCAGCTGCGAAATAGCCGTCGCGGGGAACGAGCGACTGGATCTTGATGAAGTCGGCTCCATTCTTCTTGAGTTCATCCACAGTGTTGCGACCGTCGGCGGCATCTTTAATGGGAGCCGAACTCGGGAACGCAGGGACGGGCCCATCCAGCATGGGTCCGGCAATGATCATGCGCGGCCCGATCATTTCTCCGGCGGCGATGCGAGAGCGCCAACGCTTCAGAGGTTCCAGGTCGCCGCCCATATCGCGCACGCCGGTCACCCCGTTAGCGACAAATAGCAAGGGAATCACTTTTTCGTCTTCGGGAAGCCAGTCTCCAAAAATCTCGTGAACATGCATGTCCCACAGGCCCGGAATCAGGTATTTGCCGCGGCCGTCGACAACCTTCGCGTCCTTCGGCACGGCCAGGTTTTTGTTTTTGCCGATTTGCAGAACTTCTTTGCCTTGCACGACCACGGTCATATCCGTTTGAACCGGCGCACCGGTGGCATCAATGAGATTCACATGAACGAAAGCGAGCGCAGGCTCCTGCGCGACTATTCGAAAGCCAGGTAACGCCGCACAAACCGCTGCCAGGAAGAGAACTCCAAACCGCTTTCTCATCGCCACCTCTCAAGGGTTGGGCATTCTATCGGCATCCCGCCCGCAAGGCAATCCCACCTGCTTTGTATGCTTTTTCGCGACGGGTACTAGAAACCGCGACAAACGGGCAGTGCTGACAACAGTTTGTGGCCATGGAAGGCTTAATACTTCAAACTGAGTTGCAGGATCCTGCTGCTGAAGGTAAACCATACGTAAATGAGAGATGCGAGGAGCAGTCCCGCGGTGTATGTTGCCGCCCATACTTTCTTGGTTGCAGCCCTTAGCAACGAGCAACCGCAGTACGCCACGATGATTGCTCCGGCCAAACCGATCACGAACAAAAGCTGCAGACAGCGTAACCACCAGTCGTACTTATCGCTGAAAAACGACAAGTTTGAAAATCCGTATGCCATGCTCCCGGCAAATGCGCTAAGTGCGACGAGTTCGGCCGCGCAGCCGAGTTTCACCCACAATCGAAATCTCAGCTGTGCCGGCGTCAAAGTGAGCGGGCGCGCGTAGTAGCGCCGCACGAGCGCACCTACCGGCCATAACAATAGTGTTGCTGCAAATACGAGGACTGCAAAACCCAAAGCGGACTGAAGAACCGTCTTATCTTCGGCCCAGGAAGTTTTTTGCGAGATTTCAATAGGGTCTTCGGTGATCATCATGAGCCGCCCCGCGGGATCGCGCTTAAAAACGAGCAGCTGCTGGCTCCCGCTCTCGCGGAATTGCAGATTGCCCAGGGAGATCCAGTGCTTGGGCTGCCCCGAAAAATCTTTTATGCTGTCCACTTCAATCGTACCGTCCGCATTTTGGGAGACGGAAGATTCCGTCAGCATCCACCAGAGGGATCGCAAGATGGTAGTTTGCGCGCGGCGGCTGGAAAGATATTTTCCCGAGACATCCGCAACCTTTGCCGGCGTCGCTCCCGGCACGCTGCTTTGACGGACGGGGAAATAGCGATCAAGAAATGCCTGCCAGAGTGCGCCGCGCACATCCAGTTCGGCTTTTCCCAGACTGTTGTAGGAAACAAAAAATCCCAGGTCTTCGCTGGGAATCAGGTGCATGTCGCTGTGAAAATAATTCAAGTCGCCGCCGTGGCCAAAAATGCGAAGCCCATTCCTGCTTTCCTCGTAAAAACCCAGCGCCATCCCGTTTACGGCGGGATCCATCGAGAATTGCCGGGCGTGCATCATCTCCGCGGTTTGCGGCTCCAGAATGTGTGTGTTTCCGTAACGCCCATTCTGCAGATGCGCAATCATGAACGGAGCCATGTCGGTGCCGGTAATCGAAAGGCTGCCATCCGGCGCAGGATTGGGAGGAGCCAGCTCGAAAGGTTTAGGATCTTCCGAGGCGATGGCGTATCCGTTCGACATCATTGCCTTCAAGGTGTCCGGCAAAGGCTCCAGAAAAGTGGCGTGCGAGATGCCCAATGGCCGGAAGATATTCTTCTGCACGTATTCCTCATAGGGGATTCCGGAAACCCGCTCGACGATATACCCGGCGAGATCAGCTCCATAGTTTGAGTAGGCTGGAACCGTTCCGGGAGCAAAAATCTGTTTCGGCTGATGGGCTAGAACGAATGCGTGCAAAGGCGGCAATTCGTCAGCCCTGTCCACCATCAGATCCTTGATGACCTCTTCGAATCCCGGGGTATGCGTCATCAGGTTTCGCATGGTGACGGGCCGCCCGAAGCTATGGGGTATGTGAAAATCGAGGTAGTCGTTGATATCCGCGTCTAATTTGATTTTTCCCTGTTCGACCAGCTGCATGACGGCGGTCCATGTGAAAGTCTTCGAAATAGAGCCTGGGCGGAACAGCGTCGATGCCGGCGACACCGGAACTCTCGCCTTCACATCCGCAAAGCCGTACCCTTTCGCGAACAGGATGCTTCCATCCTTTACGATGACAACTACAGCGCCGGCTATATCCTCGCGTTGCAGCTGCGAAGGCACAATGCCGTCCAGAAAGGCGCTGACATCGCTGGCTGTCATCTGTTGTGCTTGTTTCGAGGCGCTGTCAGACGATCCTGAAGGCGCCGCCGGAGCAGCAGGCTTCGAGGCCTGGGCGCGCATCCCCACCGGAAAAGCTCCGAGGAGTGAAGCGAACCAGATCCAGCGAACCAAGTATGCGAAAGAACCTGCTCTCATAATGATGCTCCTGGCGCTTTATGTGTGTTTTCAGGAAGTAATCCGCTGCTTCTCAGTGGCCGTCCGCTGAAGCTCCTTGCTTCTGTTTCCAGCCCGGCCCGCGCAACGGCCGTCCGGCCATTACGCCGGTCATTTTTCCGTCCTCGAATTCCAGCTTTCCATTCACAAATACAAATTTCACGCCCGTTGACAGCTCCGTCGGCTTTTCGTAGGTCGCGTGGTCGAGAATCGTGGCCGGATCAAAAATCGTGATATCCGCAAAAAAACCCTCTTTCAGCAGCCCGCGATCCCGCAGACGTTCGCGCTGCGCAGGTAGAGAGGTCATTTTCCGGATTCCCTGCTCGAGCGGCAGCAGGTGCTCGTCGCGCACGTAGTGTCCCAAAAATCTTGGCATGGCACCAAACTGGCGCGGGTGGGTCTGCGCCTCGAACAAGGGCCCGTCCAGAGGGGTTTCGCCCGCATCCAGGCACAAGCTGGTCCAAGGCTGTTTCAGTCCGTACCGCAAATCGTCTTCATTCGCCATGAAGTACAGCGCTCCGGTCTGTCCTTTATCCTCAACGATGAAATCAAACAACGTGTCGAGTTCCGCCTTCTTCTGCTCTACAGCGATTTCCGCGATGGTCTTCCCGTTGAATTTTTTCAATGCTGGATTCTCCACCCCTGCCACCATCACGCCTTTTCCGCCGCCACAGTCGAAGAACAGGTTTTCCCACGTAGGATGATCCGCAGCCATTTCCAATTTGATCTTTGCGCGCACCGCCGGATCCTGCAGGCGCGCCAGCATTTTCGCCAGCCCGCCCTCCGCCACCCAGGGCGGCAAACTCGCGGCCAACGCCGTGCCTCCGGCAATATACGGGTACATGTTTGCGGTCACATCTTGCCCCGCGTCTCGCGCGGCCTGAATTTGCGCCACCACTTTGGTCATGTTTCCCCAGCGCGTCTTCCCGGATACCTTCAAATGAAAGATCTCCACCGGAAGATTTGCTTCCCGGCCAATGCGCAGCGCCTCCTCGATCGCTTGCGGCTCGGTTTGCCCTTCGCTCCGCATGTGGCTGCCATAAACCCCGCCATATTTCGACGCCACTTTTGCCAGCTCGATGAGTTCTTCCGTCTTCGCGTAGTGCCCCGGCGGATAAATCAACGCGGTGGAAATTCCGAACGCACCATCCTGCATGGCCTGGTCCACCAGCGACTTCATTTTGTCGAGTTCTTCCGCTGTTGGCGCGCGGTTCACCTCTCCGAGCACCGCCTCGCGAATTTGCCCCGCTCCCACGTAGGTCCCGATATTCAAGGGCGTTCCGGTCTTCTCGAGCCTCTGGAAGTATCCGTCCAGCGTTGTCCAGTCCACTTTCAACTTGTAGTGATCCAGCGCGGGTTGCGCCGCCGCGATCGTTTTGTCCGTTTGCGGCGCGATCGAGCCGCCCTCGCCGGTAATTTCGGTGGTAATTCCCTGGGACAATTTGCTCACGGCGCGATTGTCAATCAGCAGCGCGAGCTCCGATTGCCCCAGCATGTCAATAAATCCGGGAGAAACCACCAGCCCCTTCGCGTCAATCACCCTCTTAGCGAGCGCACCGTCGAGTTTCCCGATCGCGGCGATCCGGTCTCCCCGGATTGCCAGGTCTCCCGAGACCCACGGATTGCCCGAGCCGTCCACGATTCGTCCGTCGCGGATCAGCACGTCGTACTCCGGGTCCGCTCGCTGCGCTCCGGTATCCTCGCTCAACTGCTCGAACGTCGAATTCAAAATCGGATACTTCTCCCAATCTCCGTAATCGAAATGCCACCACTCGAATGGATATACGGCAAAGCCTTCGTCTTCCATCGCTCGCCGCAGCAATTCCCGGTGCCATCGCTGCAACGAGGTTCCACCGGGATAGCCTGCGAACGACCGCTCAGACATTTCGTCGTATACTCCCGCCATCTCCACCGGTTTGCCGGTCGCGAGCTCGTACAAACTCAAATCCACCGCGCACCCGCGGTTGTGCCGCGAACCCTCGCTCGGGTCCGCCACAAAGATCTTTTTGTCCTGTGGAGTTGCGTCCCAAAAAATCTTCGTCACATACCATGGCCGGTACGCATCGTGAATGAGCAACCCGTATCCGGCCTGTTTCAGTTTCTTGTTTGCCCTGGCCAGCGCTTCCGCCGCGGGCCGTTGCAAAAATGCACGGCCTTCCGCGTATACCGGCTCGCTCAAAAAATTGTTCGACGTCGCATAGCGAATATCCAGCTTGATCGTTGGGTCCAGCGCCGTCAGCTCCACCAAATCGGGCTTGCGCAAATTTCGCCCTTCCGCGGGAGGGTTATCCGCCAGCGCCACCTTGCGCAGTTCCTCAATCTTCTTCACCGGCGTAATCCGGAAGACTCCGCCGGATACCCCGCCGATTGGCCGCCGTTTGAATACCACTCCGCTGACGCGCACCTGCGTTGCGTATCCGTCCTTTTCACGCGTGAATACCGCTTTCTCTCCGGTGTATAGTCCGCTTTCCGGAAACGCAAACACATCCTCGGAAACTTGCTTTAGCGCATCGTATTCCATCCACTCGATCAGAAGGTTCAGCTGCCCGTCTTTTTCAAACACGTAGAGAACGTCGTGATCCCATCCGTATTCGCCCAGGAGTCCTTGCCAACTCGCAGGAATCTCTCCTGGCTTCGGCGTCTCCACGCGTTTCAAAGTTTTGGACTGGAGCTCAATGCCGTCTTCGACCCGCGCAACCTTAACGCCGTAACCCATCACGCCGTCGGAGATCAAATCGTCGCCCAGCGTGCGCAGCTCTTGTTGCTCGCCTCCTGTGGCTCTGACGATGCTCAGGCGCCCATCCAGATACGAAACATCCATTGCATCGTCGCCCGTTCCGTAGCGCCCGGCCAGCTTGCGGGCCAGCTCGCGCGGCACGGGAGTGGTCGCGGGCGGCATGTCCAAGGGCTTTCCGGCGCGCTGCGCCAGCGCGAGCTGCAACGTTTCTTCGCCGATGCGCTCCGTCACTGCGTTTACGGCATCTTTTGTGGCGATAACCACCACACCCAGCTTGTCTTCCGGCAGCAAATCCAGAGTCGTCGCGAAACCGTAGATCGCTCCGCCATGCCCAACCATGCGCCGCCCTTCGAATGTGCGCACGATAAATCCCAATCCGAAAACTCGCCCGCCAGCGTTGGGAAATTGCGGCGACCACATTTGTTCCAGCGAGGCAGGCTTCAAGATCTGGCCGTTTTTGGTTCGCCCTTGGGCCAGCAGCACGCTTTCGAACCGGCCCAAGTCCTTCACCGTCGAATACATGCTGCCCGCCGGCGCCATGCCCAGTTGAAACCCCGGCGCCTCAAATTTCGTCCCGTCGTAACTCCAAATCTCTCCCTTCGCGAGGTTCCGCGTAATCTCCGGCTCCGGCTCGAACGAGCTCTGCCGCAGCCCCATCGGCTCGAGCACGGATGCTTTCAAATATTTCGCGAACGGCTGCTTGCTCTGCGACTCCAGCACATACCCGACCACCGCGATTCCCGCGTTCGAATATTTCGTGTGCGTTCCCGGCGCGTATACCAGCTCCGTCTCATTCAGGCTCTTGACCGTCGCCGCCAGTGAGGGCTCGGTAGTCTCAAAATAATTTCCAACGGGCGGCTCACGCAGCAGCCCGGACCGGTGCGACATCAATTCACGCAATGTGATCGGGTCTCCAAACGGATTCTTTGGCCGGAAATCAGGCAGATATTTACTGACCGGTGCGTCGAGGTTAATTTGGCCGCGCTCCACCTTTTGCATGATCGCGATATCCGTGAAGAGTTTTGAAACCGAGCCGATCCGGTATACGGTGTCCGCGCTCGCGGGCGTCTTCTTCTTCCCATCCGCCATCCCGAATCCCTGCGCCCACACAATCTCCTGATCGTCCACAATCGCCACGGACATTCCAGGGATCCCTTTGGCCGCCATTTCGCGCTCGATAAAAGGCTGCAACACCTTCACGATCTCTGCGTAATCCTGGCGTGCCGGAATATTGCTGCCGTCCTGCGCCCAACTCGGGATTGCGCAGGCCAGCAGAAATCCCAGAATCAGCCCTCTATATCCGGCAAGATTGCTCGAGCGGCTGCGCGACATCGTTTCTCTTTTTTTCATGGATCTGCCTCGTCTCGCTCTTTGTTCACAATCAACTTTAAGGCTGCCGCGCACCCCAGCGGTTCCGCCGCACGGTCACCCGCTCGATCAAATCTCGCTTGACCGCAAATCCTAAGCCGGGACTCTTTGGCACGCGGATCGTCCCCCGCGTGGTCACTTCCACTGCGGGCTCAATAATGTCTTCATCCCAATACCGCCGGCTCGCGGAAACATCCCCTGGTAAGGTAAATCCCGGCAACGTCGACATCGCGATGTTGTGGGCGCGCCCAATTCCGGACTCGAGCATTCCGCCGCACCACACCGGAATCCCGCGCTCGCGGCAAGCCTGCTGCATCTCACGCGCTTCCGTGTGGCCGCCCACGCGTCCCAGCTTGATATTGATAATCCGGCAAGCTTTCAACTCAAGCGCCGCGATTGCATGGCGCGTGTTGTGGATACACTCATCGAGGCAAATCGCCGTCTGCAATTGCGCCTGCAGTTTCGAATGCGCGTAGATGTCGTCCCAATTCAGCGGCTGCTCCATCATGAGCAGCTTGAATTCCTCAAGTGCTTTCAAATGATCCGCATCTTCCAATCGGTACGCGGAATTTGCGTCTACCGACAAAAGAATGTCCGGGAAATTCTTTCGCACAGCGCGCACAAACTCATAGTCTTTGCCGGGCTTGATTTTCAATTTGATCCGCTGATAGCCGGAACCCAGCTCTTCCTCCACCTTACGAACCAGCGACTCAGGATTTTCCCGGATGCCCAGCGACACCCCGCATGCGATTTCGTCCAGCGTGCCGCCCAGCAGCTTGCCCAACGGAACACCTTTTAGGCGTGCCTCTGCGTCCCACAACGCGTTCTCGACCCCGCTCTTTGCCATTTCATGCCCGCGAATCTGCGTCAGCAGGACTGGAAAATCGGCGGCTTCGGCGACGCTGCGCCCAACCACGCAGGGCGCCAGAAAATCCGAAATCACGTGCCAGGCCGTGTCGGTCGTCTCCGGGTTGTACCCTGGTGTTTCCCCCGCGGTCACTTCTCCCCAGCCGCTTACCCCATCCGCGATGACCTCCACCAGCAGGATGCGCCGGTTCTGCATGGTGCCGAAACTTGTCTCAAATGGCGCCTTGAGCCGCAGTTGAATTTCGCGCAATTCGATAAACTCAATCTTCATAACGCCTCAGGGACACTTTGGCCTGCCGCCACACCAAATAAGCCGGTGCACCCAGCAAAACAATTCCGAGCCCAATCGCGGCACGAACTGGCTGTGAAACCACCGTGTTTGCCACCAACGCCGCCGCGGCCACGATAAAGAGCAGCGGCGTCAGCGGATATCCCGGTACGCGATACGGACGGTTCGCTTCGGGCAGCCGTCTGCGGTAAATAAAAACGCTCCCCGCGGCCAGCGCATAAAAAATCCATCCAATGAACACCACATACGTCAGCAATTGTTCGAAGGTTCCGCTGGCTGCCAGCACGGCAGACCATAAGCCGGCGGCTCCCACGGCCAGCGCCGGAGTGCCGAATCTCGGATGGATGCGCGATAACCAATGGAAGAAAAGACCGTCCCTGGCCATCGCATAGTAAACCCGCGGCGAGTTCAGCATGATGGAGTTGGCCGCGCTGAACATGGAAATCAGAATCGCCAGCGCCACGATCCGCCCTGCGCCGCGTCCCACGACCGCACCCAGCGCCGAAGCCGCCACGCGCGTTGACTCCGCCACTCCCTGCGTGCCCAGCGCCGTCACGTATCCCAAGTTCGCGAACAGATACAAAACAATGAGCGCCCCCGTTCCGATCAGAAACGCGAGAGGAAACGTACGCTGCGGATTCATGGTCTCGCCCGCGCTGTAGGTGGCGTATTGCCAGCCCTCGAATGCCCATAGCACGCTGATCATGGCTAATCCAAAACCGGCCACGCCTGCGTGCGAAGCCACCCCGGGACTTCCAGAAAGTCCATGCGTTCCTCGCAAAAACAGAGTCACCGTCAGCGCTAGAATTGCGGTTACCTTGATTGCCGTGGTCACATTCAGCAAGTCGGCGCTCTGGCGCGTTCCCCGGATATTGACCGCGGTCATCACCAGGATGGCCCCCACCGCCACCGCTTTTGTCTGCAACACCGAAAGCTGCACAAACTCACCGAGATAATTGCCAAACGCCACCGCCAAAGTCGCGATCGACCCTGAGCTGATTACGAAGAACAGCGTCCAACCGAAGAGAAACGCGGGGAATCGTCCGTAGCAATCGCGCAAGTAAATGTAGAGCCCGCCGGCGCGCGGGTTCATCGCACTCAGCTCCCCATAAGTGAGTGCGCCCAGCAACGAAAGCACACCGCCCGCCAGCCATACCGTCAGGGCCAGCGGGAGCGAATTGCCGAGCTGACGCAGCACCGGTCCGGGCACGAGAAAAATTCCTGAGCCGATTACCGTGCCGACGATCATCAGCAGCAGGTCTCGCATTCCCAGAATTCGCCGCAACTCGGGCGCCGCTTCCTCGGCCACGGCTCGTTCTTCCATGCTGCAGATCGGTTGCATCCGGTTCCCGGTTCTCCGGAAAGCGCGCGGCTGGCAGGCCGTGGCGCACGCGTTTCCCGGCATGGCGTGACACCATATCCGGAAAATTTCTCTAATGCAACACTTATTGAAATGTCTTGACAAAGTGCAACACTCGTTGTATTTGGCTTACACCTAGCTTTTGCCGTGGCAAATGGGGTGCCCAGGGTGGTCCTGCACACATTCGTGCGGCTGATCTGGCGGCACTTCTTCGGGGTGGGAGTTTTCTTGGTTTCTTCTTCGAATCAGATATCGCCTGCGGATCGCCCGTCCAACGGGAGCCGCAGGGGACAGAGCGAACTGGAGGCCCGCTTTGCGGGTTCTCACGAGCAGTTAAGCCCCAGCCGCAGGAAATTGCTTCGCCAGATCCTCGAAAATCCCGAAGACACTTACTTTCTCTCTTCGCGCGAGCTTGCCAAACGGTACGATGTCGACGCCGCCACGATCGTGCGCACCATTCAGGCGCTCGGCTACAGCAAATTTGCCGACTTTGTC
>Ga0126381_100009176_pt1 | contig 11107 bp, 9 predicted proteins | sample PanSoiMetPlot_28_FD_96465 | JGI IMG/M metagenome (GOLD analysis project Ga0126381, IMG submission 96465) | Tropical forest soil microbial communities from Panama - MetaG Plot_28 | ecosystem: Environmental > Terrestrial > Soil > Tropical forest > Bulk soil | place: Panama | collected 2016-02-17
CACCGGCCACCTCGCCGACCGGATCGGCCGCAAGGTCCCTATCGTTACCGGGATGCTCATCCAGGCGGCAGGGCTCGCGGTCATCACCATCGGGATATCCCACGCACTGGCCGCCGGGCTGGCGGGCGCGTTCATTCTCGGCGTAGGCACCTCCCTCGTCTACCCCACCCTGCTCGCCGCCATCAGCGACGCCGCGCAGCCCGACTGGCGGGCAGCCGCTCTCGGCGTCTACCGGTTCTGGCGGGACGCCGGCTACGCCATTGGCGCGCTCATCGGTGGCATCACCGCCGCCGTCGCCAGCCTCGACGCCGCTGTGGCGGTCGCCGCAGTCCTGACTGCGACATCGGGCATCCTGGCCTGGGCGTTCATGCGCGAGACCCATCCCCGATAGCAGCGATAGCGGCAACCGCGACAGCAATAGTTGTCATGCCAGCGCTTGTCTCTCGGCAAGCTGAGCACAGGCAAGCGCTGCGCACGCAGGTTTCATCGGCGGTTGCGACCCGATCACTCCTCATGCCTGAATAGGCCAGGCAGTGAAAACCGCCCACGTAGCCGGGCAGGTGAACGCGCCGGGAGCTTCGGCGGTGATACGGCGATCTTCGTCCTCGCTGCTACCCGGCGCTTGCGCCGCTATCGCACACGCAGAACTCGTTGCCCTCGGGGTCGGCCATGACTACCCACCGGCTGCCATGCTCAGTCCGGGCGTGCCGCTCCACACGGCGCGCGCCGATACCTTCGAGACGCTCGACCTCTGCGTCGACGTCGGGAGCCTCGATGTCAAGATGCATCCGGTTCTTGGTGAGCTTGGCTTCGCCGACTCGCTGCAGGAGCAACTTGGGCAGTCCACCTGACTGGGATGCGAGCAGGACGTATGCCCCGGCTGCTCCGAGTCGTTGCAATCCGAGCGCCCGTTCCCAGAAACGGCCCAGAGCCTCGGGGTCCGCGCAGTCCAGGACCAGCCCGATCGTCGCCTCAGCCACGTGCCGATTCTCCCACGCCTCTCAATGCGCCGCTCGCAAGGCACAAAGCCGTCAGATCCCGCACGCCAGACCTGGCTGAGCCCAGCTCCGGCAGTCACCACCATGAGGACGTGCTGGTCGCTTCAGATGGTTTTGAAGGCTAGAAGGGACACGCTCTTGACGCCGTACGCCGTAGTCGCTCCCTGGGCGGAATCGGAGATGAAGGCGTACTGAGGGTTGTCCTGGATGGTCGCGACCTTGAGGCCGGCGTCCTCGATGCTCTCCCGGTAAGCGCCCCGCTCCATGGCGCCGCCGATGCACGATGCCCACAGGTTGACGTCGCACACGATCGCTTCGCTTAGCGGCTTGTCGGTGACAATGTCAGAGATCGCCATCCGTCCTCCCGGCTTGAGCACGCGGGCCATCTCCGCGAACACGGCGGACTTGTCCGCGCACAGATTGATGACGCCGTTGCTGATGACCACGTCGACGGAGCCGGCCTCCACCGGCAGGTCCTCGATGAAGCCCTTGTCGAAGCGAACCTGGGCGAAACCGCCCCGCGCCGCCAGAGCACGGGACTTCCCGAGTTGCTCGTCAGTCATGTCAACGCCAATGACCTCGCCGGCGGGCTCGACGGCGAGCGAGGCCACGAAGGCGTCCATGCCCGAGCCGCTCCCCAGATCAAGGACCCGGTCTCCGGGGCCGAGGGCGGCGAGGCCCAGGTGGTATCCGACGCCGGCGAACGACTCGATCGACGCGGGCGGCACCCGGTCGAGCTGCCCCGCCGGGTAGCCGAGGCGCTGGGCCAGCGCGCGGCCCATCTCGAAGTGGAATGTGCCTCCCGGATCTTGCGCCACGGCTTTGTACATCTGCTGGACTTTTGCCCTGAGCTCGATGACATCTACAGCAGACATGACTCGGTTTCCTCCTACGCAGAGCCTTCTGATCAGTAGCTGAACGTGGCCGCGCTGTCTTCGCCGATCCATGCCCAGAGCGGAAGCGTGCCCTGAAGTTCTGCGCCGCTGATCAGCGATGCCGGCTCGAGGGCTTTGGCGTTGAAGCAGATCGGGCACACGTAGTAGTGGCCACCCGCGGCCTCATAGCGCTTAACCAGGTCAGGAAGCGGAGGGCAGCCGTCGCACGCCACCCCGGTAGCAACACCCTCGGTCGCTAGCCGGACGGCCTCCTTGGTGAGGAACATGAGCGTCGGGCGGCCTGATTCGGCCGCGCCCACGGCCACGAGGAACGCGACCGTCACTTTCTCGGCATCCTCAAGACCGGTACTCAGGCTGATAACTGCTTTGCCTGCCATCGACATACCTCCTTTTCGAGCGGCCCTCATATGGGCTTACGAGAAGGAACGCTAGGGATGGCGTCAGCCGGTGTCGTCCGGAGTTTCCCCTACAAATCGAAGGGAGCGAGCGTATCCAGCAAGCCGTGCCGCATAGCGAAGAGGGTGGCGGTGGAGCGGTTCGACGCACCGATCTTGGCGTAGATGCGCTCGATATGCGTCTCCGCTGTCTTCGCGGTGATCCCCAGGCTCCGCGCGACCTGCCGGGTGGACGCACTGCGGGCAATAAGCGTCAGCACCTCGATTTCTCGCGGCGTGAGCCCGGCGGGTCCGGCCCGCCGCTTTCCGCGCCGCTGCCCGGCAGCGGCGAGGACTGCGTCCACAGCGCTGGCGTCCAGGCGCCCGGACCGGACCTCGGTGCGCAGTTCACCGATGGCCTGTTTGCTCGAAAGGGCCGGGCGGTGCGGCCTGGGCTCGCTCATCGCGTGACATACGTCAGCGGCAGCCAAGATCCGTCCGGACACCGGGATCGTCGGCCCGGAGAGGCCGCGGTGATAACCGGACCCGTCCAGGCGCTCGCTGGCGAGTGACGCTACAGCGCCGATCCTGGCAAGGGCAGCGGGGCGCGCCAGGGCACGTTCGGTCCAGTAGGAATGAAGACGCAGCCGCTCTGACTCTGTGCCCGTCAGCGGCCCTGGCTTGTTCAGGATCGAAGCCGGCACGCCGTGCATGCCGACATCGTGGAGGAGCGCGGCCCGCCGCAGTGTGACCGTCTCCGCTTCGGGCAGGCCGTACAGCCCGGCGGCCGCGGCAGCCAGCTGAGCCACGCCGCGGGAATGTCCCGCCCTGGCAGGGAACCGCACGTCGGTGAAGTCAGCCAGCGTTTCGAGCGCCGAGTCAAGCTCCTGCTCGGTCAGCGGCCGGCGCAGCGCCGGCTCAGCCTCAATCAGCGCCGAGCACTCGCCCGCGGGGTCCATGTCCGCGAGCACATCACGGGCGGTAGCGCAGAACAGATCGACGACATCGGGATCGAAATGCCGACCCCGGCGCGCTCTGGCGACTTCGACCGCCGCCTCCACGCCCCCGGCACGGTGATAGACCTCCACAGTGTCGGCCAGGTGGAACAGCCGCACCGACCGCGCGATCTCCTCACCGCCGACGCCGTCGGGGACGCCCTTGGCATCCCAACGCGTGAAAACCTGCCGCAGCGGCTCGCGAACCTCCGGCGGCAGCCCGAGCCGCTCCGCCATCGAGGTAGTCGTCAGGCAATGAGCCATAAGTCCCCGCTCTACCGCCCGGCCGCCGGTCAGAGCGAGACTGGCGGCTAGGCGGACCCGGTGCAGGAACGGGGCACCCAGCCCGACGTGGCTGAGCACAAATCCCATCATCGGCAGCCCTGCGAGGTCCACCTGATAGCTGTCACCCCGGAACGCAATGTCATCGCCGAACCATGTCGACACCTCGGTGGTATCGGCCACGCAGCCCACCCACGCCAGGACCAGCACGTAGTACAGCGCGGCCGCCGGCTCATCCCCCATACCAACCCGCTCGCACAGTCGCCGGGCGATCAGCCAAGACCGCAGGACATGGTCCATCGGCTGGCCCATCCCCAGGTCAGTAGCCAGCGAGAAAGCCGCGAGCAACTCCGCGAGCCGAAGCCCGGAGTCGCCATCGCGCGTGTCCATGACGGGATGCTACGTGCCCTGCCCAGCAAAGACGGGGGAGACGAAGCCGACCGCGGCTGCACCTCCTCGGACGGCTTCCCGCCCCGGCCGTCACGTCACCCCCGGCCGTGCTGCATCCGCATCCGCTGCAGGCGGTCCAACCCGGCTCCAGCAGGCGGGCCCGTCATGCTGCCATGTCGAGTGAGACCCGCCGCTGCAGCACCTCGACAGCAACCAGCCCTGTGCATCTGCGCACCGTGCGCGGCCACGCATGCTGCCACGATCGCCGCCTGCGCAGCACCAGCCGGCCGGTCCATGTCATCCGGCACGGCGCAACCACCCTCACCACCAGGCCTAATTCGCGGAGAACCAGGACCTGCTGAAGCAACCGAATGTCTGCACTGACGCAGCGCCGGAAACGTTCACCTGGCTGTGACATGCGCCGTGCCGAGCGCGATCGGGCTCGCTGGGCCCGGCGAGCGAGCCGCGTTACCCTCGGAGCGTAGCACTGGCCCGCCGACCAGCACCCGCAGCTTGATCTCAACGGGCGGCTCCAGAGACGTGCACTTGCTGCGCAGGCGGCACTGCCGACGCAGCGGCTGACCCGAGTGCGCGGTGGCTGCGCGACGCTCGTTCCGCACGCTGGCTCGCCTGGGCGTCACTGGTCCGGATGACTGCCGAGGGTACCGTCGGCCTGATCGCGGGCCTGGTCGCAGGCTCCATCGCGCTGACCGGCTGGGCGTTCGGCAGTGGCAGGGAGGCACTGGCAAGCGTGATCGTGGTGTGGCGCTTCACCGGCTCACGGGTGCTATCGCGGACCGCGGAGCAGCGCGCGCGGCGCGCTGTCGCCGTGAGCTTTTGCTGGCCCCCTGGATCGCGATTGGAGCCATCCGCGACATGGCGGTCTATCACCCGGCCGGCACATCGCCGGTCGGCATGGCCGTCGCGGCATCCAGCCTGGTGATCATGCCGGTCCTCGGCGTCGCCAAGAAGATCATCTCAAGGCCGAGTTTCCCTGGTAGATGGAGCCCCCTTACGGAATCGAACCGTAGACCTTCTCCTTACCATGGAGACGCTCTGCCGACTGAGCTAAGGGGGCGTCGGCGTTGACCACTGATCCGGCCTGTGCCGGAACAGGTGCTGCCGCGCCTGGAGAGCATACACGACCAGCTGCCATGCGGGTCGGGCCAGCCCACCACCCGTCAGGCTCGACGAGCGCCGACGCCGGGCTAGGCCCTCGGCGCGAACGCCACGCGCTCGCCAGCGGCTAGTCTGCCCGCAACGGAATCGCCAGCCGCGAGCCCGCCAAACGAACTCGCCCAGGGCTCCCTCCCCGCCGTGACCCGCAGCACGGTGACTGCCGCACCTGAACCGCGCACGTGAACCGCACCGTCAACCGCAGAACGAGCGCGCCCAGTCCGGAGGGTTGGCGTCCATTGCATGACCCGTGCAAAGCAGGGCATGAGCGAATGAGCCTGCAGTACCACCGGCCGACACCGGGAGTGAATGAGGCGAAACGATCATGAACCTTTGGTGTTCAATCCCCGACATGTGGAGCCAACGCCCAAAGGATGAGTACTGTGACGAAGGTTGACTACCAGCGGGGTCCCAGGACGGCTGATTGAAGCGAGGTTGCATCCTGTGCGGGCATTGCATCTGAAGCCAGCCGCGCTGGGCGCGAGTGTCGGTCTGGCATTCCTCGCCACCGGGGTGATCTTTACGGGATTCGCAGTCAGCGCAGCGACGACCGCTACCACCACCCCGAACTGCGCGTCGCCCCCGGCATCGCCCAGCGCGACACCAACCGCTAGCAGCTCGGCGAGCGCGTCCGCCACCGACACAGCCTCGGCCAGCGCATCCGCCACCGATACAACCTCGCCGAGCGCAGCGTCCACGTCCCCGAGCGCCAGCCCGAGCCCGACTCCGTCGCCGACCCCGCAGCTGTGTGTCAGCGTGCAGACCTACCCCTCGGCATCCGCCACCGTGACGCCGGGCAGCACTGCCAGCTTCATCGTCTGGGTCTGGACCACCAACGCAGCGAGCAGCAACGTCTTGGTCAGCGCCAGCGTCACTCCAGCCAGCTATCTCGGGACACCCAGCTACGCCATCTGTCCGTCCGCGAGCGGCACAACCTGCACGATCGCGAACCTTCCGCTCGACGTGGTGCAACCGCTGCTGGTCTCGATACCTGTCTCGACCGCAGCGCCACTTGGGGCGAGCGTGACGTTCACCGCGCAGGCTGCCTCGACCGACAGCACTGGCTCTCCCCCGGCGTCGGCGACAGAGGTCGTGGCGGCAGCGAGCACCGCGACGCTGCCATCTTCGACCACCGTCGTGCCGCCGCTCGTCGGGCTACCGCCGGTCCCTGGCACGAGCGTCTCCCCGGTCAACCCGTCGGATTTGTTCCCCATCGTGAATCCCAGCCCTGGCACCGGATCCCTGGGCCTGCCACCCGCCCGATCCCAGGTGCACGCGGCCGACGTCAGTTCCACCGTCCCGATCGACGCACGCCTCATCGGCGCTCAGCTCGTAGGCCTGGCCGTGCTCGCCGGGGCAGTAACCATCGCCATAATGCGGATGTCACTGCGCCGGAGGCTCCCGACCCCGGCCACCGCGGCGACCCCGGCCACCGCAGCGACCCTGGCCACCGAAGCGACCGAAGCGACCGCGGCGACCGCGCCGACCGAAGCGACCGCGGCGACCGCGCCGACCGAAACAACCCCGACAACTGCGGCGATCGCGACACCCCCAGCCGACTCGACCGAGAACCGATCCGGCGATCAGCGACCGGCGATCCGCCACCAAACCATCGATCCGCTACCAAAGCAGCTACCACCAAACCAGCGACCCGCAACCTAAGACTGGCGACCGCGATCAGGCCGGTCAGCTTAGCCAGGCCAGCTGATCCTGCTCAGCTCTTGCGGCGATGCTCCACGAGAGGTCGCATGGAGCGCATCTGGGTCCCGAGGGCGGAGGCCTTGAGGGTCGGTGAGGCGAACAAGCCGAACGTGTCATTGTCCGCCCAGGCACATTCTGCCGGCCGCCCGGCGGAGCCAGGGACGCAGGCTGCCTGACCACCCATCGACCCCGCGCTGGTCACGAAGGCGCCCGGCATCATGCCAGTGAAACTCGAGATGAACGAGCTCGCCGAGCCAGCCAGGTTGCCGCCGATGAACAAGATGATGAGGGGGCCGGATGTGGACCCGGCCGGTGCGTTGTCCTCATACACCGCATCGACGACATGGCTCGCTTCGCCTTTGCCTTTGCGCATGATTTCGGCGCGCAGCGCCTGAGCGCCCATCCCCTGCGCGAGGGTCGGTGCCTGCGTGTAGCTGAGCAGATTCGCTGGTGCCGCAATGGTGTGCTGAGGCCCGCCAGGACGCAGCAGGTCGGGATGCGTGACGATCACGCTAGCCGCCCCCGCGGCGGCGACCGCAATGCCGATCGCGATAAGCGGAACAGGGGTCCGCCGCTTACGACCCGCCGAGCCCAGTCTCGGTCGCCTCGCCGTCTTGGCGGTACGCGCCGCCGCAGCCGTCTCCTCAGCGGTGCCGGGCTTGTCCAGCACCGCGGCGGACGTCCGCGCCCGCCCGGAGGCCGGTGCTGGCACTGCTCCGGCGTTGTGCGCCACGCGGGGGTTAGCGCGCCTGCTTCCGTCCGGCCGAAGGCCCCGCCCAGAATCGGAACGGGCTGGCATCGGGCCGGTCCCGCCATCTCGCACGATCCCGGCTTGGCCCGGCCACCCAGCGCGATCGCCACGAGGCCGCGATGCCAGGCCTGACACGTTACTCGCGGGACCCGCAGCTAGGCCGGAAGAATCCGCGCCACGGCTAGTGAGACCCACTGCCCGGCTGGGGGGACTCATGGCACGGTGCTGACCGCGGGTACTCGGCTGGGCGGGTCGCCTCCAGGCCGGACCAGAGACCGGCGACGAGTCGTCCGGGGCCGGCCCGGCATGAGCTGAGCTGACCGCAGGCGGTGAGCTGAGCGCACGTGGCGAGCCCTCCGCAGTTGGCTGACTGGTGCCGGGCCAGCCGCGCTCGGGCTGCCAGCGGCCGACCGCGGTTTCAGCTTCCGACGGGCGCGCACCCGGCCGGGGATGCGGCCCGCTGGCGCCGCCTCCCCGTGCGCCGGGCAGTGCCTTGTCAGCGGGCGACCCCTGGACAGGTGGCTTGCGAGGGCCGACGGCGGGCGGCGAACTGCGGACCGCGGGCGGCCGGGGCGCCACAGCGCCGGCGGGGGCGCTGGCACGAGGAGCTGAGTTCTGCGCGGGCCCGGCTTCGCCGAGGTAGCGGATCCAGTCGTAGTCGGCATCCGAACCGGTGTCTTCAGAACTGTGACCGGCGTCCCGCGACTTCCCGCGACCAAGCCTGCGTGGCATCGGTCCGACCGGCAGCGGCCCGCTGGGATGGGCAGAGCCGAATTCGGTGCCGTCGGACGGCGCGCCGAACCCCGGACCGGGCTCGGTGGCCACGCGGCCGCGAGTCCTGGCCGTCGGTCCGGTGTCGTCGTTGTCAACTGCGGGCCACCGCAGATCTCTTTGGTCCTGCGGCCATCCCGATGTCATACCGACTGTTACTCCCGAGACTGATGCGGCGTCTCTGCCCGATGTGCAGTGGTCCCATCATGCTGCACGCGCGAGCGTAATCGCTGCGTTATCAAGGTTTCGTTAGCTACAAGTCGTTACTGCACGCTAACACGGTGAACTGGCGCCAGGTCAGAGCCCCCATCCAGGTTCCGCGACCGGAGCTGCAGAAACCAGGGCCTTGCACTAGATACCTTGCCGGACCGATGATCATCATGGCGAATCACCGGGGAGCGGGCCGTGGATGACGTGGTTGTCTGTCTGGTCAGAGGGCCAGCTAGCCGATATCCGCGGGGCTACCTGTGGTTCCTGCCCGCATGGTTCCTCGTTCTTAGCGGGGCCACTGCGATCGTTGGCATGCGACTCGACGGCCACCTGCCGCTGTGGCTCGGCGCCAGCGAGATTGGCGGGCTGCTGATTGCGATGTGGACCGCGGTGTGCGTACTGCTCACTGCCAGACGTGTCGCCTTCCGGGCAGACGACACCGGCATCCTGCTCGGTGCGCGGACAATCCGCAGGCGGCCGAAGCGCCGCCGGGTCTATCTTCCGTGGTCGGAAGTCGCTCAGGTTACCCTGGTGCCCCGCCGGTACAGCGTGCTCGCGGATATCGTTCTCAGCCCCGCTGCGGTGTGGATGCCGCCACCCAGCAGACGCGCGCAGGCCGCAGTGCTTTTCTGGGCGGTGCTCCTGCCCTTCGCCGTCGGTCGCGGCAGGCCTGCCCTCACGATGCCTCGGCAGCGGCCGCCCGGCTACCGCGTCAGAATCTGCCAGATGACGGGCGGGCAGCTCCGACTCGCACTGCACCAGGTCGCTCCGAGGACCGTGCCCGTCCGGCTGGTCAATAGCATGGCGGCGCTTCGGCTGATCACCCCGCGGTCCCGGCCCGCAGGCCTGCTTCGGCCGGGATGGCCGACGAACTCGGTGGGCCAGCTCGGGCAGTCGCCGGGCGGACAGCCGCCCGCCCCGAGCCGACCATAGCTATCATCGCGACACGGCCGCAGGTGCGCGGCTGCAGCACGCCCGGCCAGCCTGACCGAAGGAGCAGCGGATGCCTCATGAGGTGAAGGGGGTCGTCGCCACCGGGAAGGGCGCCCCGGTTGCCATCCAGACGGTGGTAGTGCCTGACCCGGGACCGGGCGAGGCGCTGGTTTCCGTGCAAGCCTGCGGCGTCTGCCACACCGACCTGCACTACCGAGAGGGCGGAATCGGCGACAACTTCCCGTACCTGCTCGGGCACGAGGCCGCCGGTCTCGTGGAGGCTGTTGGCCCCGATGTGACTGGCTTGGAGCCGGGCGACTTCGTGATCCTCAACTGGCGCGCGGTGTGCGGCCAGTGCCGCGCCTGCCTGCGCGGCCGCCCGTGGTACTGCTTTGCCACCCACAACGCAGCCCAGAAGATGACGCTGACCGACGGCACGCCGCTGGCACCCGCGCTCGGCATCGGGGCTTTCGCGGACAAGACGCTGGTCGCCGCCGGGCAGTGCACCAAGGTAAGTCCGGCGATCAAGCCGGAGGTTGCGGGACTGCTCGGCTGCGGCGTGATGGCGGGCCTCGGTGCCGTGCTGAATACCGCCAGTGTCACGCGCGGCGACTCCGTGGCCGTCATCGGCTGCGGCGGCGTTGGCGACGCGGCGATCCTGGGCGCCTCGCTCGCCGGCGCGCGGAAGATCATCGCCGTCGACATCGACGACCGTAAGCTCAACTGGGCGCGTCAGTTTGGCGCCACCGACACGGTGAACTCAGCATCAGCCGACCCAGTCGAGCAGATTCGAGCCCTCACCGACGGCAACGGCGCTGACGTCGTGATCGAGGCTGTCGGACGGCCAGAGACCTACACCCAGGCCTTCTACGCCCGCGACCTAGCGGGCACGGTGGTGCTGGTGGGCGTGCCAAACCCGCAGATGAGGCTCGACCTGCCGCTGCTGGACGTGTTCGGCCGGGGCGGCACGCTGAAGTCGTCGTGGTACGGCGACTGCCTGCCTGCCCGCGACTTCCCGATGCTGGTGGACCTGCACCTGCAGGGCAGGCTGCCGCTCGACAAGTTCGTATCGGAGACGATCGCGCTCGACAGCGTCGAGGAGGCCTTCGCCAAGATGCAGCGGGGGGAGGTGCTCCGGTCGGTCGTGCTGCTGTGACCGGTTCCCCCGTCCGGATCGCGATGTGGTCCGGCCCGCGCACGGTGTCGACCGCGCTCATGCGGTCGTTTGAGAACCGGCCCGACACCGTGGTCGCGGACGAGCCGCTCTACGGCTACTACCTGGCTACTACTGGAATCGACCACCCGGGCCGCGACGAGATCATCCGGGCTATGCCGACGGACTGGCGTTCCGTCCTCGCCGGTCTCACCAGCGCCGCACTGCCGGACGGCGTCTTCGTGCACTACCAGAAGCACATGACGCACCACCTGCTGCCGGAGATCGACCGGGCCGCGCTAACCGGGCTGACACACGCGTTCCTGATCCGCGATCCGCGTCAGCTGCTGGCCTCCTACGCCAGGGTCAGGAGCCAGCCGACGCTCGCCGACCTCGGCCTGGAGCAGCAGGCCGAGATCTTCCGGACGTACGGCGGCCCCGTGATCGACGCCGCGGACATCCTGCGCGACCCGCCGG
>Ga0126381_100009177_pt1 | contig 11106 bp, 16 predicted proteins | sample PanSoiMetPlot_28_FD_96465 | JGI IMG/M metagenome (GOLD analysis project Ga0126381, IMG submission 96465) | Tropical forest soil microbial communities from Panama - MetaG Plot_28 | ecosystem: Environmental > Terrestrial > Soil > Tropical forest > Bulk soil | place: Panama | collected 2016-02-17
ACAAGGCAGGCCCTCTGCCGTCGGCACGGGGCTTGCTATAGCACGTGGCGTGCCGTGACGGGTGGGAAATGGCAGAAAATTTTGGGGTGGGGTGGCATTGAAGTTGCGAGGCAATCGTGCAAGATGCACTACACGATGGGAAGTAGATTGCCCAGAAAATTCCAGGATTCCCTGTCCGGGTCCAGGCCGAAATGAGCATAGATAGATAGAGGGGAACGGTAACACACACGGGGGACAAGACGATGAAGTACGCAGTAAACGCATACACTGGCAATTGGGTTTTGGTGGAAACTATCGCCGTGTTCAAGACGCGCGATGGTGCGGAGCGAATGTTGCTAGACTGCCCTTGGTTCGCGCAAAGCCGGCCTGGACTTACGCTGGTGATAGAGGAGGTAGGACCGTTTAAGCGTAAGGTGCGGTAATTTCCTGATTTCCCTGTCCGCTTTCGCACGCAAAAGAGCATAGGTTAGTAGGGGACGAATGACACACACACGATGGAGATGACGACAATGGGAGACTTACTAAGGGGCTTCAGCGAGATGCTTACGCTGGAGTTCTGGAGTTATGCATGGGAGTCACTGTGCAAACTTGGTGCGGCTGAGTAGCCGCTAAACGATGCACACGCGGCCCCGGCGATCAGGGGCGGGAGGAGTGAGCGATGTGGCAGGTAAAGGTGTATTGGCTTAACGGGGAATTGGCATGCTGTACCGAGTTTCCAACGCGAGAAGAGGCGCAGGCTTCGGCGCGTGCGCACAGTAGCAATGGTATGATTGTACAGATGACCTGGCCGGACGGTAGCGTTCATGTCTGGCCGTGACAACGCGGCCCCGGCGACCAGGGGCGGGAGGGGCGGTAGTTGTCGCCGTTGACGGCGTGACGGGCCTGTGACTAGGCGTAAGCCGCAGCAGCAACCGGCGCCAATTAGAGCACTACCGTCCCCTCCAGATGCATGGGCAGCGAGTTACCAAAACCAATCTTACTATGGAGCAAGCAATGTTCAGCGGCATCATGCGGGTGAAAGACGGAGATGTCAGGGTGCACGAGCACACAAAGGAAGCGACCACCACTGCGGTGGAACTGTCCGATGGCGATGCTAGCGTGACTGCCTACCTTGACAGGCAGTCCGCAGAAAAGCTGCATGCCCTACTCGGGTCGTTCCTCCAGGACATGGAACGCAGGATTGTGTGCGAGAGGAATGGGTTCAAGTACGACCCGGCAATCGACGCGCACAAAGGGGCAATCGGAGAGACTGAGCTACTGGCCCGCAAAGCCAGGGGCGAAGAAATCAGCGATGAGGAGTTTTCCCGGCGTCAACCGTTCTAACCTTTTTTGGGGACGCGCCCATCCCCAGCTTTCTGGAGGACAACACAGTGAATGATTTGGTGGTCGTGGCACACGCTGGTGGATTGGCGTCGCTGCCAATCGGGCAATTCCTGTACACTGGCGACCCAAAGGACTGCAAGCAACAGCGAGCGCTGGCGATTGCTGTCCAGGGCAAACCGCCCTCCCTGGCTGACATGGTGAATACTGAGATCGAGGTAGTAAATCTGTTGTATCACCGCTTCTCGTTTGTTGAAGAGGAGAGCGGAGAGGTTAAGCAGATGGGTCGATTGTGCATATTCTGCAAGGATGGCAAAGTGTACAGTACATGCGGGCAGAAAGCTATAAAGGACGCGCTTCTCCCCGCTATGCTGTTCGGCTTCGAGCTTCCCTACTCGCCGCCGCAGCGCTTCAGGATAACCAAAACCAAATCGCGCCCGGACGGCGGCGGCTACATTAATCTTGAGTGGGCCGCAGGGGATAAGTTATGACTAGCGTCGATAGGGCAAGGGCCGCACGGATAGCAGCCTTCCAGTTTGCGCTTGGGTCGAATGTCCCGACGATTGAGCGTTACCTACTATCCTACGCTCCGGCAATGACAGAAGAGGACGTGATTGCTGCAATCAGCCTAGGCAGGGAAGTGCATAGGCTGGGCCAGTTGGTAACGTCCGGGCAGGATGAGCTTGCTGGATTCGTGCAGCAGCTTATCCAGGCGGACCTACCGGGCGGCATGCAAGCGCTGGTGCACTACCAGATTGGCCCAAACGCTGAAAAGGACTGGCGCAGCACGTCGGTACTGCTGTCAGGCGCGGAGACGCCACAGGAAATACGGGCGCTGGCGCAACGAGAAGTACGGGGGTTGGTATCCCAGGGTGGGCAAGGGCGCTACCCTGTATTGGCAGACTGGACGATACCGCAAGCGATTAGCTCGATTGGCATAGCGTACATCGGCCCTACGGGGTTGGGTGCGCTACCCCAGCAACAGTAGGAGGGCGCAAAGGTGCGGAATTGGCACTATCTGCGCCCCGCAAAGGCAACGGGTTGGCCCTGCCAATCCGTTGCCCTCTCTGTAGTGTGCTCGGCCGGAGCGGTTAGGGACGATAAGCAAATGCGTCGGTCGAGTACGCTGCTCGGATGGGGCGCAGTATTGTGGCGAGGGGAACAGGGCAGGCAGACGAAGATAGCGAGTGCCGATGGAATACACGTATGCCAGTTTTGGAACTGGCTGCATCGGCACCTTAAAAAAGGTCACACTACATGGGTGTGGCAGATGCACGCATGTCACGGGCTTACGGTGCTAGGGCTGTTCGACATGCTAACCAGAAAGGAATGGCGCATAAATGGCCAGGAGAAAGCGCAGGCAGAGGGAGGAGCAGACGACAATCACGCCGGAAATGCTTTCGGATGCATTGTTGCTGACCCTCCAACAATCCTCCATACAGTGCCAGGTTGTGGCGGTGGGTCCGTTCATTGGCTTGACGCTAGGAACCTCGGAGTCAGTGGATGGGTCGATGTTGTTGACGATGCTGGAGATGCTTATGACAGAGATGGCCAAGCCGCTGCTCAATGGTGCACTGGTCGTGAAACCGCACGATCACGCGCCGCAGCCCTCGCGGCGTGGCTCGACGGATGGTATTCCGCCGTCCGCGAATTAAGGTTGGGTGGCCTGCGCGGTACAGCCGCCGCGCAGGCGTGGCATGGGTGGCGGCATTCTTATCTTGATTCTATCGTGGAGGTACACAATGAACCAGACCGATTACTTGCGGAGCGCAGAAGCATACATGGAGGACGCAACGAGTGCCATAGGAGTGGCAATGCGATCAATACTGTGTGCGAAGTCGATGCTACCGCACACTACCCAAGCATTGCGTGTGCTAACGCGCTGCCGGGGAGAATTGCGCGCGGCGAAGGATTTGGTAGATATTCTCCTTCTGACCTGGCTCGGGCAGGATACCTTGTCATCGCAGACGGGGAACTCTGGACCCAGCAACCAGCCCTGCCCTACCGGCGCGACGGCTGCACCATCTACCCCACAGGGCACTGGCACGGTACCTATTGCTGGCCAGAGTGGGACTTGCTCATCCGTACAGGTGGAGGAGTCCGATTCAAGCGCTGGTGGGCATACGAACCAACCGACCCCCTTGGCGGATTCCTTGGCTCCCTATGGCGCGCTAGGTCGCGCTATAAGGCGAGCGGACAGAGAGGGCACGAAGCCGCCGCCAAGTTGATGATGAACGCCGTCGTAGGCAAGTTGTGCGCGCGGGGCAAGATATGGCAGGACTGCCCTGACCTATTCTACCCCGAGCCGTGGTATCAATGGCCGCAGCTTGCCGACGACGGCAAGACCGTAGAGCAGTATCGCACTATCGCATGGCGCGTCCAGCGCCAGGCGGTGGAGGGTGAGGGCGATGAGACGGTCCCGGCGGTCGCTGCCTGGATTTATTCGCTCGGCCGTGTCCGGTTGTGGGACTGGATGAGCATAATACCTACAGATGAGGTATATTACTGTGACACCGACTCAATCTGGACAAGCCGGGCCGGATTTGATAGACTGGTATCAGCTGGCCAGGTGGGTGACGGAGAATTGGGGAGGCTTCGTCTTGTTGAGACGCATGCTTGGGCCAGATTCTATGGTCACAAGCATTATGAGACTCCTAGAGGGGTCGTCTGCGCAGGGGTGCCACGCAACGGACTTGTCCGTGCTGACAACGGATGGACATACTGGGCATCCGACTCACCCGGCCAGGCGGCGCGGCGCAAAGAGCCGCCGACAGTAGAGCTAATACGCCATGCCGTGAGTGACCGTGTATCTTACCAAGGTGGTAAGGTCGGCGCCCACGGAGTGGTGTATCCTTTAGAGGTAAATGATGATGAGTAAGAAAAAGGTGGAAGATGGTACAGTCGTGCAGGCAAAGCCGCCCCGCGACAAGCGGGAAAGCTTCCTTCGCCTGGCGGACCTGCGCACCAATGCCGCCATTAACCGCATCAGGCAGTTGGTGCCACTGGCGAATGCAAGTGCATACCATTACACCAACGATGACGGCGCAGCCATAGTGTCCGCGCTGCACGCTGCCGTAGATGACGTAAAGCGAGCTTTCGAGGGACAGAAAAAGGCGCGCCCTATGTTTTCGCTCCGCTCGCCGCCGACGACGAATGGCAGCGCATCGCAGGAGTAGAACGCTACGAATAGCGTTGGCACGCGCCGCAAGCGCGTGCCAACGCATCGCAGTATTCGCCAACGCAACCCTTTGCAGCCTCACACCGGGCGGCGCAATCGTCAGGTGCGAGTGTAGGCTCAGAGGTTAGGCTGCGTTTGCGGGGTGGCTTGGGTGGACGGCCCACTCTTTTTTCCGAGAGTGCGCGCCCATAGGCTAATTGTTGGTGCAATTGCGCTTGCCTCAACGCCGATTGCCGCGAGTCTCCGTCTGGCCCATTCGTCTGTGACGACTCCATTTTGCCACCACTGCTTAATTGTGGAGATTGGGGTTTGCCTGCGTGCGTAGGACGTTCCTACAGCCGCAACCTTTTCGGGTGCCGGGGGGCTTTCCTCGCACTCGATTGTCCATTGCTTCAGGAGGGCAGAAATTGCGTCTAATGTATATCCCTGGGAAACCAGAAGGGCCTGTATTGTCGGCCCTTTTCGTATGCCCAGACAGTACTGTCTCTTCAGACCTGATACCGGGTATATTCTCCTTAGCTGGCTCTGCGCAGAGCGCTCGGCTGCTTGAGCCTGGCGCTGCGCCGCCTGAAGAGCTTTTGCCTGCCTTGAGGATGTATTCGCAGCTTTTTGCGCCGCACTCGCCTGCGCCCGAGTCAATTTTGCAGCCGCCTCTTGCAGCAGCAGGGCCGCATCCGGTTGCGTCCAGCCAAGACGAGAAAGTCTTACTGCTGCAACTGTTGTCGGCAGCGCTCCGGCTGCTGCCGCCGCAACAACTTGAGACGTGGAGAGTGCTCGTCTTTCAATTCCTAGCTCAGACTGCCATAGGCGCAGGTATCGAGCTATTGCCGGATGAGCTATTTGCGCCGCCGTCATCGATTGAACAACCTCCATATCCGATAACGCTCCAGTTAGATACGACCTCCGCATCTGACGGATGAAAACAGTTAGGTTTTCCCGCGCTGCTCGCGCATCCTCAAGCGCGAGCAGGCGCGTAATCTGCTCGGGTGCCCATGCCATTGCAGCCAGCCTGCCTCGCACAGTAGCCGCATCCATCCCGCCCATCCTGTACGCTGTGCGTAACTCCTGGATTATCTGCCGGGCTATGGAGCGCTGCTCAGCTTGCGCAGCGCGACGGAGCGCTATCGCATCATCGGCGGCGAGCAAGTCTAGTAGGTCGTCGGCGTCACTGGCGATGTAGCCTCTGTCCAGTAGGTGCGCTCTCGCCCATTCCCTGCCGCGCAGCCCATAGCGATACATTTGCCTTACCGACATTATCGGCAGCACGGGTGCGTGCAGCGCTGCAAGCCAATCGCGCGTCGCCGGCGGGTAGTCGTGTATCTTGATTACATCCTGTAGATGCGCAAATGTAAACTCCTGTATATTGGGGAATTTGTCCCTGTACCGCGCCAGCCTGTCGGCGCGAAAGCGATTGTAGGCAGAGTAGGCAAACCCCAATGGGAATACATGCCAGTGTGCTCTCCAGTGCGCCTGAGGTATACTGACATGGGATACGCCATTTGGTCCAGGTGTGTCCATCGTCCAGTCGGCCGCAGCAACGCCCATCCAGTAATCGAACTCCACCGGTCTTTCTGCGTCATATCCCCAGCGCTGCACTACAGGCGCGTTGAATACTTCGCGCACACTCCATAGCACCAGATCACCAACGCCTGGCGTGTAACGGTGGGTCTGCCACCATTTCTCTTGATCGGCTTGCTGGACGTATCCGCCAGCGCGTAAGTGCTGTACATATTGGTCGTCCGTCAGGCTGCCCAGTCGACGCAGCGTGTACGCTTCCCCTGGCGTCCACACGGGAGATTGCGTGCCCATTAATATAGACTGGTAGTATTGGTCAGCGTATCCGTGCAGCGAAAACGTCTTGCCAAGCAACTCCGGGGACATTTGCCCTACATAGAATAGCCGTATCGCATGGCCTAGGTCTAGTGGCTTTGGATTGCTTGAATACCAGCTGCGAATATCCTCATCCTTTATTCCAGCGCGTCTGCACGCATAGTCCACCTGCGCGCTGTCATACACTCCCGAGTCGCGCAATGCAGAGGCTTCAGCAACACTTGGCACCCAACCGTCATTCTCAGCAAGGAAAACTTCCGCTGTATGCCATCCCTCTAGTCGCAATCGTGATCGGTAGTCCGCATCTGACACTCTGCCCTGTCGCCACCAATCTGCATATTGCGCCACCGAAGGGCGCGGCCGCAGCAGTATGTCTGCCTGTCTCCACGCGCGGCCGGTAGCAGTGTCGCGCATGGGCTCTGTGCGTGGCTCCCAGTGTATCCCATTGTACGCCAACAACCATGACGTATCTGACGGGGATAGCACCCCGCTAAAATAGCACTGCCATACATACTCGGGAGATGGTATTATATTGGTCAGCGCCGCATTCGCCTGATATGCACCTTCGCGGAGCGCAACATTGACCGCGGAATCCCAGATATGACCAGCAAAATCCTTGAAACCGGCCACAACGGTAGTGTAGGCTTCCTGCGCCATCGTCTGTGAGTGTGGGTCTGCTGCTATCAGGCCGCGCGCCGTCAGGTATTCGGCAGCCGCTCTACCGAACGTCGCCGTCTGGGCACGATAGGCTACTGCTGACACGTCACTCCAGAATGGCATAGTTACCTCCCAGGCCAGCCTTGAAGATCCAGCGCCGTCGTCTCGCCGCCGACTGCTCCTCCAGCCTCAGCACCAAAAGGAGCCAGTCCGGATGGACCAGTCTGTGACTCGCGCCTGTTGCGCGAGCCCTCCAGGGTTACATCCGACAGGTAGTCGGCCAGCCATGCGCCATACCACGCTATCGCTGGTGGGTGCCAGCGGTCGGCCCCTTCGGCGAAGCGAAACACTGCCGGCTCGTCAAGGTCTACTGGCTGCTCGCGTGAGGCGCGCAGACAGTGACAGATTGCATTCACTGCCCATGCTATACACGGGTCGCAATTATCCGGCGGTGGCGGTGGCGGTGGTAGCGGCGCTGGCCTGGGCGCCGTAGGCGGCAGTGGTAGCGCTGGCCGCAATGAACTCGTAAGCTGGGACGCGCCGCCCGCTGCGGGCAATGTTGGGCCGCAACCGTATATTGGTCCGCTGTCCCCCTCTGCTATTTGCACCTGGCCCTGCCCTGGAGGGCAGGAGGATTGCAGCGTCGGCATGGTCGGCGACTGTGCAGGCGCAGGCTTTGGACAGCCGGAATTAGCTGCGGCTTGCGCCGTGGCCTTGTCGGCATAAGTGCCTAGTAGTGTGCTGTTTGGCGCATAAACTGGCTGAGGACCAGCCGGCACAATATAGCTCGCGTTCTCCTGTGCATCACACCATACCGACCAGTAGCCGCTACCGGCTATATTTGGTAGTCCAGGATTGGCACTTCCTCCCAGTCCAGGTCCAATTCCGCCGGTAGTAGTATCCGATGCAGCGCCAGGCATCGCCATTCCCGAAGCGCCTGTAGGTGCAAACGAAGTTCCGATAGCCGGATCCGGCGCTCCTTGCACCAGCTGCGAATCAAGGGGATATTGTCCCTGAACGGACTGGACTCCACTATCCCCACGAAATCCCTGCGACTGGAGACGCGCGAGGATCGCCGTCATCTCAGCCGCATTCTCCATTGATCTAGCGTGGGGAGCTTGCGCCATTTTCAGGACAGCTTTCCCCATGCGCTTTGCAGCTGCGCGTGTTCGCTCCAGCGCCGGGCCTGCAAGCTTGTTGACGACACCTTGCATCTCGGCTTCGTTTTTCTGTAGCCTATCAATCGTAGGTTGCACAAGGCGCGAGACTGCATCCGTCATCGCAGACTCGTTAGCGGCGAGCCTGTCATTTGATGCCGTCTGTTTTGCGGCGAATTGCTGTAGTTGCGCCAGCGTCATCCCGTCCATTTGTTGGTCCCCTGCGCGGCCGAATTGACTTCGCTAGGCATCCGTTGCGGGAAGAATTTTTCCATGAGCAACCTAGCCTGCGCCATAAGCGCATCGTTCCGTTGGGTTACCTCCGGCAAGGGCAGCCCAACCTCTTCACAGCATTGGGCTTCCGCTGCCGTCTGCGGACCGTCTTGCTGAAGCATGCGAATGAAAAATGCACAGTCCGCCTCATTCAACGGACATTTACCAGGCCACTGCATAGTTGACTCACTCCTTAAGCTCCCCACCCTCGTAGCTCGCTATAGCCAGTGCAAGGATGTAGGATAGTAGATTGCGCGATACGAACCCGCAGTCAGTTACGCTGACCCTAGGCGTCAGCGTGCCTTCTTTCCCCCACACGATAAACAGCGGCCTATAGTGCATATCGGAATACCTCTGCACTCCAGGGCCATGCAGCGTAAGGGTATCGCCGTCTAGTGTGATGGTATCCGACCCTGGCGTGCCGTTACCCCCGTCGTGCGTGTCGTCATATGGCACTGTATTCCTCCGCGCCGATAGCAGCGTCAAATGAGGATGCGGCTATTAACGCCGACACGTTAATCGTAACGGTATCTGCCGCGTTGAGCGCCATCTGTGCCGTCAGCTGCACCTGAGTAGTTCCAGACCATAGCACTACAGTTACGCCACCGACTGTAGCGCGTATCTGCACGGTAGGCGCCAGTGTAAAGTTGGCGACTGAAACAAACCGAAGCATTGCCTGCTTACCAGCAGGCACGGTATAGGTGAGCACCACGCCCGTCGCGGCGCCGGATAATGCGGCCCCCACAGTGGGGGCGCCGTTGCTTGCGTTGCCGAGCATCGTCCGTTGAGCCATGACCTATGACTCCTAATATTGGCCACTTCACCGCTGTGCGACGAAGTACTCATTTATACCCACGGTTCGCCCGGCTGCATCGGCAATCATTGATACCGTGCCACGCAGCAGATCGCCAACGTCTTCTCGGGTGAAAGTCCTGGGAGAAGTGCCCACCTGGATGGTTTCACCTTGATCGAGTACTGCCGCGCTGTTGAACACGATTGTCACCCTGCCAGCGCTTGGCGGACTGATCGTCAGTTTGCGCCGGTGGGCATTGGCGCCTAATACGGTCGAGGCTGTTGCCCCAACAGTGGCGAAGGTTTGGTTGCCGTCCACTGTTGTACCTACCTTTCTCCGAATAGATCGGGCCTGCGGTCATGTAGAAACCGTAGTATTGCACGATTGGATGGGATGCGGACTGGCTTCGAGGCGGCCGGTTGTATGTCAATGGGGGCATGCGGCTCGCTAGGTCCGGCCGCGTGGAACACGTCACGGTAGCCGTACATGGTGGGACTGCGCCGCAAAGATACGGTTATCACGGTTATTTTCCCTGTTCCGGCCCCACCGGGAACCCACGCAGACCACGCAGCGCATACGAGCGGGCCGTGCTGCGGGTAGTTAATCAGGAATTGCTGGCCCTGACCATTGGGCATATAGATGCCAGACGTATTTTTGCCGCTGGTCGTAATCGATACCGGCGAACCCGTGTTATCGGTCTGCGAGATTACCAGTATAACCCTCGTGGGGTCGATCTGACACAGCGACGTAACACCTGCTGCGGCCACTGTCACTACGGACTCAGCGGGCGCATCATACAGACCGTATTCATCTGCCGGGAAAATGTCTATCATGATGCGCCCAATGGAGTTACGCTGCGTTGCCAAGCACGGTCAGCGCGTTATTGAACACCGACCCGTAGCTATCGTTACCACCCAGGTATACCAGCTGTAGATTGCCGTTCCAGGCAACCGTACCTGCGGCCTGCCCGTACAAAGACGCGAACGGCAATTCCCAGGTATGGAATACGCCCCAGATGCCGAGCCACGTCGGCCCGAGTTTGTTGGGCACGTCACCCACTGCCTGATTGACCAGATCACCCGGAAACAGCTTGCGAGCCGATTTGTACAGTGGGTGACGGGGGAAATTTATCCGCCACGCCATGCAAGCCGCTGCCACTGCCTGACCCCCAATGACAGCGTAAACACCGCCACGCGGAAGTTGCTCAAATGTAAGCGCCGTGTCCGCGCCCCATCCTTGTGCTCCCTTGTTAAGTGTGGTGGTCGAGTTAACTGTGATTCTGCGCCCGACATAGGCTTCCCCTGTATTCATCATCGCGTTTAGCACGGGGAGCCAATCTTCCTCGTGCGTCTTGTGGTTCTCCGTGCCCACGAATACAGCCACGTCGAATTTCTCGCCGCCGACAGCTGAGTCGGCCGCATGCGCCTCGAAATCTTCCATCTGAGGAATGATGGGAGAGTAGTTGCGCATGTCGTCCACTTGGTAATTAGACGGTTGGTTAAGGCTTAGGTTGAGCGGCCAGCTGTTCCACAGGCCCAGCGCGTTGAGCGTGGGGCTGCGGAATTCGACCTGGGTTAGCGAGGCGCCGTGATTATACGCCGCCAGCATCTTGTAGCGCTCAACGAAACGATACCCGGTGTTGCCTTGGGCAAAGGCGCCGTCGGCGACCATTCCCATGCTGGTGCCAATCACGACGGCGCCAGCAGATGAAGTCGCGTAGGTTAACAGATGGTGCATTGACCCGTCCTCCATAGAGAGTCAGCCGCCGCATAAATCCGACAGCGAGCGGGGACAGAGAGAGAGAAAGTGCGGGGAGAAAGCCTCTCCCCGCGAATGGGAATCGGCTCAAATCTTGCCCTTGGCAGCCATCGCCAGGTTAACGGCGGCGAGCCATCGGC
>Ga0126381_100009178_pt1 | contig 11105 bp, 13 predicted proteins | sample PanSoiMetPlot_28_FD_96465 | JGI IMG/M metagenome (GOLD analysis project Ga0126381, IMG submission 96465) | Tropical forest soil microbial communities from Panama - MetaG Plot_28 | ecosystem: Environmental > Terrestrial > Soil > Tropical forest > Bulk soil | place: Panama | collected 2016-02-17
AGACAGGTGCCGACGCCTGCAGCGAGTACGGCGATCATGGTCATCTGGCGGGGGCGACCACGCCGAGCCGGCATACGGCAGTGGCAAGAGCCGCGACGCCAAGCACCTCGAGGAAGGCACCGGGGGGCATCTTTTCGCGGAGCGCTCGGGCTCGGCGTTGGATTTCGACGGGTCGGCAGCGAATCGTCTCTCGCGCGAAGGGTACGATGGCAGCATCCATTGGATTGAGTGCGGAGGACCCGAGGTGATCCAAGATCGTAGCGATCTCATCCGCGGAGAGTCCGTCTTCACGCAGCAGGCGTGAGGCCTCCTGCTCGGAGAACACGCACTCCAACCCGCGCGCGATCACTGCGAAGATCAGCGCCTTCGTCCGATGGGTGAGCAAAGGTGACGCCCACGCGTCGTCGAGCAGGCGACGGAGAGCCCGTGCGGCGGGAAGCCCATCGAGTGCGAGGACGAGATACGAATACGGGCCGCTGCGCATGTCTTCCGGCAGGGGCTCCACCTGCCCGCGCGCGAATCTCGAGCGCAGGAGTCGCCCTACCAAAGGCGCGAGGAAGGACAAGCTCCAGTGACTCGCGAATCGTTCGCCGCGCTCAGGGGGAATGGCCGGCAGCGTATGGATACGGTTGAAGTAGACATGCGCCGCCGCGAGGAACGCAAGCTCTCGGATGGCAGCCTCAGGCCACCCCGTGGCTCGGAGCCCATCCTTGTCGCCGTCGCACGCGAGGGGGCTGGCTCGGGAGATCGTCCGGGCGAATTCGAGCGCGACCCTTTCCCGGGGTGCAAGCCGTGCCTTGAGCAGATCGCCTTCGAGCTGTCGGATCCGGGCTTCCGATAGGCCCTGCAGGCGCATCAGCATGCGCTGGGTCGCATAACAGAACCGACACGAGTTGTCCTGGCTGACCACGAGACCAACGACGTCCGCCAGGGCAAGGTCCACATAGACAAGGCGCACACGGTAGCTGCTCATCGCCACGAGGGAACGGACGATCCACGGGGAGGCCGCGAAGTAAGGCACGCCGAAGGGCAGCCCGCCGAGTTCGCGTCGCACTCGGCGCTCGAGCGCCCGGTCGCGGTGGGGCTCGAGCAGGCACGCTTCCCATTCGACATCTTCGAGGAGCGTCACGGGATGGCCCCTCTCCCGCCAGGCCCGATCCGGAATCATCGTCGAAGCCCGTCGCGGACGGAGCTTGGCGCGGCTTCTGTTCACGGCCTTCCAATGGACCGAAACCTTAGCAACAACGCGATCTTGCACTAGGAGGGTTGCACCCTTCCATACCTCGCCTCATCCAAACCCGCGAGGGATGCGCTTGACCCCTGATCCAGCGTCGCTCCCTCGGCCCCCGCGTCGGCGAGAGAGCGCAGTTCCGTGACGGCTCGCGAGAGAACGGCGGCCAGCTCCCTCTGCAACCCGGGGGAGAGCTTCGAGATGCCCACACGATACTCGGTCGAGCGAGCGCGTCCGAGACGCTTGACCAGCCACCTTGCTTTGGAAGTGGCAGTGACCCTTCTCCTCCTCCGGTCGTCGGGGTCTTCCGTTCGTCGCACAAGTTGCAACTGAAACAAGCGATCGAGCATCTGGCTGACAGCAGACGCCGACATGTTCAAGGAACGGGCCAGCGCCGATGGAGTGCCCGCCTTGTGCTCGATCAGTCGCCTCAGCATCAGAACCTGCGGGAGCGTGACCGATCCTTCGTTCATGATGGCGAGCGTCTGGCCCTGTGGACCGTGAGAAACGTGGTTCACGAGCTCCTGCAGCAGGTCTCCGAGGTGCTCGGTCGGATGGGGCCCTCTGTTCATCCGGCCGCCACCTGAGGGCCACGCCAGACGAGCTTCGACATTTCGGGCGTGCATGCGGGAATCTCTTCTGCGTACCCAAAACAGGTGAGTTCGAGGTGATTCCCGAATGAATCGTTGAAGTACAAGGAGGCCCGTCCGGGCGGACCCAGCCGAAGGGGTCCATCCGTGGGTACACCCATTGCCTCAAGGCGTGCCCTCCACTTCCGCAGATCGCGGGCCCGCACCGTAAAGGCGTAGTGGGGGTGCGCCTGTGCGGGTGCAGCCTGCCCGAAGTTTTGAAGGAACAGATCGACCCGTGTAGAACCGCCGAGCAGAACGGAGATGTGGAATGCCCCTTGCGTCGAAAGATCTACGACCGTTCGCCCGACCTTCTTCAAGAACTCGTTGTCCACCCTCATCAAAAAGAGGTCCCGCCGAGGACTTGGCAGTAGAAGCGGTGTGCCTCGTCCAGGTCATGCACGGGAACGGTGACATGGTCGATCCCCAAGACGCGTGGCCGTCGGAGGCTCCCCAAGAGACGCGAGATGCGGGTCCAGAGCGCGCGAGACCGAAACCCGAACGCAACCATTCGGACGCGAATGGCCTGTGTCATGGGACCTCCGTTCCAGTTAGTTTATTTATATGAAACATTTAGCTATATTAAATATCTGAACCGCCTGTCAAGCGTGGAGCCGCTGGAAGTCGGTCGTGCCGCGGCGCATGGCGGCCGTGGTCCCGGGCTCGGGATACACTGCGCGAGCCAATCCGACCCAACCCCGGTGCGCAGGCGCGTGGCAGGAAGGAAAACCATGGGCAAACGGATCGACACCGCGGCGCTGGCGCCGGTGCTCGGGACACTTTACCCCGCGCCTTTCGATCTGCCGTGCCGGGCGCGGGAGCGCAGAAGGCTGGGGGATGCGGCGCACCTCAGCCAGTTCGGAGTGAACCTGCTGCGTCTGCCCGCGGGAGCCTGGTCAAGCCAGCGGCACTGGCATTCACGTTCGGACGAGTTCGTGTACGTGCTGGCGGGCGAAGTCGTACTTGTCACCGACGCCGGCGAGGAAGTCCTGCGGGCGGGGGATGCCGCCGGCTTCAAGGCAGGCGATGAGAATGGTCATTGCCTGCAGAACCAGTCGAACAAAAACGCGTTGGTGCTCGAGATCGGTACGCGTGTCGCAGACGATTCGGTTCGGTACTCGGACATCGACATGGTGGCGCCTGCCGGCGGGAAACCTGCTGTCTACACCCACCGGGACGGTACACCTTATACCGACATCAAACGCCGCGGTCCGGACCAATCCTAGCCTCTCGTGCTCGGCATCCGCGGTGAACGCCGGTTCGGTCCCGCCGCGTTCGCCGCACCCCCGACTCGCTGGATTCCGCCGGGGGAGGAGAGGCGCAGCAGAGGGAGCGAAAGGGCGACGGTTCGCCACGTCCTGTTCACCGGTCTCCTTCGAACGTCACCCTCGATCGTGAAGAAGTCGGGAATACTGCTTCCCGGCGTCCCAAGGGAGCGCCGGGTGGATCGCTCATCTGAAAGAATCTCGCGCCCTGACCCTGATTGTCGTACCCGACGACGATCGTTCACATCGCGACCTTGGCTAGCTCTAGGAGATAGTCGACCGGATCTCCAGCCCGATCAGTATTGGTCTGGAACGACACAGCAAGGCGAGATGCCGGAAAATACAGCATCGACCCTGTATAGCCCGGGAACCAGCCCGGGTGTCCGTACGCTTGGCCAAGGGGAGTGGCATAGACGAACACACCCATCCCATAGGCCTGGGCAAGCCTTCCATGAACAGGATTGAGGGAGCCCATCAGGGATTCCATGTAGTTCCACTTAAGTGCTCTTCCTTCGTAGAGCTGCTGGGCCCAGACTACGAGGTCGAGAGGGTTCGTTGCGAGCCCTCCACCCGTCCACTCGGTTTGAGGATTGAAGAGAAGCGCACCCCTCCCATCGGTGACCTTCCCCGGCAATGGGCTCAACCAGCGGTGGTAGCCCGATACCAGCCCAGCGATCTCCATGTGGTCCGCGGGTACGGTGAGGGTCAGCTGAAGTGGGCCCAGGATGCGTTGACCCAGGAGATCATAGTAGCTTCGGCCGGTTGCACGCTCGATGATCAGCCCAAGCAGGATGTACCCGGTGTCTGTGTAGTTGTAGCCGGCGCCTGCTGGGAACCGTGGTGCCTGGTCGAGGATGAGCGCGATCAGTTCCTGCGGAGAAAAGGCAGCACGCGGGTCACCGAAATAGCGCTTGCGAAGAATGGCACGGAGGAAGCGCGTCGTGAAAATGTGATTGGGGATACCGCTGCTGTGATTTAGAAGCATCCGCACCGTGATGTTATGGGCATTCGGAAGACGGTCGAACCATGGCTCGGTGCCGAGCCATTCCTCGATCTTCTGATCGAGCGAGAGATAACCGTCGTTGGCGAGGTCCAGGACGAGGGCGGCCACAAACGACTTGCCGATGCTTCCCGACAGGAATTTCGCATCAGGTGAAATTGGAATTTGGCGCTCTACGTCGGCGAAGCCGGCAGTCGCGACGGCGATCGGACAGTCACTCAGGCCAAACGCGGCGACCGCGCCAGGAAGAGCCTCATGCCGGGTGATCGCGGTAAGAGTGGCTTGGAATGAATCGAGCCGGGCTCTGTACGTGGAATTGTCGCAGGCTGAACCCTTGAAATCCGACAAGCATAAGGCGAGCGCCAGAGCGATCCGGGTCCGATTCATCGCCAAGGGCCAATCCCCACAGGTTGAACGCACGCAACGCCCAGTGTTGTCAATGAGGGCGTGGTGGTCAAGATTCTTGCCTTATCGCGATCTGCTCCTTGCATCGCCGGGACCGAGCAGTCGGGCGGGCATCCGAGGATTGAGCCGGGGCACGACCGCAGCGCTGCGGCCGAGTCGGGAGAATCTGTGGGCCACGACCAAGGAATCGACCGACTGCCGCTGGTGTCAGGGACGAGGCTGTAGCGGCGGGAGTCCCGTGCGTGCGCGGTACCACGTCGTGTCGTTCAGGTGGGGAAAGTCCTCGTTTGGCACAGATACCTCGAGAAAGCTACAAATTGGCTCCCAGCCATCGCCCGGCCGGTAGACGAGCAGTCTTGAGGCCGGAACCGCGTCGATTACGGCTTGGTTGTGTTGCTCGAAGATGCGCTTGGCATGGGCGCGGTCTGCGAGGTGCCCCCCGAACGTCTGCTCGAAGATCAGCGCATACACCATATCGTAGAAGTCGCCCAGAGACGCGGCGGCGCGTTCCGGGAGACCCTGCGTCAGCACCGGATAGATCGTGTTCATCACGCTGTCATACCAGCGGTCGGGGTCGCGCACCGACAGCAGGACCTTCGCATCGGGGTAGCGTTCGACCAACTCCCGCCAGAAGGCGGCTGCCGGCCAGTCGACGGTGGCCCGGTACCCGTGGAAGATCGCGTCCCAGTCGAGGGAGCCGCTCCGCGTTTTTTGGACCCACTGCCGCGCCCGCTCAGGTTCGGCGAGGATTTCCATCATGTGGTAACAGGGCCTATATCCGACGCGTTCAAGGGCCGCCTTCAGCGAGAGCGTTCCAGTGCGTCCCAGTCCCGCGCCGATCAGCTTGAGTGCCATTCAGGATCCTGTCCGCCCGAACGGAGGCGGATGGGCAAAATGATTTTCTTCGCTGCAAGCTTCATTCGCGGCCTACGAAAGCGTGCCTGGTGGGCGGTATGCCGGCCGATCGTCAGTCTCGTCGGGGTCATCCGCTATCGCCTAACGCCCGAGACGAATCCGCGTGATCTTCGTGCCCTGCAGTCCGATACCGGCCATCAGGCCCTCCTGCCCGAAGATGAAGGCGTAGACCCCCTTCTGAAGGGTCGTTGTCGACAGATTCTTGGCGAGGCCCTCGTCTACGATCACGATGTTGGGGCCGACGCCGAGTTCCCAGCCGTCGCTGCGATTGAGATAAGCGAGCGATTCGTCATCCATGAAGAAGAGCACGTAGCTGAAAGTCTCGATGCCTGCCTGGAACCCATAGGATCCCGCGACCGATCGGTAATACCCCACCGTTTTGCCTCGTTTGCGCAGCGCTCCGTCACCATATTGTCCAGCAACGATGAACCCGCCTTTTACGATCTCTGGGAAGATAAGGATCGCCCTTGCCTTCTCCCCGAGCGCGCGCGTGCCGGGCCATGTTGCATAGAGATGTTCCAGCGCTGCCGTCGCACCGTGGTCGACCTCCCAGGCGGTTGCGGCCTCCGAGGAACCCGCGTACAGCGCCAACCAGATCGCTGTGGCGCCTACTGCCAGTCGAAAACTTGTTCGCACTTGGATCTCCCTTGTCGAAGCACGGGTACAAAGCGAATGCGCGCTTCAATCTCTTCTAGCGCCAGGTAAGGGACATCCCCACCCCGCAGTGGGGCATGGAGCGACGTTTCCCATCTTGCTCCGGAAGTAGTCGCACCAGCGTCTGTCCAATTCGCCGTTCGTGGTGGGGTCGCATATCTGCTCGTGACATAGGTAGCACGGTCAGTTTACCCTTCGGTCGGAAGGGTATGTGGCGTTCACACTCACAATGATCTCGCTGGTCACCTGCTCTTTGGAGAGTGTTGCCGAGAGATGCTGCCGGGGCAAAGCATTCCAGACAGCGGACTGATTCTGCACCCATGGCGGCACGCGTGGAATCTCCCCCGGGGCAATTGACGTTCGGCATCGCACAGTTGCAAGCAGACCACGCGCCACGTACTCGATGAATCTCCGTGACCCTGTACTCCGTCGGCGTACTGGAGCATCGGATGCTGAGGGAGCTTCTTGGAGAACTGGAGGGTCAGTGCGCTCTACGCCTACAAGGTGCACCATCCGTGTGCTCACCTCTACAGCGAGCAAGCTCGGTCGCCTTCCCGCGTGATCCGCTCACGGCCGCCATCGGGGGCACATCATGCGCCCACCCTCGGCGGGCTGTGGAATCTCCGGCTCGGAGTGTCCAAAGGTCTTTCGGACTCGAAGAAGAAGAACCTCCTCAACCCCGAGAGCGTACAGTTTGGAGTGAGCAGGTGAGGCACCTGTAGCGAGGAAACAAGTGACGGTCCGCGCCAGGCGCACTCCCGCACTCAGTCGGTCCAAGGCTGATTCACACTTCGCAGCAAAGCGGACTGCCCGACAGCCAGGCCAGATTGTTTCGAGCGAGATCGTCGAGACGCGGAGCGGGGTGCCCTTCCTCCGGCGCCCGCCCAAACCACCCGTGCGACAAGGAGAGATCCAGTGCCCTTCACCAAAGTTGGAGATCAACAACTGCATGCCTTTCTCGCGCTGCTCGTAACCATCGTAGCCACCATCATGATCGTACCACTGTTCACACCCGACTCTGCCCATCTGACCATCGCGCGGTCTTTGACGGCGGCATGCCTCGTCTTCGCGCTTTGGGCAGCCGGGATTCGTCCACGAGCTCTTCTCTTATTCGTGCCGATCCTGATCGGCTACCTGGCAGCCCTCGAGATCGGCGGCCCGTTGCGTCCTCTAGCCACCACCGTTCGGATGGTCTTCTTCGGCTCCACCACCGTACTCATTGTCCGGCACGCCGTCCGCGCGCAGAAAGTCACGGCAGACACGATCGCCGGCGCGGCATGCGCATACCTTCTTACGGCACTTACCTGGTCCACCATGTACGAGCTTCTCGAGTCTCTTCGGCCTGGTTCGTTCGACATTCCCTCGACCTTGCTCCTTCCGCCCGCCCACGATCCGTCATTTGCCTTGGTGTACTTCAGCTTCACCACTCTCACGACGGTGGGCTACGGAGACATTCATCCACTGAACGCTGCTGCGGGAGGCCTTGCGATCGGCGAGGCCGTTGTCGGCCAGCTCTACGTAGCGATCATGATCGCTCGACTCGTCGGTCTCCAGCTGGTTCAAAGGCCGTAAGCTCATTTGGCACGTGTGGTAAGAAGAGTGGCTATCCTTTCCCCGGTGCGTTCAAGAAGGAGGAGATGGGCGCCCCCTTCGGACATCCGACCCTTGAACCGTGGTAATGTGTTGGTGCGGCGCCCGTCATCCGGCGGGGAGGCGGAGCAGATCGTGATCAAAACGCATGGGCTTACCCACATCAGCCTCTCGGTGGCGGACCCCGAGCGATCGCTGGAGTTCTACAGGAGGCTCTTCGGCGTGCGCGAGTACCATCGCGACGCCGACTGCATTCAAGCGCTAGGTCCTGGTCCGCACGATGTGATCGCCTTCGAGCGTCGGGAATTGCACGGCAGGCCCGGTGGAATCGACCACTTCGGATTTCGTCTCACAGATCCGTCCGATGTGGCGGAGGCGCTACGCGAAGCCAAGGCCGCCGGAGCGACGATCCTTCGCCAGGGCGAGTTTGCTGCGGGATCGCCCTTTCTCTACATCGCAGATCCCGACGGCTACACAATCGAGATCTGGTTTGAGTAGCTCCGCAAAGTAAGCTGACTACTGTCCCCTGACGTTGTGAAAAGGAGAAAAGCCCGTCCCGTCCTCCTGACTGCAGGAGAACGAGATGGGCGAAGGAGGGTGAGCCGCCTCAAAGCTTGCGACTCGATTCTAGTAGCCCACCGAAGGAACTACGTACACGGCTATGGCTCTGGCCTCCAAGTATGCCACCGGCATGTAATAGTAGCCCGCGTCACCAGCGCAATTGTCCCAGCTGTTCTTGATGATGAAGTAGCCTCCGCCGTTGGTCTGCTCCACCGTGGCGCCTCCTTCATGGGGTGCTTTGGCGCTTAGAATGGTTTTGGTGGCGCTATTGGTCGCCAGCAGAGTATTATCAATGTATCCGACGACGTGAACGGAGTGCGAGCCAGCATGGTTCGGACACGGCCCACTCGAAGGACACGGAATTGCGTCTGACGGATCATACGTAATATATCCATCCTTCCCGTTGAATTCAGGTGTAAGTACCAAGGCCAGAATGACTGCCTCGTTGGACATGAGGCTACTGATCATTTTTCCGACAGACATGGTCTTGTCATCGAAATGCCAGATTGAGTTGGCCCCGTTTGACGTATAGGGCGAGTTTTTCCCCGGAAGAACGGCTGGAGCGAACCCACACACGCTCGTCGCGGACGGCAGTCCAGATCCCGGCGGAAAGAGAGAAAACTCAAACGCACAAAATTCCGGCGCTTGAGAGGAGGCATCGGAACAGCCAGGCTCCGAGCCAGGATAAGGATAGGCAAAGGCAAGCTTCCCCTTTACGTAGTCGTCGCAAGAATGCACGAACAGCTCGCCCTTCACGGGCTGCGTCCTTCCATACGACGGGTTGTAGTCCCACTGATCCTCATAGGCGAACGTATAACCGTATGCGGCCGCATGCCCGAGGTCCGTCCGGGAATCTCCGCTGTCCCCGTAGGGCGCAGGACCCCATATGAGCTTCTCATGCTCCTGGAAGTCTTGCTCGGAAAGATTTACGTGCTTTCCCGTCTCGATCGCCACCATTTCTTCGACGGCTGAGGTTGCGGCGAAGATATGGCAGGTCCCTCGGCTGCCCTGCTTCTTTACGCAGGTGAGCATGTCCTTGTTCGGCCAGTCGAAATTGGCCAGGATGCCGAACGGGTAGGGTACGGCACATGCCGCGGTGTTCCTGGTTTGGTCTCCGTAGTTTGGATTGCCCGTCAGGGCCGAGTCGTTGCCGATATCTCCGCTGCACGACGCGAGGCCGCTGGAGAGAATGGGCGGTACGAGCTTGCCGAGGTTGACCGCGACAGAACCAAGCGCGTGGAGCGCAGCGTCGAGCTCACCGAGGGAAGCGTTCTGCAAGACAGCTGGGGTTGTCAGTGTGGAGGGGCGAGGCAGGTTCGTGCAAGGCGTGACGACGCCGACTGGAGAAGCCGTGCAATACTGGTCGTAGAGGGCAGCATACTGCGAATAGAATGATGTGTAGAGTCCGAGCTGTTGAACGGGATCGGATGCGGCTTGAATTGAATTGGCGGCATCCGCCAGGGTCGAGGCGTGTCCCATTGTCTCAACCGTCTCGAGGATACCTTCCCTGTTGAGGAACTGGATCTGGTAGTTTCCATCAGCGGTGGGGACGACGTCAGGATTGGTCGGAGTCCGTTCCACAAGCCTGGCGAAGCCCGGAAGGTTGGGGTTCTCCTGGATGAACTTTTGCACCACTGCCTGGTGGAGTGCTGCGGGATCGACGATCGTCAGCTGCCCAGACTGAGTCATCTGGTTGAATTGCGAGATGTCAATTGGCTGGATAGGGCTTTCCGCACTTGCTGCCGAGATCACCTGTGCGCGGGCCACCCTTGTCGAGGTTGCAAGGCAGAGGACAAGACCAAACAGGCGTGCTGCTCGGTTCATGGTTCTCATGACGCTTCTCCCATAGAAGTAAGTTGTTTGTGAAACGCACCAGCTCCCCACCGCTCCTTGGAGCACTCCGACAGCAATTGGGGGTGGGACGCGTCTGCGCCGACTGCAGTACCTGCTTCCTTTCCACTTCCAGAATGCGTTCTGACCAGGGCGTGAATTTGAGCCGGCACGACGGTTTCCTTTCGTGCGGCACACGATGGCACCGAGCAGCCAAACCGCGGGTAAATCCAAGGTAAATTGGGGTAAAGGAAGGTTAAGCGCGTCCTGCGATGTACACTCGCAGGCCCGTGTCTATCTGATTTCCGGCCGAGAGACTCCACCCCTGCCGAGGGTTGCGATGGCGGGCGAGGTTCGCGCGGCGCCAGCGGAGCGCTCCGTGGCCCGGCGCGTCGTGGGGCCGAGCTACTCCGATGGAGTGCCCCATCACGATGTGAACGGGTGAACGGTCAAGTCCTGAGCCGAGTGACCGCCGTACCTGAGCTCGGCAGAGCTTGTGCTTTCCCGATCAAGCAGATTCGCTGACCAGTCTCGTCACGCTTGGTCCCAAAGTCCGCAATTCCGTGCCAGATGGGCTCCCTACCGCGGAAGGATGCTTTGTCGGAGGGATGGAAACGTCGCGCACCTGCATGCGCAGCGAGCGAAGGCCAGGTGCGAAGAGGCCGGCCGGGTCCAAACCGCAACCCAGAGTAGGGCCGGCTCTCAGGCCTCTCGCACGAGGCGGGGCCCTCCTTCTCGCCCTTGACCTCCCGTGAGAGTGGGGAGCAGACTTGTCTGCCCACTCGAAGGGTATGGCGATCGCACCGGCTCAGTGCATGGAAAGGGCAGCGATGTCAGACCGAGCGGCTCCTCCCCACGGCGTGATGCAAGGCATGGGAGCGTATAACCGGCACGCCAAGCTTCAGGCCAGCGGGGTGTCTCGCGCAGCGACCTTCCTGGCGAGCGCGGCCGAGAGGGTTGTGGCGTCAGACGAGGAACCCATTGTCATCGTCGATTATGGATCGTCCCAAGGGAAGAACTCGCTC
>Ga0126381_100009179_pt1 | contig 11105 bp, 9 predicted proteins | sample PanSoiMetPlot_28_FD_96465 | JGI IMG/M metagenome (GOLD analysis project Ga0126381, IMG submission 96465) | Tropical forest soil microbial communities from Panama - MetaG Plot_28 | ecosystem: Environmental > Terrestrial > Soil > Tropical forest > Bulk soil | place: Panama | collected 2016-02-17
CAGGTCATGTTCAGAAAGAAGAACGACCAGGCCAGTGGGTGCGTCGCGCTCAAGACCGCGATGATCGGGTTGAAATTGGCGACGATGAGCGCACCGGTGCCGCCGAAGTAGATCGCCGCCGTCGGCCACCACACCTCGGCAAAGGTGTGTCCGAGCGGCACGCCGAGGCCTCCAGTCCAGATCTGATCGATGCGTTCTGTGATCTGCATGTTGGCGGAGAAGGCCACAGCGAGCAGGAGCGAGCCGACAAGTGTCCTGGTGTCGCCCCTGAAAAACGGACCTCGGGCCAGGCGTTCCTCGACTGTGAGGGCTGCCTCGGACCCGGCAGCTCCAACGGCCATAACGAACCTCCTTTCTTGGTAGAGGGTGCGCGTGTTCGACGCGCGCTGCTATGACAACATCAGCTCTTGCAGCCGTCTATGGCCTGAGACCCAGTATCTAGCCGCGAATGTTGGGTGATGGGCCAACTGCCGCCAGGTCCGCCACGTCCAGGACCCGGAGGGCCAGCTCGAGCGTCAGCCGGTCCTCATTGCGCCGGAGGTCCAGGCCGGCGAGCTCCTGCAGGCGTCCTAATCGATACTCGACCGTGTGTGGATGGACGCCGAGCGCGGCGGCGGTCGCCTTGGGCGAGGCTCCACAGTCCAGGTATGCACGGAAGGTGTTGAGCAGGGCGAACCCATGCTTCCGGTCGTTCTCGAAGACCGGCCCCAGAGTTCGCTTGCACAGCTCGACCGCCTCCGCACCTGAGGCGGCGCGCACGATCAGGCGGTACGCCCCCAGGCTGCGAACTCTGAACACCTCGTCGTGCTTTCCCAGGCGGTGGCGTATCTCGATTGCCAGCATCGCCTCCTGGTAGGCGGTGGCCAGCTGCGCCAATTCGGTGAGGTCGTCTTCCAGCGCGTAGACTGCCCGCCACTCGGGTGCCAGCCTGACAAGCCGGCCGGCAGCCGCCTCGAGCGCGCGCCACGTACGGTCCCCGCCTCTTTCCTGGGATGCGGCCGTGGACTCTATCACTACCACGTTGCCATCTCTCATGGTCAGCACCGCGGGCCGCTTCTCCCGCTCGATCGCCTCCTGCGTGATGGCGAGAAGGGTCCTCAGTACCCGCGCGCCGGCTTCCGGCTGGCCGTCGGCGTGGGCGCGCACCGTGCCCACGACGAGCCGGAAGGGCGGCTGCAGCTGGTTCAGCTCTGCGCCCACGCCGGTCGCTTCTCCGCTCAGCAGCTGGTCAAGCAGGTATCCACGGCGGTGAATCTCGCCCTCTTGCAGTGCACGCTCCCGGAGGAACTGCGCTGCGGCGATGAGCGCCGCCGAGTCCGCTGCCGCCTGATCGACCGAGTCCGGCCGGCGCCCCCGGGTGTCGGCCAGGATAAATCCCAGAATCTCAGGACCGGCTGAGACCGGACAGATGAGCAGGCTCCCGCCCGAGCTCGGTTGAACGAGCTGCTGGGCCCTTGTGCGGGCCGCCTGGGAAAGGCCCTGATGGAGATTCGCCCAGTCGGCGGCCCTGAGATCGCGCAGGGTTTCTGCCGTGATGGCCACGTCGCAGGCACTGATCCGGTACAGCGAATCGCAGAGGACCACCGACCCCTGCACGATCCGCGCCAGGCGCGTGGCGAGCGCCGAAAGGGGGAGGTCGTCGCGTACGACCGCCGCGAGTGAGTCCTGAACCTGGAGGCGCCGCTCCAGCTCGTCGCGCTGCGATCGGATCTCGGCGTTCAGTGCCTCCAGACGGACCCTGGATTCGTGCTCGGCAGCGTAGAGACGCGCGTTTACGATGGCGACGGCCGCGGCCTGAGCCAGGGCATCCAGCAGGCGCACGTCGAAGGGCTGGAAGACCTCCGCTTTGAAAAGGTTCTCGACCACCATGGCGCCCAGGGCTTCGCCCTTGTAGACGAGCGGGGCGCTCATGGCGCTTTGCGGGTAGTCGGTGCCGCCGCTGGCCTCGGTGAAGATGTCGAGGTTCGAGGGATCGGCCCGTCCCATGGCCGCGATCACGGCCGCCCGGTGGGGGTACATACGCGCCCGCCTGCTGGTGAAGGCCTGGCCCGACAGCCCCTCGCCTGGCCTGAGCACCAGGTCATAAACCCGGGGCCCGAAGCCGATCGCATGGTTCACCACCAGCCGCCGGCGCTCATGATCGTAGAGGAACAGGATTCCCGCCTCCGCCGCCGGGATGACGCGAATGGCACCCTCCAGGATGCGGTGGATCATGTCGTCGAGGTCCAGCTCGGCAGTGAGCGAGCGGCTGACTTCGATCAGCGTCACCAGGCGATCGAGTTCTGCCTTCGCCGCCCTCGTGACCGGGCTCGGCTTCATCACCGGGCTCGCCTTCCCCATCCCTTAGTCACCAAGATACCCGCTGGCGCGAGGACCCTGGGATCGAGCGCGACGCGGGACCTGTTAGGCTGGATATAACGCTTTCTAAGCGTTATACGTTCTAAAAGGAGCGCACGCATGGCTGCCCGGACCCCGACGGTCGTTCTCGAGCCCGCCGCACAGAAGCTAGTCGACGCGACCTCCGCACCCCCCTACCTGTACGAGCTGGAGCCGTCCGCAGCGCGGAAGGTCCTCGACGATCTCCAGGCCGCACCTATCGACAAGCCGGCCATCGACGAGGAGTGGATCACCGTGCCCGCCTCGGTCGGTGCCGTGAGGGTCCGCATCGTCAAGCCCCGGGGCACGACCGGCCCTCTGCCGGTCGTGGTGTACATGCACGGTGGTGGCTGGGTGCTGGGCAACGCCAAAACACACGACCGGCTCGTACGCGAGCTGGCAGTAGGCGCGCGAGCGGGCATCGCCTTCGTCGAGTACACACCGTCGCCGGAGGCGCACTATCCCGTCGCCATCGAGCAGGGCTACGCAACCGCGCAGTGGATCGTATGCAACGGCGTGTCTAGAGGGCTGGATGCGAGCCGTATGGCAGTCGCCGGTGAGTCGGTCGGCGGCAACATGACCGCCGCGCTTGCGCTCATGGCCAAGCAACGCGGAGACGTCAGGTTTGTGCACCTGTCGATGTACTACCCGGTTACGGACGCCGCTATGAACACCGGCTCCTATGACCAGTTCGCCGCCGGTACTACCTGAGTCGCAAGAACATGGAGTGGTTCTGGGACGCCTATACGACCGACCCCGGGCAGCGCGCCGAGATCACCGCTTCTCCCAACCGGGCAAGCATCGAGCAGCTCAGCGGACTGCCGCCGACCCTCCTGCTCGTCGACGAGGCCGACGTGCTCCGGGACGAGGGCGAAGCGTTCGCCTCGAAGCTGCGCCTCGCTGGGGTCCCGGTGACCACCGTGCGCTACGACGGGACCATCCACGACTTCATGATGCTCAACCCGCTCGCTGAGACCAGCGCCGCCCGTGCCGCCATCGCCCAGGCCGCCGCGACCCTGCGCACCGCCCTGGGAACCGGCCCCGGATGATGACCCCCTTGCCTCGTGGAGCTCAGAGGTGGCGTGCCAACCGCTTCACCCAGTCCAGCACCTCGTTCGCCCAGCCCAGACCCTTCACGTCGGCCGAGAGCGACTTCAGGGGATCGTAGATCAGCGTGTCCCGCGCGATCGCCCAGCTGAAGTCGATCTGGACGGGCCCGGTCCGTGGCGAGCCGTCGCCCCGACTGAAAACGACCCCGGCTGACTGCATGACGTTGACGAACTCCTGCGCCAGCACCGCGTATGCAATCGTCGTCGGGTGCACGCCGTCCAGCGAGAAGAGGCCGCCGGCCGTGCGGCCCTCTGGCCCGGAGACGAGGAAACGGGAGTCGGGCGGGGGGACGAGCGCGGCGAGCTCGGACGGCAGTCTGTAGGGCGTCCACCAGGACGGCCTCGCCGCGGGGTCGAGGAGGTACCGACGCGCAGCGATGCGGTCGAGCAACCCCGCCGTGTCGAGGATCAGCCAGTCCAGACCGTCGCGCCGGGCGGCCGCCACGGTCTCGACGATGGCGTCGTTGTACTGGTCGATCGCCGAGTCGATGGCTCTTGCCTGGTTGCCGGTCAGGTACGGGTCGACCGTTGCGTCGAAGCGGACGTCGTCAATCCATGGACGCGTGTAATAGGGGAAGTACCGCGAACCCGGCCGCATCTTGCCACCAACACCGCGCGCGATTGGCGCGATCGTGATGTGGGGCACCGTGCCCCAGATGACGTGCCTGGCGTTCACCTCGCGGACCTGCGCCGCCAGCTGTAGCAGCTCGGCCTCGAAGTGGCTCGGCCGCCAGACGTTGTAGAGGCCCTTTCTTGCCGGATCGTCGTAGCCTTCGTCGCTCCAGCGAAGCTCCAGCTCCAACACCGTCCCGAGGGCGTTGTTGGCACCGATGAAGATGATCAAGGAGTCGATCCCGCCGTCCTCGCCGTGGGCCCTCGCGGCCTCCACCGCTGTGAGCGCGCGTCGAGTGGCAGGATCGCGCGCTGACTCCAGCACGTAGAGCGCCATCAGCGGCCCGGAGTTCTGGACCAGCGGGTGCAGGAGCGAGTCCTTCCGCGGGGTCATCGCGGCCCGCTCGGTGTCGGCGGTGCACGCCATCAGATCCCGGATGTCGAAGCCGGCTACCGCCAGGTTGTGCATGATCCCATCTGACTGCGGCACGCGCGAGCCGCGCCCCTCTTCCCAGTACTCGCGGAGCTGGTCCAGCAGGTGGTGGACCACGAACACCGCCGGCGCCAGCTCCCACCAGTCCAGAGTGGCCCCAAATCGGTGCTCGAGCTCGCGGGCCAGATACTCCAGGTTCAGCGGCAGGCCGCCGAAGGCTCTGTACTCCGGGTGCCGGAAGGAGTCGTACCAGCCCAGTTCGCGCGCAATAAGAGCGGGATAGGAGATGTCCGTGTTGAAGATCGCGCCGCTCTGGAAGCCATGGCTCAGCGAGTCGCCGAGCACGACGAGGCGGTGTCTGGCAGGCTCTGCCGGGGGGAGCCGGACCGGGATGCCGAGCGTCGAGTCGGTGACCGGCTGTCGTGCTTCGAGCCGGATCACCACCTCCGCCGGCGTGCCGGGATCGCGCAGCTCATCCGGAACCGGCTGGGGCAACGTCGACTCAAGCTCCCCGTCCACCTGTACGCGTCATTGTGTCACTCTGAACGGCCCCCCCCAAACGGACGATCTGAAATCAGGCATTTGGAAGTCGCGCCGGCCTCACATCGGCAGCTAGTGTTGACGAAGGTGCACTGACAAACAGCGTACTTTCCCGTGCTCTCTTCGAGCGACGGTTGGCGAGGCTGATGCGGAAGGTTGAGATCAGGGCTGGGAGGGCTACGAACGGCGTTGTCAAGGACCTGCGGATGGCCAGAGCGCCCGAAGGTCTGGGGCTCGAGGACCTGGCCGCGCTGGTCACGGCCACGGCAGATGGAATCACGGTCCTGGACAGCGATCGTCGCGTCGTGTATGCCAACCCGGCCGCTTGCAAGCTGCTCGGATACTCCCTGGAGCAGCTGATGGGTCTCGACGGTCTCATGCTCGTCCCGGAAAGTGAGCGCCAGACAGCAATGGCCGTCCTTGCAAATGCTGGCCGAGGCCAACCACAGGCCGTTGCGGGCGCCGCGTGGCGGTCCGACGGTTCAGAGCTGGAGGTCGAGGTGACGACCAGCACACTGGAGCTCCGGAGCAACCGGTACATCCTCGTCGCCTCGCGAGACGTGACGGAACGGCGCCGGCAGGCTAGGCAGGCGGCCGCTCTGGCCCAGGCGGCCGCGAGCGTCGTGCTGGGCGACTCGATCGAAGCGACCGTGGAGGCCATCGCCGAATGCGCTCTCCGGGGCACGCGGGCTCTCGCCGCATGGGTCATGCTCGACAGCAAAGACCACGTCGGCGCCTGGCTGGGCGCCGCCGGCGTGCCAGACGGGTTCCGGGAACACTTCAGAGCCAAAGCCTGCGAACGCATCCGCTCCATCTTCAGGCAGGCCTTGACAGCGCAGCGGACTGTCATTTACGCGGACGCGCGGCAGCAGGTGGAGGATGAGCTCGAGCCGAAGTGCCAGTCAGGTCCCCTGATGGCTCTCCCGTGGCAAGCCTGCGCCTTCGTGCCACTCGCCTATCGGGGCGCGATCGTCGGCATGTTGGTCGCGGTCTACCGGGAAGGGGAGATGCCGAACGAGGCCGAAACGACTTTCCTTGCGGCGCTTGCAGACCAGGCCGCGACGGCTACGGCAAACGCACAGCTGATGACGGCCGCGCGTGAGAAGGTCGCGTTCGAGGAACGGCAGCGATTGGCGCGGGAGCTGCACGACTCCGTGTCTCAGTCGCTGTATGGGATCCACGTCGCAGCAGGGATGGCCAGGGCGCGGCTCGAGAAGGACCCGGCCGCGGCCGCCGAGCCCATCGACCACGTCATGGAGCTGGCCGACGCGGGCCAGGCCGAGATGCGGGCGCTGATCTTCGAGCTGCGCGCCGACTCGCTGGAGACCGAGGGCCTGGTGACAAACCTCGACACGCACATAAAGGCGGTCCGGGCCCGAAACGGCATTGCTGGTCAGACCATCGTCCCGGACGAACCGGGCGCACCGATCGAGGTGAAGCACGCGCTGTACCGAATCGCACAGGAAGCGCTGCGCAACACGGTCAAGCACGCCCGTGCCCGGCGCGTCGACGTTCGCCTGGAGACGCGGCCCAGCTCGGTCGTATTGGAGATCGCCGACGACGGTGTCGGCTTTGACCCCAATGGGCGCTTCCCAGGACACCTGGGTCTGCGCTCGATGCGCGAGCGGGCGCTTGCGGTGGGCGGCTCGCTGGAAGTCTCCAGCTCTTACGGCCGGGGCACCCGAATCGTCGTCAGCGTTCCCTCGGCGCCGACGAACCATCTCGGCGACGCAAAGCCTCTGACCCTCCCATGGCCGGCTGGGGCGCACCGTGCCCTGGCTCCTTGATGCTCCTGGACGGCAGCGCCCAGGGCGCCAAGGCTTAGGGCTCAGCTAGATCCGAGGCGCGGCGGCCATCTGAGCTGGGGCCGCCCGTCACTCGAGGCCGACGCAGGTGCGGAACTTTGTGCTGTGCTCGGATCTCGTGTCTCTTTCGCCTCGCGCCAGTCGTCATTCGGGTGACGAGACCGCGTGGACCGATACCTCGCGGCCGCAGGCCGAGGCACCTTACCGCCAGAGGCAGAGGAGACACCATGGCAAATCCAGTTGTTTGGTTCGAGGTCACCGGCAAAGACGGCCAGGCCCTCCGGAAGTTCTACAGGGAGCTCTTCGGCTGGAAAATCGGCGCCCGCGATCCCGCCTCCTGGTTCGACTACGGATTGGTCGAACCCGGTTACGGCGGCCTGCCCGGTGGCATCGGCTCGAGTGCGGACGGTGGCAGCGGTCACGCCACCTTTTACGTGGAGGTCGACGACCCCATTGCATTCCTCACCCGGGCCGAGAGTCTCGGTGCCACCCCGGTCATGCCCGTGACGGAGATCCCCAGCCTGAATCTCAGATTCGCCACCTTCGCCGACCCTGACGGCAACATCGTCGGTCTCTCCAACAATGCGGCAGTTGGTGGTCGCGGAGATGCTGGGACGAATCCTGTCCTGTTCTTCGAGGTCATGGGCCGGGATCCAGGGGGCCTGCGCAGGTTCTACTCCGAGCTCTTCGGCTGGACGGTGACCGAGGCAGCCGCCTTTGGCTACTGGACGATCGAAACGGGCGGAGAAGGCGTACTGGGTGGGATCGGCCCGGTTGAAGCCGCGGGTCAGAAGAGTAGCCCGGGGTTCGCCACGTTCAAGGTCGATGTTGAAGACCCGCAGGCAGTTCTCGAACGAGGCGAACTGCTGGGAGGCAAGACCGTACTGCCTGTTACGGAAATCCCCGGTACGACGTTCAAGATCGCCTACTTCAGCGATCCAGACGGTCACGTCATCGGCCTTACAAAGGGCATGGGCGTCAGGCCTTGAAGCCGATCCGCACGGCGGTCTCATCAGGCCGGCTCCGGGCTGTACAGGCGCCGCTCGAGAAGGGCTCGCTCAGCAGTGTTGTCGGTAAGGGCGAGTGCGCGCAACTGCGCTTCACGGGCCTGGTCGCGCCGGCCGAGCGCGGACAACATCTGCGCACGCACGGCGTGGAAGAGATGGTAGCCATCAAGATCCACAGCGAGCGCGTCCAGGTCTCGCAAGGCGGTCTGGGCGCCGTCGACCTGCCAGACTGCGATCGCCCGGTTGAGGCGCACGATGGGTGACGGCGCGAGCGTCAGGAGCATGTCGTAGAGAACGATGATCTGGGCCCAATCGGTTCCGTCGATGCTGGGGGCCTCCGCGTGGCAGGCAGCGATGGCTGCCTCCAGTTGGTACGGTCCCGGCCTGGCCTGGCGAGCCGCACGTTCGATCAGACCGACTGCCTCAGCGATCAGCGATCGATCCCAGCGCGCGCGATCCTGGTCGGCCAGCAGCACCATCTGGCCCGCGTTGTCGAATCGCGACTGCCCCCGGGCCAGATGCAGCTTCATCAGCGCCAGCAGCCCCATCGGCTCAGGCTCATTCGGCAGCAGCCCGCACACCAACGCCGCCAGCCAGGCAGCCTCCTCGGCGAGGTTGCGATGCGTGGGCACGCCAGCCCTCGTGGCAAGAAACCCCTCGTTGAACACCAGGTAGAGGACGTCGAGGACTACGGCGAGCCGGTCTCCCAGCTCCTCCTCTGGCGGGATGCGGTAAGGGATGCCGGCGGCGGCCACCTTGCGTTTGGCTCGCACCAGCCGCTGAGCGATGCTTGCCTCGGGCGCCACAAAGGCGCGGGCGATCTCTGCGGTGGTGAAGCCGGCCACCGCCCTCAGGGTGAGCCCGACCTGAGCTTCGCGGGACAGCGCCGGATGGCAGCAGGCGAGGATCAGCCGCAGCCGGTCGTCCTGTTCCCTGTCGTCCCGCTGCTCAACCATGACGCCGGCGAGCTTCTCGCGGTATCGCCGATCGCGGTCGAGCCTGTTCAGGGCCCGGCGCGTGGCGACCGTGGTGAGGCAGGCGGTGGGGCGTTTCGGCACGCCGTCGCGAGGCCATGTCTCGAGTGCCGCGACCAGGGCGTCCTGGACGCAGTCCTCGGCCAGATCGAAGTCATGGAAGCGCCGGATCAGGGCCGCGGTGACACGTGCAGCCTCCTCCCGAAAGACGTCGGTCACGGCGGCCGCGACGTGAGCGGCGCCGCCAGACACCCGCCTCAGCGCTGCACGACGGCGGGGCGGATCTCGACCGCACCGCCCCCCGGCCACGACTTTGCCATGGCCAGGGCCTCGTCCAGGTCGGCGGCCTCGACCTCGGTGTACCCGCCGACAAGCTCCTTTCCCTCGATGAATGGGCCGTCCTTCACAATCGGGCGGCCGCCCTGGAACGAGACCGTCGTCGCAGTCTCTGGTCCCTGCAGCTGGTTCCCATGGCCCAGCCGCCCGTGGTGCTCGGCGAACCACCGGCCGACCTGGGCGTACCGCTCACGGAGCTCGTCGGGCGTCAGTGCGTCGAATGCCGCCTGGTCGGCCGCTGTCCCACAGAACAGAAACACGTACTTCATCTGTTCGCCTCCTGCCGTTATGACAAACGACGACCCCAACCATTCGACAACGACGGCCCGTTCGTCCATTCAGACGATCAGATCAGGCGCGCGAGCGAGCTCGCGAGGGTTCTGAAGGCCCAGGGCCGGCAGGTCGACTCGCCGGCCGCTTGGCCCTGCTGCGCGTCACCGGCGGCTGCTTCACCCCGGCTGCCGGCGCCGGCGCCGGCTCTGCCTGTGCCCGGGCGGCCACAAGCAGGTCAGTCATCCCTGACTCGATGCCTCGCTTCAGGATCTCGAGATCGGGCACCGAATCGTAGTCACCCGTGAGCCCGAAGTTGAGTGCACCGAGATACGAGAAGATCGCGATCGCGATCCGCACGGTCCCCGCGATCGGGACGTATGGATATGCATACAGCAACTGCCTGCCCGCCGCATAGAGCGGGAACTGGGGTCCGGGGACATTGGTGGTAACGGTCTGGACCAGCCGCTGTTCGGAACGTATCGCGAGCCGGGCGCCGAGTGCAAGCAGCAAGGGCGGGGCAAAGCCGGAGAGCTGCGTCAGGACGTCGCCGGCAACGGCCTGACCAGAGCGCTTGAACACCTCCATCTGTTTCTTGATGTCGTTCAGGCACTCAACCGGGTCGTCGATCCCAACCGGGAGTCCCGGAAAGAGGCCAGAAACGCGATTGTTGTAGAGACCCTTCTCGCTGTCCCGGCGGACCGAGACGGGTACCAGCGTCCGGACGATCCTGCCGTCGACACCAACCCCACGCTGAAGAAGGAGGTCGCGGAAGCCCCTGGTGATGGCGCAGAGCACCACGTCGTTGACGGTGCCCCCGAGGGCGCTCCGTATCTCCTTCACCTCTGCCAGGCTGGCGGTCGCCCAGCTCCATCGGCGGTGCGGGCCGATGGGTCCGTTGAGCGATGCAACTCCGGGATTGATCCAGCTGCGCAGGGAGTGAACAAGATTCCAGACGTCGGTGAGGTTGGCGATGCCCAATCCGCTCGCAAAGACGGCGCGGGCCACGACGGGCAGTCCCCTCACCCGGTTGAGGGGGTCCTGGATCGCGTCCGCCGCAGCATCCGCAAGAAGGTGAAGATCGCTGGGCTCCTTGGCGGGCAGCCAGTCGCGCGGGTGGGCCGGCGCCGGCTGCGGCTCACGATCGAGGAGGACTGTCAGGAGGTCGGTGCCCGACACGCCATCCACCATGCAGTGGTGGACCTTTGAGATCAGCGCCCACCGCCCGGCTTCGAGGCCCTCCACCATCCACAGCTCCCAGAGCGGCTTGCCTCTGTCCAGGTTCTGGGCGAAAACCCTGCCGGCCAGATTCCTGAGCTCTTCGGCCGAGCCAGGCTGGGGTGTCGCCGTTCGCCGTATGTGATACAGGATCTGGAAGTGGGCATCGTCGACCCATACCGGGCGGCCGAGGTCCATCGGAACGAAACGGACTCGCTGGCGGTAGCGCGGGACCAGTGGCAGTTTGGCCGCCACGGTTCGAACGAAGTCCCCGTAGGTCGGCGGCGGCCCCTCGAAGACTGAGACGTTTCCGATGTGCATCGGATTCCTGTCGTCTTCGATTGCCAGGAACATCGCGTCCTGGGGACTCATCCGGTCCACGTTCGGAGTCTAGGAGGCTGTGGAGGAATGGCGCCGAGAAATCG
>Ga0126381_100009180_pt1 | contig 11104 bp, 10 predicted proteins | sample PanSoiMetPlot_28_FD_96465 | JGI IMG/M metagenome (GOLD analysis project Ga0126381, IMG submission 96465) | Tropical forest soil microbial communities from Panama - MetaG Plot_28 | ecosystem: Environmental > Terrestrial > Soil > Tropical forest > Bulk soil | place: Panama | collected 2016-02-17
CCGGCCCGCCCGGCCCTGTGGCCCGCCGCGCTCGCCCTGGGCGTGGCCTGCGCCATGAAGTACACCGCCTGGCCCGCCCTGGCCGTACTGGCCGTCATGCTCACCGCCCGGGACGGGGCCCGCGCCGCCGCCCGGTTCGCGGCCATCGCCGTCGCCACCGCGGCCGCGCTCAGCGCCGCGCTCGCCCCCGCCGCCTTGACCGCCCCCGCCGCGCTGATCCACAACACCGTGCTGTTCCCCCTGGGCCTGACTCAGGCCCGCTCCCCCGCCCAGAGCCCGCTGCCCGGCCACATCCTGGCCACCCTCGGACCGGCCGGCCACCTGGCCGCCCTCGCCCTGCTGATCACCGCCGGCCTGGCCGTCGCGGCCTGGATGGTCATCCGGCCTCCGGCCGGCACCCGGACCGCGGCCCTCCGCCTGGCGCTGGCCCTGGGCCTGATGTTCGCCCTGTCCCCCGCCACCCGGTTCGGCTACTTCGCCTACCCCGCCGCCCTGTGCGGCTGGATCGTGCTCAGCCGCCCGGAAGAGGCGGCCGAGAAGATCACTCGGATTCGGCTGCCTGCTTGAGCGCGGCCAGGGTGGCCGGGATACCGGTGCGAGCGGCTTCCGCGCGGTTGGCGATCTGAGCCTGCGCATCGGCCTCGAACCGCTCCTCGAACCGGGCGATGCCCGCGGGAAGGAACTCCCACGACTCGGTGACCCGGGTCCCCCCGTCGACCGGGGCAAACGTGTAGCCCCAGCGCACCCACGCGCCGCCGACCAGGAAGGCAAACTCCCGGCCCGGCTCGGCCACCACGACCTCGGAGCGGGTCTCCCAGGTTCGCCCCGGCACCTCGTTGCGGCCGGTGAACCAGGCGCCCGTCCGCGGCGCGGCCCCGTCATCCCACCAGCAGGCCCGGCAGACCGGGCTCCACTCGCCCATCCGGGTGACGTCCGAGACCATGTCGTACAGCGCGTCCGGGGAACGCGCGATCACGATCGACTCTGAGTAGCTGAGACTGGGCATCCCCACGACAAGTCAGTATCCCTGATCGCCCACGGCCGCGGGACAGCTCCTGGGTTCAGTGGCCGACGGATGGATCAACCTGATCGACATGACTACGGCCAGCGGCCGGAAGGCGGCGTGTGACAACGCTAGTGCCGCCGAATGGGAGCGGGGCATGGCAAGCGAGCGTCGGCGTGAAACACTGGCCGAGCTGCACGAGCAAGGCCGCTGGCCGGGAGGCCTCGTGCCCTACGGCATGCGCGCCGAAGAGCGCGAGGACGGTTTCTACCTAGTGGTAGATGAGAGAGGTACGGCCGACGTCGCTATCCAGATGGCAGACATGGCGATAGCTGGTAAGACTAATGCGGCGATTCGGCGTTGGCTGAATGCTAACGGGCATCCTAACTCGCGTGGCAATGCATGGTCCGTCGAGCGCGTGCGGCTTGTGCTCCATTCGGAAGCTATGGCCGATGTGCTGGGCGAGGAAAAGCACGCAGAGCTACGCGCGGCGCTTCGTTCGCGCCGGCCGAAGCGCGGACAATGGACTAGCGGCCAGCACTGGCTATTGCACGTTGCCTACTGCGGGCAGTGCGAGACCCCGCTGTATGCGGCACTCAGGCGCAACCGCGCATACAAAGGCTATTACCGCTGCCTGTCGTGCGGCATGGTGGCGCGGATAACTCCACTAGAGGACGGTATCGAGGCAGGTCTACAGGAGATTTGGCAGGACAAGCCTTATCAGGTTCGCAAGCTGGTGCCGGGCGATGACCACACGAAAGAGATTATGCATCTAGAGAGCCAGCTAGGGAAGGTGCGCGATATCGAGTTTATCGACACGTCCGAGCTAGAGGCAGAAATCGCACGGCTACGCGCGGCGCCTCACGCGCCTGACACGGTAGAGCTGGTCACGACAGACGAAACGATAGCTAAGCATTGGGATAACCTGGACGGTCCCGCCGAGCGTAATCGTTTCCTTCGTGATCGAGATGTGCGCTACCGCGTGACGCCTGACGGCTTCGAGCCGTGGAACATTCCGCAAGAGTGGATGCCGCGTCACTGCGTCTCAGATAGGGGCGGCGCCTGATGCCGACCTGTCCCGTATCTATGAGGCGGCGGAATGGGCGGCGACCAGTACGAGCGCGTCGAGGATGCGCCACCAGTCCGGCTCGGTGAGGTCCTTGTCCATCGCGTGCGCCAGTGCCGCCAGGGCGGCCACGAGCCGGGCCGAGAACTCGGCGGCATTAACGTCGAGCGTGGCGGTCATGGCCTTGACTGCCTGCCGGAACCTGGCCGTGCGCCCGAGCCGGACCAGCGAGGCGGGCACCGCTGGTGATGCAGGCCCGGTGGCCTGCTGGTTGTCCTCGTCCGGCACGAGCGTGATGATCAGGCGCATGCCCAGGGCTTCGGCGAGCCGGGCCAGTGCGGCCGTGGTCGGGTTGCCCCGGCCATTCTCCAGGTTGGCGACGTAGGGGACCGAAAGGCCCGCGTCGGTAGCCACCGATGCCACGGTCCGGCCCGCCGCGGTCCGCCGGGCCCGCAGCTGGTGGCCGATCGCTGACTGCTCCACCCCGCGCGCTCCTGTCTTGACAAGCTAACAATCCAAATGCCTATTCTCAGAGAATAGCAGCGGAGGGAGGCAGCGCGGTGCTCCAGGCCCTGCGGATACCGGATTTCCGGCGGCTGTGGGCGGGCAGCCTGATCAGCTCGCTCGGCTCATGGCTGCTGGTGCTGGCCGTCCCGGCGCACATCCTCATGGCCACCGGCTCACTACGCGACACCGGGCTCGCTCTGGCCGCCGAATACCTGCCGCTACTGCTGCTCGGTCCGGTCGCGGGCGTCGTCGCGGACCGGTGCGACCGGCGGCGCCTGATCATTACGGCGAACTTGTCCTGCGCGGGCGCGGTGGCCGTGATGCTGGCCGGCACCAGCCCGGGCCGGTACTGGGTGCTGTATGCCGCCCTGGTCGCCGAGAACTGCGGCGCCGTGCTGTACGCAGCTGCCCTGCAGGCGCACACGCCCGCTATCGTCGGCACCGGCCCCCTGCTCAGCAGCGCCAACGCGCTGAACTCGCTCAGCAGCGGCACCGTCCGGCTGATCGGCGGCCCGGCCGGCGCGATCCTCCTCACCGCCTGCGGCATCAAGTGGCTGATCTGCGCGGATGTCCTGAGCTACCTGGTGTCCGCCGCCGCCGTGTTCCTGACCTCCCGGACCGGCGGCCAGCACCCGTACTGCAAGACCACGATCAGCGGCGTGGCCCGCGACCTCATCCACGGAATCCACGTGCTGCGCGCACAGCCCCTCGCGAGGACGCTGCTTCCGGTCACGGTCATCTTCCTGACCGCCAACGCATCGCTCAGCGCCGTGCTCATTCCCCTCGGCATCCAGCGGCTAGGCGGCAGCGAGCACACCGGATACCTGCTGTCCAGCCTGGGCGCGGGTTTCCTGATCGGCGCCCCGGTCATCCGCCCGCTCCTGGACCGGGCCCAGACCCGCAACCTGCTGACCGCCAGCCTGACCGCCACCGCCGCCGCGTACTTCCTGCTCTTCACCTCAACATCGCTCGCCACCGCGCTGCCCGCCGCGGCCACCGTCGGCCTGTCCGGCTCCATGTCACTGGTGATTCCGCAGACCGCCATGCAGCGGGTCATCCCCAACACGGCACTCGGCCGGGTTAGCGCCGTCTTCCTCACCTGCGAGGCAGCAGCCACCCTGACCGGCGCCGTGGCCGGGCCCTTCCTGGCCCAGGCCGCACATCTGATCGCGGTAGCCACCGCCGCCAGCATCGGCACCCTATTCGCCGCAACACTGGCCTACCTCATCGTGCCGCGCGGGCGGTCAGGACCGGGGCCGGCGAGCCTGGTCGTCTTGCATCAGCCCGCCCAGTTCCAGCGCGGTACCGGCGGTCAGGACCTCGGCCGGGGGGTCGTGCCGCCGGGCGGCTGCTGGAATCCGAGGGGCTGGTGCACCGGGTCCCTGGCCTGGGTTACTACGTCTCAGAGCGCCAGTGACCCAAGCGACTTACCCGTCCCAGGTGCCGGTGACCGGCTGGTGGTCGGCCAGGACCTCGGTACGGTCGAGCCGCAGGGCCTCGATCACCGGCGCGTCGCTCAGCACGAAGAGCTGCGCGGTCTCGACGGCCTCGTGGTCCACCGCGCACCAGCTCGGGATGGCCAGGGTGTCGCCCCGCCCCCAGCTGAAGGTCATCCCGTCGATGACGGTCCGCCCGCGGCCGGAAAAGACCACGATGACGCTGCTGCCCACGGTCCGCGTGGTCGGGGTCCGCAGCCCGGCCGCGAGCTGCCGCATCGCGCAGCGCATGGTCGGCACGGCGTCGCCGCCGTGGACCGGATCGACGAAGCGCAGCTCGGCGTCGCCGCTCCCGGTGGCCGCGGACACGTCGGCCAGGCCGCGCGCGGTGTGCTCCCACCGGTAGACCATGAGCGGCGAATGCCGGTCGGTATCCGGCCGGACGCTGGGCAGCAGCCCCGGGTGGGCGTACAGGGCGGCGCTGCGCGACTCGACCGGCGGGCCCGCGGTGTCGAGGTACTCGGCGCCCGCGGGCTCGAAGAAGCCTGCGTCCAGGACGTTCACCAGCGGCAGGTCGAGCCCGTCGAACCAGACCATCGGCTCGTCGGCGCCGCTGTGATGCTCGTGCCAGGTCATGCTCGGCGTCAGCACGAGGTCGCCGGGGGACATCGGACACGGCTCGCCGTTCACCGTGGTCCAGACGCCGCGGCCCTGCAGGACGAACCGGATGGCCGACGCCGTGTGCCGGTGCGCGGGCGCGCTCTCCTGCGCGTTGAGGTACTGCATGGCCCCCCACAAGGTGGGGGTGGCGAACGGTAGCCCGCCCAGCCCGGGGTTGGCCAGCGCCAGGACCCGCCGCTCGCCGCCGCGGCCCACCGGGACGGTCTCCCCGGCCTCGGCCGCGAGGGGCAGCACGGTATCCCACCGCCACAGCCATGGCACCGCCCGGGGAGCGGGCTGACCCGGCATCAGGTCGGTGACCTGGGTCCACAGCGCCTGGATGTTCACCTTGTCCATGGCGGCGTACAACTCCGCCCGCCGGGCGTCCTGGTCCTGCTCCGGCCCGGCCGCTGGCCGGGCCTGTTCCGCTGCGTCTCGCGATGTCATGGCGGTTCCTTCGGCCGGATCTGTGCTACTCATCCTAGATGTGGCGTATTGGCGCGGACCAGACGCGTTGTTAGCGTCAGGGAGGGCGGGCGATGGCGACGACGAGGAGCAGCATGACGGGCACCGAGGCCAGCCAGACGGCCGCCCGGGTCGCCGAGCGAGACCTCACCGTGCACGAAACCCGCATCCGGATGCTGAGCGCGGGGGCCGGTGACCCGTTCCTGTACCTGCACGACTCCGGTGACCTCGGCCGGTGGGCTCCGTGGCTGTCCGGGCTGGCCGGGCGCTACACGGTCTGGCGGCCGGATCACCCGGGCTTCAACGCCAGCGCAGACGGCGCGGACATCGACAGCGTTCACGAACTCGCCTTCTTCTATCTTGACCTGCTGGACGAGCTCGGCCTGGACCGCGTCATCCTGGCCGGCGCCGGGCTGGGCGGCTGGCTGGCCGCCGATCTGGCCACGATCGAGCCGGAGCGGGTGAGCAGGCTGATCCTGGCGGGCGCCCGCGGGATCCGCACCGATGAGCGCGTCCCCGACATCTTCCTGCTCAGCGCGGCGGAACTGGCCGAGCTGACCTACCACACGGATGGGGCCAGGTCGGCCGCCCGGGAGCAGGCCGAGCAGCTGGCCGACGACCCGGGCCGCTTCGAGCGGTACCTGCGCAACCGCAGCGCCACCGCGCACCTCGGCTGGAACCCGTACCTGCACGACCCCAAGCTGCCCCGGCGGCTGCACCGGGCCACCGCGCCGACGCTGATCCTGTGGGGCGCGCAGGACCGGCTGCTGCCGGTCCGCCACGCCCGCCGCTGGGCCGAGCTGCTGCCCCGCACCCACGTCACGGTCATCAACGACGCCGGCCACCTCCCGCTCGCCGAGCAGCCCGGCGCGTCGCTCCAGGCCATCCGGAACTTCTGCGGGGAGAGCTGATCCGTGCAATTCTTCGGCTTCCACCTGATGCCCTACCCGTACCTCACCGACGAGCACCGCGGCCGCCCCGACTCCTCCTGGATCACGCTGAGCAACCAGAACTTCGACCCGCGGCGGGGCCACGAGCTGTACCAGCGCTACCTGAGAGAACTGGTCCTGTACGACGAGGTCGGGTTCGACGGCGTCTGCGTCAACGAGCACCACCAGACCGCGTACGGCCTCATGCCCGCTCCCGACGTCGTGGCCGCGGTGCTGATCCCGCAGACCAGGGGAAAGATCGCCGTCCTCGGCAACGCGATCTCGCTGCGCGACCACCCGCTGCGGGTGGCCGAGGAGATCGCCATGCTGGACGTCATCTCCGGCGGCCGGATCATATCCGGTTTCGTGCGCGGCATCGGCGCCGAGTACCAGACGTTCCAGCTGGATCCCACCCAGTCACGGGGCCGGTTCCACGAGGCGCACGACCTGATCGTCGAGGCCTGGACCCGGCCCGGTCCGTTCGAGTGGTACGGCCGCCACTTCAAGCTCAGGTACGTCAACCCGTGGCCGCGCCCGCTGCAGCAGCCGCACCCGCCGGTCTGGAGCCCGTCCCAGGGCAGCGCCGAGACGGTCGGCTGGGCCGCCCGCCACCGGTACACCTACCTGCAGACCTACAGCGACATCGCCACGCTCCGGCGCGCGTTCACCGAGTACCGGGAGGCGGCCGGGCGGCACGGCTACACGGCCGCGCCCGCCCAGCTCGGCTGGGCCGCGCCGGTCTACCTGGCCGACACCGACGAGCAGGCCCGCCGGGAGGCGGCGCCGCACCTCGACTACCTGTTCAACACGCTGCTGCGGATGCCGAGGGACATGTTCTTCCCGCCCGGCTACCTGACCATGGCGTCCGCGCCCCGCGTGCTCGGCGCCAAGCGGGGCCTCGGCGAGGGCCAGAACGACCTGGCGGACCTGATCGAGCGCGGATATGCGCTGGTGGGCTCGCCGGCCACGATCCGGCAGCAGATCGAGCAGTATGCCAGCGAGCTCGGGTTCGGGATCTTCTGCGGCATCTGCCAGTTCGGCAGCCTCGGCCACGAGGAGTTCGAGCGCAGCGTCCGGCTGTTCGCCGACGGCGTGATCCCCGCCCTGCGCCCGGCCGGGGACGGCCGGGCATGAGGCTCGCTCTGTTCGACGACTTCCGCCTGGGCGTGGTCACCGGAGACCAGCTCGTGGACGTCACCGGCGCGCTGCCCGCGCACGACCCCGACCCGGTCACCGCGGGCTGGTGGCGAGCCCTGTGCCGGGACTTCCCGGCCCTGCGCGCCGGCCTGCAGGCGGCCGCGGACGCGGGCCCGGCCCGGCCGCTGGCGCAGGTGCGGCTGCGGGCCCCGGCCCTCAATCCCTCGAAGGTCATCGCGTGCGCCAGCAACTACCGCGACCACGTCACGGAGATGCACGCGGTGCAGCAGCGCACGCTCGGGCGCGTCGAGGACTGGATGATGAACTTCGACGTCTTCCTCAAGGCGCCGTCGGCGATCAGCGGGCCGGCCGACGACATCGTGCTGCCCCGCGAGGTGCTGGACGCGGGCCAGGAGATCCACCACGAGGCCGAGCTGGTCCTCGTGATCGGGACGGGCGGCAAGGACATCCCCGAGGATGAGGCGGCCGGCCACATCCTCGGTTTTACCGCCGGGCTCGACATCACCGTGCGCGGCGCGGCCGACCGGTCCCGGCGCAAGAGCTATGACACGTTCGCGCCGCTCGGGCCGTGGATCACGACCGCGGACGAGACGGGCGACCCGGCCGGCCTGGAGATTGACCTGGTCCGGAACGGCGATGATCGCCGCCAGCACTCCTGCGCCCGCGACATGATCACGCCGGTCCCCGCCATCGTCTGCTACGCGTCGCGGATCATGACCCTGCTGCCCGGTGACCTGATCTTCACCGGCGCGCCGCCGGGCGTGGGCCCGATCCGCCCCGGAGACGTGCTGGCCACCCGGATCAGCCGGATCGGCTCGATGAAGATTGGAGTGCGCTGATGGACGCCGCCGCGGCCGAACTGGTCACGACCCTCGCCGACGAGGGGGTGCAGCACCTGTTCATCAATCCCGGCACCGACACCGCCCCGGTCCAGGAGGCGCTGGCCGCGGCCCGTAAGGACGGGGCGCCGAGCCCTCGAGCGGTGCTGTGCACGCACGAGTTCGTGGCGCTGTCGGCGGCCATGGGCCACTACTTCGCCAGCGGCACCCCGCAGGCGGTCATGGTGCACGTCGACGCCGGCACCCTCAACCTGGGCGGAGCGCTGCACAACGCCCAGCGCAACCGCGTGCCCGCGGTCATCTTCGCCGGCCGCTCGCCGTACTCCACGTCGCCCGGCATCCCCGGTCACCGGGACACCTACATCCACTGGCAGCAGGAACAGCTCGACCAGCAGGCCGTGGTCCGGGCCTTCGGCAAGTGGACCATGGAGGTGCCCCGGGGTCGGGACCTGGGCCGGATCGTCCGGCGGGCCTACCAGGTGGCCCGGGCCGATCCCCGGGGTCTGGCCTACGTCATGCTGCCGCGCGAGGCGCTCATGGAGCCGGGCGCCGGGCTGGCCCGGCGGCTGCCGCCGCCGCGGCCCGCGGCCCCCGACCCGGGCGCCCTGGCCGAGGCCACGCAGCGCCTGGCGGGCGCCGACCGCCCGGTGATCGTCACCAGCCGGACCGGGACCCGGCCGGACGCCGTGGCCTGCCTGGTCGACGTGGCCGAGATACTCGGCTGCCCGGTCATCGACCAGCGCGACCGGCTCAGCTTCCCGCCCGGCCACCCGCTGTACGCGGGCGAGGCCGGCGAGGTGCTGCGGGACGCGGACGTGGTCCTGATCCTGGATACCGAGGTGCCGTGGATTCCCGCGCACGTGGCGCCGCCGCCGGACGCGACCGTGCTGCAGATCGACATCGACCCGGTGAAGGCCAGCATGCCGACGTGGACCTACCCGGTCGATCTGTCCCTCACCGCCGACACCGCCGTGGCGCTGCCGATGCTCGCCGAGGAACTGCGCCGGCTCGTCACGCCGGCGCGGGCCGAGCGCTGGACCGAGCGGCGCGAGCAGGTCGCCGCCCGCCTGGCGGACCTGCGCCGGCAGCGGGAAGCGCTCGCCCGGTCGGCGGAGCCCGGCGCCGCGCCCGACGTGATGCTGCACGCGCTCAACCAGGTGCTGCCGCCCGACGCGATCGTGCTGGAGGAGGCGGTGACCAACCGCCCCGCCGTGCTCCGGCAGATCGTCCGCGAGCCCGGTTCTTACTTCGCCACCGGGTCCCCGGCCCTCGGCTGGGCGGTCGCCGGGGCCATGGGGGTGAAGCTGGCCCGGCCGCAGGCGCCGGTCGTCGCGATCTGCGGCGACGGGGCGTTCAGCTTCAGCGTCCCCACCTCCGCCATCTGGTCCGCGCAGCGGGCCGGCGCCCCGTTCGTGGCCGTCATCCTGAACAACCGCGCCTACCGGGCGTCGAAGCTGCCGGTGCAGCGCTTGTACCCGGGCGGCGCCGCCGACGCCGAGGGCAGCTTCCCCGAGACCGACCTGGATCCCGCGCCGAGTTACACCGATCTCGCCCGGGCCTACGGCGGCGACGGCCGGGTGGTGCGCAGCCCCGGGGAGCTCCCGGCGGCGCTGGATTACTGCCTCGGCCTGGGAGCCGATGGCCGCTGCGGCGTCATCGACATCCAGCTCCCCGCCTGCTGACCGCGCGCCAGCCCGCGGCTACCTGGCCTGTTCGTCGTCGGCGAGCAGCGCGCTGTCATAGTGGATCCGCTCGCGCGGCAGGCCGGACCGGGCCAGGGCCCGGATGGTATCGCGGACCATGCCGGGCGGGCCCGCGACGTACGCTTCGCACTCCGGGTGCGGCATATGCCGGGTGGCTACCCGGCCCACGTTGCCCTGCATGCCGTCGAAGGCCAGGTCATCCGAGGTCACCGGCGTGAGCTGGAGGCCCCGGTAGGCGTCGGCCAGGTGCCACAGGTCCGGCAGGTCGTAGAGCTCGTTGCGGGTCCTGGCGCCGTAGAACAGGTAGATCTGCCGCGGGCAGGCGCTGGACTCCCTGACCGCCTGCTCGATGATGGCCTTGATCGGCGACAGGCCGGTGCCGCCAGCGATGCAGAGCAGATCCCTGTCCCCGGCCGGGCGCAGCGTCATCGTGCCCAGCGCGGGGCCGAGGATGAGCTCGTCCCCTGGCGAGGAGTGGTAGACCAGCGCGTTGCTGACCCAGCCGCCAGGGATGGCCTTGACGTGGAAGGTCATCAGGCCGTCCTCGCGCGGCCGGCAGGAGACCGAGTAGGGCCGCCAGACCCGCGGCCAGCGCGGAGTCTGCACGGTGACGTGCTGGCCGGGCTCATAGGGCAGCGGCTGGTCCGGAGCCACGGTGAGGATGGAGATCCCTGGCTTGCGCTGCTCGTTGAGCACGATCTCGGCGGTCCAGAACGGGGGCGCGGCCGCGCTCTCCTCTTCGGCCGCGCTGATCATCAGCGACGACGCCGCAGCGTAGGCCTGCGCCCACGCCTCCTCGGCGGCCGGGGTGAACGTCGGCCCGGCGTAGGCACGCAGCGTGGCCAGGAGCGCCTCCCCGACCGCCTCGTACATCTCGGGCTGCACCGAGTACTTGCGGTGGTCCCGGCCGAGTTGGGTGAGGTAGGCCGCCAGCTCCTCCGGAGTGCTCAGGCTCTCCACGATCCGGCCGAGCGCCCGGAACAGCCGGTCCCGCTGCTCGCTCATCGCGGGCGGGAACAGCTCGCGCAGCTCCGGGTGCCGGACGAACAGCCAGCCGTAGAAATAGGAGGCCGCCTCTTCCCCGGCGGCTTTCACGATCGCGAACGTATCCCGCACCGCCGCGATCACGAGGTCGGCGGACGCCGCCGGGCTCGGGTCGGCCTCGGCTGGCTCGGGGTCGGGCCGCGCCGGTCCGGGGTCCGACCCGGACGGCTCGGGATCCGGCCGCGCCGGACCGGGCGACGACCCGGACGGCTCGGGATCCGGCCGCACCGGACCGGGCGACGACCCGGACGGCTCGGGATCCGGCCGCACCGGACCGGGCGACGACCCGGACGG
>Ga0126381_100009181_pt1 | contig 11102 bp, 14 predicted proteins | sample PanSoiMetPlot_28_FD_96465 | JGI IMG/M metagenome (GOLD analysis project Ga0126381, IMG submission 96465) | Tropical forest soil microbial communities from Panama - MetaG Plot_28 | ecosystem: Environmental > Terrestrial > Soil > Tropical forest > Bulk soil | place: Panama | collected 2016-02-17
CAAGAATCAGATCTCCATGATGACGGGCAGGACGAACGGCCGCCGACCCGAACGTTTGCGGAAGAAGCGGCGCAGCTCCACGCGAACCTTTTCCTTGATCAGCCCCTGGTCGGTGCGCTCTTCGAGGCTCGCCTGATCGATCACATCGCCGAGCACGCGAGCGCCGTCGGCAAGAAGCGCGTCGGCGTCCTCCATCACGAAGCCGCGCGCGATGATGTCGGGCACGCCTTCGAGCGCACCCGTCTGCTTGTTGATGGCGACGACCGGCACGACGAGCCCTTCCTCCGCGAGATGCCGCCGGTCGCGCAGTACCTCGTCGCCGACTTCGCCGGTGCGCGTGTCGTCGATCAGCACGCGGCCGACCGGCGCCTTGCCCGCGATCCGTGCACCGTCGGCGTCGAAGTGAATCACGTCGCCGTTCTCGACGAGCAGGGTTTCCGGTTTCGGATCGCGGCCGGCGAAGACACGCTGCGCGATGCGCGCGTGCTGTGACAGCTGTCGAAACTCGCCGTGCACCGGCACGAAGTAGCGGGGGCGGACGAGCGAGAGCATCAGCTTCAACTCCTCCTCGCTCCCGTGTCCCGACACGTGGACGTGCTTGATCCCTTCGTGGATGACGTCGGCGCCGCGGCGCGCCAGGTGGTTGATGACGCGACCGATGGCTTTCTCGTTACCTGGAATCGAGCGCGCGGAGATCACGACCGTGTCTTGATCGCCGATCTTGACGTGCCGGTGATCGTCGATCGCGATGCGCGACAACGCCGCCTGCGGCTCACCCTGCGAACCGGTCGCGATGCAGAGCACGTCCTGCGAGGGGTAGCCGGGGACGTCCGAGTCGCGTATCTGGATGCCGGCCGGGATGCGCAGATAACCAAGCTTCTGCGCGATGACGGAGTTCTCGATCATCCCGCGGCCGACGAACGCGACCTTGCGGTCGAATTCGGCGGCGAGGTCGACGAGAATCTGCATCCGGTAGATGCTCGATGCGAAGGCAGCGACCACCAGCTTGCCGGTCGCGCTGGTGAAGATCTCCTCGAACGCATCCACGACTTCGCGTTCGGATCCCGTGAAGCCGCGGCGATCGATGTTCGTGCTGTCGGCGAAGAGCGCGAGCACCCCTTCGCTGCCGAGCTGCGCGAAGCGGTGCACGTCGAAGTGCTCGCCGTCGATCGGCGTTTGATCGATCTTGAAGTCGCCGCTGTGCACGATGGTGCCGACCGGCGTGCGAATGGCGAGCGCGACGCAGTCGGGCATGCTATGCGTCACGCGAATGAATTCGATCTCGAAAGGACCGATCGTCACGCGCTCGTGCGGGCGGACCGGTACGAGGGGCAAGCCGTCGAGGTCGTGTTCTTGCAGCTTGGGCTCGACGAGCGCCAGCGTCAGCGGCGTCGCGTAGATCGGTCCGTCGACGAGCGGCGCTACGTGCGGCACCGCGCCGATGTGATCCTCGTGACCGTGCGTCAGGACGAGCGCGGCGGCGCGCCCTTTCTGCTGCAGATACGTCAGATCCGGAATGATGCGATCCACGCCGAGCAGTTCGGGGTCCGGAAACATCACGCCCGCGTCGACGACGATGGTGGTGTCGTCCCACGAGAGCGCAAGCATGTTCATGCCGAACTCGCCGAGTCCGCCGAGCGGTACGACTTCGAGCATTCGGGAAAACAGCAAACGCTTTCGCCGGGACACACTCCGGGCGGAGACGTTCCATCGACGAAAGGAACCGCCATAGCGGCTCGTTCAGGCTGCTGGGCGCGCCTGAGAAAACGGGGCGGGATGACTGAGCCGTAAGTGTAACACAGCTCAGACCTTATTACTCAGGAGCTTTGCGAGATCGGCGTAGTCGGCAATCGACAGCGTCTCCGCCCGGCGCCGCAGGTCGACCGGGAGAAGGTTCGAGAGCATCTTGCGCCGCTGGCTGAAGGCCGTCTTCACAATGCGCTGGAACGCTGCTTCGTCGGCGACCGGGGGATCCGGTTCGTGAAATCGCAGGCTTACGACCGTGGACTGGACCTTTGGTGGCGGACGAAACGCCCCTGGCGGCAGCGACAGCAGGCGTGCGACACCAGCGCGATGGCGGATCAGGACCGTCAGGATCCCGTAGTCGCGCGACCCGGGCTCGGCGAGGAGACGGTTGGCGACTTCGCGTTGGAGCATCAGCGTCGCATCGGAGATCGGCAGGCCGCGACGCGACCAGTCGACGAGCTGGAACATGATGGGTGAGGCCACGTTGTAGGGGAGATTCCCTGCGATGCGCAAGACAGAGGGCAGAGGCTCGAGGGCAGGGGACACCGCGTCGAGGAAGTCTCCTTCGACGATCTCCACGTTGCCTGGCATCGTCGCGCGGAGACTGGCCGCGAGATCGCGATCGATTTCGTAGGCGACGACCCGCTTCACGCGCTCGGCAAGCGGACCGGTCAGCGCGCCGCGGCCCGGGCCGATTTCGATGAACGTTTCATCCGGTTGCGGGTTGATGACGCCGACGACTTTTCGCACCCACGCCGGTTCGAGGAAGTGCTGACCGAACCGCTTACGCGCGATCGTCATCGTCCTCGCCGCGCCAGTACCGTTCTTCGATCTCTTCGATCTGCTCCTCGCTCATGCCGAAGTAGTGGCCGATCTCGTGGATCAACGTCTCGCCGATCGCCACGACGAGATCGTCCTCGTCCTCGGCAGCGCGTTCGTGCGGACCTTGAAAAATGAGAACTCGATCGGGAAGGGCATTGCCGTAGCCCCACGAGCGTTCGGTGAGCGGCACGCCTTGATACAAGCCAAGGAGAGTATCGGGCGGCTCGATTCCCATTTCGGCGAGCACCGCCGGGGATGGCTCGTCCTCGACAACGATCGCGATGTTCTGCATCGCTTTCCGAAAGCGGCGCGGAATCGAGGCGAGCGCGTCAGCGACGTGCCGCTCGAACTCGTTTCGGTCCACCGGATTTCTTTGGCTTCCCGTCGCGCGCGCGGGTGACGACGAGCCGGTAGTAGTCGCACTCATCCCGCGCGGCGCATTGATCGCAGAGCGGCTTCGGGCGGCAGATCCGACGGCCGTGAAGAATCAGCGTATCGGATGTGCGCGTCCACCGCTCCTTCGGCACGGCGGCGCACAGCTGCTGCTCGACGAGGACCGGATCGTCGCCCTCGGCGATGCCGAGGCGATTCGACACGCGCAGGACGTGACGATCGACCGGCAGACCGGGCACGCCGAGCGCATGGCCGAGGACCACATTTGCGGTCTTCCGTCCGACACCGGGAAGCTCGACGAGTGCTTCCATGCTGGCCGGTACCTCGCCACCATGCTCGGCGACGAGCTGCTGCGCCATACCGAGAAGCGACCTGGACTTCGCGCGATAGAAGCCCGTGGATCGGATCAGCGGTTCCAGCTTCGCCGGCGTCGCTTTCGCGAGTGCGCGTGCGTCAGGGTATTTCTTGAACAGCGTTGGCGTGACGATGTTGACGCGCGCGTCGGTCGATTGGGCGGAAAGGATCGTGGCAACGAGCAGCTCGAACGCGTTGCGATGATGGAGTTCCGTATCCGCGTCAGGATGCTGCGCCTCGAGCTTATCGAGGATCTCGCGCGTCTCCCGGGCGGTCTTCAATGGACGGGCCCCGTGCCCTTGTTCCACCCGACGTTCGTGTACGACTCGCTGAACACGCGCCAGTGTTCCTGCAGCGCGGCGATCAGGTTCGGCACGAATTGCACTGGCACGACGACCTTCATTCGCACCGGAGCGCGCACCACGTGTTCCGACTCGGCTTCCTTGATCTCTTTCTCCGAGAGCGGCATCACCTCGCAGAAGGTGAGGGTGAAGTCGAATGGCGTGTGCGCAATGGAACAGAAGTTCGAGTACGTCCGGGGACTCGTGTTCGCATCGTCGGGCACGATAGTGAAGTTGATCTGTTTGGGCTGCGTCGGCTGGTCAGACATGACCAGAGTCTAATACTTCCGCATCACCCCCACGACGACGCCCTGGATTTGGACCTGGTCGGGATCCGCGAAGATCGGCTGCATCGCGGCGTTCGCCGGCTGCAGACGGATCTTGCCGCCCGGATCGCGATAGAACTTCTTCAGCGTGACGTCCGATCCACGCAGCAGCGCAATGACCATCTCGCCGTTGTCGGCGCTCTTGCGATCCTCGACGACGACGAAGTCGCCGTCGCGGATCTGTTCGTCGATCATCGAGTCTCCGCGGACTCGCAGCACGTAGGTGTCCTTCTTCCCGACGAAATCCTCGGGCACGGCGATCGTTTCGTTCGAGGCGACGGCTTCGATCGGAAGGCCCGCTGCGACGAAGCCGAGCAGCGGCAGTTCCACGGCGCGTCCGCCCGCGCGCGTCGGCACCATCTCGACCGATCGGCTGCGATTCCACGCGCGCTTGATGAAGCCCTTCTCCTGCAGGTTCGTCAGGTGTTTGTGGACGGTCGCGAGCGAAGAAAGGCCGAAGCGGCGGCCGATCTCTTCAAGACTCGGCGCGTAACCGTGTTGCGCGATGAATTCGTTCAGGTAGTCGAGGATTTCGCGCTGACGCTTCGTCAATGGGAGCATCGTGACCTCGGCGGTAGTTGTAGCAAAAATAAAGCGAAAGGTCAAACGAGTAGTACGATGCCGCCGGATGCGGATTCCGCTGCGGTTTCCGTCGGCAGACAAACGATTCGACGTCGTCGGTTTCGGTGAAAACAGTCTCGACTTCCTGACGGTCGTAGCCGAGTTCCCGCAGCCCGACAGCAAGCAACGCCTGCAACGCTTCGCGCGGATGGCGGGAGGACAGGTCGCCACGGCGATGGCGGCTGCCGCGCGGCTGGGGTGTCGTGCGCGTTACGTCGGCTCATTCGGTGATGACGACCTCGGATCGACCGCTCGCGAGAATCTGATCCGCGAAGGCGTCGACCTCAGTGCCGCTCGAAGCGTGCCCGGCGCGACGAATCGATTCGCAATCGTGCTCGTCGACGCGCGGTCGGGCCAGCGGACGGTCCTGTGGGATTCGCACCCCATGCTGACGATGACCACGGCAGACGTGCCGCAGGACGCGGTAGCCTCCGGGCGCATGCTGCTGGTCGACGCCACCGAGACGGTGGCTGCGGCGCACGCCGCGAAGTGCGCGCGGGAGGCTGGCGTTCCCACGATGGTCGACGTCGACAAAGTTCGCCCTGGTGTCACGGATCTGCTGGAGCAGATCGACGCGATCATCGCGGCTGAGGAGTTTCCGACCGCGCTGACCGGGCACGACGATCTCGGCCGCGCGCTGCAGACGCTTGGACGCGAGTTCGGTGCCACACTGGTCACTGCGACGCTTGGAGCGGAGGGGACGCTCACCTGGTGTCAGGGGCGCGAAATTCGCACGCGTGCGTTTCCGATCGACTGTGTCGACAGCACCGGCGCCGGCGATGTATTTCGCGGCGCGTTCGCCGCGGCATGCCTGCGATTGGCTGACACCAACGGAGAGCTCGAAGATGTGCTCACCTATGCCAACGGCGCGGCCGCGCTGAATTGCCGGGCGCTCGGGGCTCAGGGGGCGCTCCCGACTGCGGCGGAGGTCGACCGGCTTTTACTTTCCGCTTCGCCGCGGGTCTAAGAGCTTGAAGGGCAATGTCATCATCCCTGGCATGGTCGCTGCCTGGCTGGCCAGCGCTCTCGATGACGGAGACTGAGACGCGGTCGCTGGCGCAGCTGAACGACTCGGCGCTTGTCGCCGAATGTCTCGCCGGCACGCCAGGCGCGTTCGATCTCATCGTCGAGCGGTACCGACGGCCGATTTACCAGGTTTGCTATCGCTTCGTCGGCAATCATGAAGACGCGAGCGATCTGTCGCAGGACGTGTTTCTCCGCGCCTACCGCGGCCTCAAGAATTTTCGCGGACAGGCGGCACTGTCGACGTGGCTGTACCGGATTGGCGTGAACGTCTGCCTGAACCGGGTGAGCACGAAGAAGCCGCTCGACAGCACGACCAACGAACCGATCGAAACGCAGAATCTGATCGACGCGACGAACGACTCGCCGGCCGAGCGCCTGATGCGCGAGGAGCAGAGCGCTCGTGTGCGTGCGGCGATCGCGCGCCTGCCAGACAAGCAGCGCGCGACTTTGATTCTGCGGACATATCACGAGCTGTCGCACCAGGAGATCGCGGACATCCTGGGCAGCTCGGTCGGTGCGGTGAAGGCGAATTTCTTTCACGCGCTCGCGAACTTGAAGAAGATTCTCGATGCATCTCACGCCTGAAGACCTGATCGACATCGCGGAAGGTGAGCGGACGGAAGCGTCGGCGCCGCACCTGGCGTCGTGCGCGGAGTGCCGGCGGCAGCTGGTCGATTTGCGCGCGGTGATGTCGACAGCGGCGGACGTCGAGGTCCCCGAGCCGTCACCGCTGTCCTGGGATCATCTGTCGGCGCGCGTGAACGACGCGATTGCCGAAGAGCCCGCACCGGCTGGTTGGAACTGGTGGCTCCGGGCTGCGCTGCCATTCGCGCTGGCGACGGCCGCAGCGGTCGTGATCGCGCTCGTCGCGACGACGCGGCTCATTGCGCCGCACGTGGAGCCGCCGCCGACCGATGCGTTCGTGGCGGTTCCACCTCCGTCGGCCCGTGACACGCTCGCGCCCGATGTCGCCGATCCATCGCTCGCCTTCGTCGCCGAGCTGACGCAGGACCTCGGTTGGGAAGAGACGCGCGAAGCGGGTCTCGCGCCGCGCGGCAGCGCGGAGCACGCGGTCACGCATCTTTCGGAGGACGAATTGCGGCAACTGCGCGACTTGCTGAAGGAAGCGATGGCCAAGAGCAGTGACTGAGGCCATAATGCGCGCCGTGCGACACTCATCACAGCGGACACAACGGACGCGACGCTGGCTTGGCTTTGTGTCCGCTGCGCTTTGCGTCCTTGGTGTTCTTGGTGGTGATCGTGTTTGGGCAGCGCAGGAACCGGTCACGCCGGGTGAAATCCAGCGCATGTTCGACTCGTACGCGCTGATGCAGGCGCAGGATCAGCTGAAGATCAGCGACGAGCAGTTTCCGCAGTTCCTCGCGCGCTTCAAGGCCCTCCAGGATGCCCGGCGCCGATCGTTGCAGGACCGCACGCGCATCGTCCAGGAGCTGCGAGTGCTGGTCAACGCGCCTCAGCCAGACGAGGCGCAGATGAAAGACAAGCTGAAGGCGCTTGCCGACGTCGATGCCCGCGCGGCCGACGAAGTGAAGAAGGCGCAGGACGCCGTCGATCAGGTGCTCGACGTCCGGCAGCAGGCCAAGTTCCGCGTATTCGAGGAAAACATGGAACGGCGCAAGCTCGAGCTCGTCACGCGGGCACGTCAAGCGAACAAAAAGCAGCAATAATAAGTGCGTGGTGCGCGCGAGGTGCGTCGTGCTTGCTGCGCTCGGTGTCGCGCTCGCGACCGTGGTGTCGGGCGCCGCGAGTAAGCGCGAATCCGAGCTGCTGAAGCAGAAAGTCGCCCTCATCAACGCGCACGCCGAAAAGCCAACCAAGCAGGGTCGCCGCACTATCGTCACCGAAGGCGAAGTCAACTCGTATCTGCAGTTCGACGCCGGGGAGCAGATTCCCAAAGGGGTGGTCGAACCGTCGGTGTCGATCCTTGGTGACGGGAAATTGTCCGGCCGTGCCGTCGTGGATCTCGACGCCGTGCGGAAAGCGAAGAACGCGACGAGTTTCTTCGATCCCATGAGCTATCTGACCGGCCGTCTGCCTGTGACGGCGAGCGGCACCCTCAGGACTTCCAACGGCACCGGCCAGTTCATCCTCGACACCGCTGCGGTCGCCGGCGTGCCGATCCCGAAGCTCGTCCTGCAGGAGATCGTGAGCTACTACTCGCGGTCCGAGAGCAAGCCATCAGGCATCGGCCTCGACGATCCGTTCGCGCTGCCGTCGCGCATCCGCGAAATTCACGTCGAGCGGGGACAAGCCATAATCATTCAGTGACGGCCGAGGACGTCCTCGCGACATCCCTGCAGTTCCTCAAAGGCGTCGGTCCGCGTCGCGCGGCGGATCTCGAGCGCGCCGGGCTGCACACGATCGAGGATCTCCTGTACCGCTTTCCGATCCGTTACGAAGATCGCAGCCGGCTCCAATCCATTTCATCGCTCAAGCCAGGACGTCCGGCGTCGATCAGCGGCCGCATCATCGCATGCGGGCTCCGATCGACGCGGCGACCCGGCTTCAAAATCTTCGAAGCGGCGGTGGACGATGGGAGCAAGTCGATCCGCGCCGTGTGGCTGAATCAGCCGTATCTGAAGGACGTCTTCGTCCGCGGACAACAGGTCGTGCTGTACGGTCCCGTCGAGATGTACGGCGGCGGCGCGCTGCAACTCCTGAATCCGCAGTTCGAGATCCTCGACGAGGAGGATGTCGAGTTGATCCACACGGGCCGCGTCGTGCCCGTGTACGAGAAGAGCGGCAGCGTCACTCCCAAGATGCAACGGCGGCTCGTCTTCGACGTACTGCAGAAGCTGCCGCCGGAGCTGCCGGACCCGCTCCCCGAGAAAGTGCGATTGCGCCTTCAGCTGCCGTCACGTGCAGCCGCGCTCCATGCGACACACTTTCCACCGGCGGACACGCCAGTCGACGCGCTGAATCGCTTCGCGACGAAGGCGCAGCAGCGGCTGATCTTCGAAGAAGCGTTTGTGTTTCAGCTCGGTGTGCTGGCGCGGCGTCGCTCGGCGGCGGCCGAGCGAAAATCCGCCGAGGTCCGCGTGGACGATCGCATTCGCGAATCGGCACGCAGCGTGCTGCCGTTCAAGCTCACGAGCGGTCAACGGCAGGCATTGAAAGAGATCGTCGAAGATCTACAGCGTCCGCAGCCGATGAATCGTCTGCTGCAGGGGGACGTCGGTGCAGGCAAGACGATCGTGGCGCTGCTGGCCGCGCTCGTCGAGATGGAGAACGGCTTGCATGTCGCGTTCATGGCGCCGACCGAGATCCTGGCGGAGCAGCATTTCCTGAACATCTCGCGTTTGCTCGGGCGGTCGCGCTTCCGCGTTGCGCTGCTGACCGGATCGACATCGGCGGCTTCGAGGCGCAAGCAACTTGCCGAGGTCGAATCCGGCTCGATCCACCTCGTAGTTGGCACGCACGCGCTCGTGCAGGGCGATGTGCGGTTCCATCGCCTCGGCCTTGCGATCATCGACGAACAGCATCGCTTCGGCGTGCTGCAACGCGCGACGCTGCGGGAGAAGGGACTGCATCCCGACGTTCTCGTCATGACGGCGACGCCGATTCCGCGCACGCTCGCGCTGACGCTGTACGGCGACCTCGACACGTCGTCCATTCGCGAACTGCCGGCAGGACGGTTGCCGATCAAAACTGCCGCGAAACCGGAATCGCGGCGCGACGAAATTTACGCGTTCGTCCGGAACGAGCTCGAGGCGGGGCGTCAGGTCTATGTGATCTATCCGCTCGTCGAGGAGTCGGCGAAGGTCGACGTGAAAGCAGCGACCGAAATGCACGACACCCTGCAACATCAGGTGTTTCCGCAATATCGCGTCGGCCTCCTGCACGGCAGGATGAAAGCTGAGGCGAAAGATCGCGTGATGAGGGCGTTCGCCGCACACGAGATCGACATCCTCGTGTCGACGACGGTCGTCGAGGTCGGGATCGACGTCCCGAACGCGGGCGTGATGATCGTCGAGCATGCGGAGCGTTTCGGACTGTCGCAGCTGCATCAGCTCCGCGGGCGCGTCGGGCGCAGCGGCCACCAGTCGTACGCCTTTCTCGTCTATCAGTCTCCGCTGTCGGACGAGGCGCGGGAGCGGTTGAAGTCGATGACCGAGACGACGGACGGTTTTCAGATCGCCGAGCGGGATTTGCAGTTACGCGGGCCGGGCGACTTCTTCGGCACGCGCCAGGCGGGCCTGCCGACGTTCCGGCTCGTGGACCTCGTGCGCGACCGGGACGTCCTCGACGAGGCGTATCGTGAGGCGGAACGCTACATCGATACCGCTGCGCCAAGCCCGAGTGCGAGAGACAAATTGATGACGAACTGGGAGGCGCGCTTCCGACTCATCGAAATTGGGTAATCTCGTAATCGGGTAATCTGCTGATTGCACCAGATCCTGTGCGCATCATCGCTGGATCTCTAAAAGGGCGTCGTCTAAAGACCCCCACGTGGGACGGTCTTCGTCCGACCTCCGACAAACTGCGCGAGACCCTGTTCAATATCCTCGCGCCTATCGTCGAGGGGGCGCGCGTGCTCGATGGCTATGCGGGGACCGGCGCGGTCGGCCTCGAGGCGCTGAGTCGTGGTGCGGCGCATGTCACGTTCGTCGAGCGCGATCGCCGCGCGCAGTCGCTGATTGCAGAGAACTTGAGGGCCTGCGGCGTCTCTGAGGGCTATGCTATTATCCGCGCGGGGATCGATCGCGCCGCCGCGGATCTGCCGCCGGCGTCTTTCGATCTCGTGCTGCTGGATCCGCCATACGATCATGATGCCGCCCACGCGATTGCGCACGTGGCCGGGCTCCTCGCGGCGAATGGCACGCTTGTGCTGGAGCACGCGCGGCGCGTCTCGGCGCCAACCGTCGTTGGAGAGCTGACGCGGATGCGCGAGGTCGTCTCGGGCGATTCCGCGCTGGCGTTGTATTCATGTCCACCTTAGCGGTCTATCCAGGCTCGTTCGATCCGCTGACCAACGGGCACGTCGACATCATCCTGCGGGGCGCGCGCCTCTTCGATCGCATCGTCGTGGCGATCCTGGTGAATGCCGAGAAAAAGCCGCTGTTCTCGGTGGAGGAGCGCGTCGAGATCGCGCGCGAGGTCTTCAAGTCGCAGTCCAATGTTGAAGTGGACACGTTCGATGGCCTGCTCGTGGACTATGTTTCAAAACGCGGCGCGCAAGTCATCGTGCGCGGCCTTCGGGCGGTGTCCGATTTCGAATTCGAGTTCCAGATGGCGCTCATGAACCAGCGTCTCGATCCGCGCATCGAGACCGTGTTCATGATGCCCGCGGAGCAGTACACCTACATCAGCTCCCGATTGATCAAGGAAGTGTTTTCGCTGGGCGGCCGCGTGAACGGTCTCGTGCCGGATCTCGTGGAGCAGCGGCTGCGCCAGAAGGTCTCATGCACATGAAGCTAGCGGAACGAACGTCACGAATTGCGAGCTCGCCGAC
>Ga0126381_100009182_pt1 | contig 11102 bp, 8 predicted proteins | sample PanSoiMetPlot_28_FD_96465 | JGI IMG/M metagenome (GOLD analysis project Ga0126381, IMG submission 96465) | Tropical forest soil microbial communities from Panama - MetaG Plot_28 | ecosystem: Environmental > Terrestrial > Soil > Tropical forest > Bulk soil | place: Panama | collected 2016-02-17
CAGCACGACAGCGGCGGCGCCGTCGTTGATGCCGGAGGCGTTGCCCGCGGTGACCGTGCCGGCCTTGTCGAAAGCCGGGCGCAGCTTTGAGAGCACCTCGACCGTGGTGCCGTGCTTGGGATGCTCGTCGGTATCGACGATGGTCTCGCCGCGGCGCGTCGCGATCGTTACCGGGACGATCTCGTCCTTAAAGCGCCCGGACTTTTGCGCGGCTTCGGCCTTGGCCTGAGAGGCGGCGGCGAACGCATCCTGCTGCTCACGAGTGATCTGCCAGCGCTGGGCGACGTTTTCCGCCGTGTTGCCCATATGGTAGCCGTTGAAGGCGTCCCACAGCCCGTCGCGGATCATCGTGTCGACCATCTCGGCATCGCCCATCTTGACGCCGTTGCGCAGATGGATGCAGTGCGGCGCCTGGCTCATGCTCTCCTGCCCGCCGGCAACGACGATGTCGGAATCGCCGTTGCGGATCGCCTGGTAGCCGAGCGCCACGGTCCGCAACCCGGAGCCACAGAGCTGGTTGACGCCATAGGCGGTCACCTCGAACGGCATCCCGGCACCGATCGCCGCTTGCCGCGCCGGGTTCTGCCCTTCGCCGGCAGCGAGGATCTGGCCCATGATGACCTCCGAGACTTCTTTTGGTTCGACATGGGCGCGCCGCAGCGCCTCGGTAATCGCTACCTCACCGAGCTTGTGGGCCGGCAGGCTGGCGAGCCCGCCGGCGAATGTTCCGACTGGGGTACGTGCGGCGCTCGCAATGACGATATCGGTCATCAGAGAAATCTCCTCACAAGGTTAACGACAATGTGGGCAGCGTCCGGCGAATGTAAAAGCCGCGATCACCGAGTGTCCAGCCAGCGCCGATTGGTGCGGCTGCGGCGCTAATTGTGACACATCTCATGAGAGCCGGACCGGCCGTCGAGCGAGGCAGCACGCGCTTTCGCTCTGCACATCCGCGACGGCTCAGTCGGACTCGACGCCTACAACTATCAATTGCATCGGCGATTGTCGTTTGCTGCATCTGCAGCGAGTCTGCAGCAAAATATCGCCCAAGGGTTGCGGTGGCATTCGAGCGATCGCAGGTGCGACCGCGCTTCCTTGCTAAGATCACCACCGATCGCATTGCGGCGCCGCGATTGCCATCAGAGGGCATCGCGTGATGGACCAACTGCTCACCGGCGGGTGCGACGTTTAATGACACCACACCATTGCGGCTATTTTCGGGATCTCGCCTCGGTGCTTACCGCGCTGCTGCCGCCCGCGACGTGCTCGGGTTCCTGATCGCCGAGGATGACCCCGAGCACGGTGACGTATTCATGACATTGGGCGAAAATTTCCATACGCTCGATATCGGCCAGCATCCCGCGCCCAATGACGCGCCCGCAACGTGGTCAGATCGGGCTAGCGCACATCGCCTTCCGGGTTGGCAGCTACTCGGCACTGCGGGACGCTTATGCGCACCTCATCAAGAATGGCGTCGAAATCATGCGGGCCACCAATCACGTCAATCAACGCAGCTTTTATTTTGCCGATCCCAGATAGTAATACCTTAGAGATCTATTACGAGCTGCCCACGCGCTAGAGTTGTTCCGCGGCGGTCGTGCCGATCAGGGCGAAACGCTACCAGTCAGTCGTCCCGGCGAGCCGCTGCCCCAGTAGTTGCTCGAGGATTGGCCTGGACCCCAGATGAAGGCGCCGATTGAGGCGCTTGAGCACCCGAACGAGCGCGCATTCGCGTAAACCCGAGTCAAGGAGGCACGCAGCCGGTCCCGTCGACGAAGGTCTCGCCGCACAGAATGTTCAGCCGGTGATCGTACGGCGAGCCGAGCAAGGGCGTGGTCTGCGCGATGAAACTCGCCGTCACTGCATTACTTTGCCAGCTTACGTAGTCCGCCTCGCTGTCCCAGATTTCGAGGAACACGTAGCGGTTGGGCCGATCGAGCTGTTGCAGCACGGTAAAGCTCAGCAGCCGGCCGATATTCGCTTTACTGGAGGCAGCGCCATATCTTACGAGCCTGTTCTGACCTGCGTCCGGGTCTTCCTCCAGAACCTCCTGGAGAAAATCGGCATAGGTTATGACAAAAAGTGCACCGCTGGACCCGACCGTCGAGGGCAGACTACTGCTGGTCCAAGACGTACCGAATGATTTTACGAGGCTGTACTGGCGATCATCCAGCGGGCTGCCGATGCAGCAACCGAAGTCGGGAGGCGGTGGAGGCGGCTGGATTTGTACGGCATAGCGGAAATCGACGCTGTGTCTTTGAGCCAAGTGCCGGTCGAGCGCTTCGCGGCTATCCCAAACGTCGACGATCTGGGCATGGTTCGCTGCGAGGATCCAGTTGACGATGCGGAAGCTCTCTAATCCCTGATCGTGCAGGCTGGCGTCACGGTAGTCGAACAGAGCCTTGTAAGCCGTTTGCTGGAAATCGACGTCGTTTATCGTTGCCGGAATGACATCGACATGAGTTATGTCGAAGATCGGCCCGGCGAACGAGGCGCGGTTGTCCCGTTGCGGGCCACTCTCCGCATAGCTCGTTACCGAGAGCATCAACGACACGACCGTCAATGTTGGGATTGGTCTTAGCCAATTCGGCATAGTCAGGTCCTCCCCTCGTTTTTGTCTGTCGGCAGCGCTGTGCAAAGGGCTGTCGACGTTCGGGTTCCTCAGCCGGTTGGACAGCGACGGCCAGTTTAAGGTTACCGCGAACGGCGGTGACGTCAACACGTCCTGTGGCAACTAAATCAGGTTAATGTGCGACCTGGTTCAGAAGCAAATCCCCATGTATAGCGAGGCTTCCTGTTCACTAGAATTTTAACGATATAGTTAATTGATATTCCTGATTTTATAATAAGCGTGATTTTTTCGTTACGCGTAGGTGACAGCAGCCGTATCAAGTTGTCCGCGGCTCCAAGATGGGAGCGAGCCACAGCATCTAATCCTCCAAGGAGGAATGTTGAACCCCAACGGTTTTTTGAGCCAAAGCGCCGGTGGCTTTGGCCACCCCGAGTGTCTGAACCCGCCCGATCTCACCACGCTGCCGGCAGTGCGGAACCCCTAGCGCCGCCGAGACCGAAGAGAGGCGGCGCCAAGCCGCTTCTCCACAGTTCACCCGAGTATAACATCGAAGGTGCCGGCGAGAGCGCCGGGCTCAGCCCCCGGCGCCGGCCCGAGAGACACGATCAGCCGGGCACGGGCGGTGGGATCGCGCACGCCCATCAGAATGCCGTCGCGCTCGTTGCCGGGCTCGCCGGCGACGTACATCTGTGTCGTAAAACGTGGCGAACCCGCCCGCGACACCGCGAAATGGATATGCGGCGTGCGCCCAGGGTATGGCACGGGCCGGATCGTGCGAAAGCGATAGCCGCCGGCGTCATCCGTCGTGGTTCGGCCATAGCCTTGGAAGTTATCGTCGCGCGGCGGGCCGGCGCGGTCGTCGTGGACATAATGGTACCGGCCGTTTGCATCGCATTGCCAGATCTCGACCAGGGTGCCGGAAACAGGTCGTCCGCTACTATCGAGAACACGCCCGCTGACATAGGTGGTGGTGCCCTTCGCTAGCCCTTCATGTCCGGTGACCTGGATCAGGTCATTATCCGAATCCGCCGGCAGCGACAGCGGATAAAAGGGTCCCGCCGTTTGCGCAGGTGTGAGCAGCATCGATTCCGCCTTCGCGCTGGTCCAGATGGGCCAGCCGGCAGCACAGGCTGCGAAACCTTCGAGCATTCGGCGCCTCGGGATCATCGGCCAACCTCCTCGCGCTGATCGCGAACCGAAATGTGGTAGGCTGGAGTCGCAAACCGCATCCCAAGAAGAGGCGGCTATTTCATTCGGGGGAGAGACGGAGATGCGACCTACCACCAACGCGCTCGCGGTTGCCGCTTTTGCCTGTATCCTGGCAACGCCCGCGATTGCACAACTGCTTAATCAGAAGACTCTGCCTGCGGCAATGGCAATGACAATCGCGCAAACCGCTCTCGATACGTGCACGAAGGAAGGCTACCATGTCTCCGTGCATGTCGTCGGCCGCAACGCCGAAGTTCTTGTGGCGATACGCGGCGACGGTGCGCCACCGCATACGATGGAGAACAGCCAGCGCAAGGCTTACACCGCGCGTACCTTCCGCACCCCGTCTGGTGAATTCGCGCAGCGGGTCAAGGAGAACCCTACGAGCGGCGCTGTACACCTTACGGGGATCGTTGCGGCGCAGGGCGCGCTGCCGATTAAGGTCGGGGATGATGTCATCGGCGCCGTCGGCGTTTCGGGTGCTCCGGGCGGCGAGAAGGACGAAGCGTGCGCAAAGGCCGGTATCGACAAGGTCGCCGACCAGCTCAAATAGACCGCGTTCGGCGGGGGGCGGGCGATTCCGAGGGAGGGCGGAGCTCTATGGAGGGGCGTCCCGATCCTGGGAGAGTTATGGCCGAGGTCGAGACCGAACCCTCGCCTTACGCCCAGCGGGTCGCACGCGTCGTGCTGGTCATTGCCTTGGCAGGACTCGGGGCGTGGATCCTCTATCGGTTCCTTGCCGCACTCGTCTGGGCCGGCGTGCTGGCCATCGCCCTCTGGCCGTTCTACCGACGGCTGCTTCGAACTCTTCCTCAGCGCGCGGAAAGCGTTGTAGCGCCTCTATTGGCCACCTTGTTAACCGGCCTCGTGTTCACCGTTCCATTCGTCTATGTCGCGATCGAGGGGGCGCGCGAGGCGCACGTCATCGTTCAATATCTCGGCGAGGCGCAGCATAACGGCGTCCCGGTGCCGGCGTGGATCCCGCAACTCCCTGCAATCGGTCACATTGCCGAGGAGTGGTGGCTCGCCAATCTGAGTGAGCCCAATGCGGCCAAGGAATTATTAGGAAGCATAAACCCGCGTTCTCTAGCCGCATCGGCTCGCCTATACGGCGCTGAGGTCGTCCATCGCTTGATTATCTTCGGCTTCACCCTCCTCACTTTGTTTTTCCTGTTCCGCAATGGGAGCTTTTTCAGCGGTCAATTGTTGCGATTGAGCGACCGCGTATTCGGCCCGGACGGCGAGCGGATCGGGCGAGGCATGGTCCAGGCAGTGCTGGCAACGGTAAACGGCCTGGTGCTGGTCGGACTTGGCGAAGGCGCGGTGATGGGGATAGCCTACATTATCGCTGGCCTGCCGCATCCGGTCTCCGTGGCGGCGCTAACCGGCGTCCTCGCCGTAATCCCGTTCGGTGCACCGGTGGCCTTCGGCGCCGCCGCGCTGTACCTTGCTGCGACGGGCGATACGATCGCCGGCGCAGCAGTGTTCTGTGTCGGGCTCGCCGTCGTCTTTGTGGCGGATCACTTCATTCGACCGGTCATCATCGGCGGTGCGGCACGGCTGCCGTTTCTCTGGGTCCTGCTGGGAATTCTCGGCGGGTTGGAGACTTTTGGGATAATCGGGTTATTTCTCGGCCCGGCGATAATGGCCGCGCTGATCTCGGTGTGGCGGGATTGGACGCAGGTGTCGCCGGTCGATAGGCAAAGCAGGCCGCCGGGAGCGGAAGCGTAGCAGATCCGCCACGAACACGAAAATGCTGCTATAATTTGCGGCTCGGGTTGCGGGTCCGGCCTTGCCGGCGTGGTGGCCACCGCAGATACTGCCGAATACGCTCGGATGGTTCGCGACCCTAGCTCATCGTCGGAAAATTGGGAGGAGCCATGAAATACGTTTGCGACGCCCCAGGCGGGAAGACATGGTTTCGGATCGAAACAGAAGCCGAGGCCGCCAGTGAATCCGACGGCATGCGCCACGCCGTCGAGAAGTTCTTTCGCAAGGAGCAGGAAAAAGCGATACAGAGCTTTCAGCCGATCTCTAAGGTATTCATCGAGCAGGAGATCGGCCTCAAAGCGCATGTACAGCGCGAAATGCCTTTGTTTTTGACGTTGCGGGACGACGAGGGGAACCCGCTGGTCACAGCGATGCTGCCGCCCGGCGCCCATGACGACCGAAGCTTTCGTCCGATCATCGTCGGCTTAGCGAACGCGGATCCTTATGTCGATCATGCCGACGCCATTCGCGCCCTTGGCCAGCATTACGGCCTCGCTCTCGACAGAAGCCGCTGCTACCCCTACCGCCGCGATTGATCGACTGCACGGTATTTAGACTGCCAGACGTCGGGCCCGCCTCGACGATGCGGCGGGCCCGAGACAACCGGTTTGTCAGGCGCTGTGAAAAACCAGAGTTCTCAACTCGATGCTCTCGCGCGGCAGGATATCGGCAGGAGCGGTCGGGTCCTCAAAAGCCGAATGGGCGGTAAAGCGCGCCGTGCCGTCCTGCGCCGAATCGTAGCATTTGATCAGGACCGCCTCGTCGGTCCGCATTTCCGGCACATAAAACCAGCGGTGAGCGGGATTGTACCGAACACGGTAGGTCTCGCCCGTCCGATCCCGGTAAACCAGATCGGAAGGAACAAAATCCGCGAACGCGACGCTTGTCGCATCACAAATCGCCAACGGCGCGTCGCGCAGCGGCCCCCGGATCGGCCGCCACACATTGACGATTTCGAAACGGTGACGAAGTAGCGCTTCCGCCTCCTCGGCCATTAAGTCGCGGACACGCTGCGGACCGGACTTCACGGTGTAATCGTTATGGACGCTCGTGACCGGCTGCCGCGGGGTGCCGGGGGCGCGATCGACGCCGCCGAAGACGCGATGGCGGATCGTATGATCGAACACCACCACCCGATTGGCACCAGTGGCTTCGGCGACGAGGCGCTGCGCCTCAGAATAGTAGACCTGGCGTAACTCCTCCTCGTCGTAGAAGTTCTTGACTGCGCTGCGGTGATCGCGCAGCGCCAGGCCTTCGACGTCGAGCGACAGCTGGCTGGCGACGGGGCGAGCGTCGTGAATCGTCATGACATGGGGTTCTGCGGTGCTGTTTGAGCGCGGCACACCCGGCGGCGGATCGTAGGCCAGGTTCATCGGTTTTTCCGCCATCGGCGCCATATAATTGAGGATTCCCTCTACGTGCGGCAGGCGTGCGACGACGTCGTTGGAGAGTGCCATGGTTCCTTCCTCTAGGGAGTGGAGGGCGGGAGAAGTAGTTTCCGGAAGACGACCTCGTAGAATTCATCGAAGGGCGCGCCGTTCTTCGCGACCTTGGCGCGGAGAATGGCCCCTTCCCAGGCACTGATCAGAAAGGACGCGAGTACGGAGGCGTCAAAATCTGCGCGGATTTCACACGCCCGCTGGCCATCTCGAATGCAGGATTCGATGACTTCGGTCCATCGGGCGAATATGACATTGAGACCATCGCGTACCAGTTCGCTCTGGTCGGAAAGCTCCGCGCCCAAATTTCCGATCAGACAGCCGCCCGCATAACCGCGCTTTTCCATTTTGGCGGCCATCGCTGCAAAATAGCGTCGCAAGCGGTCGACCGGTGGTGCGCCAGTCTCGGCGAGTATCGGGAGCGTCGAGCCCGCGCGCTCTCGCCAATAGTGCTCGACGACTGCGGCGCCGAGCGCCTCCTTGCTTTCAAAGTGATTGTAAAATGAGCCCTTGGGCACGCCGGCCGTCTCGGTAATCTGCTGTACGCCGCAGCCGTTAAAACCGCAGCGATGCAAATTCTCGAGACCCGCCTCGATCAGCTTCTCGCGAACATTCGACTTGGCCATGGCGACTGATATGACCAGTCGTCTTACCTCTGTCAAGGAGAGGTGGGATCAGTTCGGCGGCGCCTCGCTTCGGGGCCTTACGATAAGTCCGACGCACATCCTGAGCGACATGCCGAAGCGAGGGCAGGCGGACAGCCCCGGAGACAGGGATGTCCGCCTTGGTTTTAGACTTTTACTTGCTGCTGCCGTTTACCAATTACAAACATAATTGTGGTAAGCGGCCTGCGAATCTCTATTATATTCTGCCACCGCCGCATTTACAGAGTTCTGCCAGGTCTGCCAGTTCCCCCAGTCATCTCGCACTACATAATAATACCGAGGACCCGGGGCCCGGTGAACGCTCGCATAGACGAGTTCAACCGCAGACTTTCGTCCATCGACATACGCTTTGTTGGCGGCATCTATTTGCATTTCGTATCTTTTCTGAACTTCAGTCATTCTATTGTTGTAGTCGTTCGTATTGCTGCATGCAGAAGCTTCAAAAGAAGCGACGCCTACCGCGAGGGCGAGGGAAGCGGCGATAGCTAAACGCATAACTAAATCCTTTCTATTTACTCGGTGTCCCCCGTCCGGGACATATCAGGCCTGATATGCTTTAATAAAACCTGAAGGCGCTGCGCCGTTCAGCTACCGGAAATCACGATTGAGGCGGCCTTCTCGGCGCTGATGTACTTGGTGGAGATGGTCTTTACGATCTCGGAAGCTCAGGGGCTGACATCGGAGGGATCTCGACACAACGAGATCGCCTGGCTTCCTCATTTCGTGCCGCCTTCAGCAAAAGCAGCCTCCGACCGCAGCGCCTGCCTTGCGCTCTTCTGAGCCGAATTAAGGGTTTTGGATTGCAACAATAGCGCGATCACAGCGGTCCAACCGGTCTGATGCGACGCACCCAAACCGCGGCCGTTATCTCCATGAAAAAATTCATAGAAGAGCAAATGATCGTGGAAATTCGGGTCCGCTTGCTGCTTCCGAGACTCGCCAAAGACGGGCCGATATCCGCGCTCATCGCGAAGGAAAATGCGGCACAGGCGCCGAGCCAGCTCGGCCGCGATTTCGCCGAGATGCATCATTACTCCCGACCCCACTGGGCATTCGATCCTGAAATCGTCGCCGTAATAGCTGTGGAACCGCTGCAGCGACTCAATGAGCAGAAAGTTTACCGGCATCCACACCGGGCCGCGCCAATTCGAGTTGCCGCCAAAAACCCCAGAACCAGAATCGCCGGGAACATAACTGACGCTCAGCCGGGTACCTCCATGCTCGAAGACATAGGGATTCGCCCCGTGGAGCTTAGAGAGCGAGCGAACGCCAAACTCCGACAGGAACAACGACTCGTCGAGCATCCGGTTGAGAAGGCGCTTCATCCGGTGCCCGCGTAGTAGCGACAGCAGGTGTCGGTCGCCAGCGCTCGCGTCATGCCAGCGCGAAACAAGGCGCGCAAGATTGGGCCGGTGTTCGAGAAACCAATAGGACCGGGCTCTAAACCTCGGCAGCTTTGCGAAGACGGCGCTGTCCAGTACCTCGACCGCAAATAGCGGGATCAGCCCGACCAGCGAACACACGCGCAATGGGATCCGTTCACCGTCGGGCAAGTGGAGAACATCATAGTAGAACTCGTCCTGTTCGTCCCATAGCCCGATCCCGTCACCACCGATATTGGTCATCGCCTCGGCGATATAGAGGAAATGCTCGAAGAATTTAGAGGCGATGTCTTCATAGACATGGTCTTCGACCGCGAGTTCGAGTGCGATGCGCATCAGGTTCAACGTGTACATCGCCATCCAGGCGGTGCCGTCCGACTGGTTGATGTAGCCGCCGGTAGGCAGCGGTGCGCTGCGGTCGAAGAGGCCGATATTGTCAAGCCCAAGAAACCCGCCTTGAAAGATATTCCGCCCCTCGACGTCCTTGCGGTTTACCCACCATGTGAAATTAAGCATCAATTTGTGGAAGAGACGCTCAAGGAAGTCCCTGTCGCCCTCCCCTCCCCGGTGCTGCCGGTCGATTTCATAGACGCGCCACGCCGCCCAAGCATGCACTGGGGGGTTGACATCGCCAAGCGCCCATTCATAGGCAGGCAGCTGACCATTGGGGTGCATGTACCAGTCGCGGGTCAGCAGCAGCAGTTGGCTCTTGGCAAACGCCGGATCAATCATTGCCAATGTAATGGCGTGAAAGCCAAGGTCCCACGCCGCATACCAGGGATATTCCCACTTGTCCGGCATTGCGACGATATCGGCATTGTTCAAATGCGGCCAGTCGGCATTGCGCCCGTGCCGCCGCGACGCTGGCGGCGCCGGCTGCATTGGATCGCCGTTCAGCCACTCGGGGATATCGATGTAGTAGAACTGCTTTGACCAAAGCATGCCGGCCAGTGCCTGGCGTTGCACCAGCCGTGCATCGGGATCGGCAATACCCCGCTGCAATTCGTAATAGAATTCGTCGGCTTCGGCTCGGCGTTCATTGAATATGCGGTCGAACCCATCCAGACCTGCTGCGTGCTGGTCCAAGGCCAACCTGGCGCGCAATCGCGCGCTCCCACCGCCGGGTAGGGTAAGGTGGTAATGGGCTGCGACCTTGGTGCCGCGACGCTCTGGGTTCACCGCGGCCAAGTCGCCGTTGACGACATAATCGTTGACGCCATCCTTGAAATGATGGCCATGCGCTTCCATCCCCCACAGCCGCCGTACATTCGTGTCATTTTCGCAGAACAGAAATTCCGGATTGCCGCCACAGAACAGCCGCAAAGGACGGAAGTCGGGATGGAAATCGGGGTGATCGACCGAGATCGAATTATCGGCGCGCGCGACAAGCTGCGGTCTCATCGACTCGGGTTTCCACGACCAGATATTGCGCGCCCATAGCTGCGGGAGCACGTGCAATGTCGTAGTTTCCGCTGCGCGATTGTGGACGGTGACCCGCATCAAGATGTCATCGACATCCGCTTTTGCGTATTCGATTTCGATATCGAAATAGCGGTTGTCGGCGAAGACGCCAGTGTCGATCAACTCGAATTCGGGCTCGGTTCGCCCGCGCCGCCGATTTTCTTCGATCAACCAGGTATAAGGGAAGGCGGCCTGCGGGTATTTATAGAGCATCCGCATATACGAATGGGTCGGAGTGCCGTCGAGGTAATAGTAGAGCTCCTTGACGTCTTCCCCGTGATTGCCTTCCGCGTTGGTCAGTCCGAACAGCCGCTCCTTCAAGATCGCGTCGCGGCCGTTCCACAGCCCAAGGCCGAGACACAGGAACAGATGATCATCCCCGAAGCCGCCGATACCGTCTTCCCCCCAGCGATACGCCCGACTGCGGGCATGATCATGTGGGAAATAGTCCCAGGCGGTACCGTGCTCGCTGTAATCCTCGCGCACCGTCCCCCACTGGCGCTCGCTGAGATACGGTCCCCAGCGCCGCCAATGTTTGCCCTCGTGGATTTCCGCGAGACGCACCGCCTCCGCGGTACGAGACGCACGGTGTGCACCTGCCTTC
>Ga0126381_100009183_pt1 | contig 11099 bp, 11 predicted proteins | sample PanSoiMetPlot_28_FD_96465 | JGI IMG/M metagenome (GOLD analysis project Ga0126381, IMG submission 96465) | Tropical forest soil microbial communities from Panama - MetaG Plot_28 | ecosystem: Environmental > Terrestrial > Soil > Tropical forest > Bulk soil | place: Panama | collected 2016-02-17
GACTGGCGCGCGCAAGCAGATTGAGTCGCTGCTGGGAACGCGGGTTTTTCTGGAGCTTCACGTCATCGTCGAGCCGAATTGGCGCGAGTCGAGGGCGTTTGTCGAGTCGCTGGATTGGCGGCGGCAGATGGAGGAATTGGTGGACAAGCAGGAAAACGACACGGAATAGGGGAACAAGGGAATGGGGAGTTCGAAATCCTAAGGCCAGCGTCTGGACCACAGAAGCAGATCAGATCCAATCCACAGCCAGAGGCTAGAGCTAACAGCTAAAAGCTGCTTCTATGCGCCGCGGACTTTGCCGCGGCCGTTGCTTTTTACGGTGTACATGCGGGCGTCGGCGGCGCCGATTATCGAATGAACCGCGTTCTCGGGCGGGCAGGTGGCAATGCCCACGCTGGCGCTCACAGTCAGATTGATGCCGTTGCCCAGGCGGAAGCGAGTATTGGTCAGCTCCCGGTGGAGGTTGGTCGTCACATTGAGGGCGTCGGTTGCGGAGGTCCCGGGCATCATGATCACGAATTCGTCCCCGCCGTAGCGGAAGCACATGTCCTGATCGCGGCTCAATTCCCTCAGCCGCAAGCCGACATGCCCTAGTAGTTCGCTGCCGATCAGGTGACCGTGCACGTCATTTACAAACTTGAATCGGTCCAGATCGATGAACGCCAGGCTCACCAGTCTCCCATGGCGCCTTCCGCGATCCAGTTCCTGCTCGAGCATTTTGTAAAGATGGCGGACGTTGTAGAGTCCGGTTGCATCATCGGTGATGGTGAGCTCCTGGATGCGCCCCACGTCCCGTGCGTTCTCAATGGCGATGGCGGCGTGATCGCACAGAATGTGCAGGAATGCGATGGTGTAGTCGCTCATCTGGCTGGCGCGCGGATTCAGGATCTCGATCACGCCCTGCACACCTTTGCGGCCGCGCAGAGGCATTGCGATCACTGACCGCACGATGCGCTGAGCCGCAGCCAGCGTCTGCTGCAGTCGCGGGTCCTCGTGCTCTGTCTGCGGAACGATCAGGGTTTCACCGTGTTCCGCCACCCACCCCGCTACGCCCTCGCCGACTCTCACGCGCAGATCGCGCAGGGCTCCCTCGCCGTTGCCGGCGGCGATCGCATAGTAAAGTTCGCCTCGATGCTCATCCAGCATCAGCAGCGTCCACATGTCGGCTGTGATCAGGCGCTCCATCTGATCGAGAATCGTCCGCAGAATCGTGTCCAGGTCGAGGCTCGAATTGAGCGAACGAGCCAGCTGGTGGAAGACCATCAAGTCATCGAGCGGGATGCGGTTCTCAGTGGACTGGGCCATGTATGAAACCGGGGAGATACGTATGCTGTGCATTTTGTCACAGAGCCCGGTTCAAAAACGCGCCGGGAAAAATATCTTTTCGTTTGTGATAGATGTACCAAAGTATTGTGCACCTGCTGTGCCACAGGCAACCATTCAAACCGTTTCGTTTGGGTAATTTTTTGATCTCGTCGATCAGGTTGCGGCTCCCGCCTGGCTCAGCCGCCGATGTGCACCATCGAACGCGAGGGCTTCAGGAATCCAGGCTCACCGATGTGATGGCGCGCCTCCTTCCCGTAGATGGTGCCAGCGATGTAATCAGAGAGCGCGGCTTCGTCCTCGCCCGCTCGCATTCTGCCGTACAGGTCGTGCTCGATCTGGGAGAACAGGCATGTGCGGATCTTGCCATCCGAGGTAAGCCGCACGCGGCTGCATGCCCCACAGAAGGCCTGGCTGACCGGCGCGATGATGCCGATCTCACCAACCCCGTCGGGGAAGGTGTAGCGCCGCGCTGTTTCACTTGGGTCGCGCGCCGGCACGGGAACGAGGGGCATTTCACGGTTGATGCGGTCGACAATCTCCTTGAGCGTGACCACGATTTCGGGCGACCAAAGGCGGCCTTCTTCGAGCGGCATGAACTCGATGAACCGGACGACAACATCTTCTTCCCGCGCGAAACGGGCAAATCCCTCAATTTCGCTATCGTTGAATCCGCGCAGAAGAACGCAGTTGATCTTCAGGGGAGTGAGCCCCGCGTCGCGAGCGGCCCGAATCCCTGCAAGGACTTTTTCGAAGCTGCCGGGAACTCGCGTGATGCGCTCGAAGGTCGGCGCATCGACGGCATCCATGCTGACCGTGGCACGATTCAGTCCTGCTTCTTTCAGCGGCATGGCAAGCTTTTGAAGCAGGTGGCCATTGGTGGTGAGAGCGAGGTCCAGGGGCTCTCCGGAGATTGTGCGCAGTTTTGCCAGCTCCTCAATCAGCTCGATGAGACCGTTGCGGAGGAGCGGCTCGCCACCGGTTAGCCTGACCTTTTCGATGCCCAGCTTCACGAAAAGCTTGATCAGCTTGAGGTACTCTTCTATCCCGAGTTCCGGATACTGAGGCCCCATCTCGCCTGTCCTGCAGTAGACGCACTTGTAGTTGCAGCGGTCTGTAATCGAGACGCGAAGGTCGTGAATCACCCGGCCATGGCTGTCCGTCAGCCGGCGTGCGGGGGGAACCTCTGGAGCGGTCGCGATGGGAGAAGTAGCTGCCATTCCGTATACCTTAGGCTATATCGTTTCTGCCCCTTGCATGTACATAATGCAGGGAGCCGGCGCACTGGCCGGCTCCCTTTTGGATGCGATCGAGATATGGAGCGACTTTAATCGATCCGCGGCGTACCAGATCGCAGGATCATTCCGGCCACGCCAAGCGCCAGCACGAGGCCCACGGCAATGACGAAGTAGTATGCCATGGGATGAACCCATCCCGGCGAGTAGGTCAGATCCTGGCCCACCCAGAGCAGCAGCACCGTGGCGATCACGGCAAATTGGCCGGCAATGACCAGCAGGGTATGCCCCCACTCACGGCGCTTGTCGAGCGCCTCAACCTGATCGGGGGTGAGGTTTTGCTCTTCGGGGGGAAGAAGGGAATTTGCCATCCGTCTCGGTCTCCTTGCGGCCCCTGGTTCGGCCTCCGGGCCATTGGGACGCTCACTGTTTCGATTCAATCACATGCATTGGGACCCGCGCCAGAGGTGCGGGTCCCGATTTTGATACGATCCATCGTTTATTCAGAAGGGCGGCGTCCGATCACTCGTTGAGAAAAGCCAGCGATTGCAGCGTGCTGATCTCGAAAGGCTTGCGGCAACGGATGTTCATGCAAGCCAGCTTGTCGTCCCGTCGCACCATGTAGGACTGAGCTTTGGCGAATTTGGCGCGGTCGCGTTCGTCAGCGTTGCGCGGAAGCTGAGCCCGTTTGCGCCTGACCACCCAGGTTACCTTGTAGTCGCCGGCTTGCCCGCATTTCGGGCAGGTCAGATTGTGGGTACGCGTTTCGGTCGTCTCGTTGAAAAACTCCCTTTCTTCCATCTTCACCGCTCCACTTCAGCGAAAAAAGCCCCGCCGTAGAGAAACTCCGCGACAGAGCATTCGCAAATAAGTTCCAGGTACTTTCTCTCTGGCCCGAACTACTCCATACTCATCCTAGCGATGGCGAAACGCAAGCTGGGCAGATTCTCGGCCACGAAGGCCGTGAAGGCAAATGCGCGCGAGCGCGTGGGCCAACCTAAACCTGCGCGCGTGGTGGAAGACAAGCCGCGCACCGGTCGCCAGGCCAAGCATAAGCAGAAACTGGAGCAGATTCTTCAGCAGGAGGAGTAGCAATGGCCAAGGCAGTTGGATTCGGCGGCATCTTTCTGAAGTCTCAAGACCCGAAGGCGCTTGCGGAGTGGTATGGCACGCATCTTGGGGTTCCGCGCAGCCCGGGTGGGCTCGCATTTGACGGACCCGAGGCAGCCGGGATGACCCTCTTTTGCCACTTTCCGGCGGATACGGGCTACTTCGGGGACGGCCCCCAGCAGGCAATGGTGAATTTTCGCGTCGATAATCTCGATGACCTGCTCACGCAGCTCGCGGCTGCCAACGTGCGTATCGATCCAAAACGGGAAGACCACCCGTATGGGCGATTTGCCTGGATCTGGGATCCGGAAGGCAATCGCGTAGAACTGTGGCAACCCGCGGCGACGTAGCTCCAGGCTCCGAACTGGCCACATCTACTGAGGCGATTGAGAGGGTTGAGGCTGCTGCGTGGCCTGTGGCTGCTCCTGCACGGTGTAGGGACCGGGCAGCACACGCGTATGGCCGCCGTCCGTCTCCTGGGTTAGCTGCGAGGTGCGTTTCGAATAGATGCGGAAGGAAACCACCAGATCCAGCGCTACCGGCACCGGCTTGCCCGCTTTTACCGCGGGCTGAAACACAGCCTTCTGAATGGTCTGCTCGGCATTCTCGTCGAGGCCGAATCCGATAGGGCGGGCGACAACTACCTTCTCGACTTTTCCGTCGCTTCCGACAACCGCGTGATACAGAGCCATACCGGCAACTTCGTTGGCCTGGGCAAACTCATTTGACGGCGGGTCGAGCGTGGAGATCAGCCTCGCTTTCTGATCTACGTTGTTCTGCCGGTAGACTCCGGGATCGTCCGGTTTGTAGTCCTGTTTTGCCGCCACAGCCTGGAAATAGAGCTTCCAGAAGTCGGGCATTGACTTGACCATCCTGTCATCGATTCCGTACGAAAACACTTTGTCCAGTGCTGCCAAAAGCATCTGGGAAGAGTGAGCCGGTGACGTTGTAGTGGTTGCTTTGTTGTCTCTCGGCGGTTGATCCACGAGCTGGGTTGAGGCTGCATTCGCGGGGGCAGTCCTTGGAGTGCGCTGTTCGCCGCTCGCGTCCGCCTCGTTTTTTCCCTTCTTCTTTTTCGGGATCTCAACCCGCTCGCGATCGAACGAGATTCGCACCGTCTTCTTCTTCGGCGTGATCTTCACCTTGTTGGTTGCCGAAGACGGGTCTTCGTTCGGCGTGGCACCGGGAAAGTGCAAGCCATAGCGGTCACCCTCGAGTTCCAATCTGTGCCTGGAAAGCTTTACCTTGCCAATCTGGATCTCGTTCAGCGTGAACGAACCCTGCGGGGAACGGTTGGTAAGCCTTCCCCATTCATCGAATTCGAGGTTATTGTCGAGATATCCGCTGCGGAGATACAGCGTCTTGCCAACAAGCAGCTGTTTCAGCTGGTCCTCCTGGATCTCACCGTCAGCGGTTTGAACTGAGAAGGCGCCCGCGCGCAAGAGCGGGTTTGTTGCCGCGCCGGCGGGCTGGGATGCAGACGTCTGGCCAGGCGCAGAACCGGTTGCGGCAGCCAGATAGATTCCGAATGCCACCGCAAAGAAGCCGATCGGCTTCAATCCAACGGATTCTGCCTGAAGAACATCGTTAAGCTTGTGCATCCAGTCACCTTTTGACCCGATGTGATTTTGGCTCAATGGTAATTCTGGCTCAATGTAGGAAGATTGCATCCACTGGCGGAAGGATGCCTGGTAATTTAAGTCACCGGCAGTATACGAAACATCACGGCCGAGTGTGTCTGAATCGCCACAGAATTCGACGGAAGAGCCCGAGCGCACGGCGGATGTCTGCTGCATCGAAATGCAATCTGCGCAGCATCAGGCGCAGGTCGTGTCGATTCGCCGCCTGCATCGTTTTTGGTGAATAGTGCGCGACGACCATAACCTGCTCGATCAGCTCTGCCAATATGTCCAGGTTTCCCGAGGTTGGTGAGCTGGTGTGTTCTGCTGCCTGCACTTGCCGTCGCGGACCGGGATGATGCGGATCCGTAGCCAGGCGAACTCGAAGCTCGTAGAGGCAAACTGCCGCCGCCTGTCCGAGATTCATTGACGGCTGCTGTGGATCGGTGGGAATCTCGACGAATACGTGGCAGTAAGAGAGATCTTCGCGGGTGAGCCCGTGCTTTTCGGGTCCGAAGACGATCGCGACGCGGCCGCCGCCGTCAAGCTCGGGATTGAGAAACTGCGACGATTCATTGAGACGAACGACTTGTTGTTCCGGTTTGCGGTGCGTCAGCGTGCCGGTGCCAATCACGAGAGTGCAGTCGCGAACCGCCTCGGAGAGCGTGGGAAACTCGCGCGCGTTCTTGAGAAGGTCGGGCGCGCCGACGGCGGAGCGCGCCTCGCGCCAATGCGGTTCGTAGGGCGCGACGACGGTCAGATCGGCAAACCCGAAGTTCGCCATGGCGCGGGCCACCGCGCCGATATTCAGGGGATTGCGTGGCGATACCAGCACCACGTCGAAGCGTTCGCGTTGGGATTCTGTGAGCAAAGAACGATTGTAGAAAAACCGGCAGACAAGTGAACAAGGAACCGAGGGAACAAGACGGCGGTGGTCGCTAGCGTCCTGGGTAAAAGTTGGAACGCGCGGGGAGTCTCGCCGCCATTTCGGTGACGGAGATACCCATCAGCACGTCGAGCATGGCGCGTTGGGCGCGGGCCCAGACTGGATGTGCGGGACACCAGGCTCTGCGTTCGCAGCCGATGCTTGCATTCAGACAGACATTGAGGGCAATGGGGCCGTCGACTGCTTCAATGACCTCGCGCATGGAGGCTTCGCGTCCTCGAGGAAGGATCGCAAAGCCGCCGGTTTTTCCGCGGCGCGACGAGATCAGTTCGGCGCCTGCGAGGGCCTGCAGCACCTTGGAGAGAAAGCTTTCCGGAACTTCGGCCGCGTCGGCCAGTTCGTGCAATCGCGCGCGCCTGCCTTCCGGTAGCGTTGCGAGATGCACCATCACGCGCACCGCATAATCCGCGCCGCGCGTGAGCTGCATCGAAGAGTTGCATTTTGCCGACGCTAGGCCCCTCTCAATACTCTCCGGCATGGCGATCTCCCTTCAGCGCATTCGAGACCATGACGGTCCAAATTCACCGAGACTCAGACTATCCAAGAGAGTCACATCGGAATGTATCCGCCATCACAGACCCCGTATCCGCTACTCGGATAAATCTTTCCGTGCCAATTGAATTGGAGAAAAGCAGTCCACAAGTCTTGTGGCCTGCCTTGTGCCCTTGCCCTGCGATTGAGGCAAGCACTGTTTACGCGGGACCGCGAGCGATTTTCTCCTCATGAGCAAACTCTGACTGAGATGATTTGCTCTCGGCGTTCGCAACTTTGGTTGAAGATCACGATTACGATTGCGAGCACGAGGTCGGGGGCTCTCTGCCAGGCGAGTAGAAACCAGGACATGTCGTTCTCCGGTTCTATTCCATGAAGGCTGAGAGCTTGATCAGCTATTGATCACCGAGCTCGTAGGGAATGGCAAATCGGCCGATCTGGATGACGGATTTTGTGTTCGGGGGCCAGATGTGCACCTCGGTAACGCCTCGGATCGAGGGCATCAAGTGGGCATCGGTTGTTCCCACGAGCGCGCCTGTCGCGGCCTCGTTGAAGTGCACCCTGAGCACGTCGCCCTCATGGGTGTAGCCGAAGACATAGTCGCCGGGCTTCAGTTCCACGCCGCCGGCCTTCAGGGGCCATTGAACAACAAGATAGTGCGAGTATTTGCCTTCGGCGCTGTAGCCCGCGGTGATGAGAACCACGCCGGCGATGTAGTGTCCGCGCGCGTCGGCGATACCGCTGGCCGTGCGCATCTCTGTCTCGATGTGCTCTTTTACGACGGGAGCGCGGGCCGGCAGCAGCGAGGCGAGTTCTGAGTCGGAGGCCTGCCGCCAGCTGGCCCTCTGCCCGTAAACCATAGAACTCGCAAGGAAAACAGAAAATGCAAAGAGAATAGTGCGTTTCATGATCACCCTTTTTATGACTTCGTTTTTCTGACTTTCTGTGCCCTTGGTCTTCTGATTTTTCATGGCTTTGGTTTTCTTAGCGATTCGAGCGGAACGATGCCGCGCTGAATCGCGGCAGTCGCGGCTTGCGTTCGATCGGTGACGCCGAGTTTTCCGAGAAGACTGTTGATGTGTGTCTTCACCGTGGCTTCGGAGATGTCGAGAGCGGTGGCGATCTCCTTATTGCTGTGGCCGTGCACAATCTGCTCAAGCACATCGAACTCGCGCGGCGTAAGCTCCTCGGTGCCGACGCGCTCGGCGAGGCGCTGAGCAATGGCGGGCGGAATATGCGATTTGCCGGCGTGCACGGTGCGGATGGTCGAAACGAGATCATCCGTGGTCATGCCCTTCAGGAGATAGGCGCGCGCGCCCGCCTGCAGAGCGCGATAGATGTCCTCGTCGCCGTCATAGGTCGTCAGCACGATGAATCGCGCCTGGGGCGTCTCCATGCGGATGCGCTGAATGACCTCGACGCCGGACAGACGCGGCATCCGCAGATCGATGAGCGTTACGTTGGGCTGGCATTTCCTGAACTGCGCAATAGCCTCGACGCCGTCGGCTGCCTCGCCGACTACTTCGATGCCTTGCACGACCTTGAGCAACGCCACGAGTCCCTGGCGGACAACGTGATGATCTTCCGCCACCAGAACGCGTATGGTCTCTTGTGCTGCCATCACTCTCCCGACCTTTCCTTTTCGTCCTTGACTGTGATCACCTGCAGACGCACGGTCGTGCCGGATCCCGGTTCGCTGGTCACCTCGAGAGTGCCTCCAATTGCGTCTGCTCGCTCCCGCATCCCGGTCAATCCAAAGTGGCCAGGGGGAGAATTTGCGCCGTTCCCCGTTTCGAATCCGCGGCCGTCATCGCGGACCATGAGTGCGATCTCTGCCGGTCCATACTCCAGTTGCACGGACAAATGCCTGGCGCCGGAGTGCTTCTTCACATTATGGATGGCCTCCTGGCCCACGCGGAGAAGTTCGCGTTCCATCTCCGCCGGCATCGGGCGATAGGCTCCGTACAAGCTGAAGGTCGCTTCGACACCGTGCCCGTTTGCGTGCTCGGTGGCGCGGCGAAGCCTGACCGGAAGCGTGTTTTCGCCGCTATCCTGCGAACGCAACGCCCAGATGGACTGCCGTGCCTCGGCGAGCCCTTCGCGGACGTTCTGGCGGGCTGTATCAAGCATCTGGATTGCCGCGTCAACGTTTTTGTGGCGCAGGAGTTCGGCAAGAACCTCAAGCTGGACTGAGACGCCGACGTACCCCTGCGCAAGAGTGTCGTGGACCTCACGCGCGATGCGATTGCGCTCCGCCAGAACAGCGCTGAACTCGCGCTGCGCGCGCAACAACCTCAGGCGAAGCAGTAACCGGACAAGACCGGCGGCCATCAGCGTGAGCAGGATGTAAAACCAGACTGTCTCATAGAAGTGGGGCTGCAGCGAAAAGGCAAGAGCTGCGCCTTCCGTGTTCCAGACGCCGTCGTTATTGGCTGCCTGAACGCGGAAAGTGTAGTGTCCCGGCGGGATGTTGGTGTAGTAAGCAGAGCGGCGCGCACCGGCATCTGTCCATTGGTGATCGAAGCCATCGAGCATGTAGCGGTACCGCACCTTCTGCGGCGTGGTGAAGCTCAGGCCCGCGTAATCGAACTGGAAGTGATTGTGTCCGGCCGGGACCTTGAGCGCGTTGTCGTTCAGCCTCTGATCCACGTCATCTGCGGCGAAACGAACGAGAGCGACGGGCGGCGGAACGCCGTTGACTGGGAAGTGCGCCGGGTCCACCTGGACGAGGCCTTTCGGCGTCGCGAACCAGAGGAGGCCGTCAGGCGAGCGCCATGCGGTGGGATGGCTGTTGGTCGCGATCTCGCGGCTGCGTAGACCGTCGGCAGGACCGAATTCCATCCAGTGAGAACAGCCGCCTGCCATGTCGCAATCGCAGCGCGCAATGCCGTTGGCGGTCGCGAACCAGAGGTGGCCTTTGCCGTCGTCAAGGATAGCGTGAATCGATGTCTGATTGAGTCCGCTTTCGGCGGCAGATGAGAACCGCTGTCCATCCCACAGATTCCATCCGCGGCCCTGGGTCCCGATCAACAGAGTGCCATTGCCGCGCGCGAGCAGGGATGTAATGACGTTGTTCGAGAGCCCGTTTGCCGAGGTGAAGTTCGTGATTGCCGGCCTGGCGCCGCCGCTGAGTCGAGAAAGACCGGCAAGTGTGGCCACCCACAGGTTTCCGTGTGTATCGCGGGCCATTGCGCCGACCAGGTCGCTGCCAAGACCGGTGGATTGTGTGAATGTGTCGATATGTGTTCCCTCTGCGGAGACAGTCATGTGGGCCAGACCGCGACGTGTGCCAATCCAGAGCGAGCCATCGGCGTCGACGAGGAGCGAGCGAATGAAGTCGTCGGGGAGACCGTCAGCGGTGGTGTAGGCGCTGATGGTCCCTTTGCGAATGCGGTTGAGGCCGTCGGGAGTGCCAACCCAGAGGTCGCCGTTGGGTGCGGCAGCGACGGAGAGGATGATTTCGCTGGTGAGGCCGTCATGCGCGGTGTAGATCTTGATCTTGCCGAAGCCGACGCCGCTGCGCGTCACTGCGTTGAGGCCGTATCCGCTGGTGCCGACCCAGAGCGTGCCCGTGCCGTCTTCGACGACGGTGGTGGTGGCGTCGGATGAGAGGCCATCGCGGGTCCCGAGGGTGCGGAAGCGTTCGTCGCGAAGGATGTGGAGGCCGCCGGTTTCAGTGCCGACCCAGAGATTGCCCTCGCGGTCTTCGAGGATAGAAAGGATTGACGCCGTAGCGAGCGGATCTGTAACGGGGAAGCGCTCGAGTTTACCGAAGGCATAGCGGACAAGGCCGCCGTTGGTGCCGATCCACAGATCGCCTTCGCGATCGGCGTAAGCGGTCTGGATGCGGGTCCCTGGCAGTTCCTTCCCAACCGTCAGGCGGGCCTCTGTTTTGTCGCCTTGACCGAACGTGCCCGAAGTTGGGGTGACATAGGCCCAGCTGCCACCGCGAAACGCAGCCTTAAACAAAACCTTTCGGTTGGGTTGAGTGACCTCACCCGGAACGACTCGATCTCTCGTTGCGTTGACATCTCCCTTGCTCGTCGAAATCCATACCGTGCCATCGGGGTTTTGCTCCAGAGACCGGACATCATTTGCCGGCAGTCCATTGGCGGTGGTGAAGTTCGTGACCGCGCCGTTCTGCAACCGGGCGAGCCCGTCGGTGGTGCCGACCCAGAGGGCACCATCTTCGGTGGCGAGAAGACATTGAACGTCGTTTCCCGGGAGAGCGGGATTCGAGTTTTGATCGAGGTGGACAAAGCTGTTGCCGTCAAAGCGCACTAGGCCAACTTCGGCGCCAAGCCAGATGAAGCCGTCGCGAGTCTGAGCAAGCGCCTGCACGGTGTTCTGCGGGAGCCCGTTCTCCATGACCCA
>Ga0126381_100009184_pt1 | contig 11099 bp, 7 predicted proteins | sample PanSoiMetPlot_28_FD_96465 | JGI IMG/M metagenome (GOLD analysis project Ga0126381, IMG submission 96465) | Tropical forest soil microbial communities from Panama - MetaG Plot_28 | ecosystem: Environmental > Terrestrial > Soil > Tropical forest > Bulk soil | place: Panama | collected 2016-02-17
CGTTTGGAATCTAGCCCGTCGTACACGCCCGCGCTCGGCTGCACTGACAGCAGCAGCAACACATAGCGGGATTGACGAATTGGGCCATAGAACCTTTCTCGACGCGGCTGAAGCTCTTCAGCCTGCACCAGGTTTTTGAAGATTAACGGGAATAGCACGCGAAGTCAAGTCACAACAGGATCAGTCACAACAGGGATCAGGGGTCAGTGTTCGGAGTTTTGAAGGGAGCCAGCAGCGTGCGAAGTAGAGTGGCCTGGGACCGTAACCCCTGATCCATGATCCATGAACTCTGAACCCTGGCGTTCACGCCCGTCCATCGTCGCTCCTCCGGCTCCAAGCTCGGCCTGATTCGGCCCCTCGACAGGCGGCGTGCCGTGAGGAAGCTCGATGCCATCCTGCAACAGCAACGCTTCGTACACCGAAATCGGTCGCCAGCGCCGCGCCAGGGCAAACGCGCTCATGTTGGCAATCATCAGCGGAAGCACCAGGCCGTAGCCGCCCGTCATCTCGAAGACGATCAGGACCGATGTCATCGGCGCACGCACGATACCCGCAAACACCGCGCCCATTCCGACAACGGCGAAGGCTCCGACGGAGTCGGCGGGATGATGAAAGACGGTGACATCCAGGTAGCCAACGGCGCCTCCGAGCATCGCTCCCATGAACAGTGACGGCGCGAAGATGCCTCCCGAGCCCCCACTTGAATACGAGCTGACGGTCGCGGCGAGCTTGAGCACGCAGAAGCCCACCATAAACAGCAACGGCATGGTTCCTGTGAGCGCAAGCTCCAGGGTTCTGTATGGATCGCCGGCGATGCCATTCAAGCGGAACCAGTGGAGCCCAACGACCGCGAGAGCACCGGTGCCGAGTCCGCCAAATGCAGGATGGATCCACTTTGGCACGGCTTTCCAGCCCTTGAAGAGCGCGCGCAGATTCAGAAGCCCGTCAGTAAAGGCGATGGAAACGATCGCAGCGAGAACTCCGAGCAATGCGTACCAAACGAGAGACGATGCCGTTTCCAGCGTGTAGGCGCGCGGCATGTGAAACACCGGGTTCGATCCCAGGATCGAGTGTTCAACCACGGCCGCCAGCGCCGCGGCCACAATAACTCCGGAGAGCATCGTCTGGTCGAGATCGCCGATGAGTTCCTCCAGCGTAAAGGTGATCGCGGCGATCGGCGCATTGAATGCGGCAGCGATGCCGGCGGCCATACCGACCGGGGCCATGCGGCGGCAATTTGTCGGACTCAGTCGCGCGGCGCGCGCCAACAGACTGCTCACGCCCGCGCAGATCTGCACGGTGGGGCCTTCAAGTCCGAGCGATGCGCCTGACCCAAGTTGGAATGCGCAGAGGGCAAACTTGCCGATGGTTTCGCGCAGCGAGATGAGACCGGACCGCAGAGCAAAGGCGATCTTTACCTGGGGAATTCCCGAGCCCGCGGCGGCGGGCGCCCAGTACGTGAGCCCGAACCCCACGATCAGTCCGCCAACTCCCGGAGAGAGGATTGTCCAGAAGATCCAGCTGTGGCCGGGAGCATGGTTCGCGCGGTTGATCATCAGATCTTCGAGCCAACCGATGGAGAGGTGGAAGGCGACGGCCGCGAGTCCGCAAAGTCCGCCGGCGAGGATGGTAACCGCAAGCAGACGCTGCCGTTCAGTCGCCATCTGGCGGGCCAGCCACGCGAGGCAGCGCGACAAAAGACCTTGTAACCAGCTTGTCTGAATCAACTGTACCTCGAGGAAAGGTCGGACACTCTCCAGTATAGGAGTCGACGAATTGAGGCGAAGGAATCGTAAACACGACGTCACTTAATTGTCATTTCTGGGAGGCACGAGACTTCCTGTCGACCGTTAAAGCCATCTTTGGTTGATGGCTCCAGGCGGCACAGAAAACGATACGAGAGCGCTCTTTCTAGAAGATCGCTGAAAAAGACAATCTGGTGACAAAGTCACGTACTGGAAACAAGTATGGTGATTCAGATTAAGCAGGCCCGGATTGGTTCGTGATGATCCTGGGCGAAAGAGGGAGGTCATATATGAATCGTGTTCGTCGACTCACGGCCTCAATTGAGGCGTGCGGGCTCTTACTAACAATGACGATCGCTTGCAGCGTCGTTGCCTATTCTCAGAATCCCAATCGCCCTGCACCTATAACCCTCGGTTCGACTGTTCCGGCAAATGGGGATCAGAATCCCTACGGCGTGGCACTTGTTCCACGAACGGTTGGCAAGCTCGTGCAGGGTCGATTCCTGGTGAGTAACTTTAACAATGCAGGGAGCGCGCCGAATGGGAATCTGCAGGGGACGGGGACGACGATTGTTCAAATGGCGCCAAATGGCTCCCAGCAGCTATTCAAGCAGATCGACCCGAGTACATGTAAAGACACCGGAGGAGTAGGCCTGACGACAGCCCTTGTCGCGCTTCAGAGCGGCTTTGTCGTGGTAGGGAGTTTGCCGACAACTGATGGAACCGCGGCAACGATAGGGTCCGGCTGCCTGATCATCCTCGATAGCAATGGGAACGTGGTTGGAACGGTCCCCGGGAATACCAATGGCATCAACGGTCCATGGGACATGACGGCGGTAGAGGATGAAGACCACTTTGTCTTGTTTGTCACCAATGTGCTGAATGGGCTTGACCTCGTCTCCCCCCCACCCTCTGCAACCGTGGATAAAGGCACAGTCGTGCGGCTCTTATTCGAGGTTCCCGAAAATGGTGGCGCACCCCAATTGCAGGACAGCTCGGTAATTGCATCCGGTTTTCCGGAGCGTACCGATCCAGCTGCCCTCGTCATCGGACCTACAGGAGTGGCGTACGACCCCAACAGCGGGGATCTCTTTGTAGCCGACAGTCTCGAAAACAGGATTGCAGCGATTCCGAAAGCCTTGACTCGGAACCATGATGCTGGAACAGGCGTCACCGTCTTTGCGGGAGGCGCGCTCAATGATCCACTTGGTATCTCATTAACAGGCCATTTCCTCTTTGTGGCAAATGGGGACGACGGAAATATCGTTGAAGTCGACGTCAACAGGGGACAACAAGTAAATGTTAGTCTGGCAGACAGTTCCGGCGGGCCACCCCCTGGGGCGGGCGCTCTGTTCGGTTTGTGGGCGCTAAACACCGGCCAAATCTACTTCGTGGATGACGCAACAAATACATTCAATTTGGTGCATTGATGCGATTGGAGATACAGATGGCCCTGCCTTCGTGCGCAGGGCCATCTGATTGCTCGGTGATCGGTGGCTATTGCCTCGGTTCTGTTTCTCGCATGAACTCGGCGAGATACTCCTTCCACACGGCTGCCGCCGTGTGGGTTCGGTGACCACGTGTCAAGTCGCTAACCGGGATGAGAATGAAGCGCGCGTGCGGCATGCGTTTGACCAACTTCTCGGCGATGCCAAGCTCGGGCGGGTTGACGTAGTCGTCAGCCGAGTTGATCCACAACGCCGGCGCGGTAATCGTCTCAAGACGCGGACTCGGATCATAATTCCGGCTGGCACTGATGTAATAGATCATGTCGTTTGCGTCGGTTGAAGCCATGGTGCGCGCCAGGTAGCTATCGACGTACTGCTCGGCCTGCTCGCGCATTGGCGCCTCCTTTTGCATCACCAACGGCGCGGATCCCATTACCAGCAGCATCTCGTTTGCGCCGCGAAGGCCATCCTGCGGCTCGGTCTTATATTCGCCGTTCTGCCACTCAGGATCGAGCTTGATGTCCTGGATCGCCATGTAGCGCATCATGAGGTTGCGTCCGGCGATCTGTACCGGCAAGCACGCGAACGGCGCGAGCGCATCCATGAAGTCGTGGTACGTCTCGCCCCACACGAAACTCTGCATGCAGCCCATCGATGTGCCGAGGATCAGTCGTAGATGATCGATGTGCATCTGCTCAAGCATCATGCGCTGGCTGCGCACCATGTCGTCGTAGTCGTAGGCAGGGAAGCGCATGTGCAGCCCGTCGGAGGGTTTCGAACTCTGCCCGTGCCCGATGTCGTCGGGCAGGATGAGGAAGTACTTCTGGATATCGAGGACGCCGCCCGGCACAAACAGTACATCCGAGAAGATTGGGTTCAACAGCGAGTGCGCATTGCCGCCGGTGCCGTGCAGCAGCAGGACGGCATTATCGACGTGCCCTGCGGCATTACGATGCGGCGCGCCCAGCGTGAGATAGTGCAGCTTGAGCTCGGGCAGTGTCTCGCCTGTGCCAAAGCGGAAGTTCTCGAGCGTGACCGTGCCATCCTGCGTTGGCCAGTGCGAGGCAGGCGCGGTCTGGCAGGAAGCCGTTACAGAAGCCACGCAGGCGAACAGGAAAAGCCGGGCAAGACGCGTGTGCATTAGGAAGAACTCCGGCGAATGTGAATTTGTGTACCGGCAACATTCTATTCCGCTGATCTTGGTGTCAAACTAAGGGAGAGTTGTCTCTGGGTTTCGTCGTTTATCCGAAATTTGCCGCCTGTACCTGGACACATCGGGTGTTTTAAGAGAGCGATCCGGAGGCGTCCTATGAGAATTCCGCTCATCGTCGCATGCGGAGCAGCAGTCCTTGGGCTCCCGATCATTGGTCTCGGTACCTATGGCGAATGGGTCAATGCCCACCTGCACTATCCCGGTCCTGACAACGAAAGCGCTTTCCTGCGAGGGTACGACCCGAAAGCGCTGGTAGAGCCATATCTGACGCCTAACGAGCACCTCGGTGAAAGCCGCGGCTCCGGTGGCGGAGCGGGCGTGAAATCCGTGACGCACAGTGCGAGTTTCGGCGAGTATTTCACGATGCAAAGGAGTCTGAAAGGATCGCTCATGCTCGCGGTGAATCGCGACATCTCGCAACGGCTCGTCGTGAACGAAGCGCAGATCCTTCGCGAGTACGGCAGCCCGTCCACCGGATTCCACTTTGATTACGAAACAGGCAATACCGTCGGCTCTATCGCAATTCTTCCTCTAGCGCCAGAGCCGGACAATCGCAGTATGCCACTGCCCGATCTACTGGAAGATGTGGTGCTCAACATAGACGTCAGCGAAACCTGGTTCCCGAAAGGCATCCCTTTGGGGGTCAGATCGAGCGAGATTAACGTTTCCTATGACGTTGCCTCGCGATAGAATCTTGGTGTCTGGCATGTCCTTCCGAGCCACATTCCGGATCTCACCCCTTAAGCGCTTTCGCCGCGGCCGCCACGACCGTGGACGCTGACCCCGCGCGCTGAGTAATCTATAGCCGTTGATACTCTCCTCTGCCGTGCCATTACCGGCAGACGAGTCGTCGCGGCACAATCCCGCAATTGATATTTCAGCTCATCCGCCTAGCCCGCGGATAGAAAGGTTTCCGATGAACAGCTTTAATAGCCATGCCACTCTCAAATCGGGCAACAAATCGTACACGATCTTCCGCCTGCCTGCGCTCAGCGCCCGCGGATTCGACCTCGGCCGCCTTCCCTTCAGCCTGAAGATCCTGCTCGAGAACCTGCTTCGTCGCGAAGACGGCGTGAATGTAACCGCCGACGACATCGAGTTCCTGGCGAAGTGGGATCCGAAGGCCGAACCGACCCGTGAGATCGCATACATGCCTGCGCGCGTACTGATGCAGGACTTCACCGGTGTGCCGGCCGTGGTCGATCTTGGCGCAATGCGCGATGCCATCAAGGCGCTGGGTGGCGACCCGGAGCGCGTCAACCCTCTTATTCCCGCCGAGCTGGTTATCGACCACTCCGTGCAGGTTGACGAGTTCGGTACGCAGAGAGCCTATGAGGCGAACTCTCTGCTCGAATTCCAGCGCAATCGTGAGCGCTATGCGTTCCTCAAGTGGGGCCAGACGGCCTTCCGCAACTTCAGCGCCGTGCCTCCCGGCATGGGCATCTGCCACCAAGTAAATCTCGAATACCTCGCCCGCGTGGTCTTCACGACGGAAGTAAACGGAGAATTGCAAGCGTATCCCGACACCCTGGTCGGCACCGACTCGCACACCACGATGATCAACGGCCTCGGTGTGCTGGGCTGGGGCGTGGGTGGCATCGAAGCAGAGGCCGCGATGTTGGGCCAACCAGTCAGCATGCTGGTTCCGCAGGTTGTCGGCTACAAACTCACTGGCAAGCTGCGCGAGGGCGCGACAGCTACCGACCTGGTGCTCACGGTCACACAGGCGCTTCGCAAGCTGGGTGTCGTCGGCAAGTTCGTCGAATTCTATGGACCCGGCATCGCCGCGCTGCCGCTTGCCGATCGCGCCACCATCAGCAACATGGCGCCGGAGTACGGAGCGACCTGCGGCATCTTTCCGGTTGACGCGGAGACGCTGCGTTATCTCCGACTCACGGGTCGCAACGAAGATCAGATTACGCTCGTCGAGGCCTACTACAAAGAGCAGCAGCTATTCCACACTGAGAACTCTCCCGAAGCGGAGTACTCGCAGACGTTGGAACTGGATCTCGGTGAGGTGGAGCCGAGCGTGGCCGGCCCGAAGCGTCCGCAGGACCGCGTGCTTCTGAAGGACGCCGCAGAGAGCTTCGCGAAGCAGCTTCCAACGCTCCTTGCGCCTACGGCAAAACCGCTCGGCACGCGCACGGCAGCGGCGTGGGAGGCGGCTGCGGTCACCGATACTGCGCTGGCAGTTGCAGCGGAAGAGAACGAAGGACCCGCGACTTCGTCCGCTCCGACAAACGGCCCGCTGCACGTGACCACGACGGTGAAGGAGCGCTTCAACGTCGATCCCGACAAGTATCTCGATCACGGCTCGGTGGTCATTGCTGCAATCACGAGCTGCACCAACACATCGAATCCCTCCGTCATGGTCGCCGCAGGAATCCTCGCAAAGAAAGCTGTCGAGAAAGGGCTCTCGGTTCCGCCGTGGGTGAAGACGTCGCTGGCCCCGGGTTCGCGTGTCGTCACCGACTACTACGAAAAGGCCGGCCTGCTGCCGTATCTGGAGAAGCTGCGCTTCAACGTGGTTGGCTATGGATGCACGACGTGCATCGGCAACTCCGGTCCGCTGCCCGCGGACGTCTCGAAGAGCATCGACGAGCACGGCCTGGTTGCTGTCAGCGTGCTCAGCGGCAATCGCAACTTTGAGGGCCGTGTAAATGTGGACGTTCGTGCGAATTACCTGATGTCGCCGCCGCTCGTTGTCGCATACGCGCTGGCTGGCCGCATCGGTCACAACTTCGACACCGAGCCGCTAGGCAAGGACCAGAAGGGAAATTCAGTATTTCTGCGCGACATCTGGCCGACTCAGCAGGAGGTTGCCCAGGCCATCGATAAAGGCATCAGCAGCGAAGGCTTCCGCAAGGAATACGCGACAGTCTCAGAGGGAGACACGAACTGGCAGGGCCTGAGTTTCCCAACCGGCGACGTTTACAAATGGGAGCCCGACTCGACCTACATTCGCAAAGCGCCATACTTCGACGGGATGAAGAAGCAGCCTGGCGCGGTCACCGACATCACTGGAGCGCGGGTCCTCGCCGTGCTGGGCGACTCGGTAACGACGGACCACATCTCCCCCGCCGGCTCAATCAAGGCCAACGGCCCGGCAGGGAAGTATCTCGCCGAACATGGAGTCAAACCCGCGGACTTCAACTCGTATGGTTCGCGCCGCGGCAACCATGAAGTCATGGTCCGCGGCACCTTCGCCAACGTTCGCCTGCGCAACAAACTAGCGCCGGGAACTGAAGGCGGCGTGACGCGTCTGCTACCCGAGGGCGAGCAGATGTCGATCTTCGATGCCAGCGTGAAGTACGCCGAGCGCCACGTCCCACTCATCATCCTCGCGGGCAAGGAGTACGGCTCAGGCTCTTCGCGTGACTGGGCGGCAAAGGGTCCGAAGCTGCTCGGCGTGCGCGCGGTCATCGCGGAGAGCTTCGAGCGCATTCACCGTTCGAACCTCGTCGGCATGGGCATCCTGCCGCTGCAGTTCGAAGCTGGCAAGACAGTCGAGTCGCTCGGGCTGACAGGCGAGGAAAGCTACGATATCCGTGGTTTCCGCGAGCGGCTGGCTTCTAAGTTCGAGATCGGCCGGACTGTCGCGGTGGTTGCGACTTCACCCGATGGCAAGAAGAAGACCTTCGAAGCCCGCATTCGCATCGACACGCCGCAGGAGATTCTTTACTTCGAGCACGGTGGCATTCTGCTCTATGTTCTGCGGCAGCTGGCGGTGAGCTAGCTCGTGGCTCACTTAACTGATAAAAATGCCACTCCATGAAGGAGTGGCATTTTTGTTTGCTTTGAGTCGCGCTGCCTATCGCCGCTTCGCCGGTACCTTGGCATTTCTCGGGGCAACGCGCCTGGTTTTTCCTTGCGCAACCGCGTCGGCTTCTGTCCCGTTCTCGACAGGCTCTTCCTCGTGCGGAGCGAAGAAGCGCACACCCTCCTGGGCGTGTTCGCCCAGCACGTGCAGGCGCAGAAAGTTCGTTGATCCCGACTTGGTCCGAGTGCCGGCAACAATGGCGATGACTTCGCGGTTGCGCACGTAGCCATTTTGTTCAAGCAGGTTCTCGGCAACCTCTACCAATGCCTCTGTCGTGTTGACCTTGGGGCAGCGGACGGGTGTTGTTCCCCACAGCAGGTTGAGCCGGTTGATGGTGATATCGATGGGGCTCAGTGCAAAGATTGGGGCAGTGGGATGATACTTCGAAAGCTGGCGCGCCGTCGTGCCCGACTCGGTGAAGAGCGCAATGCCGCGCAGATCAAGATCGTCCGCCGCGTGCGCCGTCGCTTCGCAAATCGTCTCGGCAATGGAAAGACGCGTCTGCCGGATCATCGGCTCGTTGAGGTGATCTTCCTTAATGTGGTGCTCCGCTTCGCTGACAATGCGAGCCATCATCGAGACGGCTTCCACCGGGTATTTGCCTACGGCAGACTCGCCCGAGAGCATCACCGCATCCGTGCCGTCATACACGGCGTTTGCAACGTCAGAGACTTCGGCGCGTGTGGGTCGCGGATTCTCGATCATCGACTCGAGCATCTGCGTCGCGGTGATCACAGGCTTGAAGTATTCTGCCGCCCGGCGAATGATGTGCTTCTGGATGGCAGGCACCTTTTCCGGAGGAACTTCAACGCCCAGATCGCCGCGTGCCACCATGATGCCGTCGGCCGCCTGCAGGATGCTGTCGAGGTGCGCGATCGCCTGTGGCTTCTCAAGCTTTGCGATAATCCACGTTTCACTTCCGTAGGCCGAAACGCGATTCCGAACCAGCCGCACGTCTTCGGCCGTGCGCACGAACGAGACGGCAACAGCATCGACGCCGTTCTTCAACGCGAACTCGAGATCCTCCGAGTCCTTGTCGGTGAGCGACGGAACGCGCACGGGAATTCCGGGAAGATTGATGCCCTTGTTTTCGCCCAGCATTCCTCCATTGATGATTTCGCAGACGACGTCGGCGCCGGTAACTTCGTGGACGCGCAATTCGATCAATCCGTCAGAGAGCAGAATCCGCGAGCCCTGTTCAACGTTGTCCGCGAGCGTCTTAAACGTAGTTCCAACAAGAGAAGCCGTGCCAGGAACGTCACGCGGCGTGATGGTCAGTCGGCCACCCGCTTTCAGCATGACCGGTTGATGATCTTTCAACTTGGATGTGCGGATCTTCGGTCCCTGTAAATCACCCAGGATGCAAAGCGGTTTGCGCTCTTCGCGGCTCACTTTGCGGATCATCTGGATCAGGGCAAGTTTTTCTTCGTGGGTCCCGTGGGAAAAGTTCAGTCGGACAACATCGATGCCGGCGCGGACCAAGTCGCGAAAAACAGGCTCGCTGTTGGAGGCCGGACCCAGAGTCGCCACGATCTTTGCGCGGCGATGGATGGGCGTTTCGTTCAGGTTCGATTCAACGAACGGCATTGGTATGACTCCAAAAGTTGCGGTAAAAAAGGGAAAAGGTGAGTAAGAGTGCAGTCTGCTTCATTATACAAAGTCAGTGTCCGCAAAATGATCCCAGTCCATCATGGAACGCAGAGCACTCAGCTGTCGGTGCGAGCTATCACAGACGCTTCGGCGTCGGATGCGCTTGTGGCTTCAAGCCTGTTGCGCTCGCGAAAGATAACGCCGTTCAGTTCTGCGCCGAGCAGCGCGCTGAATGACGTGAGATAGAGCCAGACGAGGGTGGCAATCCCGGCAGCGAACGATCCATAGAAAAGCGAGTAGTCAGCGACACGGGTAACGTACCAGCCGAACGCGAGCGTAGCCGGAAACCACACGACGCTTGCGCCCACGGCCCCAGGCATTACGTGGGTCCAATGCTCTCTGCGCTTGGTGCCGAAATGATAGAGCGCGCCAAGCACCGCGAGGCTCGTAGCGAAAGCCAGAGACCAGCGCGCCGTTCGCCACAGAAATAGAACTACGCTGCGTAATTCGTGACCGGCCTTCAACACCATCCAGAGTTCAATCGCGCGTCCGAAGACCAGCAGCATGGTAGCCAGCGCGAGCGGAATCAGGACGATAAAAACCAGAAGCAGCGCGCGGAGCCGCCGCTCCCAGAATCCCCACTCGCTGCGAGGTAGCCGATATGCCCGGCGGAAGCCCTCCATCAGGGTGAGCATCAGCCCGAGTCCGGCGAAGATACTCAGGCTGAGTCCGGAAGATACCAGGCGCGCAGGATGCGTTGTGCGCGCTTGCATCGCCGAGAGCATCAAGCGCGCCGAATCCTCCGGGAGAATCTGCCCGGTGACCCAACGAATTTCTCCGACGATCGTGGGGCCCTCAGGGAACTTGGCGATCAGCGCGGTCAGAACAATGAATGCCGGAAAGAACATCAGCATGCCGGAATACGCGGCTGCCTTGGCCGTATTCAGCACATCGTGTTCGACCGCAAGAAAGACGGCCTTCCGGAAATGTCGCAGGAAATCAGGCATTCGTTTCAATTGCCTTCATTTCAATTGAAAGGGTAGAGCATTTCCTACCCTCCGGCCACGCCCGCCGCATCGCAGTACCATCGGAGAAACCCCATTCCCCTACAGATGTAGATGATGGAAGAGGCTCTCGAAACAACCGGGGATCTGCCTGTTCCATAGAAGTTACGCCTTGGGGACTGTCGCCTTCAGGCGACAGCGGAAAAGGCGTGCGGTGCGAAGGGTCGCTCGCTTTGTGTTAGTTGAGCGGCACCTGTATACTTGCCGCGAATGAGCGAA
>Ga0126381_100009185_pt1 | contig 11099 bp, 8 predicted proteins | sample PanSoiMetPlot_28_FD_96465 | JGI IMG/M metagenome (GOLD analysis project Ga0126381, IMG submission 96465) | Tropical forest soil microbial communities from Panama - MetaG Plot_28 | ecosystem: Environmental > Terrestrial > Soil > Tropical forest > Bulk soil | place: Panama | collected 2016-02-17
AGCAAAACATGATCAAAATCGCTGCCTTTCGCCACACGATCCAAAAGAACGGTGGGGATCCCGCTTTGCCGCACGTCCTCGAGCGCGGGCGAGTCGTCCCGGCACGGTATTACGACCAGGGCGTCGATTTTGCGCCGAATCAACGCGCGAACCCGCTCCTGCTCCCAGGCGGTGTCTTCCTGGCTGTCTGCGAGTATGAGTTGGTAGTCGGTAAAGGCAGCGCGCTTTTCGAGGCGGCGGACAATCGCTGGAAAAAGGCCCATCGTAATGTCTGGCACCACAACGCCAATCATGCGCGACCGGCGCTCCCGCAAGCTCGCCGCAACCGAATTAGGACTGTATTGCAGAGCGGCGACTGCGTCCTGGACACGTTGCTGCAGTTCCGGGCCAACGTAGCGGGTACCGCGCAAGACATTTGACACCGTCGCGGTGGACACGCGGGCGGCTCTGGCCACGTCGTGAATGGTGGGGCCTCGCTGTTCGGTCGGTCTTTTGCTCCTGGTACCCACCTCCACAGTGTGGCGGAAAGAGCGCGATAATTCAATCTTTTAAAATATTTTTAATTATCATTTGACTTCCGTTTATTTAAACGTTTATTTAATTGCATTGAAAAACCCTCTATGCCTCTTATCTCATGACTCCAAGATAAATCATGCCATTGGTCACGCCGTTGAAGCTAGGCCTGTTGGAATGCCCAGTGACCTCTCTGCGGACGACGGTGAAAACCGCAAATCGACCGTTTTGAAAAATCGACCTAGTACAGAAGCTGAACCGCCTGCTTTCAGGATCGAGGAGGCAGCTGTGAAATCACTTAATGGAAATTGCGTCGGGCAGTGGCTGGGTCAGCGGTTCTCGACCCTAACGGCACTGGAGGCGCGAGTTATCTCGGTAATCTTGAGTCGATGCACGATCGACGACAAAACGTTACTCAAAATGGTCGCAGACGAGACCCACGTCTCCAACGCAATGCTGGTAAAGATCGCCAAAAAGCTCGGCTTTGACGGGTTTCGTTCCTTTCGGGCCGCGCTAGCAAAGCAACACCAGCTTCCTCTGGCGAAGGCGCGCCAGGAATTAAGCGACCACTCGACGGCCCGCGCGCTGGCAGAGAAAGTGCGGGGGGCTTCGCTAAAAGCACTCGAGGAGGCTTTCTCGCTCATTCATTTTGAGACCCTGGAGCTGGTCGCTCAGTGGTTCCAGGCGGCCCGCCAGCGCGACTTTTACGGCCTCGGTGGGTCTGCCCCGGTGGCTAGGGACGCGGCCTGCAAGTTCCTGCGCATCGGTTTGCGGGCCTCCGCCTTCGACGATGGCTTGATGATGTTAATGTCGGCCTCGCTGTTGCAGAAAGGGGACATCGTGGTGGCTTTTTCGTATTCCGGCCAGACCCTGGTCGTTTTAGAGGCCGTGCGCCAGGCCCGAAAGAACGGCGCCCACGTGATCGCCATCACCAATAGCCCGGGCTCGAGGTTGACCCAAGTGGCGCACGTGGCGCTTTGCGCTGCGGTTGAAGACTCGCCGCTCAGTGGAGAGAACGGGGCCGCGCGCATGGCGCAATTGAACCTCGTGGACGCCCTGTTCATGGCGGTGGCACGTAGCAACCCAGCAGTGACTGAGGCCAATCTGACTCGGACGATGTCCGTGATCAGAACCCAACGAGCCTCCTGGTGAGCACAGCTTTCGATTGGGTCTACGGTTCCGTTGCAGAGCGCAGACGGGGATGCTTTCCACCGACCCACTCCACTAACTATCGATTCCGCCTAGGTGCCCTCGACTACTCGAACTCTTCGCTCTGAAAAACACCAATCACATCGTTAACAGTTTTCCTGCTCACATTGGTGTTAACTCCGTGATTGGCACAGCATATCAGCGGTTGGTTAACAATGCGCTGCCGAACGCGCGGATTTGCCCTTCCGGAGTGCTGGATTTCACCAGCGTGAAATGGCCGGCGGGACAACGGGATCCCGAAGAGGCTTTGAGCGCCAAAAGATTTTACCCCCGTGAAATTATTTAACCCAGGTCGCTATTGACGGGGAGGAAGGAATTCAGAAATGTATCTGGTAACACTCGAGTAGTCGGAGCGATTCAAACTCAAAGGGCCTCCAACACGGCAACCGCGAAGCGCGCGACTAACAAAGCAACTAACAAATCGACTAACAAAATAACGTGAGAATGATGCATCATTTTATCCCAGGCCTTCTAGCCGTGCTGTGTACTGTGGCTAGCACGTTCGCCCAGCAAAAGACGGTGACGATTGCCGTCGTCAATAACCCGGACATGATCCGGCTGAAAAAGCTGGCGAATAAGTTCGAAGAGAAAAACCCAGACGTTAAACTCAACTGGGTGGTCGTCGAGGAGAACATCTTGCGACAGCGTGTTACGACCGATGTTTCGCAAGGGAGCGGCCAATTCGACTTGATCTACGTTGGGCTGTACGAAACACCAATTTTTGCCAAGCGAGGTTGGTTGCGACCTTTGGAGAACTTCCCAGCCGACTATGATCTGGAAGACGTCTTTAAAGGGCTTCGTGACGGGCTCTCTTACGAGGGCAAGCTCTACGCTATCCCCTTCAATGGTGAGAGCTCGATGCTGATGTACCGCAAGGATCTCTTCGACGCCAAAGGGCTGAAGATGCCTGATCAACCCACTTATGAGGACATTGCAAAGTTCGCCGATGCGTTAACCGACAAGCCGAAAGGAATCTATGGGATCACGCTGCGCGGCAAACCCGGGTGGGGCGAGAACATGGCCTACGTCGACACCTTGATAAACACTTTTGGTGGGACGTGGTTTGATATGCAGTGGCATCCGACCATTGATTCAGCGGAATGGAAAGAGGCGATCACCTTCTACGTCAACCTGATGAAAAAGGATGGCCCTCCTGGAGCCAGTTCAAATGGATTTAACGAAAATCTGACCCTTTTTGCCGGAGGCAAAGCGGCGATGTGGATCGATGCGACCTCGGGGGCTGGACCGCTCTACGATAAGGCCCAATCTCAGGTCTCGGACAAAGTAGCTTTTACCCAGGCACCTGTGGCCAAAACACCCAACGGTTCTCATTGGCTGTGGTCTTGGGCGCTTGCGATCCCCAAATCGGCGAAGAATCCCGATGGGGCTTTCAAATTCGCGACCTGGGCAACTTCCAAGGAATACATCCAGTTAGCGGCGGCCGATGGGGGCTGGGCGACGATCCCGCCGGGGACGCGCAAGTCCACCTATGATAATCAAGAGTACCAGAAGGCTGCGCCCTTTGCGGCGGTGACGCTCAAGGCGATGCAGACGACCGATCCAACCAATCCTTGCATCAAACAGGTCCCGTACACGGGAGTGCAATTTGTGGGCATCCCGGAGTTTCAGGCCATTGGCACCCAAGTCGGCCAGAACATCTCCGCTGCGCTTTCGGGTAAAACGAGTGTGGACCAGGCTTTGAAAGCAAGCCAGGTCGAAGCCGAGCGCGCGGTCAAGCAGGGCGGGTACCTGAAGTAGGCCATTACCAGGCATTTTGGCGCGCCGAAGAATGGCATGAGGGATTTCTGATGACTCTCAGGGACTGCCGAAGGTCGGTCCAAAACAAAGAATGCAACTGCTAGCATCCAAAGGAGCTTGAATGAAACGGTTAGTGCTTGAAGGCAAAGTGGCAGTGGTGACTGGTGGGGCACGGGGGATCGGTCGGGCCATTTGTGAGCGATACGTCGAGGAGGGGGCCAAGGTGGCCGTGGCCGATATCGACCTCAAGGAGGCAGAAGCAGCGGCTAAAGCCATTGGCGAATCTGCCTTTGCAGTTCATCTGGACGTTGGCCGGCAGGAATCGATCGACGCGATGGTAAGCGGCGTCGTCGAGCGGACGGGTTCCCTTGACATTCTGGTTAACAATGCGGGCATCGTTAGCATAGGCCCATTCCTGGAGATTACCCCACAGATCTTCGATCGAATTTTTACGGTCAACGTTAAAGGATTACTGTTCACGTTGCAGGCCGCCGCGCGGCAAATGATCAAACAGGGCCGCGGTGGAAAAGTTGTCAACCTGGCTTCCCAAGCAGGCCGGCGTGGTGAAGCGCTGGTTGCCGTTTACTGCGCCAGCAAGGCCGCGGTGATCAGCCTCACCCAATCGGCGGGGCTAGCGTTGATCCGGGACAAGATCAACGTCAACGGTATCTCGCCCGGAGTCGTCGACACGCCGATGTGGGATGAAAACGACGCGTTGTTCGCCAAATACGAGAACCGTCCGATCGGTGAGAAAAAGCGGATTGTGGGTGAGTCAGTCCCTTATGGTCGGATGGGAGTGCCCGAGGACCATGTCGGGGCATCGGTGTTTTTGGCTTCCAGCGACAGCGACTACGTGGTTGCTCAGACACTCAACGTGGACGGCGGCAATTGGATGAGTTAGCCAATGAGTGACGTACTAACCGTGGGAGAACTCTTGGCCGAGTTCATGGCCGAACGAGTGGGACAAGCGTTCTCCGAACCGGGCACTTTTCTAGGTCCCTACCCGAGCGGCGCCCCCGCCATCTTCGCCGATCAAGTGGCCAAGACCGGTAGTTTGGCGGCGATGGTTGGCTGTGTCGGGCAAGACGGGTTCGGCGACCTGATCTTGAACCGGTTGCGGAGAGACGGCGTCGAGGTCTCGGGTATCCGGCGCACGGACCGACTGCCGACTGGAACAGCGTTCGTAACCTACCGCAAGAATGGTAGCCGGGAGTTCATCTTCAATCTCGCTAACAGCGCGACTTCGTTGATCGATGCAGACGCTGTGGACGCAAGCTTCGCGGAAGGCTGTCGGTTTTTCCACGTCATGGGAACGTCGTTGACCAGCGAAGGCATGGTCGCCGCGGTGAAGCGCAGCATTCTGCTTGTTAAAGAAGCTGGCGGCAGGGTGTCTTTCGACCCAAACGTCCGACCTGAGGTTATGTCTCTGGATTTCATCCGCGGCGCGATCAACTTCGTGCTGAAGGAGTGCCACCTCCTTCTGCCCAGTGAGGCCGACCTGCAGTACTTCTGCGGAAACCTGCCGGAAGCCGAAGCCGTGCGCCAGTTGCTCAGCGAAGGAACGCTGGAAAGGGTCGTCGTAAAAAACGCTGCTCAGGGCTGCACGTACTACGACCGTGTCCAATCAATCCGCGTCCCTTCTTTTAAGGTCACCGAGGTGGATCCCACGGGCGCCGGCGATTGTTTCGGCGGGACGCTGATTTCGTGTTTGGCCCAAAGCATCGACCTGGAAAAAGCATTGACCTTAGCCAATGCGGCAGGGGCGCTGGCTGTGACTAAGCGGGGGCCGATGGAAGGCAATACCACCTTGAGCGAGCTCGAATCCTTCATCGCCTCTGCAGACAGGACCAAATGAGTGCGGCATTGAAGAAGATCGCCGAGGCCAATCGGGCCGATGGGGCCCAAGGTATTTACTCGGTCTGCTCTGCTCACCGGCAGGTAATCGAGGCGGCGGTGTTGCAGGCCAAGTCAGACCAATCGCTGCTGCTTGTCGAGGCCACCTGCAACCAAGTGAACCAGGAGGGCGGTTACACCGGGATGATCCCGAACCACTTTCGGGATTACGTGCAGACCATTGCGGCAGATTTCGACTTTTCCGCCGAGCGGGTAATCCTGGGAGGCGATCACCTTGGTCCCAACCCGTGGCGGGCAAAGCCGGCCGCGCAAGCCATGGCAGCAGCCAAGACAATGGTCGAAGGGTACGTTGGGGCCGGGTTTACTAAAGTTCACCTCGACGCGAGCATGGCTTGCGCCGACGATCCCCAAGCGCTCAGCAACGAGGTCGTGGCCGCCCGGGCGGCGGACCTGTGCCAGACCGCCGAATCGGTCGCTGATCCTGCGAACATGCCTTATTACATCATCGGCACCGAGGTGCCGGTTCCAGGGGGTGCGCACGAAGACCTTCAGGAGTTGGCCGTTACCCGAGTAGAGGACCTGTCCGAGACCATCGAGATACATCGAACGGCGTTCGAGGCGCGAGGGCTGCAAGCAGCGTGGGATCGGGTAATCGGAGTGGTCGTTCAGCCTGGGGTAGAATTTGACCACGCCAGGGTCATTGACTACAAACCCGAGAAAGCACAGGAGTTAAGCGAAGCCATCCTGCGCTTTGACCGGCTCGTGTACGAAGCCCATTCGACCGATTACCAGACCGAAGCGGCGCTCACGAATTTGGTCCGGGATCATTTCGCCATCCTCAAAGTCGGCCCCGGCTTGACTTACGCCGCGCGCGAGGCCGTGTTTGCGTTAGGCCACATCGAGCAGGAATGGGTTACCGACCGGCCTCTATCGGACATCCGGGCCAAGCTGGATGAGGTCATGGTGGCGCAACCGAAATATTGGGAACAGTATTACAGCGGAAATGAAGCCGAACGCACTTTGGCGCGCAAATACAGCTTCAGCGACCGGCTGCGTTACTATTGGCCCGACCCCACCGTTGAAGCCAGCTTTCGGGTCTTGATCAAAAACCTGTCGGACCGACCACCGCCGCTTTCATTGTTAAGCCAATTTGCGCCCTCAGCGTTCAAGGCCATCCAGAATGAAGAATTGCGCAACGACCCGCTGTCGATTATCCGACACCGGATCCAGGAAGTCCTTGGCACATACGCCCGTGCGTGCGGGATGTCTCACAGACAAGCCGCTTAAAAAGCAAGGTCGAGGAAACAGGTTATGCAAAGGACTGCGTAAAACGACGACCGAAATGAGTGGCTGGAAGTGGCACCCCTTTTGATTTAAGTCCTTAGATCATGATCTCTTCCAAAGAATCGTCGGTTCAAGGATCGGTGGACTACATCTCCAAAGCTAAATCGCTTGTTGCCGAGATGACGCTCGATGAGAAGGCGAAGCTATTGTCCGGTGACGGCTGGTGGCACACTCACGTGGTCGAGCGCCTCGAGATTCCTTCTATATCGATATTCGACGGTCCCCACGGGCTGAGAAAGGTCGATGGCGGTGGCCTTCTGACCAGCCTGCCGGCGACCTGCTTTCCGACGGCGTCGGCAATCGCGTCATCATGGGATATAGAACTAATTCGAGAAGTGGGCGTTGCTTTGGCGGAAGAATGCCAAGCGAATGACGTTCAGATTTTGTTAGGCCCCGGGGTCAATATGAAACGCTCGCCGTTAGGCGGCAGAAATTTCGAGTACTTCTCTGAAGATCCCGTGCTTGCCGGGAAAATGGCGGCTGCCTACATCCAGGGTGTCCAGAGCTTGGGCGTGGGGACTTCGTTGAAGCACTACGCAGCTAACAACCAGGAGTTCGAACGCATGGTGACGAGCTCCAATGTGGACGAGCGCACCCTGCATGAGGTTTATCTGCTGGCATTTGAAATCGCCGTCAAAGAGGCTCAACCGTGGTCAATCATGGCAGCTTACAACCCTGTGAATCGAGTCTTCGCAACGGAGAATACCTGGTTGCTACAGGATATCTTGCGGACACAATGGGGTTTTGTAGGCTTTGTAGTGTCGGACTGGGGCGCTGTTCATGACGGTGTTGCCGGTGTGAATGCTGGGCTCAGCTTGGAGATGCCGGGCAGCGGCGATTACCACCGGAACAAGGTTCTGCGAGCAGTCCAGATCGGGAAAATTCCTCCGAACAAACTTGAGGAGGTGATCGTTCCACTGCTGGCCGTGATTCTGAAGGCTAAAGATTATCGCCGGGTTGACGTTACTTTCGACGCCGAGCGTCACGACAGGTTGGCCAGATATGCGGCGGCCGAGAGCATAGTCCTATTGAAAAATACCGGCGACCTTTTGCCGCTCGATTTCAACAAACGAAGAACTATCGCGGTAGTCGGTGCGTTTGCTAAGAGGCCGAGGTACCAAGGATCGGGTAGTTCGCAAGTAAATCCAACTCGGATTTCGACGGCTTACGATGAACTAACAAAATTGATAGGTAAGAGCGTCGTTCTACCCTACGCAGCGGGCTACACTGAAGATGGTAGGACAACCGATCAACTGATCGACGCAGCCGTTCAACAAGCCAAAACGGCCGACATTGCCATTCTATTCGTCGGTCTGCCGGGCAACTATGAATCCGAGGGCATGGACCGTTCCTCTCTGGACCTGCCGGCCGGACATAATCAGTTGATCGAAGCAGTGCTTGGCGTCCAACCCAATCTGGTAGTGGTTCTGATGAACGGGTCAGCGGTCACTCTACCTTGGGCCGATAGAGCGCCGGCAATTATTGAAGCTTGGCTAGGCGGTCAGGCTGGTGGCGGCGCGATTGCCGATGTGTTAACGGGTCGGGTAAACCCTTCTGGCAAACTTTCTGAGACCTTTCCAGCACGCTTGAAAGACACCCCCTCCTATCCGGATTTTCCCGCGCGAAACCGGGAAGCTAATTACGGCGAAGGGATCTTTATCGGATACCGTTATTACGACGCACGAAAGCTGCAGCCCATATTTCCGTTCGGATTCGGTCTGAGTTATACCACCTTTGTCTACTCGAACCTGCGGGTGACGCCGACTGTGATCAGGGATGCGGAAAACATATCGGTTGAAGTAACAATCAAGAACACCGGCAAGGTGGCGGGCAAAGAGGTGGTGCAGCTCTATGTGCGGGAAGAACGGCCGAGAGTCGTGCGTCCAGAAAAGGAGCTCAAGGCGTTCGCAAAGGTAGCGATGGAGCCTGGCGAAGAAAAGACACTCAGCTTCCGGCTTGAGGAGCGCGACTTCGCCTACTACGATGTCATGAGTCACCGCTGGGTAGTAAACCCGGGTAACTTTGAGATCCTGGTGAGCGCGTCCTCACAAGACGTGCGGTTACGACAAACGATTGATGTCCACACAAGTGAACCGTATTGCATTCCACTGACTCGGGATTCGCTGCTCAAAGAATTTAAGAATCACCCGAAAGGCAAAGCCTTCTACTCCGAGCTTGTGGCGGGGTTCGGTATGGGAGATCCCGATGAAGTCGATATAGCCGTTCGCGCTTTTTTGGAAGACATGCCCGTATATAAGGTCTGCGCTTTTTCGGAAGGCAGGCTTACGGAAGAAAGGCTTTCGGAGATTCTAGCAAAGGTGCACTGACAGCATCCAGCCGCACATGGAAGTCTTCGGTTCGAGTTGCCCGAGAGGTAATCTGCTTCACAGATCAGCTACCGAGAGCCCAAGCGCCCGGGCTGCCTTGGCCTGTTGCTGATCGAAGGTCACTAAAGTCGTTGCACCGAGCTCTCGCATGGCGGCGAAGTGTAACCGGTCTGAGGTGCGGCAGTGCACGCCAGGAGCGGCCTCTATCTGTTCATTTGCCATCCTGAAGACCGCACCGCTTAGCTCTTGATACTCGAGCGGTTCGGATCGCACCAGAACTGGTATGTATTTTTCGATCCGGCGATATTGTTGCCGTGTGATTTTTCCACTCAAGAAAAAACCTCGGACTTGGGTCCGCATCTCAAGAATCACCAAGGAAGAAACGAAAATCCGATCCCTGCTCGTCAGGTAATTCCCGATTCTCGGACTTTCCGGTTCCGGTAACACCAATTTTAACAGTACGCTGGTATCGGCGTAGTCCACGATCAAGCCATTTGGCACTTGGCGTTTGGATCAACGGTCCGTCCGATCTCGCTCTAGTGCCGCATCGACAATCCGCAGTTGTTTGCCTGCTCCGAACACGTCCTTTTGCCATTTCTGATGAGTGGCAAGTGTAAAACGCCGGGCGCGCCCGCGTTTGCCGTTCCAGGGAATCAATTTTGCAATCGGTTTCGCATCTCGGGTAATGATTATCTCCCGCTCGGAAAGCAGCACTCTTTCTGCCTCCGGCCAGTGATGGCGTAAATCGCGAACGGAAATCGATTTCATCGCATCCATGTTATACATGTTTAACGTAAGATCAACTGTTGAACCACGCTCGCTCCTGAACCCGGGCGAAATGAATACTCGGACCTCGGATTTGGAAAAGTGGCCGAGTGAGCCGGTAGTGAAGCGCCGTCTACCAGAGCCGTCACCCTGTCGTCGGCAATACTTTCGCCTAGCAAAGTTAGAGTAGGTCCTATGCTCTGCGAACTAACGGTCACCGACGAACGAGCTCATCAAACCGAAAAACGCCAATAGTATTATTGAGTATATGAATTGAGTGGGATTGATCACGGTTCGCTCGCCCCTCAAGTCCAAGAAACGCCTTCGCCTTGGGCTTCGCATCGTTGGCGATGCAATTCTCGGCGGCCGATTACATGCGTCGCGTCTGAGTTTGTACGATCGGTGCCTAGCCCGGCAAAAAGGACTCGATACCGGGCGGAAAAGGTGTCATGATCGATTTACTTCTCAGGGTCCGGCGGTTTTTGCTATCCCCCGCCCAATCTCATGACGTCTGATGCGATGCTGAAATTTGGCCCGCTGTTTCTGGTCCTTGCTTTCCGTTGCTTTGATCGGCTTCGCTTGGCCGGACTTGGCCTGTCCGTACTGGCAATCTTTCCGATCAGCCCTGTGTTCGGGCAGCTGACAAACAGCGATCCAACTCCAAAGCCGGAGCGATCGAACCTGGTCGCTGACTTGAACCAGCGCCTGGCGGAAACGGAAGCGCTGCTGAAAGGAGCTGAACTACCTGGAGCGCTGCTTCCGGGGGAGACTGAACAAGACCGCTTGGAGCGGCGAGTCCTTCTCAGTCACCTGGCCCAGGCCTATAAGGGTCATTTATTCGCGTTGGTTGAGATCGACTCTGCCAAAGCACGCTTGAACCAGCTCCGAAGTGAAAGTAAGAGCTGGCAGGGCTTTGCTCACGGCCCTCCTTATTCCCTCCTTCAGGCCGATGCTCTTCGCGAAACCATTAAGGCTCAGGACCTGAAAATTCAGGCCGCCAGCGCCACGAAGCAGTTCATCACCAGCCTTAGTGAGCAAACGCGAAAAGCGCTCAAAACTAATGAGACCAACATTCGCCGGTTCACTGAGGCCCTTGAATCTGCGACCGATCTGGCAAAGAAAGCGAAGTTGAAAGTCACGCTGGATCTCGAAACGCTCCGCAGTCAGTTAGCCTCCAGGGAACTCGGAAGCCTAGAGGCTCAGGCAGATGCAGCCGAAGTCGAACAAACCGAAGCGAACGAGCGTCGGGATTTTGCCAAAGCCCAACTGGCTGTGACAGCAGGGCAGACGGGTTTTACCAAAGCCGATCTTGACCGAGTGACAGCGCAG
>Ga0126381_100009186_pt1 | contig 11098 bp, 9 predicted proteins | sample PanSoiMetPlot_28_FD_96465 | JGI IMG/M metagenome (GOLD analysis project Ga0126381, IMG submission 96465) | Tropical forest soil microbial communities from Panama - MetaG Plot_28 | ecosystem: Environmental > Terrestrial > Soil > Tropical forest > Bulk soil | place: Panama | collected 2016-02-17
AAAGCCTGTGCCGGGCATGTTTGCTTTACGGGCTTCATCCATCCGTGAAAGCGATTCAGGTGGCGACCGATAAACAGCGAAAACCGACGTCCTTACATTTTTTTGTGCTTGCAAGGGAACATTTTTCCAACTATAACGTCTAACGATATAGTCGTCTATTTCGTAAAATACTCGGCCGCCGTACGTCATAAGAAACGCGAGGAATGCGCATGACCAGGAAAAAGGAAACCGAGTCGTTTTTGCCGCTTACGCCAGCTATGTTCCACATCCTGCTGGCCCTCGCCGACGGCGAAAAACACGGCTACGCCATTTTGAAGGAAGTGGCCCGCCGCACCGGGGACAAGGTCCGTCTGAGCGCCGGTACGCTCTACGGAAATCTGTCGCGCCTGGAGAGCGCCGGTCTTATCGCCGAGTCCACCCGCCGCCCCGAAATCGTTCTAGACGACGAGCGGCGCCGCTACTACCGGCTGACCGAATTCGGGCGTGAAGTTGCCGTTGCCGAAGCGGAACGCATGGAGGAAGCGCTCGGCCAGGCTCGCGCGAAAAAACTCTTCCGAAAACCCAAGCTGGCGTGAGGTGCTTCAATGGAAAAAATGCCTTTGCCTCAAAGACTGTTCCGAACTCTCGTTCGCGTCCTGCCTTTCGACTTTCGCACGAATTACCAAGGCGAGATGGAAGGCGTGTTCCGGGCGCAGCATCGCGAAGTGGAAGAGGGTGGCGGTTTTCTGGAGGCTTTGAAACTCTGGAAAGAAACGATCTTCGGAATTTTCACCACTGCGCCGCGCGAGCATTGGCAAATCCTGACGAGCGACTGTGCCTATGCCTTCCGGATGATGCGGAAGAATCTCGGCTTCACGCTCGTTGCCATTCTGACGCTCGCCTTAGGCATCGGCGCCAATACTGCGATCTTCAGCGTGGTTCACGCAGTGCTGCTGAAGCCGCTGCCATATCCGGACGGGCAGCAGTTAATCTTCGTTCGTCAACAAGAGCCAAAACTCGGAGTTGAAGACTTGGGGTTTTCTGTCTCCGAAATCGAGGACTACCGCAAGCAGAATCGCTCGCTTTCGGGCCTGGTCGAATATCATGCCATGACCTTCACCCTTTTTGGCCACGGCGATCCGGATCGTGTGCGCACGGGCGTGGTCTCGGCAAACTATTTCGATCTGTTCGGCATAAAGCCCCTGCGGGGGCGCACGTTTCTTCCGGATGACGACAAGCTCGGTGCGCCAGCCGTCCTGGTCCTCAGTTACGAATATTGGAAGAACAATTTTGGCGCCGACCAGGACATCGTTGGCAAAACCTTCGAGATGAACGACAAGGTGCACACAGTCGTCGGCGTCCTGCCTCCTGTCCCGCAATACCCGAACGAAAATGACGTCTACATGCCCACCTCCGCCTGTCCCTGGCGCTCCAATAAAGCCCATCTCGAGATGCGCGATATGCGCATGATGGAAGTCTTCGGGAGAATGAAGCCGGGCGTCACCGTGGGACAGGCCAGCGCCGACATCTCCGCCATTTCCGCGGGCTTGAAAGCGACGTATCCGAAGTTCTATCCCGACAACTCCGGATATGGCTCAGTCACGTCACCCCTGCAACTGGAGCTCACCAAGGACGCTCGTCCGACTCTTCTTCTGCTGCTTGCGGCGGCAGGGTTCGTGCTGCTCATTGCCTGTGCCAATGTCGCAAATATGACGCTCTCGCGCATGGTCCAGCGCGAACGCGAACTGGCCGTTCGCACCGCGCTCGGCGCAGGCCGCAGCCGTCTTCTTCGCCAGCTTCTGACAGAAAGTTTCCTCATGGCGGTTATCGGCGGCTTGCTTGGCTTGCTGTTCACGTATGCTAGCCTCCAGCTTCTCACCGACTTTGTAAGCCGTCTCTCACCGCGTGCCCGCGAAATCCATATTGATTCCGGTGTTTTGCTTTTTCACGCTTGCCGCTGCCCTGGGCACGAGCATCGTCTTCGGTACACTCTCCGCGCTCTTCTCGCGCGTCAACCTCGCCTCCAGCCTCAAAGAGGGAACCGCTGGGGCGGGCTCGGGAGTCGGTCGTAACCGCATGCGCGACGTCCTCGTGGTCTGCCAGGTCGCATTCTCCTTCATGCTGCTGATTGGCGCCGGCTTGATGATTCGCAGCCTCGTCAAGCTTCAAAGCGTAGACGCCGGCATCACTCCTCAGCGCGTGGTCGCCATGCGCACCAACTGGAACTGGTCCAAGTATATGAACGACAACGACAAAACACGCGTCGCTGCCCAGAAGCTTCTTGACCGCGTACAGTCCGAACCGGGAGTGCTTTCCGCCGCGGTATCGAGCAGGTATCCGTTTGAACCCGAGACCCTCTCCGCGGGTGCCGCAGCATTTTCTTTCAACTTTCAAATCGAGGGCCGCCAGTTACAGCCTGGCGAAGCCCCGCCTGCGAGTACGTTCGCCGCTGTTTCGCCCGACTACTTTAAGACCCTGGGCATCCCCATGAGGGCCGGCCGGCTTTTTACAGCAGGGGACTCTGACGAATTTAAGGCGCCGAACGTGCTGCTCATCAATGAAGCAGCAAAACGGCAGCTCTGGCCCAAGGAAGACCCCGTCGGCAAACGCATCTCTACCGACGGCGGGCAGCACTGGGCTCAGGTCGTGGGCGTAGTGGGTGATGTTCGCGAATTTGGCCTGGATCATCCGCCCGCCGCGGAATTCTACGCCCCGCAAGCGCAAAACCCTGCACCAGCAACTCTGACTGTTCGCACGGCCACAGAACCTTTGAGCATGACTCGCGCTTTGACGCGCGCGGTTCACGACGTGGATTCGCAAACCGCGGTCACGCATATTTTGACCATCGAGCAAGCCCGGTATGAGTCCATGGCCTCGCCCCGCGTTACCACTACGTTGCTCGGAATCTTTGGCGGACTCGCTCTTCTCATTGCCACCGCGGGAATTGGCGGAATCATAACGCTGATGGTCAGCCAGCGCGTTCGTGAAATCGGGATCCGCATCGCTCTCGGCGCGCGGCCCTCCAGCATTTTGCAAATGATTTTGGGCAAAGGCTTGCTGCTGGCAGGCTTAGGAGTCGCAATTGGGATAGCCGGCGCGATTGCCGTGGCCGGATTGGTCAAGTCCTTGCTCTTCGAGGTGCCACCAACCGATGTCATTACGTTTTGCGCAGTGGGGTTGACGCTGCTGGCGGCCGCGGCGGTGGCCAGCTTCCTGCCGGCGAAGCGTGCGGCTTCGGTCGATCCCAATGTAGCCCTGCGCGCGGAATAAAGCATGCAGTCTTTCACCGGTGAGGACCCATCCTTGGCCTGCTGAGCGAATCTTGGGTTTTCCCGGTAAGAGCCGCGGGCCCCGGCCAGGGCCGGGTGGCGTCAACGACGGAAGACCCTCCACTAAGATTTAACCTCGACGAGGCGGAAGCGCTGGCCGGGAGCGAAGCGGTAGCCTTGAAAATATTCGTAGGCCACGCTCCACACCGCGCCTCCGGTGGCCGCGAACATCAGTTCTTCGATCGGCACGCCATGGAGACGGATGCCAGAGATGTTCGCAAGATTGTAGTAGCGCTCAATGAAATCGGGGTACAGAGCCAGGAAATACACGAAGAGCAGGAAATACAAAATGGTGAAAACGATTGCGCCAATGACCATAGTCGGGATTAGGTCGCTGCGAAGAAAAGCGACCACTAGTCCGCAAGCTAGAAAAGCAATCGCAGTGTTGTAGATGTTTTTCTGTGGAAATTGCGCCCAGCAAATCAGAAAGACCACAAGCATCACAATGAAAGGAGCGTAGTGCTTCTTGCGATGTTCCCTCCGGCGCGCCGCAAGCGTTTCTTTTAGGACCATTTCGCCCACCACCGAGGCGATTCCGCCGACGGCTCCCGCCCAGAGAAAATCCTCGATTCCGACGCGAATGTGAGCATCGAGGTCAAACAGCGATGGCGGCGTCCAATATTGCGGGACGAAAAGGAAACTGGTGAGCGCCAAGGGAGTCGTAACCGTGGTTCCCCAAATGATCTGCGGACGATACTTTTTCCCGACGACGTAGCACGCCAGCCAGGCGCCGTCGAAAAGGAGCGCCCCAACGAGGTATGCGAAGTGCTCGTTCATGGTTTTAGCTTTCCTCTTGGAGTTGTGCTCTTCCCGGCATTTTCGTTGCAGCCGGCGGATGTATAAGCCGCCGCCACTTTTACGGAAAGGCAAATAGATACTCGCCACTGTAACAGATCGTCAGCAGTTCAAACAGAACGAGAGCTAAACACTCTCATTGACGCGTACGCAGAATCATCTTGATATAGAATACACGGCAACCCCCGCGGCCACAGGTCAGGTCTACGAGAGGATAATTTAGTGCAATCCGAGCGCCCACGTGCACGCCGCTATCGCTTCGTAGCAAGCATTGAGATGACCGATGTGGAATCAGAGATGCAAATTGTGGAACAAACCAGCGACCTCAGCTTGTTTGGATGCGGCGTGACGACGCAGAAGCCGTTGCCGGCGGGAGTGCGGATCCTCATCAGAATTCAGCATGCCGGGGCGAATTTTGCGGCTCTGGGCAAAGTGGCTCACGCCGGTCCTGGGACACGAATGGGAGTTGTGTTTACGAGGATTGAGTCGCCTCAACAATTGGTTTTGGAAAAGTGGGTCGCGGAGCTAAGAGAAGCGCGCGGTGTTAGGCCGGTCAAAGCGTAGATACGTATCGCCCTTGGCTGTTGAGATTAGTTGGCGATGGTGAGTTCGATGGTCGCGGAAGCGGCAACTTTCGCCCCAGCCAGGGGAGTCTGATCAATCACGGAGCCGTGGGGCCATTGGGGGGCGGAAACGTAGTTCGCTTTGCGGCGCATCTGCGCCTGATCCAGGCGGCGCTGCGCGTCAACTTCGCTCAATCCCACCAGATGTGGCATCACGTAAGAGGTTTCCTTCGGGCCTTGCGAAATAAGCACGTCCACTCGGGGCGTCGCGGCGCCGGCGCCGGGCTTGGGATTCTGGAGCACAATATCATCGGCGGGCTTGTCCAGCATGCTTACTGCTGAGACTTCGCCGACTTGCAGGCCCTGGCGGAGTAATTCGACCCTCGAAGCGCGCAGGGAATTGCCTTCGAGCAAGGGAATTTGCAACTGACGCTGGCCCAGGGAAAGAACGACGTGGGCCTGTTGCGAAACTTTCATAAGCAAGCCGGCCGTTGGTGTTTGACGAAGGACAACATTAATGGGCTGGTCGCTGTAGATGCGGTCGGCGACGCGCAGCACGAGGCCGCGTGACTGCAACATCTTGCTCGCTTCGGAGACATTTTTGCCGACAAGGTTAGGCATGGTGACTTCGCGGCCGTGAATCGCGATGCGCATCGCGGTTATCGCGCTGAGGAACGCCGCAGACGCCAGGATGAAGACCAGAAGCGTCATGCGGGTGAGCCATTCGAGCCGTTCTTTGAGAGTCATGATGAACAGAAATTAGAAAATAGAAATCGGAAAATGGAAAGGGCAAAGAACAAATTCCCCTTCGTAACACTCGGTCATCGGTGTCGGTCCACTATTTCTTCAACAGCGGCGGAGCAGGATACTCGGGCAACTTGTCCTTGCTCGTGTCGGCGCGCTTTACTTCCAACTCGTCAAAGAGCAACGAGGGGCTGATCACCGTGGTGGGCACACCTCCAGGGCGATTGCTGACCAGCGGATCGTTGCCCGCAGCAATCACAGCGGTGCGCAAGGCGCGTGTGTCGAGTTCGCTGAACACAGCTCCTCGCACGAGTTCTTCGTGGCCGTCGTTTGCATAAACCCGATAGAGGAGGCGCGGCGTGTTTCCCGGCTGCCCCAACGTTTCCACTCGATAGCCGTACGGCTTGCCCTGTTCTTTCACCATACTGATGACTTTCTTTTTCAAATCCTCCCGTGATTGCGCTTCGTTGCTCTTCAGCAGCAGAACGCCGACGTTCGGGCTGGCCGCCATTCCAGCGCCCGCGCGGCCATGGCCGTTCGAAGCAGGGAAGTCGCGCAGCGGCTGCCGTCCGATGAGGTAATTCGTGAGGGTGCCGTTTTCGATGGTGTTGACGGACTGCGCCTTCACGCCCTCGCTATCGAACATGTAGCTGCCGATGAGGCTTTTGCCCTGAAAGTCTTTCAGCGTGGGATCGTCCACTACAGAAAGAAAATTCGGCAGTACGCGCGCTTTGTAGCTGGTGGCAAACGCTCCGGTGGTGCGGTTCGGACGGCCCAACGCGGGTTTGCGGCCGACCACGTTTTGGCCAATTAAGGAGGCGACCACATCGTCAGCGGCGTCGGCGGAAAACAGAACAGGGCCCCGATACTCTTCTTCGACGATCGGCGCCTTGCGAAGGGCGATGATCGTATCGAGCATGTCTTTGCTGTCTGTCACTAGCGCGTCATGCGAAGGCAATTCCTCCATACGCGCGACGACAAAGGCCGGGCTGCGGCTGAGGCGCATTCCGTCGTCGGCTTGCGCAGTGCTGTTCAACTGGACGGAGTAAGTCGTCTTGCCGCAGCGGGTGACTGTTCCTTCGGTATTGACGAGGTATTCGTTGACGGACGTGAACCGCGCGGAGGCGCTCACCGCTTGCACATCGGGATATTTTCGATAGACGTCGGTGACCTCCTCCAGCGTTTTCTTCCAGGAAGTCTCATCGACCTTGAGTGAAACAGTAGGTTCAACCGCGATAAGCGGGGCGGATTTGGCGAAGTCGTCGATGGGATTGGTGTCGGCGCTGAAGCGCTTGAGTTCCGCCTGTTTTTCGGCGAGCGCTTGGCCGGCAGCCTTGTAGGCATCGTCGGTGGCGAGCCAGATCTGATGGCGAAGCGCGATGGGATCATTGTCGAGCGGAAGAATCGTGGATTCTCCCTCGCCGCGCGCGTAGAAGCTATCTTGTTTGTAATCGCCGACGCGGACGACGACGCGTAGGACGCGATAGTGCCCGTGCTGGCTCTCGCGCAGTGCACCGAAGGCGGCTTCCGCGGAGAAGTCGTCCACGTCATTGACGCGATATTCGATGAAGTACGGCGGCTGAACCTGGTCCATCTTGAGCTGCGCTTTCGAACGATCGAGTTCTGTGAGCAGGGCCTCGAGCAAGCCATCGCCTTTCGCCGCGGCGTGAGCGGCGGCCATAGCGGGGTCCGCCGAGGGTTTCGAATCGTTTGCGCCGGAAGCCGCGCGAGGCGCAGGAGTGATCAGCGCAATTAACAGGGCAAGAATAAATGCGGACTTGCGGGGAAGCGTGTGGGCGCTCATGGCTTCGCCTCGGCTTTGGTTTGCGAGGCGCTCTTCGAAGGAGCCGCGCTGTCTTCGAATCCTGGCGGAGCCAAAAGCGGGGGGCGCTCGTGCTGATGCGCGCGCTTTTGCACTTCCATTTCGGAGAAAAGCATCGAAGGAGCGACGGCGGCCACAGGAACTTGGCCGCTTTCCGCGCCGCAGACGCCATTAAACACGTGCGGCTGGTCGCCGGTGGTGAGAATACGGGTGAGCGCTGCGAGCGGCGTCCCAACAATGTCCACGCCCCGCACTAATTCGTCAGGCCGGCCGTCAGGGTAAACCTTGTACACCATCACGGGAAGCACCTGAAACGCCTGCGGCAACTGCCGCGTGGTGATAGTGAAGCCGCCCTGGATGTCATCGAAATACAAGCCATAGGGCTTGCCCTGCTTTTTTACTTCGTCGATGAGTTTTTGGCGCATCTGGCCGTCCGGTACGGTTTGCGTGGAGGTGACGATTAAATTTCCCTGACGCCCAGTGGGCATCAGGCCCGGTTGATTGCGGCCGTGGCCGTTCGAAACACTGAAATTTTTGACAGGCATACGCGACATCAGGAAATTCCTAAGGATGCCGTCTTTGATTACGTCGACGTGCTGGGCAGGGGAGCCCTCGCTGTCATAGTCGTATGTGCCCGCGAGTTTCACGCCGGCAATTTCATGAACCGTCGGGTCGTCCACGACGCTGAGAAATTTTGGCAAGACTTCCTGGCCGATTTTCTTGGTGAAGGTCTGACCTTCCTCCTCGTCACGCTGGCGGTGACCTTCCAAGCGGTGGCCGAGAACCTCGTGGAAGAAAACCGCAGCAGCCCGGCCGCTCAGAAGCGCAGGGCCATCGTAGGGTTCGGCCACAGGTGCTTTGCGGAGGTCGCTGAGGTCGGCGGCCATTGTTCCGATTTTCGCGTTGAGTTCTGCTTCAGCGGGAAGACCCTTGGCGCTGGGAGCCTGAAAAGTTTCGACGCGAAGAAGGTCCATGCCGTCGTCAGCGCGGGTCTGCGCTTCCATGACCAGGCGCGTGGAGGAACTGGGCGAAGCAAGCGTGGTGCCTTCATTCGTTACCATGCGCGAATTGGAATTCGCAACTTGGAGGACGACGGTAGCGAAGTAAACGTTAGGGTACTTGCGGAAAGCGGCGGATAGGCGCTTGATTTCGCCTTCCCAGGCGGTGCGATCAAACGGGGCGGCGGAGGCCTCGCCGATGTGTGTTTCAGGCTTCTCTTTGGAGAAATCCGGGGACTTATCTTCCTCTTCGGCGCGGACGGCGGTATCGGTGCGAACATTCATCAGAGCCGGAACGGCGCGCTTATATTCTCGGTCGGTCAGTTCCCACAAAACGCGGGCGATGGCGTCTGAGTCATTGCCAATAGGAAGAGTGCCGGAAGTGACGCCGCTCGAGCGGCTTTGTCCATGAGTGTTGTCGAGGTCCGGGGAGCCCACGCGCATGTTTACATCGGCAAAGCGCCGGTGCACGTTGTTGCTGCCAAGCAGGCTACCGTAGGCGCCGGCCATAACCACAAAATCCTGATCATAAACGGTGTAGCTGAGGTAGTAAGGGGGCTGCTCGCTTTTACCAAGCTCGGTGACAGCGCGTGCCAGTTCGGCTTGCATGGCTTTCAGGACGGGATCACTGGTCGAAACAGGTGCTGGTACTGCGGCCGCGCCGGAGCCATGGTGGTCGCGGGAGGCCGTGGCGATTGGAAGGAACGCGAGCTGAGCCGCGAGAAAACAGGCAGCGGCAACGCGCAAGAATTTCGACGCGCGGGCGTGTGATGAACCGCGATGCTTCAAAGATGCAGAGATGCGCATGAAAGATGGACTCCCCATACGACGGTGAACCAAACGGCCGGCAACTCGTACCAGTCGCCAAAAATCGAAGAATTCGAGTATGCCTTAGTGTCTTGACGCGCGCAAACTAGGTTTCGCCGAGGCGTTCGCCGGGCGTAATGCGGGCGCCGTTCGCGAATTCGTGGGCGCTTACTTGTTTGCGACCCTCTAGTTTGACGGATTGCAGGCGCAAAAGCGTTGCGCCGCCGCAGGAGACGAACCAGTCGTTTTTTGCACCGAGTAGCGTGCCAGGAGCGGACGTGGCAGCAGCTTTTGGTTGGTTCTTACGCAATGCGGCAGGGAGCATGGTGACCTCCACGATTGGCTCGCCCCAGAGGTGACAGGTCTGGCCGCGAAAAATGCTGTAACCGCCAGGCCAGGGAGTAAAGCCGCGAATTCGGTTGTAAATCTCTCGGGCTGGGCGGTTCCAGTCGATTCGGCCGTCCTCTTTGTTGAGAATGGGCGCAACTGTAGCTTCGGAAGGATTCTGCACATGCGGAACAATGGTGCCAGCGATGAGGCCGCGCAGCGTTTCTTCCATCAGAGGCGCACCCCTCTCGGACATTCGCGCGGCTAGTTCGAGAGCGGTTTCGTTAGGGCCGATTTCCATTTCCTGCTGGAGAAGAATGTCGCCGGTGTCCATGCCAGCGTCAATGCGCATTGTGGTGAAGCCAGTACCAGGTTCTCCATTCGCAATTGCCCAGTTGATGGGAGCGGCGCCGCGATATTTGGGAAGCCGAGAAGCGTGGAGATTGATCCAGCCATACTTGGGAATCGAGAGAAGACGCGCGGGAATAATCTGGCCATACGCGATGATGACGATGACGTCGGGTGCGAGCGTTTCGAGGAGTTGCTGAACTTCCGGTGCGCGGATTTTTTCGGGCTGATGAACGGGAATGTGCGAAGCGAGCGCGACTTCCTTCACAGGAGAAACGGAAAGCTGCTGACCGCGGCCGCGCGGGCGGTCGGGCTGCGAAATAACCGCGACAACCTCGAAATCAGGCTTGGCAAGGAGGTGCTGCAGCGTAGGAACGGCGAATTGCGGCGTGCCGCAGAAAATTACGCGCATGAGAGCACAGTCACGTGCTCCAGATTACCATTCGCCCTGCTTGCGGAGTTTTTTGATTTTGCGCCTAATCATGTCGCGCTTCAGCATGCCCAAGTGTTGCAAGAATAGAATTCCGTTGAGGTGGTCGATTTCGTGACAAAAGGCGCGTGCCAAAAGGTTTTCGCCGCGAATTTCAAAAGGTTCGCCTTTCACGTTTTGCGCCTTGACGGTGACGAATTGCGGACGCACGACGTAACCGCGGAAACCGGGAATGGAAAGGCAGCCTTCCTCTTCGCGGACTTCGCCTTCAGCGTGAGTTACCTCGGGATTCGCCAAAACAATTTTGCCTTCGGGATTCTTTCCACCGGTCACATCCACCACCGCGAAGCGCATGCTCTTTCCGATTTGCGGGGCGGCAAGACCCACACCCTGCGCGGCGTACATGGAAGCAAACATGTCTTCGGCAAGCTCTTCGAGCTCGGCGTCAAAATTTTTAACCGGCGCCCCAGGCTTTTCGAGTACCGGATCGCCGTATTTGACGATAGGATAAATCTTGCGCGGTGGCGAAGACATCTGTGGCGTTTCAGCCGCGGCCGCAGGCGCTTTAGAACTCGTCGATTTGTCGGACATAGTTGTCGAAGTTTCTCCGCATTTCGGCGAGGGAATCTCCCCCAAATTTTTGCAGAAAAGCATCGGCTAATACAAGAGCAACCATGGCTTCGCCCGCGACCGCCCCGGCGGGGACTACGCACCAGTCGGAACGCTCGTAGGCGGCCTGGACAGGCTCCTTGGTGACCAGGTTGGCGGTGTGCAGCGGCTTGCGCAGTGTCGAAATGGGCTTCAGATAACCGCGAATCACAAGGTCTTCACCGTTGGTGATGCCGCCTTCGAGTCCGCCCGCGCGATTGCTGAAGCGGCGAAAACGATGCGCCGCCTTGTCGTAGGAGATTTCGTCCTGCACATCGCTTCCATGAGAGCTGGAGATGGATACGCCG
>Ga0126381_100009187_pt1 | contig 11098 bp, 7 predicted proteins | sample PanSoiMetPlot_28_FD_96465 | JGI IMG/M metagenome (GOLD analysis project Ga0126381, IMG submission 96465) | Tropical forest soil microbial communities from Panama - MetaG Plot_28 | ecosystem: Environmental > Terrestrial > Soil > Tropical forest > Bulk soil | place: Panama | collected 2016-02-17
CAATGTGGTACGGATTTTGGCGGAAAACCGAGCGCGTTGTCATCTTCACGTTATCCCGAGTGGGGCCGAGGGATCCGCTGAAATTAGCTAAAGATTCAAGCGCGGGAGCCTTGGACTTCGCTTGGCGCCGCTCAGGATGACCATACACAATTCCCAACAGTCTGGGGATGTCTTCGTAGCTGTGTAATCCATCGGAAATAAAGAAGGGAACGACCACCACGTTCCGAGTCCTTGTTAATTTTTGCCAATCTGACACCAGGGGCGGTTCTTCCATGTAAACGTTGAGCACTGCTGCATATCTCCCAAGGGCACGGATCTTTTCCGCTTCCCGTTTGGCCGCGACGGCGCTGTTTTCGTTGAGGTCAGTCCCGTGTGCTGCAATGAGTAACGTTGTTTCGCTTTCCAGAACACCAGGCGCGATTTCTTGGGCGCGCCGCAGCAGTAAATCAGTCATCATTGGATGATTCCCAACCGGATCGCAATATTTCCAAACCTGGCCATTTGGCCGTTTCGTGGTCCGACCATTTAGCTCAAGCTCGCGTGGCACCACCGTTTGAGTGAAATAACCTTCGCTGATGAAATTTGGCACGACATAGACTTCGCGTATCGATTCCGGGTCGAACAAGAAAATCGCATCGCGCAAACTGGGTTCTTCTTTCCAGAATGCACACTTCACCTCAGCAAAAATTCTTCGGCGGCGAATCTCCGCCGCATGCGCCAGCGTAGGCGCGCTCGAGTCCGGATTCACGGTCGACCCGTGGGCCACGATCAACAATGCAACATTCCGTGTTCGATCCACGCCTGAATTTACCACAGAGAGCACGGAGGCCACAGAGCGGTTACGCAAATCTGTCTGTGACCTTTGCGGCGTCTGTGGTTAAATACGTTTGATGCAGTTCCGGACTTACATGGACACCGAGTTGACGGTTAGCGAGGTTGGTTTCGGTTTGTGGACAATTTCTACTGGGTGGTGGGGCAACTTTACTGAAGGCGAAGCGATTGGGCTGATGCGCAAGGCATTTGATCTGGGCGTCACGTTGTTCGATGCGGCTGATACATACGGGAATGGACTTAGCGAAGAGTTGATTGCCAAGGCATTCCCGAGCCGACGGGACGAAATCGTGATCGCCACAAAGGTCGGCTACGATTTTGTCCATTACGGCGAAGCGCGCGGACGCGGGCAGCGCGAAATTCCACAGGATTTTTCACCGGATGCAATCACGCGGGCAACCGATGCAGCGCTGAAGCGGTTGAAGACCGATCGGATCGATCTACTCCAACTGCACAATATTCGGATGGAGCAGGTCTATGATGAGGCGATCTGGAAAAGGCTGGAGAGGTTAAAGAGCGAAGGAAAAATTCGGTACTACGGGATCGCGTTGGGACCGGCCGTCGGGTGGTTATACGAGGGAATGAATTGCATTCGGGAACGTGATCTCACAAGCGTGCAGCACATTTACAATATGCTCGAGCAACATCCCGGACGCGCGTTCCACCACGCGGCGACCCAAGCCGACAAACACACAATGTTTCTTATTCGCGTAACGCATTCATCGGGAATGCTGGAAGGAAAGTACACAGCGGACACCAAATTCCCGCCTACTGATCATCGCAGCCATCGACCACGGAGCTGGCTTCTGAACGGAATCAAAAAGGTCGAGCAACTGCGATTTCTTGAAAATTCCGAACGCACGCTGGGACAAGCAGCACTGCAATGGTTGCTTGCGGACGATCGCGTTGCTTCGACTTTGCCGAATATTTACAACGAAGAACAGCTTGTGGAATTCGCGAAGGCACCAGATACCCCGCTGCTTACTAACGACGACATGGAGAGAATTGATGAGCTCTATTCTAACAACTTCGGCATTGAAGAGGAACCGCCGAAGTTCAAGGGAACAATGGAGTTGGCGGGAGCAGCGACATAGAAGGTAAAACGACGAGGGTAGGAGCGAGTGAGCGTGGGCAGCGAGCGAGTTTCAATGGAGCTGGTGGGGGCAGCGATATAGAGCGTAAAGCCACGATGGGTAGCGGCAAGCGAGATGGGACCCGAGCGAGTTTCAATGGAACTGCCACAGGAAGCCCCGGTGGCGTGACAGAGGAGTTCCCCTTGTAGAGTCAGCCATGTCGGCTGCAAGCACTTGAAATTTCGCAGGCGGCACGCGCCGCTACAGCAAGTGGATTGCGCCGTACGCAGCGCGGTCGCAAATCTAATCTGATTCGTCTTCTTCCTCGACCGGTTCGGCTCGCCGAATTTCACGTTGTTCCTGAGCGCGCCGCTGCGAATGGCCAACGATCATTTGACCCCTGTAAACGTCCTTGAACACATCTGCGATCATCGGCGCCGCAGCGGAACCACCGTGGACCTTACTACCGACATCGCCCTCGTAAACAGCCGCGAACGCGTATCGGGGTTGGTCAGCAGGCAAAAATCCGGCGAACCAAGCTGCCGTGCGCTCTTTGTGCTTGGGGCCCCATTGTGCGGTGCCGGTTTTCCCCGCAACTTTGACATTGTCGAGGCTGGCCTGATGCGCGGTTCCGCCCGCGCCGTTCACCACATTAATCATTCCTGTGCGCACCTGATCCAGCGTTTCCGGCGAAAGGTCGAGAGTTCTTTTCGCGCGTACTTGATACGCCGTCACGATCTGGTTATCAAAGGTCTGCACCTGCTGAACGAGCCGGGTTTGATAGAACGTTCCCCCGTTGGCGATGACGCCCATGGCCTGCGCCATTTGCAACGGAGTGACCTGGACGTCGCCCTGGCCAATCGACATGTTTGCGATATCACCGTTCAGGATTCTGCGACCATGCGTTGCCTTCATGTATTCGTCATTCGGGATGCGGCCTTCCGCTTCGCCGCGCAGGGGAATGCCGCATTTAGCACCGAAGCCCAGTTTCAAAGCCCAATCGATGATTGGTTCCGACCCAGTTTTGATTCCGACCTGATAAAACCATGTGTCGCACGATTCCGTGAGCGCCTGGATAAAATTCAGTGCGCCACGGTCGCTCTTTTTCCAGTTGTGGAACGTGACGTTGCCAATCTGAATCGCCGGCACGCACTGGTACTGGTCGTCCGCGTATACGGCGTGGCTCTCCAGCGCCGCGATTCCCACCGCCACTTTGAACGTTGATCCCGGCGGATAAGACGAACGATACGCGCGGGGCAAAAGTGGAATGTCCGGATCGGACTGCAAAGCTTTGAGTTGATCGGCCGAGATGGAGGGAACGAATACATTGGGGTCGTACGTAGGCCAGGACGCCAACGCCAGAACATCACCGCTATTTGGATCGATGATGACCATGGCGCCGCGTTTTGCTTTCGCTGCCAGCGCTTTTTCCGCCAGTTCCTGAAGGTGCAGATCAATAGTAGTGACTACGTTGTATCCGGGTTCAGGCGGCGTAACGAGTTTCTCGGATGTTTTGCGGCCGTCCTTGTCGAATGTGAGTTTGTATTCACCATGCTTGCCGGTGAGCATCTCGTTAAAGGTCTGCTCTAGTCCTTCGCGTCCCTCGGTTTCAGGCCAGATCGTTTCATGGTTATCGACAATGCCGTCGGGATTTCGTCCCGTTTTTCCCGTGTAACCAATAATCTGTCCCGCAACTTTTCCATTGGGGTAAATCCGGACGTAAACCGGTCGCACGATCATGCCAGGTGGCAGCTTATCTTTGATTCCGTCATACTCCTGCGGTGTGATGTTTGGTGCGATTTCAAACGGCATGATTCCCCGGTTGCGGTAATGACGAAGGATCGCCTCATCGGAAATCCGGAACCTGTGCCCAATTAATTTCCCGGCTTCATCTATCTTTTGCCTGGTATAGCTGAGCGCCTGCGTATCGGAGAAATTCAGCGGGGTTGGGAACGTGATGGCTAGGTTGTAACTGAGTCGGTTTTGCGCCAGTGGCGCGCCATTGCGGTCCGTAATCTGTCCACGCGGCGCCGGCACATCGAGCATGTACGTGCGCGCCAGTTTTTGCGTTTCGAACGTGGGGACAATTGTCTCTTCATCCGGCGGAGTACTCTCACTCAGCGCAGGCGTCGGCATGAGCGTTTGCGCGTTCGCACCAGCACGCGCAATCGCAAACAGCGACAGCGCAATCCAGAGACCGGCAGCATTTCCCAGGAATAACCTCATTCGAAGAGTATCTGCGTAAATCTGCGAAATCTGTGGATAAATCAATGCCGCTGCAAAAATCGGTGCACTTCTTCGGCCAGCTTCCGGCCAATGCCTTCGGTCGCCGCAATCTCCTCAACGTTTGCTTTCCGGAGGCGATTCACAGAGCCGAACCGCCGCAGTAACAGATTCTTCCGGTTCTGGCTAACTCCGGGGCAATCATCGAGGATGCTTTCTTCGACCCTTTTTTTCATGAGCAGTTGATGATACGCGTTGGCAAACCGATGTGCTTCATCGCGGATGCGCTGAAGAAGACGTAGGGCAGGGGAATCCATTGGAAGTCGCAACGGCAGCGCGCGACCGGGTCGATAAATCTCCTCCCGTTCCTTCGCCAGCCCGATGATCGGAAGATCATGCAAGCCCAGTCGTTGTAATTCGTGGCAAGCGGCTGAGAGCTGGCCCTTTCCTCCATCGACGATGATGAGACCGGGTAATCGCACAGCGATGAAAGTTTCGTCATTCCGAGAAGTCGTAGGGCAAGCGGCCTGCTCGCTCAGCGCAGGTTCGTCAAGCGAAGCAGTTGCCCTACAACGTTCGATCGCTTCCGCCGCATTCTCCTGCGAAAACTCCGCCGCGTGAGGATTCGCTTGTCGTGCTTCAAGCAAAACCCGCGAATACCTGCGTCGCACCACCTCGGCCATGCTTGCGAAATCGTCTTGTCCTTCAACTGTCCGCACCCGGTATCGGCGATAATTGTCCTTATCCGGCACACCGTCACGAAAACACACCATGGAGGCCACCACGTGCGTTGCCGAAATATTCGAGATGTCAAAACACTCCATAATGCGCGGCGCGCGAGGGAGCCGTAACGCGTCAGCCAATGCCTGCACATCGGCGAGTGGATCGATCGTGCTGGGCAAACTGCCTCTGGTGAATCGACGCGTTGGTCTCGTTGTGCTGCGCAAATCTTCAATCATGTTGCGAAGCTCAGCTGCTTTTTCGAAATCCATTTTCTCTGCAGTTTTCTGCATTTGTTCCTCCAGCGCGGCGATCATCTCTCGCGATTTGCCTTCTAAAAACTCACATGCCTGCGCGACGCGCTCACGATATTGCTCGGCGCTGATCTCGCTCAGGCGCACCGGCACCTGGTATGTCGAAGACTTCAGTTCCCGGTCAGTCGGCGCGCCACGGCCAAATGTGAGCACACCGAATCTTTTACGCATGAAGTTCAGTGTCTGCCGCAGCGCTCCAGCATGCGCATAAGGGCCGAAATAGCGGCTGCGGTCATCCTTCTTGAATCGGGCGAGCCGAAAACGTGGCCAGTCCTCGGAAAGATCGACTCTGACCAACAGGAACCGCTTGTCGTCGCGAAAGGAAACGTTGTAGCGAGGCCGATATTCCTTGATCAATTTGCCTTCCAACAAAACCGATTCCGCTTCGCTGCGCACGGTATGCGTTTCAAAATCCCACGTAGCATCCAGCATGGCGCGCGTTTTCAAGTCGGCTTGTGCCAGTTTTGACGGGAGAAAGTACGAGCTCACGCGTTTGCGCAGGTCGCGAGCTTTGCCGACGTAAATCACGCGGTTGAACCTGTCCCGCATCAGGTACACACCGGGCTTGTGCGGCACCTCATGCACTCTCGTTTGGAGATCGGGTTTTTCTTTTGTTGAAGCCACGCAGATGAATTCTAGCCGAGAACAGCGCGACGGAAAATGTGCGGTGATGGTGATTGATAGGCACCTCGCCGACCATACCATCGAAGCTGTGCTTCGTACAAAAAAAGCGCCCACCAGACTTAGCGGGCGCTTTTCGATCTTTGAACTAACAAGTTGTGGCTACGGTCTCGTCGTAGTGGTCGTAGTCGTCTCCTCGCGTTTAATCACAGCCGCAGGTTGCGCAGGTTGCGCCACCACCACTTTGCGCACGACAACCCGATCGCCCACCGTTGAATAATAAACAGTGGCCGGGGTGTCTGGACGGACAGCCGACCATGTTACAACGCGACCCTCGGGATCGACCACAGCGGTCTCCTTGGTGTAGTAATAACGCACAGGCGCCGCAGCCGACTCCGTTCGGAACATGAAGTAATCCGAGTCCGGTGTATTGGTAACGATGTTGCCCGCAGCGCTTGTGGTGGTTTGCTGTGTTGTGGTCGTACCCGTTACGGGATCCGTGGTGGTTGTAGTCGTTGTGGTCTGCGCGAGCACTATTCCCACGGATGTTGCGCTGGCCAAACCCACTGCCAATATTTTCAGTAATCTGGTTTGTTTCATATTTCTCCCTCTGCTTTGATTCAATCGGTGTTCTCAATCATCTATTTCACCGGTTCCTTGGCGCCGGAGTTTTTTCAGGTTCCGCCCTCATATCGTAAATTCCGTCCCGGATGGTCGTCTCGCTTCTGCCACTGTGTGGACGGCCCCGCTGACTAGCTATGCAAAGTTTGCCCGGTTTTCGTGATTTCCTGCCCGGCGACTGCGCCAGGCGCAATCATATCTTCTCGCAGTGGCGGGAGGTTGCCCGGCGTTACGGCTTTGTAGAATGGGAAGGCCCGCCTCTCGAACCGACGGAGCTCTATAAGAAAAAGAGCGGTGCAGAGATTGTCGAGCAGCTTTTCAATTTCATAGACAAAGGCGAACGCGAAGTTGCGCTTCGTCCCGAGCTTACGCCCACCCTGGCCCGCGTGGTTGCGGCGCACGAACGTGAATTCAAGAAACCACTCAAATGGTTTTCAATTGGGCAGTTTTTCCGTTACGAAAAGCAACAACGCGGCCGATTGCGCGAACATTTTCAGCTCAATTGCGACATCATTGGCGAAAAAGATCTTGGCGCGGACATCGAACTGATAGCGCTCTGCATCGATGTGCTTCGTGGGTTCGGGTTGACCGAAAAAGATTTCGTCGTGAGGATCAGCAACCGCGAATTCTGGACTGATTTCTTCCGCGACAAGAGCGTGCCGGTTGAGCGGTGGGACGATTTGCTGCAGGTAATCGATAAATCCGCGCGCGAGCCGCGTGAGAAAACCGCGGAAAAACTTGGGGACGTTGCAGATCTTGTGTTCGCGACCCTGAAAGGCGGTGGCAAGAGCGCCAAATTGGAGCGGCTCGTGGCCGGACTGCGCGTTCGCGGCCTCGGTGATTTCGTGGAGATTGATGTTGGGATTGTTCGCGGCCTCGCTTACTACACCGGCATTGTTTTCGAGGCGTTCGATCGCGCCGGCAAATTTCGCGCAATCGCCGGCGGCGGACGTTACGACAATTTGATCGCACAACTAAGCGACGGGGCGCTTTCTCTGCCTGCGATTGGTTTTGCGATGGGCGATGTCGTTCTCGGCGAACTAATCAACGAAATCCGGGACGCTCGCGAAGCGATGCAGAAAGCAATAGCCAGTGGCAGCAAGATCGACATCTACGTCGTCGTGGCAAAAGAAGAACGCCGTGACGACGCGCTTGCACAAATCCAAGAACTGCGCGGCCGCGGCTACCGCGTCGATTACCCGCTCACGTCTGCAAAAGTCGGCCGGCAGTTTCAAGCCGCCGAAGAGCTGGGTGCACACATCGCGCTTTTGTACGGCGACGAATGGCCACAGGTGAAGATTAAGAACATGGCAACTGCTGAACAAGAGCTTGTGCCGCACCATCGGCTGCTTGCGCACTTGCAAGAGCAATCCAGCTTGTCATCCTGAGTGGAGCCTAGCGGAGTCGAAGGATCCCGCGGCATAAGATTGGACTTGGCAACGCAGATTCCACAACTCCGCTTGGAACGACAGAAAACATGTATCGCACACACGACTGCAATTCACTTCGCAAAAGCGATATCGGTACGGATGTCACGCTTGCGGGCTGGGTAAATGGCACCCGCGATCATGGCGGCGTGGTCTTCATTGATGTGCGCGACCGCGAGGGACTCACTCAGGTTGTCTTTCGGCCTGAGGAAAACGCCGAGCTAGCAAAGCGAGCCCATACGTTGCGCGGCGAAGACGTCATTCAAGTTTCGGGTCGCGTTGCGGCACGCCTCGCCGGCACCGAAAACAAAAACCTTCCCACCGGCGACATTGAAATTATTCCAAACGAGCTGCGCATTTTGAATCGCGCCGACCCGCTACCGTTCCCACTCGATAGCGAGCCGCAGAATGAAGATCTGCGGATGACACACCGCTACCTGGATCTGCGGCGGCTCCGGTTTGCGCGCAATTTGCGGATCCGACATCGGGCGGCAAAAGCGACACGCGATTACCTCGATAGCCAGGGGTTCGTGGAAGTTGAAACACCAATTCTTTCCAAGAGCACGCCTGAAGGCGCCCGAGACTTTCTTGTGCCGAGCCGCATTATGCCCGGAAAATTTTACGCGCTGCCGCAGGCGCCGCAGCAATACAAACAACTGCTAATGGTCGCGGGCGTGGAAAAATATTTCCAGATCGCAAAATGTTTTCGCGATGAAGACTTGCGCTCCGATCGGCAGCCAGAGTTTACGCAGATCGACATAGAGGCTTCATTTGTTACGCCGGACGATATCTTTGCGCTGACCGAAGGGATGCTTGCGGCGATTTTCAAAGCGGCGTGTGACATCGAAATCAAAATCCCGTTCGACCGCCTCGAGTATCACGAAGCGCTCGAGCATTACGGCAGCGACAAACCGGATCGGCGGTTTGCAATGGAGTTGGTCGATCTCGGCGACATTTTTCGGAACAGCAGTTTTAAAGTTTTTCGTGGTGCACTCGATGCCGGCGGGGTTGTGAAAGCAATCAACGCAAAAGGCTTTGCCGGGATCACGATCGGACAGGCGGATGAATTGACGGAAATTGCAAAGCTATACGGCGCAAAGGGTCTGGCTTTCATCAAGATTGAGAATGGCGAGTGGAAATCACCGATCGTCAAATTTTTTACCGATGCCGAGAAGAGCACGTTGCAATCGGAGCTGAATATCCAGGAGGGCGAATGCGTCTTTTTCGCAGCGGATAAATGGGAAATCGCATGTGCAGTGCTTGGCCGATTACGCCTGCGCATCGCGGACATCCAAAATCTCATACCTCCCGGTGAAGTCTGGGATTTTCTTTGGATCACAGATTTTCCGCTCTTCGAATGGAGCGCAGAAGAAAACAAATGGAACGCTATGCATCATCCATTTACCCGGCCAAAAGCCGAGGACATTCCGCTGTTTGACGCGAAGAAATTTCCCGAGGTTCGAGCCGAGGCTTATGACGTCGTTTTGAACGGCGTGGAGATCGGTGGCGGCAGCATGCGAATTTACGAGCCGGAGTTGCAGGACAAAATGTTCGAGGCGCTCGGCATCATTCCACACGATCGAGAATCACAGTTTGGTCATTTACTGCGCGCGTTCCGTCTTGGAGCGCCCCCGCATGGCGGGATCGCGCTCGGTTTTGATCGCCTGGTGATGCTGATCTGCGGCGAACAGAGTATCCGCGATGTGATGGCTTTCCCGAAAAATAACCGCAGCATGGATCTCATGAGCCACTCGCCTTCCGAAGTCGATCCAAAGCAGCTGCGCGACTTGGGAATTAGACTGGCCGGAGCAGCTCCGGAATCACGCGCACCATTCGGTCCTAAATAGTTGATTCGTAGTTTTGAAAAAGCCTCTCCGTCACTTCACGTCCATTGCAGCGGGTGTTGGCGCAGATTTGCATCAGGAATCGATCCTTAAATCTGACTTGCAATAGTCGGATGTGTTGCTCAGTATGGAGTCCCGATGATCAGGGCGAATTGTCGGGCCCGGTTTACCGCGGCTGATTTCGACTTCGTCGTGCGGACGCTGGCACGTTCGCAAACCGATCAAGTTTCTCTCGTAGATTTGTTGAGCGGCGTCGATACGCGCGATTCCATTCTCGATCATCCCCGGCTGGTTGACGCAATTTTGAATCACTGCGGCCAGCTGCGAATATCGTCGCAATTTTACTTTTACGTCCTCGCCCGGCACGTTTTGAAACAGGGTGGAATTGGCGACCGTAAACTTTCCGATTACATCGCTTCACTTCTGGAAGCTTTTTCGCGCGCCAGCCGATTGCAGATCTGCGATGAGACGCATCATTTGGCTCAACAGTACATTTCCGACATCCTCATCGCATTGAAGCGTGCTACTCCCGAGCAGGCATTTCTGCTTCGGGCGCACATTGGCAACTACTCACTTTTTATCAGCGGAATTTTTCACGAGAACACACAGCGCCGCAGCCTGCGTGGCGGACCGGATATTGAATTTTACGAGCAGGTCGGCCGGACGAACTATCAACTTGTTTCCTCGCATGCAGTCGCTCGACGCTGCGAACTGGATGATGTGTTCGAAGGATTGGCGGGTCGATTTCGAGAGATCCGGCTCGCGCTAAATCAGCTTTCGGATCAACTGCTAAACCTGGACGAGGGCGCGCGTCCTTCGCTTGCGTTGTGAACGAAACGCTCTTCAGCCAAATCCAGCGATTATTTGAACGAACGTACGCGCAGGTCGGGATCAATCTTGAAGATTGTCTGATTGATCGCACGCGCTGCGCGCAATTGTCCATACTGGCCGGCAAATCGGCCCGGGAACTCAGCGAACTTGCGCGCACGTTTTTGCGGCGCGCCGGCGACCAGCTTTACGTCGGCATTTATTATTCGCGCTGGCTGATTGAACAACTTGAACAACATGATCCGCGCGCGGTCTTGGGCGATCGCAACATCCGGTCGCTGATCATGTTTGTCGAAGAACTCAACCATGCGTTACACGCCGCGCTCCAATTTAAACGTGGCGTGCGCGAGATCGCGTCGGAAGATTTTGCGCGCAACCTTGAGCTTCAGGCGTGCGTGGACACGTATCTCGTTCTTCTCTTGTTTGTCGCCTTTTTTCGAAAAACCCAACGCGTGTCGGCGAGCGATCGCCGCTGGCTGCGTTTTCATCTTTTCGCCCGCCAATGTCCAGATGCGTTTCGCGATGCAAACCTGCGCGGCCGTTATCTCGAAACGAGTGAACTTGCATCCAGCTACACGCGCTATTTGGATACACTC
>Ga0126381_100009188_pt1 | contig 11098 bp, 5 predicted proteins | sample PanSoiMetPlot_28_FD_96465 | JGI IMG/M metagenome (GOLD analysis project Ga0126381, IMG submission 96465) | Tropical forest soil microbial communities from Panama - MetaG Plot_28 | ecosystem: Environmental > Terrestrial > Soil > Tropical forest > Bulk soil | place: Panama | collected 2016-02-17
CCAATTCCGTCGTCCAAGCCGCAAGGTGGGCGACCGCGCCTGACAGATCGGGCTTGCCTCGCGGGCATTATTTTCGTGCTCCGTAGTGGTATGCCCTGGCGGATGCTGCCAAAAGAATTGGGTTGCGGCTCCGGCATGACCTGTTGGCGACGGTTGCGAGACTGGCAGCAGGACGGAATTTGGGATTTGATACATTTCGCATTGCTGAACTGGCTTTCTCGTGATGGCCAGATCGACTGGTCGCGTGCCGTGATTGACAGCTGTTCGGTACGCGCGGTTTTTGGGGGCGGCTGACTGGGCCAAATCCGACAGATAGGGCTAAGCGTGGCAGTAAACGCCACTTGATTTGCGATGGTCACGGTATTCCCTTGGCGATCAAACTGACCGGAGCCAACTGTCACGATTCAACTCAGGCTTTACCTTTGCTCGATGGCATTCCGTCGCTCCAAGGGCCGCGTGGTCGGCCGCGCTGTCGCCCGGACAGTTTGCTAGGAGACCGAGCCTACGACGCCGAGTACATTCGCTATGCTTTTGCGCGCCCGTCAAATCTTGCCTCGGCTGGCCATGCGCAATACGAAACGTGGCAGCGGACTGGGGCGATGGCGCTGGGTTGTGGAACGCACTTTCGCATGGTTGAATCAGTTTCGCCGCCTGCGCCTACGGTATGAAAAAAGGCCAGACATGCACCTGGCATTTCTGACTCTCGCGTGCATTCTGATTTGTTGGAAGTTTCTACAAGCTCAACCGCGGTAGTTGCCCGGTTAGTTCCGGGTCCACCAACACAACCTTGACGTTCCCCATAACGCCGTTCTGGGAGCAGCCAACCACTTCTAGGCGTAGCGACTATACGAGCAAGTGCATTGTTGCCCAAATCGCCCAAGTATCCGAGAGTAAGTGGGTTTCGACCCGAGTTGAGCGAAGGCCAGCTGCCTTTTGGCGGAGCCTGCTCTGACGCCGAACGGCAGGCTCGGAGACTCGCGGTGTTGGCACCGTGAACTGCTGGACGCGATGTTTGGAAGCTGAACACCGGTTACGAATGGGCGACCTACAGAAGCGTTACGACCCTTACAGACCCTTAGCGATCGATCTATTGACACGTTCGGGCGCTGGGAGCGCGACGGTGCCTTCGCGCTGCACCCTGGAACTCTCCCTGAAGCCTTGAGGGAATGCCAAGCGACATCATGGACAGCAACTTCAATGGAAGAAGGCGGGATGCGCCCACATTGGCGGCAGAAACTTAACTCTTGGGCGGACGCTCTTCGATGATTCGCTTCCAGCCATATAGGCGAGCATCGATCGACCATGCACCCGGGCCGATCATGGCCAAAGCGATGCCGAGGCCGAAGAGCAGAAGGTGGCTCCGTAGATGCTCGTGTGGCGAGGAGAGGATGATCCACGGCTCAGTTACTGCTGTCGTAGTGCCGGCAATGGGTGTCCACAAGCCGATTAATAGAAGAATTCCCGCAACACCGGCGAGCAAGTAAGGGGCCGCACCCATAATCGGGACGTCCAGCACAGCACTCACCGCGTCCAAGACCAATGCTCCACCGACGAATAGCCGCAGAATGAGCAGCCCCACTCCCGGCAGACCAGTGGCAAACGTATTGAAGAGCCTTCGCACACTATGGATGGTAAGGAGTTACTCGCCGCAGCCGAAACCCTAAAAAGGTTGCAACTGGACACTCATTCGGGGAGCTAGAACTCAATTATGCCACGTTTGACCCCAATCATCGCGGCATGCGTCCTGTCATTAGCGCCCAACTTGGACAAAATGTTGCGGACTTGGCCCTTGATAGTCTCTTCGCTTACTGAAAGCTGTGCGGCAATCTCCTTATTACTGTTCCCCTCAGCGAGAAGGCGCAGCACACGGACCTCTGCCGGGGTCAACGCGTCTTCGGTGGCGTGCTCGGCCACGGTGACCGCTATTTCCGGAGACAGGCTCTTTTTCCCCGCATGGACCTTGCGAATTGTCTCCAGCAGTTCTTCTTGCAGAGTGCTCTTCAGCAGATAAGCGCGGGCGCCAGCCTTGAGCGCGCGCAGCACCTGGACATCTCCCGTGTACGTAGTTAGAACGATAATCCGCGCCTCGGGAAATTCACCGCGAATCGCAATCATCGCGTCCACGCCGTTCATCTCCGGCATTTGCAAGTCCATGAGCGTGATGTCGGGACGATGCGCACGAAATTGTTGAATTGCCTCGGGCCCGCTTTTGGCTTCGGCCACCAGTTCCATACCTTCTTCATCGGCAATCAGGCGAGCCAGCCCCTTGCGTATGAGCGGATGATCATCCACGACCAGGATACGAATCGTCATGGCGTCGGCCTTCATCTTCCTAATCGTCACTGCTGCTGTCCGGTACCCTCGCGCCCACCCGGGCTTTCCGCGACAGCCTCCGCCACCACGAGACCTGCCGCGCCGAGGCGTACGCGATTGCTGCCGGGATACTCAGCTCGACCTCCGCACCCGCGCCAACTTCGCTCCACACCTCGAGCTTCGCGCCCATAAGCCATGCGCGCTCGCGCATGCCAGGCAAGCCGAAGTGACCCTCCTTGCCGACTGCGCCAAGTATCGCCGGATCGATGCCCTTGCCATCATCGCGCACGCTCACCCGGAACCGCTTGGCGTCATATTGGATCTCCACTTCAATCCGCTGTGCCTCGGAGTACCGGAAGGCATTGCGCAGGGCCTCTCCGCCGATACGGTACACCTCATCGCGGATGATAGGGTGCAGTGCCCTCGGGCCGCCTGTTATGTCCAGACGGAAGGCGGGCGCCGTGCTCCCGACAGCATTGGCCGCCAGTTGCTTCGCTAGTGTCCCAATCGCCTGGGCGAGGTCGTTTGTCGTTGTCGCCGACATCCGTAGCCCCTGCACCGCATCGCGACCTTCGGTGATTGCCTGATGCGCCTCCCCGATAGCGCCCTCCAGCCTCTCCTTGGCCTCCACCGGACGTTCCGGCAGCGCCCTCGCCGCCGACTGGAAGCTCATCAGCAATCCATGAAAGCTCTGCAGCAGCGTATCGTGCAGCTCGCGCGCGATGCGCGTGCGTTCGCCCACCCGCTCTTGCAGCCGCATTTCGAATTCGCGCGCCAGTTGCCGTACCCGCAGCTGATACGCTACCCAGAACAGGGCCAGGAACGCCGCCGCGCACAGGGCGCGGAACCAGTTCGTCTGCCAGTACGCCGGGGCTAAGGAGAACTCCAGCGTATCTCCAGTTTCATTCCACACACCGCTGTTGTTCGCTGCAAGCACGCGGAAGCTGTAGTTGCGCGGCGCCAGGTTCGTGTACTCGACGTGTCGAACGTTGACCAGCTCGCGCCAGTCTGTGTCCTGACCTTCCAGCTTGATGCGAAAACGGACTTTTTCTGGCACGACCAGGCTCAGTGCTGTGTAGTCGACGGTGAGACCTCGCACGCGTGGAGGCAAGCGTAGCCCGTTCTTCGCGTCGTACTGCTTGCCATCGGCGGTGATCTGCTCGATATGCACCGGCGGCGGTAGTTTGTTGACCAGCAAGTGCCGGGGATCAAGGACGCTAACGCCGTCGAACGATACGAACCATATTCTTCCATCCGGAGACTTGGTCACATGTGGACCGATTGAGCCATATACTCCGACGCCTCCAACTCCATCCGAGTTGTCGAAAAGTGTAGTTTTGAAGGCGTGTTTCGGATTATCGACCCACGCATACCACTCCGAGCGTTCAATCCGGGCGAGGCCGCAGGGCATGTACACCCAGATGTTATGATCCTCATCCTCCATCGACCAATGGACTTCGTCGCAGGGAAGGCCGTTCTTGCTGGTGAGCGTTTCAATGTGACCGTTCTTGATGCGGCTGAGCCCGCCTTCGGTCGCTGCCCACACTCCGTCGCGTGAGCCGAATCGAAGATGATTGACTCGGCCGTCGCCCAGACCTTCGGCGGGGCCATAGTAGCGAATGGCCTTGCCATCCTTGAGGTAAACTAGGCCACCTTCCAAAAACCCGAGCCATACTGCGCCCGGCTCTCGATCAGGGATCATAGTCCGCCCTGATTTTTGCGCGAACTCAGACCACGAAATCTGTTGGACGGCTGCCTTGGGGGACCAATGAAAGAGATTCCCGCCCTGGAGAATCCAAACGTTTCCGTGCCCGTCTCCGGCAATCGAAAATGTGTATCCGCCGGGAGCACCCGAAACGCGGACAAATCTGCCGCCGTCGAAATAGAACACACGATCATTTGTCGAAGCCCACAGTCGTCCTTCGTCATCGAGTCCCAGGGAGTGTGGAGTGCCCACGAATCCTCTGTTCGCGGTTTTGGTTGCGGTCCCGCTGAAATCGAGATCTGTGTCATCCGCTCGGCGGTTCTGGCCCAGTGCCCTTCCGCCACGGTAAAGAGTCATACGGCCGTTCGCCCAGCGGTTCAATCCATCCGCCATGCCGACCCAAATGCTGCCATCCGAGGTCGCTTGTACAGACCACGGATTATTTGAAAGACCTTGGTCGCGCGAAACTGTTGGAATCTCGTATTCACGAAACCGGTCGAGCCCGTTTAGCGTGGCGACCCAAATGCTGCCCTCGCGATCTTCGTAGATTCTGTCGACAGAATCACCGGAGAGCCCGTTGACGGCTCGGAATCCATCGACCCTTCCCTGGTGCACGTGCAGCAGGCCTTGCTGCGTGCCAACCCACAGACTGCCGTCGCTGCTCCGGAAAAAGCGGTTGGGCCTGAGCTGACCGGTGATCTCAGACGGTGGATAGTTTTCAATTCTCCCGGCCACAAGCTGTTTCAACCCAGCATTTGTTGCCAGCATTAGTGTGCCCGCATCGTCTTCGATTAATGAGTTTGCCTCGGTTACACCACGGGGAAACGCGTATCGTTGCAGAGGGCTAGGCACCCACCGCCACAATCCCGTCTGGGCTGACACCCAGAGAGTGTGTCGGTGATCCTCGTAGACCGCGATTACGCCGCTACCGAAACGCCCGGCTCCATAGCACTCGACTTTTCCGCTTCGGATAGCACAGAGCCTTGCCTTCGATGGCTCGTGAGTTCCGAACCAAACCGTTTGAGCGCGATCCTCAAGAAACGAACCGACAATCGCTCCCTCGACCTCCGGGTAGCGAGTGAGCTTGCCATCCTTCCAACTGGCAAGCCCTTTCAAGCTGCCAATCCATAGAGTACCGTCATGAGCAACTAGCAGGGAACCGACGAAGTTGCTGGAGAGTTGCTCACCGCCCGGCAGTTGCCATGGAACGGCACGAACACCGTCGAAGCGAAGCAAGCCGAAATCAGTAGCGAGCCAGAGATAGCCGTCGGGAGTCTGTGCAATCGACCGGATTGCGCCTTTAGCGAAGCCGTCGCGGACCTTCCACGCCGTATGCGCGTACTGGCTGATGTCGGAAGATTGATCGAGCGCGAAGGAGCAATTGCAGTAGGCGAGCAGGATGACTGTCACCATCCCCGCTTTCGTGCTCGCCTTCCGCATGAACGTACATGTTAATCCAGCCGGGGTGCGAACGGGAGTTTCGAAAACCCGTTGAACACGGTCCCGGGACCTGCAATCGGGGACCTGCCTTTTCGTCACGGGGCTTGCGCTCTGTGTCTCTGTCTTTTACCTCCTTGCTCCAGAAGGCGTATCATTTTCCCCCGGCACCAGCCTCCGGGGGGGAACGATGAGCCTGTGCATACGTGCCACCCTCGCGCTCGCAATTCTGCTGCCCGTGGTGGCAGCGGCCCAAGGCACGGCCGCCGCCACCCTCTACGGCTATATCTTTGATCCCACGCATCGTGCCATCCCTGGCGCCCGAATTGTGGTTGATGATCCCAACACAGACGCAAGCCGTACCACCTCCACCAACCAGCAGGGCTTCTATTCCGCTCCTGCTCTGTCCCCCGGCCCATACAACATCACCGTAGAAGCAAACGGATTCAAGACCGTCCACCAGAACGATGTGGTTCTCGGGGCCGAACAGCAGGCGCGACTCGACGTCACTTTGAAGGTTGGCGGCACAACTGAGAGCATCACGGTTGAAGGCAGCGCGCCGCTGCTCAACACCTCCGATGCGACGGTGAGCACACTCATCGGCAACCAGTTCGTTACCAACATGCCGCTGAACGGACGCACCTTCAGCACCCTTATCAACCTCACACCGGGAGTTGTCCTGCCGCAGACCAATTTCTATGATCAAGGTCAGTTCAGCGTGAATGGCCAACGGCCGGATGCAAATTACTTCACCGTGGATGGAGTTAGCGCCAACCTGGGTACCAGCGCCTCCAATCTTGGGCAGGGCGGATCCGGCCAGCTTCCGGTCACTAACGCTTTCGGAGGGATGAGCAACCTTGTCTCAATGGATGCGCTGCAGGAATTTCGCATTCAGACTTCAACCTTTGCGCCCGAATATGGCCGCACTCCCGGAGGACAGGTATCGGTGGTTACCAAGTCCGGCACCAATGATTTCCACGGCACGGCATTTGAGTACTTTCGCAACGACGTGCTAGATGCCAACAACTGGTTCTCGAACAATGCCGGCCTGCCCAGGGCCGAGCTGCGGCAGAATGATTTCGGCGGAGTGCTGGGGGGGCGTATAAAGGAGAACAAGCTTTTTTTCTTCGCCTCCTATGAAGGACTAATAGTGCGGCAGCCGCAGGTAGCGAATACGTACGAGCCTACATTGGCGACGATACGGAGCGCGCCCGCCGTCGTGCAGCCGCTGCTCAAGGCATTTCCCAAACCAAATGGCAAGGATTTTGGCAACGGCACGGCTCAATTCATTGGGGATTACTCCGATCCATCGTCGATGAACGCGGGAAGTATCCGGGTAGACTATCTGCCGACCCAAAAAACAACCATTTTCGGTAGATACAACTACGCTCCCTCGAACTTAGACCAGCGATCAGGCATCTCAACCCAACAGTGGAATTACAACACGGTTTCCCGCACAACCTACCTGACTGAAACCCTTACGCTGGGCAGCAACCAGTCACTTACGCTGCACCTCACCAACGAGGTTCGGTTCAATTACAGCCGAAGCCGCTCCCATCTTTGGTTCGTGCTGGATAACTTCGGCGGCGCCATTCCGCCCCCGCAACCGGTGCTGCTTTCTGGCGGACGTTCTTTTCAGGACTCAAGTTTTAGCTTCTTTGGCGATTTCAATCCCTATGGTCTGAAATACACAGATGGCGAACTGGGCAAGAACGTAATAGATCAAATTAATGTTACGGACGCCGTTTCCTACACGGTTAGCGCACACAGGCTGAAGTTCGGCTTGGACTATCGGCGACTGCGTCCCGAAGAGAATACCCAACCGTATGCGGTCCAGTACATATTCCTCAACCTGTCGAATGTTCTCGCGAACACCGTACCCGAAGCGTTCGTGGCTTCCAGGTTCCCATCTACACTCGTCTTCTCGAACTGGAGCCTGTACGCTCAGGACACCTGGAACGCCAGGACCAATTTGACCATCACCTATGGCCTCCGCTGGGACTACAACTCCTCTCCTTCGTCGCCTAACGGAACGCTTCCGTACACCGTGGATCAGGTCAACAACCTCAAAACCATGACACTGGTTCCGGCGGGCACGCCGCTGTGGGATACGCAGAAGGACAACTTCGCGCCGCGACTCGGCGTCGCTTGGAGTCCACGTTCCGATCTCGTCATTCGGGCCGGTGCTGGCATCTTCTACGACCTGGGGTACGCCTCCGCCGCGAACGGCTCGGGTGGCTTTCCCTATGCCCAGGGAAGTCCGATTTTCGGCGCTTCGTTTCCCCTCAGTGCCGCGAATCTCGCGCCACCACCGTTCACCACCAGCCCACCCGTCGGGGCTCTCTCGGTTGTGGATCCTAATCATCATGTCCTGCCCAGAACCTATGAATGGAATGCCGCGCTGGAGCAAGGCTTTGGTAACAATGATGTCCTGACGCTGACCTACATCGGTGCCGCCGGACGGAAGCTCATGCGCCGGGACATTTACTTTGCGCCGAACCCCGATTTCACTGGCGAGTTCGACGTGCTCCGTAATGCAGCGGATTCCAGCTACAACGCTCTCCAGGTGCAGTACCGCCATCGCCTCACACATGGCCTGCAGGCGCTGGCCTCCTATACCTGGTCGCATTCCATTGACGATGTTTCTTCCGATGCTAATTTTCTGAACACGCCGCCGGGCTCGTCGGCTGTACCGGAGCGTGGTTCCTCCGACTACGACATCCGGAATACCTTCGCCGGGGCTGTCTCCTATTCCATTCGCGGGCCAAAGCAGGGATGGGCGAAGCCAATCCTGGAGAACTGGTCTGTGAACACGATCGTGTACGCGCGCAGCGCTCCCCCAGTGAATGTCGTCACTGGAAACAATCCGTTTCCTGGCACTCTCCTCTCAGGAGCCATGAGCGTGCAGCGGCCCAATGTCGTGCCCGGCGTGCCGTTCTACCTCTCCGATCCGACCGCGCCCGCCGGAAAGGTCATCAACAAAGCTGCCTTCACTGTGCCCGCCAGCGGCCAAGGCAACCTGGGACGCAATGCCCTGCGTGCCTTCAACGCCTTTCAGGTCGATTTCACCTTGCAGCGCCTTTTCAAGCTCACTGAACGGTTTTCTTTGAAGACCAGTGCGGACTTCTTCAACATTTTCAATCACCCCAACTTCGGTGCTCCCATCAACTACATGACCTCTCCGCAGTTTGGCTTTTCAACTCAGACCCTGAACAGTTGGCTTGGCAGCGGCGGCCAGAGCGGCGGTCTTAACCCGCTCTACCAGATCGGCGGCCCAAGATCGATTCAGTTGGCTCTGAAGCTGCAGTTTTGAAAGCGTGACGCGCTCCTGTTCCGTCGGAGGGACTTGATTATCCCCCGAAAGAGGAGTCCAATGGCCCTCGAAAGAACTGAAGTTCTACCCTTCAAACCTACCGCTGGCGCTCCCTTCAAAATAGGGGCCACACACCAATCGATTTAGGGTTTCGGGTGAAGGCGTTTCTGACGTCAAATGCAGTGCAAGAACGAGAAACCTTTCGCGATGTATTTTTGAAATGTTGGAGGACTATATGGGGCACGCTGCTATTTCTTTCACAGACCCTGGAGCCTTCCGGGAAGCAAGTCTTCCCGAGCTGGGGAAAATCGAAGACCAGCCAATCGCCTCGAATCTGGGTCTGATCGGGTCAGATTGTAGATTCACCGCAGTACCGGAAGACACTGATGAGACCTGCTTCTTGGGAGCTTGCCATCCTGATGACGTCGAGCGGGTGCGCGACGAGCATCGTGTGGGATCGGTGCAGGAAGTTCCGTTTGAGCTCGAGGTGCGTCTACTCGTCGATGGGGAATATCGCTGGCACCTCATTCAGAACATTCCCCTGAAGGACGAGTCCGGCAGGATAATTCGCTGGTACGCCACAGCAATCGACATTGACGACCAAAAGAATACAGAAGATCAACTGCGGAACGAGAATCTCGTTCTACGCGAGGAAATCGACAGCGCTTCGATGTTTGAGGAGATTGTCGGTTCATCCAAACCGATACGGCACCTTCTAAAGCAAGTTCAGAAGGTTGCACCCTCCGATTCGACGGTTCTCATTCTGGGTGAAACAGGAACAGGCAAAGAACTGATTGCGCGTGCGCTGCATCGGAGATCAAAACGCGCCCACCGGGCGTTCATAAAAGTCAACTGCGCGGCGATCCCGCAATCGCTGATCGCTTCCGAGCTCTTCGGACACGAGAAGGGGGCCTTCACCGGTGCAATGCAAAAAAGAGTTGGACGGTTCGAAGCCGCTAACGGCGGGACGCTGTTCCTGGATGAAGTCGCCGAACTCCCTATGGAGACACAGATTGCTCTTCTACGAGTATTGCAGGAGAAGGAGATTGAGCGGGTGGGGAGCAATCATCCAATTCCAACCGATGTTCGCGTGATCGCTGCAACCAATCGCGATCTATCGGCTGCCGTGGCCGCTGGCACCTTCCGTCAGGATCTCTTCTACAGATTAAACGTTGTGCCCATCGCGGTTCCGTCGCTGCGCGAACGAGTGGATGACATTCCGTTGCTGGTGGAGTATTTCGTCGGGCGCTACGGCAAGGAGGCCGGCAAGAACATCCGCTATGTTGCTAAGCAAACGCTGTCACAGTTGAAGAGCTATCGATGGCCGGGCAACATTCGCGAATTGCAGAACGTGGTAGAGCGCGCCATCATCCTTAGTGAGAACGACAGCTTCGTTGTGGATGAAAGCTGGCTGAGAAAAGATCGCCCGGAATCGTACTATAAACGAGGTCTGTCGGTATTGGAAGATCGCGAAGTGGAAATGATCGAAGCTGCCCTTGCTGAGACCCATGGGCGGATCTCCGGCGCTTCCGGAGCCGCTGCGAAACTCGGCGTACCACGCCAGACGCTGGAAGCGAAAATCCGGCGGCTCGGCATCGACAAATACGGACCGAATCGAGTCTCCGCTTGAGCTGTCAACAAAAACGTTCGTCCTTTCGCTGCCCTCATCTGAACGTAGTCTCCGTGAACCTGTGGCTAGGATCAACGCATCCATCGCGTGCTGCGCTCGCACGAGCGATATGCAAAAGACAATAGGAGAGTGCCGCTGTGGAGAGCGCCTGAACGACGAATCTGGGCGAGAAGCTCAGACTGGCGACGGTCTTTGGAACAGTAACCGCCGCGGTGAGGGGAAGTCCTATTGGATGCTCTCCTTGCAGATCGGGGACCTTCGATGGTTCGCGGTATGGTCCGCTAACTCATAATCGGGAAAGTTTGCGCCTGGTACGATATCAACTATACTTCTGCCGGGTCCGGGTCGGCATTGATAGGAGGGGTTTTGTTACAGGCTCTTAATGTCCATAAAGGGTGTTCCTCCCTAATGTTTGGTCTTGCACTCAGAACGTACCGCAACGGGGCGCCCTTTTATAATGCGTCGGCAACTCATACAAGTGACTCCGGACCGATCCCGCCGACGACGCAACTGCCCGAGATGGGCGTTATACGGCAATCTCTAACAATGTTGGGAGTGTCAAGAGCTTTCTTGAGCACACTACTCCCGGCCCTCCGAGGAGAGCGCCATTTCGCTCTCGTTGAAAACTCACCATCGTCGACCCAGGCTCGCGTCTAATCTTTCGGGCGGCACTCAGTCCGACCCAACCATCTCTCCGGTC